>Ga0207691_10003525_pt1 | contig 15222 bp, 15 predicted proteins | sample KBSM13metaG_FD_184327 | JGI IMG/M metagenome (GOLD analysis project Ga0207691, IMG submission 184327) | Miscanthus rhizosphere microbial communities from Kellogg Biological Station, Michigan, USA - KBS M1-3 metaG (SPAdes) (version 2) | ecosystem: Host-associated > Plants > Roots > Rhizosphere >... | reverse complement strand
GTTGTGGCAGTTCCCGGCGCCCGCGTTGAACAGCGTGTCGCCGCAGAACAGCGCCGGCTGGTCGGTGTGCGAGCGCAGGCAGACGTGCGTCATCGTGTGGCCTGGCGTATCCAGCACCTCGAGCTCGACGGTCTTGCCGACCTTGACGACGTCACCGGCCCCGAGGCCGCGCTGCATCGCCGGAATCGAATCGCGTGCGTTGCGATGAGCGAGGATCGCAGCGCCGGTTGCGCGAACCACGGCGTCGTTGCCGCCGGTGTGATCGCGGTGCTCGTGCGTATTGAGGATCTGGGTGATTTGCCACCCTGCGTCCTTCGCCGCGTCGAGGCACTTCTCGTGATCGAGCGGATCGACGGCAAGCGCTTCGCCGGTCTCGGCGCAGGCGATCAGGTAGTTGAAGTTGCGATAGTTGTTGGCCGTCCAGATCTGCTTCACGATCACGGCATCACCTCGAGGCGTTCGTCAACGGACAATGATAGTGGATTCGGGCGCTGCGCGATGACGGTCGGCCGCGTGGTGAACCGCCGCGGCGAAGGTCATGCGCGCGCCCCGAACCCGCTCAGCACGCGGTCGAGGTGATCCGCGGCGATCGGCTTCGTCACGTGCAGATCGAAGCCGGCCGACAATGCCTTCGCCTGGTCGTCGGGTTGCCCGTAGCCCGTGAGCGCGACCAGCACGACGGACTCCATGCCCGGACGCCCGCGCACCTCTCGTGCGATCGCGTAGCCGTCGACGTCGGGCAGCCCGATGTCGACGAACGCGACGTCCGGCCTCTCCCGAGCGATCGAATCGAGCGCCGTGCGGCCGTCCGCTGCGCCCCTGACGCGATGGCCCTTGAGCTCGAGCAGCGAGATGAGCGTGTCGCGGGCATCCGCGTTGTCTTCGACAACCAGCACGTCGAGACGATGCGACACGGCGGACTCGGCGCGCTGCCGCGGCGCGACAGTCGTCGGGGCGGGCGTCGACGGAAGCGTCACGGTAAACGTCGAGCCCTTTCCGGGTCCGGCGCTCGCCGCGGCCACGCGGCCGCCATGCAGCTCGACGAGGCGCTTCACGACGGCGAGCCCGACGCCCATTCCGCCGAGCGCGCGGCTCATGTCCTGCGGGCCCTGCACGAACAGGTCGAAGACGCGTGCGAGCTCGTCCCTCGGAATGCCGATGCCGGCATCGGTCACCGCCATGCGCGCCACGCCGTCGGCCTCGCGCACCGAGAGCACGATGCGCTTGCCTGCCGGCGTGAACTTGATCGCATTGCCGAGCAGGTTGACGACGACCTGCTCGAGCCGCGCGCGGTCGCCCCTGACCCACGCCGGGGCCAGGTCCGTGTCGATCTCGTGGTGAGCGAGCTTCGCGGCTTGTTGCAATGTGCGCAACGCGTCGCGGACGAGTGCGGAGAGCTCCACCGGCTCGAAGTGCAGGCTCGCCTTGCCGAGCGTAATGCGGCTGACGTCCAGCAGATCCTCGACCAGCCGGCCCATCTGCTTCGTCTGGCGCTCGATCACCTGCTGCGCCTTTTGGGAATCCTCGCCCGGTGGCGCGAGGCGCAGCACCGTCGCCGCGTTGGTCAGCGCCGCGAGCGGGTTGCGCAGCTCGTGGCTCAGCATGGCGAGGAATTCGTCCTTCGAACGGTCCGAGTCGGCGAGCACCTTGCGCTCGAGCTCGGAGAGCCGCTGCCGCTCGCCGATGGCCGCCGAGACGGTTCTCATCGCTCCGGCGAGCTCCTGCACTTCGTCGATGGCCGTCCGAATCTCGATCGGCCGGCCTTCTCCTAGCGTCGGGATCTGGGCGACCAGGTGCCCGATTGGCGTCGAGATTCGGCGCCCGACCCAGATCGCGGCGACGATTGCGAGACCGATGCACAACAGCGCCACGCCGCTCATCGCCCACGCCGTGCGGTGCGCGGTCGCGAGCACGACCTCCGCCGGAATGGCGAAGCCGACGCTCCAGCCGCTGTAACCCGAGCGCGCGAACGCGGTGAAGGTGTCGCGGCCCTCAACCGTCGGACCGCGAAACCAGCCTTCGTTGGACGCGGCCACTTGGGCGCGATACGCGTCGCCTGCGAGCGTTCCCGGCGGGCGCGGCGGCACTCTCGCGACGAAGCGATCCTGCGCGTCGACGAGGCCGCTGATCCATCCTTGCGGCACGTTCTGCTGCTGGATCAGCGCTTCGAAGGACGCCGGATTGACGACGGCGCTGAGGACATAGACGACCTCGTCCTGCCGCAAGACCGGCACGCGCACCGTGATGCCCGCCTTGCCCACGAGCGGACGATCGGTGATGCCGCTGATCACCGGTTGGCGCATCGACGCTGCGCGGCGGACGGATGGCGGGTCGATCGGCGCCGGCAGCGGGCTGCCGTACGGAACAAGGCTGTTCACGAGCTGCCGGCCGTCGGGCGTGCTCAGGAAAACGTCGAGCCACCAGGGCTGCGTGCGCTGAACGGCGACCAGGTCTTCGTAAGCCGCCTTGAGGTCGTCGCGGACGATGCTCCGCAGCGAGGTGAGCGCCTGCAGGCTCGTGACGTGCCCCTTGAGCTCGGCGTCGACCGCGCTCATGAAGGCACGGTTGCGGTCCTTGACGGCGCCGGCGAAGTTCGCCTGCTCGTGGGAGACGAGCAGATACGAGGCGAGGGTGGCCAGCATGACGAGCGGAAGCGCCGTCGCGACCACCAGCAGGATCAGATTGTTGCGCAGTCGCATCTACCGCATCGCCTCGGCGCCCGCGATGCCCGCCGGCGGAGCCAGCATCATAGGGAAGATGCAAGGCCCCGACAACGACAGGGTGATTTTGGCGGTTCGGGGCCGCCGTCAGGCGCGCCGGCGCATCAGGCCGAGCGCGATTGCCGCCGATGCGACCATCAGCAGGAGGCTCACGGCGTTGAGCACGGGACTCGCGCCTTCGCGCATCCGCCCATACATCATGATCGTGAGCGGTGGATCTGAGCCGACGAGCATCAGCGTGGTGTTGAAATTCTCGAACGACATCAGGAACGAGATCGCGGCCGCGCCGATCAACGCGGGCTTCAGATACGGCAGCGTGACCGTCCACAGCACTGCGGCACGCGACGCCCCGAGGTTTTCGGCCGCATCCTCGAGCGTCGCATCGAACCGCTTGAGCCGTGCCGCGATCGTGAGCGTCGCGATCGACACGATGTAGGAAAACTGGCCGAGCACGACGAGCGGGAGACCCGGACGCAGGAAGTCGAGTTCGAGGCCGAACGTGTCGTCGGCGAATTGCGCGAGGCGGCTTGCGAACGCGAGGATGGAGATGCCGAGGATGACGCCGGGGATGACGAGCGGCGCCAGCATGAGGAGCGACAGCGCCGATTTGCCGCGAAAGTCCGCACGCTCGAGCAGGAACGCATTCACGGTGCCGACGGCGACCGACAGCATCGTCACGAAGCTCGCCACCCAGACGCTGGTGAGGAGGCTCTTCAAGAGCGGCGCGTCGCCAAAGAGACCCGTCCTCCCTTTCGCGCCACCAACGAACCAGTCGAGCGTGAAACCGCGCCACGGCGGCGCCGGATAATTCGCATCGTTGAACGCGAAGACGACGACGACAGCGAGCGGCAGGAACAGGAACACGAGGAACGCCGCGACGTACGCGGCCATCGCGTAGCGCGAAAGCGGCGATCTCGGGAGCGAAGGGATCATAAGCGCCTCATGGCGGTTCCGGTCCGTCGATGCCTCTCGGATTCCGCGCTCGTTACTCGCTCGGCGACGCGCCCTTCGGGCCTTGGCTCGCTCCGCTCGCCCGCCTCGCTCATGCCCGCCTCATGTCCGCCTCATCACGTCGCCGAACTGCTGGCCCGTCACCCGGAGCCCGAGCCACACGATCGCCGTCGAAAGGATGAGCAGTAAAAACCCGAACGCCGCGCCCTGCTCCCAGTTGAAACGCGTGATGAACTGCGTGTAGATCTGCTCGGTGAACCACAGCGAGTTCTTCCCGCCGAGGAGCGTAGGCGTCAGGTAGTTGCCGAGCGTCAGCATGAACACGACGATCGAGCCCGCGGCGATTCCCGGCGCCGCGTGCGGGATGACGATGTCGCGCAGGATCGACCTGCCGCTGCCGCCGAGATCGTACGCGGCTTCGATCAGCGAATCGTCGAGGCTTTCGAGGGCGCTCACCAGCGGGACCACCATGAACAGCATCGACGTGTAGACGAGGCCGACCAGGATGGTCGCGTCGTGGTACAGGAGCTCGACCGGCGCCGCGGTGATCCCCAGATCCATGAAAAGACGCGGCACCACGCCGGATTCGCGCAGGAGGATCATCCAGCCGAGCGTGCGCACGGTCTCGCTGACCCAGAACGGGATGAGGCACAGGACGAACAGCGCCGACTTCCCGCGCCCTCTCGCGACCTTCGCAATGTGCCACGCGATCGGAAACGCGATCAGCAGCGTCGAGACGGTGGCAATGATGGACATCGCCGCCGTGCGCACGAACGTGTGCCAGTACAGCGGCTCTTCTATGAACGTCGCGTACTGGGCGAGGCTCCACTCGTAGACGCGCGGCGCGACGCGGGCACGAAGCGACAGCACCGCGAGCTCGACGTGGGGCAGGACGATGAGCGCGCCAAGCCACAGGATCGCCGGCGCGAGCAGCAGGAAGAGTGCGAGCTGCGCCCCGGGGCGGCGGCCGCCCATCATCGGCGGCCGAAACAGATGGCGCGGTGCGGATCGAAACCGAACGCGACCGTCTCGGCGACCCGCAGGTCGGCGAGACGTCCCGTCTGCGGAAGCGCGATCCGGATCTCGGCGCGCGTCGTGTCCTCGGTGACGAGCACGGCCGAGTTCGCCCCGTCGAACAGGAGGCTCGTGACGTGACCGGAGAAGCGCTGCGCGCTGCGGGGCAACTCGTTCGCGTCGCGGGCGATGTCGACGACCTCCGGCCGCACGAAAGCTTCGACGGCGTCGCCCAGCGCGACGCGTCCACTGGCCCGCGCTCTCACCCGCAGACCGCCGGCAGTCTCGACCTCGACCGCATCGGCATCGACGCCGACGGCCTTTCCCGCCACGCGATTGTTCGCGCCGACGAACCCTGCGACGAACGGAGCGGCCGGCTCGTAGTAGAGCTCCTGCGGCGTGCCCACCTGCTCGAAGCGCCCGGCATTCATCACCGCGACGTGATCGGACAGCACGAGCGCCTCCGACTGGTCGTGCGTGATGTAGACGAACGTCGTGCCGAAATCCGCTTGCAGCTGCTTCAACTCGATTTTCATGTGCTCGCGCAGCTTGAGATCGAGCGCGCCCAGCGGCTCGTCGAGCAGGAGCAGCGTGGGCTCCAGCACGAGGCTCCGCGCGATCGCCACTCGCTGTTTCTGGCCTCCCGACAGCTGGTCGATGCGCTTCCCTTGCGCGCCGGAAAGCCCGACCCGCTTCAGCATCGCCTCGACGCGCGCGGCAGTCTCTGCGCGCGAGACACCGCGACGCGACAGGCCGTAGCCCACGTTGTCGCCGACGGTCATCATCGGAAAGAGCGCCAGGTGCTGGAACACCATGTTGACCGGTCGCCGGTTCGGCGGCACGTCGCGCATCGATCGCCCGCCGATGCGGATGTCGCCCTCGTCAGGCGCGAGAAAGCCCGCGATCATGCGCAACAGCGTCGTCTTCCCGCAGCCGGAGGGCCCGAGGATCGAGAAGAAGCTGCCACGCGAGACGCCGAGCGAAAGCGCGTCGACCGCGTTGTGCGCGCCGTAGCGCTTGCTGACCCGGTCGACCTCGAGGTCCTGCTCCAACTAGGAAACCTCTCGTCGCGGGAGGGAATCAGGGTCAGAGACGAATTCTATGAGATGCCGCCCTGCGTCTCCGCAACCAACGAATTCGTCTCTGACCCCAATTCCTCCCAGTCAGCTCGCCGCCTTCACGCGGTCGAGCACTTTGCCTTCGATATCCTCGATGCCGGGGGGCACGGCGGGATACCACTTGACGTTCTTGAGCGCGGCCTCCGGGAAGCTCTTCGCGAACTGTGCCTTGAGCTTCGCGTCCATCAGCTGGTCGGCGCCCTTCGCCGCGGTGAAGTTGCCGGCGGACGCGGCGACTTTCGCCGCGATGTCCGGCCGCATGTTGAAGTTGATCCACGCGTACGCGGCGGCGTCGTTCCTGCCTTTGGCCGGAATCGCGAACGTGTCGATCCAGCCGAGCGCGCCGGACTTCGGCGCGATGTACTGGATCTCGGGATTCTCGCCATTGAGCTTCCATCCCCCCGTGTCCCACATCATCGCGCCGACGATCTCCCCCGTGCGCGCGCCGTTCAACAGCTGGTCCTTGTTGTCCCAGTAGAACTTGACGTTGCCCTTGCACGCCGTGAGCTTCTTGCCGACGTCATCCATCAGGGCCGCATACGCTTTCGGGTCGTTGTACAGCGCGAACGGATCCTTGCCGCTCGCGAATGCGAATGCGAGGAGCGTCGGCCGCTTCAACCGCATGCTCGTCTTGCCCTTGTACTTGGCATCGCACAGGTCGGTGTAGTCCGCCATCTGGGCGAGCTTCGTGTTGACGACGAGGCCGTCCGTGCCCCAGATGTGCGGCAGGCCGTACACGGCGCCCTTGAGCGTGGTGTTCTTCTTCGTCGCGTCCAGCATCGACGGGATGAACTGGTCGGTCTTGATCTTCGACATGTCGATCGGCTTGTAGATGCCGAACTCCTGCTGCGGGCCCACGATGCGGTCCTGCGACGGCTGCGCGAGATCGAAGCCGGCGCCGCCGGTCGCGCGAAGCTTCGAGATCATCTCCTCGTTGTTCGAGAGCGTGACCTCGACATCGATTCCCGTCTCCTTCTTGAACTGCGCGAGGACGTCGGCCGGCACGTAGTCGGCCCAGGTGATCAGTCGCAGCTTGTTGTCCTGCGCGAACGCGGTCGCGGCAACCGACAGCGCGAGCGCCGCCGCCAACACACGTGAAAGCTTCGGCACGAGCAGACTTGCGAGCTTCATGGGAGTGGCCTCCGAGTGAGAGTGATGTGCGCCCCTCTTCAGCGGGGACCGGCAAGCTTACCGCAGGTGAACCGATCAGGGTTCGATCGTCGAGATGTGCGGCTCCGCGGTGGAATAGCGATCGCGGTCATTGCAGGCTCGGCTTCCGGAGGTAATCGTTGCGGTCGGCGGAGCCTACCCTGACGTACACGGGCCCGCCGCCGCGCGCCAGCGTGAGCGGGATTTCGGTGCCGGCAGGTCCCATTCGCCATATCCCGCGAAAGAGCTCGGCCAGGCTCGACACCCGTTCTCCGCCGACGGCGACGACCAGATCGCCGGCATGCACGCCCGCGCGCTCGGCGGGACCGCCGGTTGCGAGCCCATTGACGACGAGCCGGCCTTCGCGGTCAGCCGTGTACATGCCGAGCCACGGCCGCGGCGGCTCCGCCGACCGGCCGGTGGTCACGAGATCGCCAAGTATCGGCTCGATGAGATCGACCGGAACGAACATGTTGCCGTCGATGACCTCGTCGCCGGCCTTCTCCTGCAGGAGCAGCGAACCGATGCCGATGAGACGCCCCCGGTCGTCGAGCAACGCGGCGCCGCTCCACTCCGGATGGGGCGGTGTCGTGAACAGCGCGCTGTCGAGCAGGTACTCCCAGAACCCCGCGAACTCGCGCTTCGCGAACACGCTCGCCTTAAGCGCGTGGCTGCGTCCGCCATGGCCGACGACGTAGACGTCGTCGTCTTCCGCGACCGAGCTCGCGGAGCCGCGCTTCATTATGGGCGCATCGAGACGGCCAAGCGGCAGGACAAGACCGAAGCCCGTCGCGAAGTCGTAAGCAAGCGGGTGGCCCTGCACGACCGCGCCATGGGCGTTGGTGATCCAGACCGACGACGCCTCGGTGACGAGGTAGCCGATCGTCAGGACGAGTCCATCTTCGCGAATGACGACGCCGTTGCCCGTGCGATCGGTGCCGAGGATCTGCGCGGTGAACGCGTCTTCCGGCACCTCGGCGCGAAGGGCGACGACGCTCTCGAGCGCCGGCTGCAGGTCGAACGCGACCTCGGCCTCTTTGGGTTGCAGGCCGGGCGGAAAGGACCAGCGGGTGGCGTCGCTCACGAATCGATTTCAGTGCGAATTTGCGCTCGGCACGCGTGCGTCCGGACGAGACTCATGTTACCGGACTCGGGCAGGGGTCGATACGGGGCGGGGAATTGGACGGCGCGCGCGGCGCTTCACCCGGACCAGCCGAGATGGCTCAGGAAATCGCGCGTGCGCTCCGTCGCCGGAGCCTCGAAGATCTGCGGCGGCGGCCCCTGTTCGACGATGCGGCCCGCATCGAAGACGGCGACCCAATCGCCGACGCGGCGCGCGAATGTCATTTCATGCGTGACGACGACCATCGTCATTCCCTCCTCCGCCAGCGCCTTCATCACGTTCAGTACCTCGCCGATCGTCTCCGGATCGAGCGCCGAGGTCGGCTCGTCGAAAAGCATGACGTCCGGCTCCATCGCAAGCGCGCGGGCGATCGCCACCCGCTGCTGCTGTCCGCCCGAGAGCGCCGACGGGAAATTCGGCGCCTTGTCGGCGAGCCCGACTTTCGCAAGCATCGCCGAAGCACGGAGATCCGCCTCGACCCGACCCACTTTCTGGACCGTGCGCGGGCCCTCGGCGACGTTCTGCTGCGCGGTGAGATGCGGAAAGAGCTCGAAGCTCTGGAACACCATGCCCATCCGTGTGCGCACGGAACGCAACGCACGGTCGTCCTTCGGCAGGAGCGCGCCTTCGAACTCGATGTCGCCGCCGTCGATCGTCTCGAGGCCGTTCGTGCAGCGAAGAAGCGTCGATTTTCCCGACCCGGACGGGCCGATCAGGCAGACGACCTCGCCGGCGTGCACGTCGAGGTCGACGCCGTTCAGGGCCGTGAACGTGCCGAAGCGCTTGATCACGCCGCGATATCGGATGATCTTCGCACCCGCACCCTTCGCGCGCTCCGCCGTTGTGCTCATCATTCGCTGACGGCGTACCGCCGCTGGATCCAGTCGGCGAGCTTCGCCTGCGGATAGCCCAGCAGCCAGTAGATCGCCGCCATGGCCGTCAGCATCTCGAGCACGCGGAACGTCTGAGCGCGCACCTGCATCGCGACGTAAGCGAGCTCGGTTACCGCGATCACCGAAACGAGCGACGTATCCTTGAAAAGCGATACCCAGGTGCTCGCGAGCACGGGCAGCACGCGCCGCAGCGCCTGCGGGATGATCACGCGGCGCAGCGCCTGCGCGCGGCTCATACCGAGCGCCATTGCCGCTTCGACCTGGCCGCGGCGAATCGAGTTGAGCCCGGCCCGAAACGTCTCGGCGTTGTACGCAGTGACATTGAGCGACAGCGCTGCAAGCCCCGTCGCGAGCGGCGACAAGCCGAGGCCCGTCCAGATCGGCAGCACGTAGAACGCCCAGAACACGACGAGTATCAGCGGCAGGTTGCGGAAGAGCTCGACGTACGCGGTCGCAGCGGCGCGCACCGGCGCCCAGCCGTAGAGCCGCAGCGCCGCGACGAGCATGCCGCACGGGACTGCGATCGCCATCGTCGCGATCGTGAGCATGACCGTCGTGCCCGTTGCGGCGAGGAGTTGCTCGCGGTGCTGCCAGACGACGCTCCAGTCGAGGTTCATGAGTTCACGGCGGCAGCCCGTTACGACCGGCCCAGGTGCGCGACGCGGCGATAGACGAGGTCTACGCCGCGGGTCACCGGGAACAGCAGCAAGAAATACATGAGCATCGCGAACGTGTAGACCTCGATCGGCTGGAACGTCTGGCCTTGCACGGTCTCCGACTGGCGCATCAATTCAGGAACGGCGATCACCGAAGCGATCGCCGTGTCCTTGATCGTCACCGACAGGAACGAGCCGAATGCGGGCAGCATTCGCACGACGGCCTGCGGCAGCACGATGCGACGCAGGATCTCGGCACGCGACATTCCGAGCGCCAGGCCGGCGCGCGTCTGGCCCGCGCGCACCGATTCGATTCCCGCGCGGAATATCTCCGCCGCGTACGCGGCGAGATGAACGGTGAGGCCGATCAGCGCCGCGAAGAACGGCGCCATCGTAATGCCGGCGACGATCGGCAGCGCGAAGAACGTCCAGACGAGCACGACCAGCACCGGGATCGCACGCATCGAGTCGATGTAGAGCACGACGACCGGCTTCAGCCAACGCGGGCCGTGCATGCGCGCGAGTGCGACGACGAATCCCGCGGCGATCGAGCTCGCGCCGGACGCGACCGACAGCGCGAGCGTCACGAGTAGGCCGGACGCCAGGAACTGCCAGTGGTCGGTGATGACCGAGAAGTCCATGCGAGACGCCTTGGTGGCGTTGGCGGCGCCGGGTCGCTGCGCGCCGGGGCCCGCGTTCCTGCTACTTCATGGTGTCGACGACGCGCGCCTCGTCCGCCTTGAGCTTCGGATCGAGCTCCTTCTCGACGGCACGTGCCCAGGCGAGGAATGCCGTCTGGTTCTTGTCGATCGCCATTCCGACGGGGGCGGCCTTTTCCGCGCTGTTCTGGCAGTTGTTGTCGCTCGGAAGCACGGCGAGCGTGTTGAGCTTGCGTCCCATGGCGACCCACGGCACGCGATTGATGGGAACCGCGTCCGCACGCTTCGCCATCACCTCCTCGACCGGCGCCACGCCGGAGCCCGCGACACCGCGCAGCTGCGCCTTCGGAAAGCGTTCCTTCACCCAGCCTTCCTCGCCGCCGCCCGTGTAGTACGCAATCGTGATCTCGGGCTTGTTCAAGTCGTCGACCGATTTCGCACCCGCGAATTTCGGGTTGGACTTGAGTCCGAACATGCAGACGCTGGTATTCGAGTAGACGATGAAGTCGACGACCTTGAGCCGGTCGGGTGTCTCCGCAAGCGGCGTGACCGAGATGTCCACCTGGTTCGACGCCAGCACCGGCACCTTCGTCTCATGGCTCACGGGCACCGCTTCGAGCTTCACGCCGAGGCGCCTCGCGTATTCGTTTGCGAGAATCCACGCCGGACCGCTCCACGCGTCTCCGCCGCCCTTCGTGTTCTCGACGAGCCAGGGCGCATTGGCGAGGACGCCGACGCGCAGCACCCCGGCTTTCTTGATCGCGTCGATGCGCGGGCTCTGCCCCGGCGCCGGCACGGCGACCTGGGCGAGCGCCGGTAACGCGAATGACATCGCGACAACCGCCGCAAGGCTGCGGGTCCACATCCCCATCATTTTTCCTCCGTTGGACTCATTGTGTACGTCAGCCGGCGCGGCCCGCGCCCGCCGGGGGCATTCACGCGTTAGGATAGACGATTGGCGACGCGAGGGAAGCTCCACCGAATGCGTCGCCGCGCGGAACGCACGGAGATCGCATGAACCGACGCAGCGCAGCGCTCGCAATGCTTGGCGGAATCGCGAGCCTGCGGTTTGGCGCTTCACGCGCGGATGCGCAGCAGGCCGGCCGCATGTATCGCATCGGCTATCTCAGCACGCCGAACCGCGCGTCGGTGGCGCGCGGCGTCGATGCATTCGTGCAAGCGCTCGCGAAGCTCGGGTGGGTCGAAGGGGGGAACATGCGCATTGACTACCGGTGGGCCGAAGGACAGGTCGACCGGTTGCCCGAGCTCGCCGCCGAGCTAGTCCGGCTCAAGGTGGATGTAATCGTGGCGCCAGCCACGTCCGCAGCGCTTGCTGCCAAAGCCGCGACGGCGAGCATTCCCGTCGTCATGATCTTTGCCGCCGACCCCGTTGCGATGGGCCTCGTGGCGAGCCTTCAGCACCCGGGCGGAAACGTCACGGGGACGACGTTCGCGCCAAGCCGCGACATCTTCGGAAAGCAGTTGCAGCTTCTCAAGGAGGCGGTCCCGCGGGCGTCGCGAACCGCCTTCCTGTGGAACCCCGCCGACGCGAGCAGCGCGTTTCAGCTGGCGGCGGTCGAGTCTGCGGCCACCTCGTTGCACCTTCCGCTGCAGCGCGTCGAAGCGCGTGGACCGGAGGACTTCGACAAGGCGTTCGCGGCGATGGCGAAGGCGCGCGCCGATGCCCTGGTCGTCGGCGCCACTTCCACATATCTCGTCCATCAGCGACGGCTCGCCGAGCTTGCGCTGAACGGGCGGCTGCCGACGATGCTCAGCTATCGCGAGGGCGTGGAAGCGGGCGGCCTCATGGCGTACGCGGTCAACATGGCGGACTTCGTCGGCCGGTCCGCCGCGTACGTCGACAAGGTGCTGAAAGGCGCGAAGCCCGCGGACCTTCCGATCGAGCAGCCGACGAAGTTCGAGCTCGTCATCAATGACAGGACTGCGAAGGCGCTCGGCATCGCGTTGGCGCCATCGCTGTTGCAACGTGCTGACGAAGTGATCCAGTAGCGGGTCGTCACTTCTTTGCCGGGGCCGCCGGCGAAGCAGGCGCGGCGGCTGCCGGAGCAGCGGGTGTTGCGGTCGGCGTGGGTGCGGAGGGCGTTGCGGCCGGTGCGGAGGGCGTTGCGGCCGGTGCGGCGGGTGTTGCAGCCGGAGCAGACATAGCGGCCGGCGGGGGCGTTGCCGCCGGGGCCGCGGCCACCTCGATCTTCGCCGCCGCCTTGAGCGAGTCGAGTTGCTTGCGCAGGTTCTGCTGCTGCACCTGCTGCGCGAGCTGCGGTTTCACTTCGTCGAGCGGCGGCGCTTCTACCGGCTTCGTGTCTTCCAGCAGGATCACGTGGTAGCCGAACTGCGTCTTCACCGGCACCTCGGTGATCTTGCCCTTCTCGAGCTTGGATACGGCAGCGCCGAATTCCGGCACCATCTGCGCCGGATCGAACCATCCTAGATCGCCGCCCTGGGGCTTCGAACCCGGATCCTTCGACCGTTCGGCCGCGAGCTTCGCGAAAGCGCTGGGATCCTTCTTGAGGCGCGCGATGATGTCCTTCGCATCCGACTCCTTGTCGACGAGGATGTGACGGGCCTTGTATTGATTGCCGCCGCCGATCTGCGCCTTGATGCGGTCGTACTCGGCCTTCAGCATCTCGTCGGTGACGGGATTGTTCTTCACGTAATCCCGGACGTACGCGTTCGCGAGCACCGACTGCTTCATCGCATTCAACTGCTCCACGACCTCGGGACTCTTGTCGAGCCCTTTCTTCACCGCTTCGTCCGCGACGACCATCTGCAGCGCAAGCTGGTCGACGATCGCCTTGCGGGTCTCCGGCGTATCGGGACGGCCCTGCGCCGCGGCCTGGCGCGCGATGCCATCGACGGTGCTCTGGCTGATTGCCGTTCCATTGACGGTGGCCGCGGCAGGTCCTGCGGGCGCGGCGTCGGAAGTCTTGGCGCCGTCTTTCGCCTTATCGCAGGCGCCCAGCGCGAGCACCGACGCGACGGTGGCGATGACAATGCCGGACTTGATAGCTTTCATGTGGTTCCTCAGGTGGTCTTGCCCCGTCGATACTCGGCCGCAGGAGGCGGCTGCATGAGGAGCGTGATGGATGCGGGGCGTCATTCTACGCTGCCGGGCGAAAACCCGGGGCTCCCCCACGGCAGTCTGGGAGGCGGTGGACGGACGGCAACCGACAGGGGTCTCCCCCGACGACTCTATTTGTCCTCGATCGAGCGGCTTTGCAACGCCGCCGCGTTCATGCAGTAGCGCAGCCCCGAAGGCGCTGGTCCATCGGGAAAAACATGGCCCAAGTGCGCATCGCACACATTGCAGAGCGCCTCGATGCGCGTCATCCCGTGGGTCTGGTCCATCTTGTAGGCGATGACGTTTTCCTTCGCCGGCTGCGTGAACGACGGCCAGCCGGTGCCCGATTCGAATTTTCCCTGCGCATCGAACAGCAGGGTGTCGCAGCAGACGCAGCTGTAGGTCCCTGGCTTGAATATCGAGCACATCTCGGACGCGAACGGGCGCTCGGTCGCGGCGCGCCGCGTCACTTTGAACGCCTCGGCGCCCAATTGCTTGCGCCATTCGTCCTCGGTCTTTTGCACCTTGCGGTCCGGCACCGGGTTGCCGGACCGCGCAAAGTTCAGCACGTCGTTCCATCGCAGCATGCGAAAGCTCCAATGTCGGATTGGGTGGGCCGGTTCACTTGCCGCGCTGGGCCGACCACTTGCGCAGCGCGTCGAGCGTCAACTCGACGTGCTTCTCGGGATTGAGCGACCGGTAGGCAAAGATCACGCGACCCTCGGGGGCGATGACGTAGGAGACGCGATCCGCATATTCCGGGTGCAACGCCAGGACGGCATCGTAGGCCTTCATGATTTTCTGGTCGCGGTCGGAGGCCACCGCGAACTTGCTGCGGCATTCGCTCACCGAAAACTTCTGCAGCGTTTCGATGTCGTCGCGCGAGACGCCGATCACCGACGCCCCGAGCGCGCGATATGCGTCCGTCGCTTCGGCGAAGTCGTGGGCCTCGATCGTGCAGCCGGACGTGAACGCGGCAGGGTAGAAATAGAGCACGACGGGGCCCTTCTTGAGCGCGTCGCCGAGCGAGTAGCTGAACTCCCTGCCGCCGAGTGACGCCTGCGTCTTGAAATCGGGAGCGGCATCGCCGGGCTTGAGCGCGGCGTGCGCGGCGATTGCGAACGCTGCGACGGCGAGAAGCAGCAGGGGTTTCGTCGCGCGGGGTTTCGTCGTTGGCATCACATGCTCCTCCGGTATTGACCACCGACCTCGAACAGCGTTCTCGTGATCTGGCCGAGCGAGCAGACGCGCACCGCGCGCACCAGCTCCTCGAAGATGTTGCCGTTCCGGATCACGACATCCTCGAGCCGCGCCAACGCCGCAACGGCTTCGGCGACGTGCCGCTTGTGAAAGGCGGCCAGGCGTTCGAGCTGCGACTCCTTCTCATCGGTCGTCGATCTCGCCAGCGCAATCGTCTTCGGGGCCGTCTCGGCGTGCGGCGCGCGAAACGTGTTCACGCCGACGATCGGATAGCTGCCGTCGTGCTTCTTGTGCTCGTAATACATCGACTCTTCCTGGATCTTGCCGCGCTGGTAGCCGGTCTCCATGGCGCCCAGCACGCCGCCGCGCTCCGAGATCGCCTCGAACTCCTTCAGCACCGCCTCCTCGACCAGGTCGGTCAGCTCGTCGATGATGAAGCTGCCCTGGTTGGGGTTCTCGTTCTTGCCGAGGCCCCACTCGCGGTTGATGATGAGCTGGATCGCCATCGCGCGGCGGACGCTCTCCTCGGTCGGCGTCGTGATCGCCTCATCGTAGGCGTTGGTGTGCAGCGAGTTCGTGTTGTCGTAAGTTGAGATCAACGCCTGCAGCGTCGTGCGGATGTCGTTGAACGAGATCTCCTGCGCGTGCAGCGAGCGGCCC
>Ga0207691_10003522_pt1 | contig 15227 bp, 9 predicted proteins | sample KBSM13metaG_FD_184327 | JGI IMG/M metagenome (GOLD analysis project Ga0207691, IMG submission 184327) | Miscanthus rhizosphere microbial communities from Kellogg Biological Station, Michigan, USA - KBS M1-3 metaG (SPAdes) (version 2) | ecosystem: Host-associated > Plants > Roots > Rhizosphere >... | reverse complement strand
GATCCGACTCTGCCAATTTACGACGCCAAGACGCTGACCGAACACATGAACATCCCGCTTTTCCCGGCCAAAATGGCGGCGGGGGTGCTGGCCAGCTTTGGCCTCCTCGCGCTCATCCTCGCGGCAGTTGGCATTTATGGCGTGATGTCCTATGTGGTCGTAGGCAGGACGCGCGAAATCGGATTGCGCATGGCCCTCGGTGCCCAGGCGTCCGACGTCCTTCGTTTGGTTTTGCGGCAGGGAATGCTCCTGGCCTTGATCGGAACTGCGATCGGACTCGTCATCGGTCTTGGAGGAACGCGGTTGCTCAAGACTTTGCTTTACGGCGTGAACGCAGCCGACCCGATGACCTTCACGGCGGTCACTCTGCTCCTCGGATCGGTCACACTCCTGGCCTGCTGGCTGCCGGCGCATCGTGCGACGCGTGTCGATCCGATGATCGCGCTCAGAACCGAATAGCTGCGTTACTTAAAAGTTCGACGATCACAAAACCGGCGTAAGTCCCAGCCGCGTTGCCAACGAGCCTGCGAGTATACTTGGCAGCCGCACGTCGCCACGCGCCACGGCGATCGCCATCACACCTAGGGAAGTCCCCGCAGCCAGGATGACGATGATTCGCCGGTGCTTGGCAGACTAAACCGGCGAATCTTCTTGCAACTGAGTCCCCCAACTCGCTAAATCCGCCCGCGTGCTCTTTAACTCGCTCACTTTCGTCGTTTTCTTCGCGGTCGTGGTGAGCGCGTATTGGATGATGCGCTCCTGGCCGGCACGCAAAAACCTGCTCGTGGTCGCGAGTTATGTTTTCTACGGCGCGTGGAATCCGCCTTTCGCCGCCCTCCTCTTCGGCACGACCGCGATGGATTTCTACCTCGGCCGGATCATGGGCAAACAAACTCAGCCGGAGGCGCGCAAGGTTTGGCTCGTGATCAGCGTCGCGGTCAACCTGAGCATGCTCGGTTTTTTCAAGTACGGGAATTTTCTCCTCGAGAATTTCCAATGGGTCCTGGCGCGCGGCGGGATCGCCTACCAACCGCCGCATCTTGATCTCTTTCTCCCGATCGGCATCTCGTTCTACACCTTTCATTCGCTCTCCTACACCCTCGACATTTATCGCGGGGTCTTGAAGCCGACGCGCTCGCTGCGCGATTTCGTGCTCGCGGTCTCGTTTTTCCCGCAACTCGTCGCAGGTCCAATCGTGCGCGCGGGCGATTTCCTGCCCCAACTCGAGGCGCCGCCCAAGCCGCAGCAGGGCCGTTTCTTCTGGGGCCTGCTCTTGATGACTTTAGGCCTTTTCGAGAAAGTCGTGCTCGCCGACACCCTTCTCGCCGGCTCGGCCGATACGGTTTTCGCTTATGGCGGTTCGCTGGTCGCGCTCGATTCATGGGCGGGGGTGATGGCATTTGCGGGCCAGATTTTTTTCGATTTTGCGGGCTACTCCATCTGCGCGATCGGCGCGGCATTGTGCCTTGGGTTTCATTTGAAGGATAATTTCCGGTTCCCCTATGCCGCGGTCGGCTTCTCGGATTTCTGGCGGCGCTGGCACATCTCGCTCTCCACTTTCCTGCGCGATTACCTTTACATTCCGATCGGCGGCAATCGCGCCGGCGCCGCGCGCGCCATGATCAATCTCATGATCGTAATGTTCATCGGCGGATTGTGGCATGGCGCGGCCTGGACCTTTGTCGTTTGGGGCCTGCTGCACGGTTCCTATCTCGCGCTCGAGCGCCTAACGAAAGTCATCGTCGGCGAGGCGAGCTGGACGGAGCACTTGCCGGTGAAATTACTTCTCGGCCTCGGCACATATGTCGCGGTCTGCGTCGCGTGGGTTTTCTTTCGCGCGCCGGATTTTACCGTCGCCGCGCGGATGCTGAGCGGAATGTTCGGCGGACATCCGCAGGGCGATGCGCTCCTCTCGACGCGCGAGATTTTGCAGATCGGAATCGTGACGCTCGGCATGTTCATCGTCCACTGGTCGCTGCGGGACACGAGCATCGAGTCCGCCGTCAACCGGATGCCGGTTTGGGCCGTCACCGGGGTCTGGATCTTCATGGCCGGCGCCATCCTGCTCACGCAAGGGAATAGCAATGCATTTATCTATTTCCAATTTTGAGCGGGTAATCCCGACCAAGCCGTGGCGCGGGATCACGGTCAGCGTCGTGATGACTCTTGTCGTTGCGACTGCGGCTTGGGAACTTTATTGCCGCTCACTCGCCTACGGACCGAGCCTAAACGATACCGGCGATCTCTGGGCCGAAGCGCGCCGTCGCGTCGAGCCCGAATCGCTTGTCATCGTGGGAGATTCTCGCGCCCTTTTCGACTCCGACCTTGACGAACTCGAAAAAGGGTTAGGCAAGCGTCCGGTGCAACTTGCGCAGCCGGGAAGCACGGCGTTCCCAGTCCTGTCCGATTTGATCAACGACACACGCTTTCACGGCACCATCATTTGCAGCGTTGTCCCGAGGCTGTTTTTCGCGCCGCCGGGTTCGCCGCCGATGAATCGTTCGGAAAAATCGGTACGCCGATCCCACACCCAGACGTATGCCCAACGCGCGAGTCACGTTCTCGGGATTTATCTCGAGAAATGGTTCGCCTGCATGAAGCAGGACGACCTGACGCTTGGCGCGCTTCTTGAGAAATTGCCGATTCCGAACCGGCCCTACGCCCAAGTGCCACCCCTATTGCCGCCATATTTTGCCTCGCTCGATCGCGAGCGCCGCGCCCGCATGGTCGAACAATGCGCGCAGCCAGGGAAATTGCAGGATCGGGTGAAGCATCGCTGGGCTCGGCTCTTCACCCCGCCGCCGCCGCCGAGCTTTATCCCGAAAGATGCCTTCGCGGAAAAAATGCACGCTGCCTTCGAGGCCCGCTTCACCGACACCAAAGCACTCGTTGATAAACTGCGCGCGCGCGGTGGCAAAATTGTCTTCGTCCGCTTTCCGTTGAGCGGCGATCTCAAAGAGCTGGAAGATCGGACGACGCCGCGGGCAACGACTTGGGATCGTCTCCTCAAAGAAACTGCCGTGCCCGGCATTTACTTCGAAGATTTCCCCGAACTGGCGGACTTCACCTGTCCCGAGTGGTCGCATCTTTCCGCGGGCGACTCTGTCGAGTTCACGAAACGCCTTGTGCCGCACCTCCGCGCGGCCTTCGGGAGTGAGGGAGATGTGAAGCCGGTTGCGTCCTCCCCTTAACGACAGAAGCTCTGCCTCATGACACCGCCGCGGTTCGAGATTCGCCTCGCCGATGTCTCCGATGCCGCCCTGATCGCATCGCACCGCGGCCGGATGTTCCAGGAAATGGGGCTCGTGCCGGAGTCGCTCTTCGAAACTTACCGATCGAGATGCGAAACGCGTATTCGCGAGATGCTTCAGAGCGGCGAATACATCGGCTGGCTGGCCTGGCCTAACGAATTGCGCAATAAGATCGTGGCCGGCGTCGGCGTCCAACTGCGGCGCACTCTTCCACATCCAGTCGGCGAACCAGGTGGTGAGATCGCCATCGCCGAGGGCCGTCATGCCATCGTTATCAATGTCTTTACCGAGCCTGATTGGCGACGGCGGGGGCTCGCCACGTTCTTGATGGAGCGCCTTATTGACTGGGCTCGTGCCGAGCGTCTCGACCGCCTTGTGCTTCACGCCTCAGACGAGGGACGCGTGGTTTATGAGCGCCTGGGGTTTGTTCAGACTAACGAAATGCGTTTCAAAGACCGGCTCGACATTCTGGAAGTGGGGCAGGGTTGTTAGAGACTCAGCTTCCTCACGAGCAAAGACAACACTGTCGGTAGCGCAATAGGTTGATCCCAGCGCCACGACGGGACCATACTGTCGGTTATGGAGAACACCCACATGAGCCGGACGACCTTTCGAACAGCGTTCGTCCTCATGCTCGTCCTCGCAGTGTCCTTTGCCTTCCTCGCGGTGGCGTGGCCGTTCCTGATTCCTCTGCTCCTTGGCGCGCTACTCGCGGGGTTGTGCGATCCGCTCTACCGGAGGGTCACGCAACTGTTCGGCGGACGCAGGTCGCTCGCGGCTGGGATAACGCTTCTGATTCTTTTTGTCCTGATCGTTGGGCCTCTGAGCGCGTTTGTCGGAGTGGTCGTAAAGCAGGCGTTGGCAGTAAGTAATCAGGCCCTGCCGTGGGTGCAGGAGCATTTTGGGGCGGTCAGCGCTTTCAACGCGCACGACTGGCTGGCAAGGCGTTTCCCGGCGGTCGCACATTACGTTCCAGAACAAGACCAGATCGTCGACAGCGCGGCTCAGTTGGCCAAAGCAAGCGGCACATATCTCGTCGGGGGCGCGACCCAGCTCACCGCGAGCACCGCCACTTTTCTCCTTAACCTCTTCGTCATGCTCTACGCCATGTTCTATTTCCTCCGTGACGGCGGAGTCATCTTGGAGAAAATCTTGTACTACACGCCGCTTAGCCACGGAGATGAGGTGCGAGTCCTGGAAAGGCTCCGTTCCGTCACGCGCGCGACCATCAAAGGCACGGTGGTCATCGGGATCATCCAGGGGACGCTGGCGGGGATTGGCCTTTGGTTTTCCGGACTCCCTAGCGCGGCCTTTTGGGGAACGATCATGGCCGTGCTCTCAATCGTGCCGGGAATCGGCGCGGCTCTCGTCTGGTTGCCAGCAGTGATTTACCTTTTCGTCGTCGGCGAGAAGCTCACCGCCACCCTGCTCCTGATCTGGTGCGCAGCCGTCGTCGGGACGATCGACAACATGTTGCGTCCAAAGCTCGTCGGGAAGGATGCAAAAATGCCCGATCTTCTCATCCTCATCGGCACGCTCGGAGGTCTCTTTCTCTTTGGCCCGATCGGTTTCATCATCGGACCGCTCGTCTGCGGGCTCTTCCTGACCGTCTGGGAAATCTACGGCGCGACGTTCAAAGATGTGCTGCCCCCGGTGGGCCAGCTCGTTATCGGTCAAATCAAAAAGGCTGATGCAAATCTGTCGACCAGTGAAGAAAGCGAAGGCAAAACGCCTTGAAACGATAGAATAGTTCCGACGGCGTGTACTTTCCGAAGGACCGCGCCTCTGAGGCTTCATATGTCACACATCGACTTTATCGGCATTGGTGCGCCCAAATGCGGGACCACCTGGCTTTCCGCCCAGCTTGAGGCCCATCCGCAAATCGGCTTCGCCCCGGACAAGGAGGTCTATTACTTCGCCGACACCATCCTGCGTCGGATCGCAGGCAAGGAACTGCGCTGCTTTGAGCGAGGTGACGCTTGGTATCACGAACAATTCCCGGCCGCCGTCGGAGCCGTTTCCAGTCGTGGAGAGTTTTGCCCTTCCTATCTTTACTCGGAAGAAGCCGCCACCCGCATCGCCGCTTACCGGCCCGGCATCAAGCTGCTGCTCTGCCTCCGGCCGCCGGCCGAGATGATTTACTCGTGGTACTGGTACAACCGGAACGCGGTGGTGGCGTCCTTGCCTGAGTCGTTCGCGGAGATGATGGAAAATCCGTTTCTCCGTGACCTCGGGTGCTTCGCCCAGCATCTCAAGCCATACCTCGATCGTTTTCCGGCGCAAAACATTCTGGTCGTTCAATTCGACGCGATCCGGCGCGATCCTGACCGCGTCCGCCAGCGCACCTACGAGTTTCTGGGGGTCGCCGCGGACTTCAAGCCGCAGCTCTCCCAGGAGGGGAAGAACGCCGCCCGGGCTCCTCGGTTTCCCCTTATCCAATCCAGCGCTCAGCGTCTTTACGGCACCCTCTCCGCTCTCCCGGGCGCAGGCAAACTCCTGAAATCACCCTCAGTAGCCAGAACGCTCCAAAGCGTGTACCACCGGTTCAACACCAAGGCCCGCAAGTACGAGCCACTCTCGGTGCAAGAGCGTCTCAAGTGGGAGGCCTACTACACGACCGATCAAAAAGAGCTCTCCGAGTTGTTGAACGCTCTCCAAGTCATCGAGTGACCCCACCGTTTTGGGCGTTCCAGCTTTTCTGCATTGATTCTTAGTTTCAGCCTTTCTGCGTTTGAGTCTTCCGCAATGATTGTTTCGTCCGATTCGAGTGCTCCAAATTAGATCGTGGAAAAAGGTAGCTTCTCCATAAAGAACTTACTGCTTAACGCGGCGGTTATTTTGGTGGGATTAGCTCTTGCGTTGGTATCGTCAGTCCGCCACGCCCATTGGGGTCCTGAAGGCCCGGTTGGAGGTCCGCCACGCCCATTGGGGTCCTGAAGGCCCGGTTGGAGGCTGGCTTCTCCTGGTTCCTTATCTACTCATGGCCGCGGCCGTGACTGCCGCCCTGATTGCGGGGGGGACGTTTTCATGGGTCCCGGGCGGTCGCTGGACGTGCTTCTCCATTTGGGTTGGACTTCTGGTCGCTTTCGCCGTGTCGGGCTACTACGCGATGTCGAGATCCGAAACAAAGTTTGAGCAGTTCGCGGCGTTATCGGGCTGGCTGCTGCTCGCCGGTTGCTTCGTGGCCGTGAACGCCGCCCCATCGACTGCCGCCAGGATGGCGATCATCGCAACTCTCGGTCTCGGCGGCGTGGCGGGATGGGTCCAGGTGGCCGTCTGGGTGAGTGAATATTCTCAGGAGAAAGCTCAGCTTGCGGAGAGCCGGATCGCGCACGAGCAGGAGTTCCAGGAAAGCCAGGAGGCGGAGTTTCGAGCATTGGGCAAAGAGGCGCCACTCTGGAGATATCTCGGTTATATGTACATCTCGAACGTGGAACTTCGCAAAAAGTGCCACGAAATCATAGCCGGGCGCGCGGACCGGGATGCGCAGCTCGTCGAGTACCTCGGCAGCGAAATCCTCGCGAGCGATGCGACACGATACATCGGCGAGTTCCATCCAGCGCCTGGACCAGCGCTGGTTCCGGCCTTTGCCCGCAGGTCCGATCTGGTCCTCTCGCGGATTTCGGAAATTGACGCCGGCTCCGATCAAATCAGCGAGCGCTCTTACGCCGACATCCGGGACATCATTCGCGCCGCGGCCCGAATCCAGAAGGGCGGCGGCGACCTGACGCCGCAAATGGAGGCGTGGCGGAGCTATCTTAAGCGTTTCAAGAATACGGCTGACCTAGTGGCAGAGATCGAGCGATCTCCCGGCTTTTCACCTAATCGTTAGGCTACAATTCCGCAAAGATGGACAACCAGAGAGAAGGCGAAGACTTCTTCTACGGCGTATACCGAGCATCGAATGAAGTCGTGCTCGCCAAGATCCGGCGTGAGACTTACGGCGAGGACCTGGGTCAGTTTAGCTGGATCACGGCGGACGAGTTACGAAAATTCTTTCGCAAGCTAGATCTGGACATCGAATCGCGCGTGCTCGATGTCGCCTGTGGGTCCGGCGGGCCCGCGCTTTTTACCGCGCAGACGCTCGGTTGTCAGGTCACCGGTCTCGACATCGACGAGAACGGCATCGATGTGGCGAAAGAAATGGCGCAAGCCCGCGGCCTGCAAAGCCGGGCGAATTTCGAGCACGGAGATGCGAGTCAGCCGTTACCATTCCCGGATGCTTCGTTCGACGCCGTCATCAGCATCGATGCGATGAACCACTTCTCGCACCGCGCCGAGGTGTTCGCGGAATGGTTTCGCGTCCTGCGGCCCGGTGGACGTTTTCTTTTCACTGACGCGGTCATTGTTACCGGAATGCTCTCGCGAGATGAGATTCTTGCCCGCAGCCGTTCGATGGGCCACTTCCTTTTTACTCCTAGCGGTCTGCACGAACGCCTGATCGAAGCGGCTGGATTCGTCGAACTACAGGTCGAAGATGTAACCGACACAATCGCAACGGTGAGCAAGCGGTGGCACGACGCGCGCGAGAAGCATCGGAGCGAGCTATTGAAAACCGAAACGCAGGCCGATTTCGAGGGCCTGCAAAACATGCTCGCCGCCGCCCACACTCTCGCCAGCGGGCGCCGTCTGTCGCGGTTCGCCTATTCCGCGTCAAAAGCAGGCGCAACGCGGGTTGGTCCTGCACCGCTGGCTTGAAGCTCGTCACGCGGTGAAACAACAGCTGGACCGCGCGACTTGAGCGCGCCACCCCTAAAACATTTCGCCCTCGCGAGTCAGGAGTGCGTAGTTCTTCGCCTTCTAGCTGAACATCGCTTCGAATTGCTCGTCGAACTCGACCTCGATTCTTTTGCTGGCCCGGCGCGCAGATTTGCTATCATCACTGCGGACCCGTCGATTGTAGGGCGGGCATTTTGCCCGCCCGGATGCGGGGACGGCGGCCTGGTCGCTGCGGATGGCGGCCTGGAAGGCCGCTCTACAATAGGGCTGGACGCGTGTTGGTCCTGCGTTGCTGGCCTGAAGCTCGTACAGTTCCACCAGCGCCCGGAACTTCGAGGAGGATTGAGGCTTAGTTGAGGTTATCGGCTGATCTAAAGCTTGTAGACCTCGACTAACCCAATGCCGCTGGTTTCGTTCGCGCCGCGCACGATGATGGTGTAGGCGCCGGCTTCGAGCGTCATGAGCGCGGCAGACTCCAGATCACTCGGAGGTGGGATGGCAGTCGCTTCGATCTCGCTCTGCTGCGAGTCCTTCCAATTATCATTCGCAAGCAGGGTTGCACCGTTGGCATCGAATACTTCAAGCGTCGGATCGGCGAGGACGTTCGCGAGGCCGGCCTCGGTCAAAGACGGACCGATTGCCCGGGTGAGGATTTGGGTTGTGCCCGTCGCGATGAAGCCGGCGATCATCACGTCGTCGCCGGTCTGCACGTCTCCCCGGGTCGAGATATTGAGCATGTTGACAGAGGCGTCCTGGGCGAGGTCATAGACTTCCACAAGGCCGACACCGGTCCCGTCGTTCGCTCCCCTTAGGATGGTGGTATAGGCACCGGGATCGAGGATGGCCAGGATGGCGGATTCGAGGTCGTCCGCCGGCGGAATCGTGCTGTCGATAATCTGCTGCTTTTGCGGGCTATCCATCCAGTCGTCATTGGAAAAGATGAGCTCTCCGTCGCTGTCGCGCAGCTCGAGAGTTGGATTCGCGAGCGCGCCGGAAACGCCAAACGCGGTTAACGACGGGCCGATGCCGCGCAGCAGCACCGTCTTCGGTTCGTTCCCTTGTACGATGAAACCGGCTATGAGCACATTGTCGCCCGTTCCCACCTGTGCCCGGGTGGAGATGTTTAAGAGCGCGTTGGCGGCAAGGCCATCGTTCAAGGCGGTGATCTTGAATACACCGCCAACCTGCTCGGCGCTGAATTCAAAATCTGGCTTGAGATCGGGGAAAGTGATTTCAGAAAAATCGCCCGTAACGCTTCCGTCGAGCTGGAGCAGATCAAAGGTTTGACCGGCCGCGGGCAGGAAATTGCCGAGCATCTGGACTTCCATTGTGCCATCGAGGACTGAAGCGCCGGTGACATGCAGCACATCGAATTGGCCGGGATCGGGTCCGGCGATCTCCATCAAGAGTGTCCCAACGGAGGTTTGGGTATAGTCGCCATCGATGACGAGCGTGCCCGCGGAATTCCCCGGGCAAACTGTTCCGTTATTTTCCACTATCGGTGCCGAGTAGGTTCCGTTGCCACAAATCGAGCCATTGGGAAAAACTGTTAGCTTCTGACCGGCGGAAACTTTTGCGCCGTTATGGAGAATAAGCTTTCCGGTGCCGGTCTCTTCGTGGTTTGGGTCCAGAAAGCCTACGTCTAGAGTATCGTTTATCGTCCAAATGGCCGGCGCACCCGCAGCATGGTCGATCCCCAAGACGGCCAAGCCAATCTCATCAAGGCTTCCCACGACCGCAAATTCGCAAATGGCAGCCGCGTCCTCCTTTATTATGAGAGTGCCGTCACCGAGACCACCGACATGTATTCCGCCCAACGAATCGAGAAGTGAGGGTCCCAAAGTTGACTTGCCCGAGACGATGATGACTCCAATCGCAGTGCTGGCTACTCCGGCGATGATATCGGTTGCAGCGCGCACCTCTCCGCCGGCCTTGATTTCGAGGGTTCCGACGCCGAGGTCTCCGTTCCCAAGGAAGAGTGAGGTGTCCACGTCCACGAGCGAAGGCATGGTCGGTCCGGTTCCCTCCACGAGGACGGCTCCCGCGTTGAATACGCCGAGGCTACAGCCTGACGCACAATGCACTAGGCCGCCGTCGAGGACGTTAACCGTGCCAGCGCCTTCCTGGCCGACAGCTAGGTTGGCCTGCAGATACCAGGAAGAGCTTTCACTGCCGTTGGATCCCCCGGTTCCCTGGATCGTCACCGTGCCGGCCGCGCCCGCTTCGAATCCGACAAACCCCATCTCACTCACCACGCCAGCCCCATCGAGTATTGTGAGCGTTCCATTGCCGCTGTGGCCAACCGAAAGATTTCCGCCAGTCCAGATGGAGCCGAAATCGAAAAGAGCTACTTCTCCTCCCCCAACCCCGGTCCCGATTCGTCCTTCGCCGGAAAGGACGCTACCCTGGCCGGTGATGTCGAGAATTCCGTTGCCCGGTCCCCCGACCCGCAGACTGCCGGTGAGATTGAGGAAGCCGAAAGAGTCGACGACCATCTGTGCCGCCGCACTTTCGCCGATCAAAGCATGCGCACCGTTGAGCGTCCCACCCTCCAGCGTCAATTTTGAATTATCAAGCAAGATGCCAGCCGGATCGAAAGTGATCGAGCCGACCGAATAGTTGCTATTGGTGAAGGTTACGTCGCCATTGCGAATCTCGAGCCGATCCGTCGTAGCCGTGCCGACATCGACTGAATAGGCTGTCGCGAGCCCAAAAACCGCCGTGTCGTTCGATCCGGGTACCATCTGCGGATCCCAGTTCGTGGCCGTTTGAAAGGAACCGCCGGCAGCATTGTCCCATTGAATCGGTGTTGGTGTTGGCGTTGGGGTACCGCCCTGCACTGTGAAATCAAAATCCGCGCTGCCATTGCTAGGTATGCCGTCGAAACTGAAACTTTGACTTACAACGTCGACTTGAAGTCGATAACGTCCTGGGGATAACGCTCCGCTCCCGGAAAGGTTCACATGGTCAGCGAAACCTTGGCCCGCAGCCTCCGAAAAAAGCACCTCGCCGGTAAAATCGTTGACGAGTTGTACTTGCTGATAATCATTCGCGTTTGTCCCAGCAGAAAGTTGCCCTGTCAGGCTCCAGGTGTAGGGAACATCGCTCACGGTGAAGGTGAGACGGATGACTTGAGCGACAGTTTGGGCAAACCCCTTTGTTTGGTCGTTCCTGCTTGCCGAACTGGTCCCATGACCTGTAACAATTAGTGAGTTGTTCGCGCTATCGAGATTTATCGAGGACATACTGGTGCAATTTGCAGTCGCCGTCACTCCATTGAAGGTGGCCGTGGCCGAATTGCTGAGGTTGGCCGGCAAAAAATCCGTTTGAATCTTTGTGTCCGGGTGATCCGAATCAGGCAAGACATCGGCGAAAGCGCTCGCATCCGAATTGCGCGCGTTGAGCATGATGCTGGCCTGGGCATGCGGCCAAATGACGACCAGCACAAGTGCGGCCAGACCGCTCGTTCGGAAGTTTGTCTTTTTGGTGGCATGCATAATTAAGGTCCCCTTTGCGTTTTGATATTTCTTGTTGACCCGAGTCTGCTCCACTGCCGCGCAGCGCGTCCTTAAGGCTTGACTAAATTTTTCTAAATAGTTCTAAATGGTTGCGTGAAAGACGCTGCCCGGAGCGGCATCTCTTGCCTATATGGGTTTGGAGATTTCCGACTCGATCCAAATCGGCGCCGGGTTTTTCACGACGAGGAAACCATCCTGCTCTCGCCGAAAGCGCTCGAGACGCTCATCGTCCTGGTCCGGAACGCCGGGAAGATCCTGCACCGCGATGAACTGATGAAAGCGGTCTGGCCGGACACGATCGTGGAGGACGCGAATCTGACTGTCGCAATCTCACAGTTGCGCAAAGCGCTGGGTCAGCAGCGCGATCCGGATGAATTCATCCAGACCATTCCGCGCGTCGGCTATCGCTTCGCGGCAGAGGTGCGTGCGATCGACCTCAAGTCCGAACCCGAGCGCACCGAAGCACCTTCGAGGAATGGCGAGATCGCTGCGTCCAGCTTTCCCCGGCGCGAGGTGCACTTGCAAGATGGAGCGATTCCCGTCGGACCGGCACCTTTGGGGCCTCGCACTCGTTTGCCCGCGTCGTCTCGCCGGCACAAGGCCGTCACTTTATCTTTGCTGGCGTTGGTTTTTGTCGGCCTGTTGTCCTACTTCTTCATCGCCGGCAGGGCGAAGCTTCCCGCTACAAGTGCGGAAGTAAAATCGATGGCGATCCTTCCCTTCCGAACGATCGGGACCAAATCGGACGACGACTATCTCGGGCTCGGCCTCGCCGACGCACTCATCACCCGACTCGGCCGGATGCGCGAGCTCACAATTCGTCCGATCGGGGCCGTGCAAAAATTTGCCGGCGGCGAGAAAGATCCGGTCGAACTCGGACGCGAGCTGGGTGTCGAAGCGGTTCTGGAGGGAATTGTGCAGCATGACGGCGAGAAGTTACGGGTTACAGCGCGGCTCATTCGAGTAGCCGACGGTGTGGCGCTCTGGTCGGGCAAATTCGACCATCGATTTACCGATATCTTTGCGATGCAGGATTCGATCTCCGAACAAGTCGCGGAGGCCTCAGCCTTGAGTCTCAGCCGGGACGAAAGGGCCCTCTTGACCAAGCGCTACACTGATAACGTCGAGGCATACCGGCTCTACCTGAAAGGACGTTACTTTTGGAACAAGCGAACCCAGGCCGGTTCAGAACAAAGCCTGAAATATTTCCGGTTGGCGATCGAGGCTGATCCCACCTACGCCCCGGCATACGCCGGACTGGCCGACGCTTATGCGATCCTCGTCTGGCAACAGAATCTTTCCCAAAATGAGTTTGTGCCAAAAGCGAAAGCGGCGGCGGGCAAAGCCCTGGAAATCGATGAGACAATCGCGGAAGCCCACGCCTCTCTTGGTTTCGTGAAGTTCTGGTACGATTGGGACTTCGCTGGCGCGGAAATAGAGTATCGGCGCGCGATTCAACTCAATCCGAATTATTCCACCGCCCACCATTGGTATGGCGAGTTTCTCGTCCTGACCGGACGCGCCAAGGAAGGTTTCCAGGAGTTAACCCTGGCCCAGCAGATTGACCCGCTTTCGCTCATCATCAACACCGACATCGGGAAGATGTTCTTCTTCACCGGCCAGCAGGACCGTGCCATCGACCAACTGAAAAAAGTTATCGAGATGGACCCGGACTTCCCGATAGCCCACCTGTTTCTCGCCATGGCCTTCGAGCAAAAAGGAAACCACCAGAGCGCCATTGCAGAGTTGGAAAAGCACGCGCAAACCGCGGGAGGCCGCACGATCTTCTCCGCCGAGCTGGGTTATGTCTATGGTCGTTGCGGCCGCAGAGATGAAGCGCTTAGAATCGTCGAGCAACTGAAAACTCCTGCTGCAGCCACGCAACCGGTTCCCACGTATGAAATTGCGCTCGTCTACGCCGGTCTCGGCGAAAAGAAACTGGCTTTCGAGTGGCTGGACCGGGCCAAGGCCGAACACGACCCGTTTCTCATCTACGTTCAGACAGACCCGAATTTCGACAGTCTGCGCGACGACTCAGAGCTCGTCACGCTGTTGAAATAAGCCGCCGATCCCTCGCGATCAGAGCGCAAGGCTCGCCTGCTTTGCAGACGATGCTTCGGTTGTGAGGCCGCTGAATTTCTTCACCAGATCGTCGAGCTTCGCGGTGTAGTAATCGATGTTCTCGTCGCGATTTTGCGGATCGAAGTCGGTCACGAGTTTGGCCGCTTCGTAAGCCGCGACTTTTTTCGGGGTTACCTTCACGTAGTAGCTAATCTGGTCGCCCGGTTTGTAACTGCGACCACTTGTTAGGGCAAGCTCGTAGACGGCCGCGCGATTGCGTCCTCCGCCGGCGATCTTCTGGCGATATTTCTCGAGCGAGTCCTGGAGGGTGTCGGTCTTCATGAGCATCTCGATTGGCCATTCGCGGTCGCGGATCTTTTGTGCGAACACGTCTCGCAACGACGGAATCGCCTCGGGTTTTCCTTCCATCAGAAGCTTGATCATTTCTTCGAGGAAAACGCGTTGAAATTTCTCCAGCCCGCGCGACTTGAGTGCGCCGCCTTTGATTACAACTTCACCGTCCCGAGTGAGAAGGGCGTAGTTCTTAGCCTTGTAGCTGAACATGGCTTCGAATTGCTCGTCGAACTCAACCTCGATCCCGGGCGGCAGTTCTTTCGCCAGTCCTTTGCGCAGATTTTCAATTATCATCGCGGACCCATCGATTGTAGGGCGGGCATTTTGCCCGCCGGGCGTTGCGGAGGTGCTTTTGGATGGCGGGGAAGGCGGCCTGGAAGGCCGCCCTACAATGGAATCTCGAACGGTGTCGGGAGGGACGAAATAGATCCCGTCCGTGTCGACTTCGATGACTTGTGCGCCTTGCGCTTTGAGCCATTCGATCATCTGCTTGAGCAGATCGCGTCCGATCTGCGTGACACGGGCGGCGGCTTCGAAATCAGCAAAGTTTCCCTGGGCGAAGCCGAGGTAGCCGTAAAAACTGTTGATCAGGATTTTGAAGGTGTTTTGCAGGGCATGGAAGTAGCGCCGCTGCGGTGAGTCCTTGGCGTCCCGCATATCGCTCTTTGCCCGGAGGCGAAAGGCACGCAGGTCGGTGAGGAGATGGCGAAAGATCTGAAGCTGATCGTTTACCGGAAAACAATCGAACTGCAGCATGATCGACGGATAGAGTGAAGCGATGTCGCAATGCCAGACGTTGCGCGCTACGCCGCTGAAAAAGATGTCGGTGTAACCACCCTCGAACCCGCGCACCATCGGCATTTCGGGAATGCCGTGGCGCTGCCGGAAATACTCGCGCAGGAAGAGGGCGTTGATCCGGGTGGCGTTGCCGCGCACGATCACGTCCTGGTAGTTGTAGGGAAAAATCTGAGCCTGGATGAAGTAGCTGGGGCTCAGGAGATCGGCCACGGCGCGCGTCTCGCGCACCGCGCAGAGGGCGCGTTCGCGGTAACGTTTCGGGTCATCCTGCCAGGCGCGCTGCAGTTCCTTGCCGGAAAGCTGCGAAACGTCGAGCGCGTTCGTTAGGCCAAAGTGTTGCGCAACATCGCTTCGTTCGAAGCCGGAAAGCGAACGCATCCCAACGTCGTAAAATTGCGCGAGCAGAAAGGTGTCGACAAAATGCCGGCCCTCGATCGTGAACTTCGGGTAGTCGATCGTTTTCTCCGCAATCTGGAGCCGTGACGGGCGCGAACGGAGGAAACCGCCGCTTCGTCCCCAATCGAGT
>Ga0207691_10003521_pt1 | contig 15229 bp, 10 predicted proteins | sample KBSM13metaG_FD_184327 | JGI IMG/M metagenome (GOLD analysis project Ga0207691, IMG submission 184327) | Miscanthus rhizosphere microbial communities from Kellogg Biological Station, Michigan, USA - KBS M1-3 metaG (SPAdes) (version 2) | ecosystem: Host-associated > Plants > Roots > Rhizosphere >... | reverse complement strand
CGTCCGACCTTCAGAGATTACGATCTCCTGCCGGACGGAAGGGAGTTTGTGACGGTGTCCCCCACCACTCAAACGGCGTCTCGCGAGCCGCTCCGCTTTCGGTTCCAAGTCGTGCCTCGATAACAGAATCGCCCTTATGCGGCATCACATGAGGACGTGACTACTCGCTCTCCCGCTCGGCGTTACCTCGCGGACACGGTTGTAACCGGCGCCGCAATATAAAGGTTGCCTTGGCGACCGTTATCGCCCGTCCCGGCCCGCCCCGCGCTGGAGCCGCCAACTCCTGCCAGGAGACGTACACTCCCATTCTTGACGAAGTACACCTGATTGTGTGTCCTGCTGCTGACATAAAAATTCGCGTCCCGATCGAGAGCGAATCCGCCGATAACACCCGAAATCCACGTCGAATGACACGCGTTGTCTGCCAACGGCGGCGCGTACCGTACTGTGGTCGTCATGCACGAGACGGGCGAACTCTGCCCTTCAACGGGATAGCAAAAGATACCCCAGCAAGGACAACCAGAAGGACAGGTATCAAGATCGCTCTTCGCGGCTTCACTCCAATTCCTTTCATACGCATATTTCCTGACGGCGTGGTGCATTGTGCTCTCAATGTCTTGGCAGTGTCTAGAGCCGTCCCCTTGATCCTTCCTTAAAAGTTCTTACTTTTTCTGCGCTAGACTGCGCAAAGCATGTGGAAGCGGAGAAGGTCATTCTTGAAGCCGTTGTGCCTGACTCTTCTGACACTCACTGGCGCGGCGGGCTGGCTGTTCGGTCAGCGGTTCAATCGCCAGATCGGTCAGAACGATCCCCCCAAGACTGAAGTTGTCATCGCCCGTTGGCGCTACACCGCGATGGGCAAGTATCGGGGTACGGGCTGGTCGCACAACTATCCGAGTTCGGACTCGCACTTCGTCCAGGTCCTCGGGGAGTCGACACTCATCGACGTCAACTCGCGGTCTTATCGAATCGTGGATCTCGGGTCTCCTGAAGTCTTCCGCTATCCGTTTGCAGTGGTGTCGGAGCCGGGTGAACTGGCCCTGACCCCGGAAGAAGTGGAGAACCTCCGCCAGTACATCGACCGGGGCGGTTTCGTGCTCATGGATGACTTCGATGGCGAGCCAGATCTTTCCGTGATTCGCCACACGCTGAAGCTGGCCTTCCCGGACCGCGAACTGGAGACACTCACTCTTGACGATCCGGTCTTTCACAATTTCTTTGTCATCGACCGGCTCAACGTCGTGGCCCCCTATGTGGTGGGAGGCGATCCGGTCTTTTATGCGTTGCGGAACTCCAAGGGAAAGATCGGCCTGATCGCAGCGTACAACAATGACCTCGAGAACTTCTGGGACTACATTGACGATGGAAGGTACCCCTTGAAGCCCTCTGTGGAAGGGTTCCGCCTTGGGATCAACTTCATGATCTACGCGATGTCTCACTGAACACGGAGTTCGAGTAGTTCGGAATCGTTAACTTACCGACGCATTCGGTTTGAACAGGGTGTTATAGTCGGCCCATACGCTCAAAACCGGCCCCTCCGTTTGATCCTTGCAGATCGGACCCTCTCCGTGTTGCGCCAAAGAGCTTTGAAGAGGGCGGCATCTAAAAAATTCTATTTGCCGGCAACTTCGTTCATCATGGGGCAGCTCAGCACCAACAAAGTGGAGGGGTCTTTCTTGGAGCCGCATATTTGAGAACATCTTGCGGTTTCTTGACAATTCTCTGACATCCGCTTTGCGGGTCCGCAATACGCTGCTGCCGTGAAAACGATGAGTCGACTGCGTTGCCGACAAGTTTTCCTGTTCCTTCTCGTTCTAGTCCTTCCGGCTGTGGCTCTCGGATGGCAGGGGTGGAGACTCGTCAATCAAGAGCGCGACCTCAATCGAAGCCGCTCCGAGAAACAATCGCAGGAGACTCGGAAGAGAATTGCCGCGGAAATCGGGCATGACCTGTACGACCGGCTGGAACGGATCAAGTTTCAGGAAATGGCCAACAGCCCGGCCGCGATTCCACAACCGGGAAAGTATTCCGATCCCGAAGCCGTTGTTCTTATCGGCAAAGTCGATGGAGAAAAACTGGTCTGGCCCTGGGAAGAGGACTCGCCAAACATCTCTGCTCACGACGCGGAAGATCCCGATTTCGATCAAAAGATGCGCGATGCCGGACGCATTGAGTCGGGCGAGAAAAACTACGAGCGCGCGGCCGCGCTCTATCGAACCTTGGCCGACACCGCCCGGAACGACGCGCAGCGCGCAGAAGCGCCTCGGCCTCGCGCGCGCGCTGCGACAAAGCGGATTGCAGGCAGAAGCCACCGCGATTCTGCGTGACGTGCTCAACCTCTCATGGAGCGTCACCGACGCTTCTGGGATTTCGTATGCGATGTACGCCGCCGTCGGATTGACACGGATGAACCGAACCAATGACGTTCTCAATCGCGCGAAGCGGGATCTCGAATCGCCGAACGCGTTGAACGCGAGTCAAGCAGCGCAACTCCAGTCCGTTCTGAAAACCCTTAGTGCATCGAACGATAAAGCAATTCGACAAGACGTGAGTGCAGCCCTTGGGCGTTTGTCCTCTCGAATGGATAACCTCGCCCAGGCGCGCTCTCTCAAGGAGGCGCACGACCTGCAGCGAGACTTCGCGTCAATGCGGGTGACCGAAAGCATCTGGAAACCCTATCCGGGTCCTGGCGGTGAACTTTGGCTTGTGGGACGCACACCCAAAGGCGCCGCGTCTTTGCCCCTCGCTGTCGTGGTTCGCGCGGAAGCAGTTCGAAGGAGCGTCGAGACGGACCGTAGCGGCCACGGGGGGACCGCGTTTCGAATCACGACGGGAGGCGAGACCGGCGAGTCCCTGGGAGATCGCCTGCATGAATTGAAAGTCGAGCTTCCTCCCGAAGCCGGCGCCACGGCCGCTGCGGATTCGGGATTGCGACAGTCGTTTTACGGTTTGTCGCTCTTCGTCGTGGTTCCTTTGACTTTTCTTGGAGGGTACCTGCTGTGGCGCGATATGGTCGCCCCCGCGGATTGGCCGAAAATCGTCACATTATTCGGATCACCTGGTCCAGGAGTCCGGAGTTGCCCGATGAATGATGATCGGATTCCGGGGTCAAATCACAATGCGCGATAACCCGAGGATGCCTAATCGGTAATTCGTCGTCACGACGACAACGTTCCAGCCAATGCGAAATTGGCGGTCCGCGGCGGTTGCGGGCAAACAGCCGAAAACCGATCTGCTCTGAGAACGCTATCCCAGTGCTGTACCGGTGCCGGTGGCCTCCAGCGAAGTGGGCCCAACGGTGGCGCGGCGAACGGAACACCCTTAAATACTCGAACACCGGCGTCGTGTTCACCGGACACGCCTGAGATGAGGCCCGCGTCAATTCTTATGGGTTCGGGCTCAGTAGCAGTCATCCGGGTTCCAGCAAGTCCCGCGGCTATCAGAACGATTGTCAAAAGAATGAAATGGACTGTGCGTCGCGACACCGCTGTCGGCTCCAGCTGTAAGGTTGAGTCAAACAGGAGCGATAGCATATTCGCCCAGGCAGGCGCGAGCAAGCTCAGACAATCAAGCTCAGACAACTATGCATCGTTGAGCATTTGGATCTAGAATTCCTTCGTCCGAATATTGCCTCTCTGGAAGAGTAAACGATGAAACGAGTCTTAACGCTGAGCATTCTCCTATCTCTGGGCCTGTTTTCGTTGGCGGCAGTTGGCTTTCAGAATCAAGCTCCCCCGCCGCTCGACATACAGAAGGTGAAGGACAACCTCTACATGATCGTCACGCCGGATTACGGCGCCGGTAACACGGCCGTCTTCATCACAGGAAGCGGTGTGGTTCTTGTGGATACGAAGACGCCGGGCAACGGGCAATCGATCCTCGATAAGGTCAGGACCGTCACTCAAAAACCCATCACGACGATCATCAACACGCACACTCACCAGGATCACACCGGTAGTAACGACTTCTTCAAAGGCAACATCGAATTCGTCGCTCACGAGAACACCAAAGCGAACATGCAGAAGATGCCCGAATTCAGCGGAGGGAACGCGAAGTTCATCCCATCGAAGACCTTCAAGGACAAGCTGACGCTTGGCAGCGGAAAGGATCGTATCGATCTTTATTACTTCGGCAGGGCGCACACAAGCGGCGACGCGTGGATCGTGTTTCCGGCGCTGCGCACGGCTCATTCCGGTGACGCGTTCGCGGGCAAGAACACGCCGCTCATCGATACTGCCAACGGGGGAAGCGCCGCAGAATATGCGGCAACGATCGAAAAAGCATCCACGACTTTGAAGGACATCGACACCATCATCACCGGCCATAGCGCGCTCATGAAACCTGCCGACTTGAAGGAATATGCCGATTTCAACAAGGAATTCCTCGACTGGGTCAAAGCCGAGATCAAGGCGGGCAAGACTGCGGAAGCGGCTGCAGCCGAATACAAACTGCCGGCACGGTACAAAGATTACAGAGTGGTCGACTTCTTTGGTGGCATGGCCGGCAATGTTCAAACCGCCTACAAGGAACTCAAGAAATAGCCGGACCGCTACCGGCTAACATTCCGCGGACGTGAAAATTCCAAGGCGGCTTTAGTTTTGCAACGCGGATTGCCAGTTGAGAACGACGTTGATCGGTCTTGAGATGTTCGGCCCGGCGGCCAGGTTGGCCAGGAACGCTTTCCCGTCGGCAGTCACGGAATAACCTGGGTTTCGAACGTAAGTACAGGCATTGACAATTGGCGCTTCGAAAAGTTCTTTTGGAGTCCCAGGAACAAACCTCAACTCCTACGCTCCGCTGGGGCGTTGCAGGCATCATCAGCCTGTGGAACTTCCCGATGAACGTCATGAACCGGAAGGCCCTTCCGGCGTTGGTCACGAGAAACACGGTCGTCTTCAAACCGCCATCGTTAACTGCAGGGGGCCGGCCGTTATGCTCAATTGCGCGCCTTTGGGATTCAGTCAGCGTCATAGGGGCTCAGTCCTTCGTTCAATAGCACCAGGTAACGGTCGTAGGCGAACACGCGGTTGCGGCGTCCGCCAGTGCGCTCCTTTGACGATCCCCAAGTCGACGAGACGTTCGATCCCTTTTGTTGCGGCAGCGAACGAGAGACCGGCACGCCGACCGACGTCACTAATTGTCGTGATAGGACGAGTGCGTAGGGCAGGGCATTGAAAACCCGCAATGTCATCCAAGGGCCGCGGCTCGCGGTCTGGACCCGCGCCGCATCCTCCTTGAAGAGAAGTACAAGACTCTGGGCGGTTCGAACCGCGTTCGATGCGGTGTCTTCGACACTCTCCAGAAAGAAATCCAGCCAGGCAAAGGTTTCGACCGAATGCCGCCGTGGTGATGACGACCTGAAGTTCGAGCGATGTAAACGCCGGCGAAAACCGGGCTTTTATCGCACTGTTCGTCGCAGATTTAGTTAGAGGCCTCTGTCGATCAAGGCGAGCAACTGAAGCGCGCGGGGATTTCCCAGCTTCACCAGCGGAGCCAGATACGCGCGCGCGCGGTCGACATCGCGAGGCCCGCCGCGTCCAGAGGCCAGTAACATCGCCAGCGGAATCGGTGCAAGTGTGTCGCCTTCATCGACGGCTGCCTTGAGCCACACTCGCGCCTCTGCGGGGTCGGCGGCGCATCCCTCTCCATTAAGAAGCATTAGCCCGACGTTACATTTGGCCGGTACCGAACCGCGTTCGGCAGCGAGCCTGGTCAGTTGGTAGGCACGCACTGGATCTTTGCCGACACCTTCCCCATGACGATACATCTGCGCGAGATTGAACGCGGCAATGTCGCTTCCCAGATCGACGGCGCGGCCATACCAGTAGGCGGCGTAAAGCGGATTCCGCGTGACCTCTTTACCGACTCCGAACAGAACTCCTATATTCGTGCACGCGCCCGCGTTCCCCGCCTCTGCATCCGACAGCATGGCTTGATGATTCGGGCCCAGCAATGCGCGCCAGTCGACGGTAGTGGGATCTTCAGCTTTCGGGGGCTGCGCGGCACGGATTAGCATCGACAGATCCAGAAGGCCCGCCGAAATGATTTCCCCGTGGTTCAGCGATAGTTTGGCCAGCGCTGCTTCCAGTTCCCGGCTGAAAGCCCCGAGGATTGCGAGACGCTCCGGACTGCGGCGAACGAGTTCAATCGCGGCGAGGAGCCACAATCGCGCATAGACCTCGGTCTGAGCGGGGTTCGGGACATTTTGTTGAAAGATTTCACGTCTCCAGTAGTCTCTATCACCTCTGAGGATCGCTAGCTTGATCGACAACAACTGCAGACCGAGGCGCAAAAACGCCGCTGTCTGTTCCGGCGGCGGGCTGCGGAGGATTACGGACTCCGTTTGCGCGCCCAATCGGGCTGCAGCGTTAGCGTCCCCGACTTCCAGGGCGCCGGTCGCCAGCTCGAGAAAGAGACAGGCGCGTGTCTCCGCATCTAATTCCGTGGCTTCAGCACTATTGAGTATTCGCTGGACGCTGCGAACCGCCAGTTCCGGGCGGCCGGCTCGTCGCACGAGCCGATACAAAATCGGATCTCCCGTTGCATCCATGCGGGCATCGAGCCGCAGTGGTAGCACATCCGCCACATGCTGTCCGAACTCGAGAATCTGAAACTGTCCTCGTTCCGTCAGCAGAAGGGCGCGGGCATTTGCCTCGTCAAGGTCAAGGACCTTGTAGCCGTCAGGAGCCAACCACTCCTGTTCTTTTTCGTCCGATGACTCGAAATGCACAGCGTGCGGTTCGAACAGGACGCGCCCGCTCGAAGGCAACCATTCAAAATACGCGTGGTGTCGGAGGCTGATGAGAGGTCGCGCTCTCCGGATGATCTCGCCGAACAACGGGCCCGCGCCAAAACTGCCGGCGCGCGAAGCCGGCTGTACAAGGTCGGTTTCATTTAGCAGAAGGGCATCGATGTTATCGCCGTTCGCATCGGACCGAACGTGCAAGTTACCACCTCCGGTGAGATGGAGAACGACGCCGGTGGCGCACGGTGTCCAGTCCACCGCATCCGGGAGGACGGCGTGACAAAGGAGCCCTTTTTCCAGATCATAGGCCGCGGCAATGATATTTCGTTCGACTTTGTCGTCGTTAGTTTGCCTGGCGTTAGTCGCAGTGGACTGCGCCTCTGGCCTGCGATGAAACAGTGCCAGGCCGACTTGTTGTTGCGGCGGGTGGATCACGTCGGTGCAACTTACCGTCATGCCTTCCGTCGCGAATGCCTCGGCTGTTACGAGCTGGACATATCGCGGATCCCGCGGGACGAGCGCGTCGAATTCGGCGCGCCACACCGCCGCTTCGGTGCAAACGACAAGGCTGCCGCCGGCTGCGAATAAGCCGACTATCGTCGTCCCATCCGGATTCGGCCATGACCAGGATGTCCGGCTTTCGACGGCGACTGCCGCGAGTCGCTGTTTACCGGCACAAACGATGGCCGAGACCACGAAGGGAGAATCGCCATCTTCATCGATAAGCGGCACACAGAAGCACAGGTCGTCGAGCTGCTCGAATTCGTATGAAAACAGAATTTCGGTCGGCGCGCCGGTGATGTTGACGGATGGAGGTGATCCGCCCCAGGTAAGCATCAACGGCCCGATCCCGCTGAAGTAAACCTCGCCGCGCGATCCCGCGAAGGTGCGCTGCCCGCCGTTTCCCACTTGTTGCACATTTCCTGGATGCACTTCCCAAAGGGAAAAGTCCTTGGCGGAGTCATCAATTGCCCGGCTTCTGACGCCGAAATGCCCGTCGACGAGAAATTGCGCGTCGATTACCGCGTGAGGCTGGCGGCCCAGTTCAGACCAATTCTGCATTTCGATCCATTTCAAACTTTCGGAGACGTCCCAGTAAAACGTTCGCCCGCCTGACGGAGGAAACGCGATGAGCCGCCCGCCAGCCAAATCATTGACGCCCTCGATCTCTCCTGTGAAGTCGGTGAGGTCGAAGATTTGGCGGTTGCGGCTCGAATCGAAAACGATCGGTCTGCCGGCTTTGATCAGCAGTGCCGAGCTTTCGCCAACCTTGGCGGCGTGCGTCGCGTATTCGTCGAATTCCCAATGGTTCAACGGCGTGATCAGGCCGCGCGTGAGATCGATTGCCTCGCAGCCGTAGCCCGACCAGCCGAGGATGTGGTCCCGCATCGACAGTAAACCCCGAGGTACGTTGGACGCGCCGCCCCTGAAATATTGCAATGCCTGGGGATTCTCAGCGCGCAGCTCATGCCGGCCCGTAATTTCGCCGGTGATCCTGTGAATGATCAGAGCATCGACGGTTCCGCTGTCGCGAAGCGACCAGCAGAAGAGGTGCTCCTCGTCCAATGGATCCGCACCGCCTCGGTGTTTCGCGGCGGGGCTCAAAATTTCGGCGCGGCGTTCGTCGATGTGGAGCCGAGCGACACCTCCGTTGTTGCTCACGATTGTCAGAGTTTGTGCGCCCGGCACGACGTATTTGGGCATCCACTCCTGCCGAAGAATCTGATTGATTAGAATTTCGGGCCCGTCCTTTGCGAACGACCAGACGGCCAGCGAACCCATTCCGCCTGTGGCAACGCGGTCGTCGTCGAGCACATGGAAGAACGACCGAAAGGCGGGCATGTACTCGTTTGCCCATAGCGTCGTCATCGGCACAAACAGATCCCGGCGCATCTCCAAACCGGGCTCAAGGCCCGTGTCGGACAACACAAAGTTTAGGGCGGAGCCCCTCTCAATGTGGATCTCTCCCGCGGGAATTCCGTCGGCACCCCACCTGTACAACATTCTCGCGCCATGGCTGGAGGCGATGATTCGGCCCGAGGGCGAGACTCCGACGCTCTGGATCGGCGGACCGCCCGTGCGTATGCGGCGAAGATCCCGACCGGCGGACACGCTCGACACAGCGATCTCGCCATCGGCGCCGCACGTGAGCAAGCGGTTGCCGGCAAGCCTTATACCGTCGATGCCGGGTGCGCTATACGATGCGACCGGATGTCCAGGCAACCGCCGGCGCACTTCGCCGTATCGTGACCCAATGATTGCGATGGATCCGTTGTCCTGCACGAGCGCAAGTTCGTCGTCGAAAAGGAATCTCAGAAATCCGCGGCCAACCGAGCCGATATCAACCGGCGCCATACCCGATAGCCTGGGCGATGCGAAACGCTGGCGTATCGAGGCAAGACCCGGGCTATTTGCTGCACGGTGCGCAGCGATCCGCAAAGGATTGGAATGCAACATGGCATCGACCGTCTGCGCAAGATAGGCGCGCCTCCGGCCATCGGTCTCCACTGCCTGCAACGCTGCCCGCTCCTGCACGAGAAGCGTGCAAAATTCACGAATCACCGAATTATCGAAAGCGTCGCGTTCACGCAGCAGCGACACTTCTTCCATGGTATCCGCGAGGCTTTCCGGCGCCGTCTTGGCAGCGAGAAAATCCAGACTGGAGACAAGCTGCTCGACACGATCAGCAGCTGCCTGTCCCGACTTGACGAGTTGAAACAAGACCTGCGACAGCCGATAAGCCGATGAGGATTCGGGATGATCGAAGCCGTCGCCGATATCGTCGATGCAGCGCTGGGCGAGAGAGCGATGAGCAGCCTCAAGCGCATCGCCGGGCAATGCTGCAGTCAAAGCAGCGCGCAATATTCGATGCGCGGGAGCGAAGTGAATTTCGCCTTCGACCTGATCCATATCAATCATGCCCTCGAGATCCGCCATCAGCCGGCTAACCACTGTTCGAGGAATTCCGTCGACGCGAGGCGCGTGAGGAAAGGCCTGGCGGATCCACGATCGGACCGCCTCGCTACGACCGAGGGTGTCGGCGAGATGACGCTCCGAAACGGTTCGTCGCGACGCGCAGATCAGCGCCAGCGCCTCATGGATGAGAGGTTCACCGTGACCCTGTCCGGAAACGAGATCGTCGATCCACAATCGCAGCCAACGTTCAAGACCGGACGGCGATTCGTTCAGGGTCACGCCTGCCGGTAGCCGGCGGGAAACGGCCGCCGCGACGCGGTTCACGAGCGCGCGCCCTTGCACATGCTGTGTGGCGGTAACGATGGTTGAGACCTGCGACGGCTGCAAGGTCCGGCCGACGGCTTCAAGATCCAGGAGAATCTGCCGTTCGCTTTCCCGGTCGTCGAGTTCAAGGAGATTGAGCACGGAATCGGATCCGAACAGCTCGCTGAACGCCTGCTGGATTGATTCACTGGATGTCGTCACCACAATCTTCCGGCCCGCGCCGACGTTGAGCGGCAGCCACGACAAGGACTCCGACGGATCTCGCCAGGCGACTTCCTCGAGCGCGTCGACAATAGCGAGTTCGACATCGCTTCCGCTGGATGCGAGCGCCGTTTGCAGTTTCTCGACGAGTTCGGCTGGTTGCTCGACGCCGATGCGACGCTCGATCGAGAACGCACGGACGGCCAGTGTGAGGAAACCGGTTGTGTCCAGGGTGGTGTCCGTGTCTGCCAGGTAAAGCCCGATTGTGCTCGACCCCGCCGCCTTCGCCGCTTTGGCAAGCCGCCTGGCCAGGACTGTTTTTCCGCTGCCGCTGGGACCATAGATGAGCTTGATGTTGCCGCTTCCCGGTGTGAGACGCCAGTGATCGATCTCGTGATCGGACCGGCGCGTCACAGCCGAGTCACTGCGTTCCGTCCGCGCGGCGATGGACGTGGACCCCGCGTCTCTCCCGATGCCGTCCGCGGCTAGCCGAAGTGCATGAAGGATCCAGGCTTCGAATTGCTCCCGGTAGGCGCCGAATTGGTTGGGATCGTATTCGATAGTCACCGCTGCGGGGCCTATCTCGTCGGCAAGCGCTGCCCAGTTTGAATCGTGTTCGGCCACTACCGGTTGCGCCGGCACGCGCCGCATCGCATGAATCAATCCAGGACGGGAGTGAGACTGCAGGCGGGCGAATTCGAGTTCGAGATCCGTGATCGGCGTGACGAAAGAATGCCTGAGGTTCGGTGGAAGCAGGTCCAGGCATTTCTCCACGGCCTGGAGTATTTGGCCTTCGACTGCGGACCATAGCCCCGGCGAGGCTTCCTTCTGGCCGCGCCGCGATCGGAGCAGGTACGAGGGCGGCAGGAAGTTTTCGTCCAACGCATACCACTTTCGAAAAAGCGCGGCGGCGCTGGGATCGGCAGTGGAAAGTGCACGGGCGAGGGCGTCAAAAGCAGAGGCTTCGATCAATCGCGGCAGCGGGCGCCAACCGCGTCGCTCACCGCGCATCAGGATGAACGCCGGCTTTGCTCCGCTTGCGCAGCAGCGCTCAACCTCTGTCAGGCAGATGTCTACTGCAGCGTGATCCAGACCGGCTTCGTCCGAGACGCCCCAACGCAGGTCGATGAGATCCAATCGCCTGCCGAGCGCGCGGAGGCCGTCATTGAGATTGGGAACAATAACCGTGTTGATGATTTCGCGTTCCCATGCGAAGTCAGCGAAGGTCGAGCTTAAAAAAACTCTGGCCGGCTGAATCACGTCGAGATTTCTCCCTACAGCCCCAGACGAAAGACAGATGCCCGATCCGTTTGATTTGAAATCAAACGACAGCCAGCTACTTGCACACGAAGCTGGCGGGGTCTTCGGTATTTCCGCTCCCTTTATATATAGCGACCTTCGGGTACTGGCATACGAGGCGCTTGCCTACTTCCGTACCTTCCTTGTAATGACTGACGATCAGCTCTTCCGGTGACTTCCCCGTCTGCTTCCAGGATTCGATTACGGCAAGCGCATCGAAGCTGAAGTTTTCGAGACCGGTCGTACCACCCCCATGTCCCATTCCCGGTACCATAAAGAAACGCATCGACTGCTGAACCGTCTTGGCGCCGATTTTCTCGACTACCGCCTTGTAATAGTTGATAGCGACTTTGGGCGGAACACTCGCGTCGTTCCACCCGCCAACGAGCAAGAGCTTTCCACCGCGTGCAAAATACTTTCGAAGATCCGGATCGACCGCATTGACTGGAGCAACCTCGGGACGCTCCGCCAATGCGACATCGGAATCGAAATTCAGCGGACGCTTTTTGTAATCCCAGTTCGGATCTTTGAAGACGTAGTACTTGAAGAAGTCTACGGGAATTCCAAGAGGCTGATCCCCGCCTGCGAGTTGCGCCCAACCGAGTTCGCTTCCTGGATACAGTGGCGAGTAGACCTCCTGCTTTGAGCGCGGATTGACCGGTCCCGCATAAATCTTTCGTGCGGCTTCAACTTGAGGTGCCGTCAGGCAATTCGCGGCATCGCCCGATTTACACTGCGTCACAACAGGATCGAACTTACAGGCTTCAACGTTTCCAATGATACCGTCTTTCAAACTATCTGAAGCGTCACACGCGTTCAGGGCGGCCTCATGAAGAACAGGATACTTTTCCTGGGGGATGAAACTCGCCTCATCCTTGTGCGTCGCATACCACACCCACATCTGGCCGAAGGTGTGCCGAGAGAGGTACGACGACATGCCTGTAATCGCAATCACGTCGTAGTCCTCCGGATAGCGTTGTGCAGCGCTCAGCGCAGCAATCGTCCCTCCACCGCCTTCAGCCATCACCGAGTATTGAAGAGGCTTGTCGTAATACGCTTTGATTAAAGTTTTGGCCGCAACCGTCATCTCATGCGCAGACCGGTAACCGAAATCTTTGATCTTTTCCGGGTGCGTCATCGCATAACTGGAATCGCCTTCGTGGCCTGTGTTGTTGCCGGCGGTTGCATAGCCGAGCCGCACGCCGTTGGCGAGCGGTCCTGCATTGACGGTCGCGCCGCCTCCGAGTCCTCCGTTGCCCGTGCCGCGAAGCTTTCCGTTCCAACGCGTCGCCTCTGGCATCCAGAGTTCCATTTTGATATCGGAATCGGAGGAAGGCTTCAGCGTGGCTTGGACACGACAGAATGAGGGAAGATCACCAAACTGCTGTCCACCGCGGCCGCCAGCGGGCGGAGTGAACGCGCCTGCGGCGACAGTCTGAGCTGATGTGATCGTCGTGTTTGGCAACGACACCTTCGCGAGGCTCTCACAGGGGCTCGCGGCCAATGCGGTAGACGGACCGAATACCGGCAATGCCCACAACAACACACCCAGGCCCACTCTTCTGACGTACGACATAGTCACCGACCTTTCTGGAATGGCGTGAATCTATCCGACTCTGCGGGGGGTGTAAAGACCTGTAGGCGCGACATGAGCGCCCGATAAACCTTGTTCGTAGCACGTGAAGTTGGCCGCTTTTTGCAGCAGACGAGTTGGCCGGTTTGCTGTTTAAAGTAATGTTACCGAATCCCAGCTTGCGAAGCGGTACCGAGGATCAAGACACCAAGGACCCCAACGAAAGCGAGCATCCAAAAAGAAGCCGGCTCGGGAACTGGTGTGGCGAGGAAACCGCGGTATTGAAGGTTTTGGGAAGTGGTATATCTGCCCACAATCTGGCCGGCATTGTTTATGCCGAAGGCTTCTGTATGGTAGGCCCCGGGGAGATCAAAGGTCGTGTATGCGCCATTGAAGTACAGGAAACTATGCGATCCCCCGGTGTCAAAAAACCAACCAACTATCTGACCGGTATCGTTGATTCCGGTGGCCTCAAGATCAGTGATGCCGGGAATATCGAGGATCGTGAACATTCCGCCAGTATCGAGGAAGCCATGTCCATGTCCGTTCGCGTCAACGAAGCCTCCAACGATCTGCCCGGAGTCATTGATATCGAATGCGGCAGTCCCGGTCGCATTGGGTACATAGAAACTGGTAAATGTACCGTTGGTATAGAGAAAGCTACGCCCGTCGCCCAGGGTCCCAACAACCTGGCCTGAGTTATTGATGCCAGTCGCACTAGTAGCGAGGCTGCCGGGCATATTGATGATGGTGAAGTTGCCTCCGTCGTATATAAAGCTTGCGGTCATCGAGAATCCTGAAAAAGACCCAACAATCTGCGCGACGTCGTTGATACCCTTCGCATGTGTATCGCCTGCGCCGGGAACATTAACGGGTGTGAACGTGGAATTGGTGTACAAGAAACCGTGTGTGACAGTGTCTGCGCCCGAATAGCGTCCTACAATCTGTCCTGCGTCATTGACACCGAACGCTTCTGTAATACTCGCGCCCGGCACGTCAAAGGTGCTGAACGCAAAAGAATCCGCCCAGGCTGCCGAAGCCAGCCCCAAGGGTCCAAGGGCCAAGAACGTTAACGCCACGGCACACTTCATGCTTATTCCTCCTTGATTAGTGAGTGATTCGAGGACCTGTGTTATCCGCTTGCGCAGCAGTACTCCTTAGAAATAAACGTCAGCGAAGTCCGCGGTCTTCGGATCGCCACCTCGGTTTCGGTGACCTTTTTCGCGGCCGCGGCCTATGAAGGATAGCGCGCTCGTATCGGTCTCGACCGGCCTACACTTTGAGAGTTCAATCCGAATGCGTCCAGTGTGATCCTTTACTTTCTTGAATCCCACTCCGTTTTCGATTGTGGTAAATGGCTTCTCACAGGCAGGATTTTTCGATTTTTCGACCCCACTCTATTCATCGACACAAACGCCCCTTCGAGCTAAGCTTCTAGCACGACTCGTGAACCAAATGTCGTGATGGGATGTCTTAAGTACGATCTCACGTCCTTAACCGGGGATTCCTATGCGCACTCTCGGATCGATCGCTTCCGTTACCAGACTCGCTCTGTTCCTCACGCCGTTCCTGGCCTCTTTTGCGTTGGGGAGTCAGGCGCCAAACCCGCAGATTTCGAAACTCGCAGGCGCGGTAAAAGACCCGTCGGGCGCCGGAATGCCCGCCGTCGAAGTCGCCGTGATTCGGGACGGAAAAGTCCTCAAGGCCATTAAAACGAATGATCTCGGGATCTTTTCGTTCGACCTTCCCCTGGGCCAATACCAGCTGGGTGTGTCCGCGCCCGACTTCACGCCGTGGGCGCAGGCGATTCGCGTGATTCCCAACATGCCGGCACTCACGATTACATTGTCCCTCCAGGGGATCACCACGACCGTCGACATCGTCGGCAACAGCAAGGAAATCATCATCGATGCCGCTCAGAGCCTGGATGCGATTACGCTGACCCCTGAGGATTTTCAGGATCTCCCTGACGATGAAGAGGACTTGCTGGCGTACCTTCAAGCTCTGGCCGGCGGAGAGGGGAATGCGCAAATCATCATCGACGGACTTGAAGGAGGAAGACTTCCCCGGCGCGACCAGATCGCACAAATTGTGATTGAGCCGAACTCTTTCAACGCAACCGGCACGGGGCCACGCATCACTATTGTGACGAAGGAGCCTGGTCCGCGCGG
>Ga0207691_10003520_pt1 | contig 15234 bp, 12 predicted proteins | sample KBSM13metaG_FD_184327 | JGI IMG/M metagenome (GOLD analysis project Ga0207691, IMG submission 184327) | Miscanthus rhizosphere microbial communities from Kellogg Biological Station, Michigan, USA - KBS M1-3 metaG (SPAdes) (version 2) | ecosystem: Host-associated > Plants > Roots > Rhizosphere >... | reverse complement strand
GACTCGACGCTCTTGCCGTCACCGATCACGACGGCTTCTACGGCATCGTCCGCTTCGCCGAAGCGGCGCGTGAGGTCGGGCTGCGCACGATCTTCGGCACCGAGCTCACGCTCGGGCTCGAGCAGGAGCCGGTGGGGGAGGCCGACCCGCCGGGCGACCACCTCGTCGTGCTGGCGCGCGGACCCGAGGGCTACGCCCGGCTGGCGCGCGCCATCGCCGAGGCGCACCTGCGCGGTGGGCAGAAGAACCTGCCGCAGACGTCGCTCGAGCACGTCGCCGAGCTGCACGGCGGGCACTGGCAGGTGCTGACCGGTTGTCGCAAGGGTGCGGTGCCGCGCGCCCTCGTCGAGCACGGTCCCGCCGCAGCGCAGCGCGAGCTGACGCGCCTCGTCGACGTGTTCGGTCGCGACCGCGTCACCGTCGAGCTGCACGATCACGGTGATCCGCTCGACTCGGCGCGCAACGACGCGCTCGTCCGCCTCGCGCACGCGGTCGGCGTCGATGTCGTCGCCACCGGCAACGTGCACTACGCCGTGCCGGCGCGCCGTCGGCTCGCCACGGCTCTCGCCGCCGTGCGCAGTCGTCGCCCGTGTGGCGCCCGCCATCGCCTGCGCCGACGAGGCCAGGCGCCGTGCGTGCCACGCCGGCGCAAGCCCGAAGATCACCCCGAGCGCGACCGCCACCACCGCGCAGAAGACGCCGACGCGTATGTCAAAGGTCGGAACAACCGCGGTGGGCAGCAAACCAGCGGGAACCATTGAGGGCGTCACCCTGAGAATGGCAGCACCAACACCCACCCCCAGCGCTCCTCCAAGCAGTGCGAGTACGAGACTCTCAGTGAGCAACTGACGGGCGATGCGCCGACGACCGGCGCCCAGTGCCGATCGGATCGCCAGCTCTCTCGCGCGGCCGGCGGCCCGCGCCAGCAGCAGGTTCGCGACGTTCGCGCAGCAGATGAGAAGAACGAACCCGACGACTCCAAGGAAGAGCAACGAAGTCAGCCGGAGATCACCGCCGATCAACACATCGCGCAGAGGCTCCAGGAGGACACTGCGCCCCTTGTTCGTGGACGGAAATTCGCGCTCCAGAGCCGCGGCAATCGTCGTCAGATCATCACCAGCTGATGCGAACGAGACACCCGGCTTCATCCGTCCGACGACGCGAAACATGCGCAGGCCACGAAGGCGCTCGGCGCTCGGACCGCCCGGAGCTCCGACGATGTCGCGCCGCAACTGAACGAGTGCCCACACGCTCGCAGATCCGATCATCTGCGTCGTCTGGGGAACGACGCCCACGACGGTATAGAGCGTCCCATCGAGGCGAATCTGTCTCCCGATGACTGAGGGGTCCGCGCCAAAACGGTTACGCCAGAAGCCCTCGCTCAGGACGACGGCGCTGATCTGTTCTGTGTCGTCGGACGCGAGAAATGTCCGGCCCGCAATCGGCGTGACTCCGAGAACGTCAAAGACACCGCTCGTGACCCACTGCCTGGGCACCGATTCGGTCGTCCCGTTCTGCCCGGCCATCACCATGCTACCCACTCCCGGAACGAATCCCGCCATCTTCTCGAAGGTGAGAGTCTGGTCGTTCCAGTCGAGCATGTTGAGCGGCGATACCGGACCACGTTGCACCGTGTCGCTTCGCTCCCAAACGATCGCAAGGCGGTCGGGCTCTGGCAAGGGCAATGGGCGAAGCAAGGTGGCATCGGCGAGCGCGAAGATGGCGCCATTGGCGCCGATACCGAGCGCCAGCGTGACTACCGCGACGAACGTGAATCCCGGTGCCGATTTGAGCTGTCTCACCGCAAATCGCACGTCGTCTCGCAACTCCTCGAGCCACTGTGTCAGTCGCATTTCTCGATCTCGCTTTCTGCCAAGGTCTACGCAGGTCCGCTTGAGCCGAGTGGCATCACCAAGACGCGCCAGCACCATCTCGCGCGCGATCCGCGGGTCCACCCCCTTGTCCACGAGCTCGCGTGTCCGCATCTCGACGTGAAACGCGATCTCGTCATCCACCTCTCGGTCGATGTCGACACGCCATAGCCACGATCGGAGAGATCGCCTCATCGAACCTCGCTGCAGTTCCTGGTTCCGGGTTCGAGGTTCGCTACTCCGCGTATGCCTCGGCCGGAACCCGGAACGATGAACATCGAACCCAGAACCGGAACCGTGAACACGAACCCGGAACCTGGAACCCGGAACCTGGAACTGCAGTCCGCCGTCATTGGGCCAGGAGGATCTTGGAAACGCCTGCCGCGAATTGACGCCAGGCGGCGGTTTCCGCTGTGAGTTGTGCGCGGCCTTCACGTGTGAGGCGATAGAGCTTCGCCCGCCGGCCGAGCTCAGACTCACCCCACTCGGCCTCGAGCCATCCCCGTCGCTCCATGCGATAGAGCGCGGGGTAGAGCGAGCCTTCCTCCACGATGACCGACTCGTCCGAGGCGTCCTCGATGGACTTGGCAATGGCGTAGCCGTGGCGCGGGCCGCCAGCCAGAGTCTTGAGGATCAGTGCGTCAAGGGTGCCGTGAAGTAGGGCGTTCGGGGTCTTGAAAGGCATGAGCCTCCGTCAGAGCTGTTACCAAGACTCTCTTGGTAACAGCCTCTTTGACGGAAGCCTCGCTCAAAAGGTTTGCTAGCGGCTCGCCGCGTACGTCTTGCTGAACCCGTTCCGGGCGTTTGTCACCGTAAACGAACCGTCTTCCTTCGCGGAGACCTTGATCCAATAAGCCGGCCCGTTGTGTGCCGGCGGTGGCGCGCCGCCCGGTCCCGGCGCAGGTGCGGCGGCGGCCGCGATCGGCATCGCCGCCGGTTGCTCATCGATCCCGTTCGCAATGAAGAGCCCAGGCACCGTGTACTCCTGCCCGCTCAGCAGCGAGAAATGAATCTGCCAGAGGTCTTCAAGCCGCGGCGACGAGAACAGCACCTTCATGGCATCCGGTTGTCCGCCCTTGCGCGTGCCGTTGTTGAGGATTGCCACGCGAGGCTGCAGGGCATGCACGAGGACCTCTGAGTTCGAGATTGGCTGGCCGTGATGCGACACGACAAACAGGTCGACAGTCCCCAACCGATTCGACGGGCACATCAGGTCATGTTCCTTGTTCCACGTCAGGTCGCCCATGTGGACCGCCTTGAATCTCCCGAACGTGTAGTGCGTCCCCACTGACTGGGCGTTCTCGCTCGGGTCAGCATCCTTGGCTTTGTAAGCCGAGCAATACGGGTTGGCTCCGCCGGCGCCGGGCAGCGCGCTCGTCAGCGACTGCCCCGCCGACGCCACGACGCGAACATCGACGCCTTTCATGGCGACGCGGTCACCCGGCTTCGCAACAGTATGACGAGATTTCCCGTACAGGCCGGGGTAGACCTTCTGCAGGAATTCGTCGGTCGCCGGATTCGGCTGCACATTGGAACCGTGATCGATGAAGTCGCGAATTGGAATCCGTCCGGCAACGTTTTCCATCGCCCCGTAGTGGTCGCCGTGATAGTGCGTCGTGATCAGATGATCGATCTGACTGAGGCCGGCATCCTTGACGGCCGCCCTGATGCGATCGCCGTCGCGCACAGCTACGGGCCCGCCGTTACCAGTGTCGATCAGGATCGACTCTCCAGAGGGGGCCACAAAGAGGGTGGCGTTCCCACCCTCGACGTCCACGAGGTAGATATCGAGCGTTGTCCTCGTCTGTGCTGCAAGGACCGCAGCACATGAGGCAGCAATCAAGCACGAGAGCAATCTGCGCATGGGGCCTCCTGATTGACGGGGTCAGACCCCTTCACATGTGAACTAGTGTGAAGGGGTCTGACCCCAATCGCAGCACAGGCTAGCTGACCAGACCAGTCGGCGGCAACTTGCCGGCGGGTTCCCACTGCGGTACAGTGCCCGCCAGAGAGGAGGTGGCCCATGGCCAAAACCGGACGGAACGAGCCCTGCCCCTGCGGTAGCGGAAAGAAATACAAGAACTGCCACGAATCGAAGACGAGTTCGTCCCGAACCTCCCAAATCCTGATGGTGGTGGTCGGCGCAGCTGTGATCGCCGCCATTGCCGCAGGCGTCGCCTCTTTCACCGGCGAGCGCGAGCGCAGCGCCGTCCGCGTCTGGAGTGCCGAGCACGGGCACTATCACGACGCAAACGGTGTCCAAGTTCCCTGAGCGGCTCTGGACTCTCGGCTTTCGGCTTTAAACCGGAAGCCTTACCAACGCATCGGTAGCGAACTCCGTCCAAGAGCCGAGAGCCGAGAGTCTCGTGGGTGGAGGTGCGTCTCATGTCGTCCTTGCTCAGGGATGTCCGTCACTCTGCGCGTTCGCTTCGTCAGAGCCCGGGCTTCACTGCCATTGCCGTTCTGACCCTGGCCATCGGCATCGGCGCCAATACGGCGATCTTCAGCTTCGTGGATGCGATGCTGCTCAGGCCGCTCCCCTACCCGGACGCCGATCGCATCGTCCGCGTCATGGAGAAGCCGCCGCGAGGCGAGCGCAACGGAATCTCGACGCTGAACTTCCTGGACTGGCAGAGAGACAACACTGTCTTCGACTTCATGTCGGCGCAGACCGGCGACACGGTCACGCTGACCGGTGGCTCCGAACCCGTCCAGCTGAGAGGCGGCCTGGTGTCTGCGGGCTACTTCAAGGTGTTTGGCGCCGAACCGGCACTCGGCCGGACGTTTCTGCCCGGTGAGGACCAACTGGGTAAACAGCAGGTGGCTGTCATCAGTCACAGCGTGTGGGTCACCCAGTTCGGCGCGGATCCGACCATCGTCAACCGCACGGTCCTTCTCAACAACGAACCGCACACGATCGTCGGCGTCCTGCCGGCGACGAGTGCGTTCGACCGCGCACCGGTACAGATCTGGCGGCCGCTGGCGTTCAAGCCGTCGAACATGACGCGCGACTTCCATTGGATGATTTCGTTTGCCAGGCTGAAAGACGGCGTCACGCTTGCGCAGGCGCGCGCCAACATGGACGCGATCGGCAAGCGCATCGAAAACGACTTCCCGGCCTCGAACAAGGGCTGGGGCGTGGTGGTGGAGCCATACGCCGAGACGCTCATCAACGCCCAGGCTCGAACGATCATTCTGCTGCTCATCTCGTCGACTGGCTTCCTGCTGCTGATCGGCTGTGCCAACCTCGCGAATCTCGCGCTGGCGCGCGGCGTGTCGCGAGAGCGCGAGGTCGTCGTCCGTGCCTCACTCGGGGCGGGACGTTGGGATTTGATCAGGCAATTCCTGACCGAGAACGTGCTCCTCTCGATCTGCGGCGGCCTGTTCGGCCTGGTGATCGGGTATGGGCTGATGAATGGGATGGGGTTGATGCTGCCGCCGTTCACGCTGCCGCGCGAGGTCAACGCCAGCATGGACGGGCGCGTCCTTCTCTTTGCGCTCTTCGTCTCGATCGCGACAGGCCTCCTGTTCGGGATGGCGCCCGCGCTTCAGGCCACCAAGCCCGACCTGGCGGCAGCAATGAAAGAGGAGGGACGCGGATCGAGCGGAAGCGCCGGAAGGCGTCGTCTCCGTGACTCGCTGATCGTTGCTGAAATCGCCCTCGCCTTCATGCTGCTCGTCGTGTCCGGTCTCATGATGCGCAGCTTCGTCGGTCTCCTCAACATCGACGCAGGTTTCGACTCCACCAACGTCCTCACGATGAGAATGCCCGCCACGATCGAGCAGTTTCCCGATCCGGAACAGATGAATCGATATCTGCGCGAGGTGCGTACGGCCGTGGAGGCCGTGCCCGGTGTGCGCGAGACGGCGTACAGCTGCGCGCCACCGATGCAGGGGACGTGTTACGGCATGCCGATGCAGGCGGCAAACAAGCCACTCGTCGAGCTCGCGCGGCGGGACGGCGGCTTCTACAAGGTGGTCAGCCCGTCCTACTTCTCCACGCTCGGCATCAAGCCGATCAAAGGGCGTCTGCTCGCGGACACCGACACTAGCAATTCGCCGCCCGTACTCGTGCTAAACGAGCGCATGGTCAAGCGCTTCTTCCCGAACGAGGATCCAGTTGGGCAACGTCTGCTGATCCAGAAGATCGTGCCCGGGAAGACCGAGCTTGGTAGCGACATCGCCTGGGAAGTGGTCGGCGTGATCGGTGACGAGAAGATCGGCGGCCCCGAGGACGTTCAATCGGCCGGCGTCTACGTGTCCAACGAACAGAGTCCCGTGTACGGCATGGTCCTCAACATCCGGGCCAGCCTGAACCCGACGACGCTCCAAACGCCGATTACGGCCGCAATTCGCAGCGTCAACAAGGATCAGGCGATCAGCGACGTCCGGAGCGTGGATCAGATCAGGGATCAATCGATGGGTGGTCGGCGTCTCGTCTCCGTGTTGCTCGGAACGTTCGCGACCGTCGCCCTCATCCTGGCGGGCATCGGGATCTATGGCGTCATCTCGTACAACGTCGCGCAACGGACCCGTGAGATGGGGATCCGCGCGGCCCTGGGCGCGACCGAGCGAAGCCTGTTGCGGCTGATCCTGGATCGCGGGGTGCGCCTCACCTTGATCGGACTCGCCATCGGCGTTGCCGGGGCGTTCGGCCTGACCCGATTGATGGCGACTCTCCTGTACGGTGTCGGCGCGCGCGACCCGGTGACGATGGTGTCGGTGGGAGTGATTCTGGCAGGCGTGGCGATCGCGGCGTCGTACGTGCCTGCACGCCGGGCCACACGAGTCGACCCGGTCGTCGCCCTACGTTACGAGTAGCGCGTGAGCCCGCTGTTCGAGTGAGACAAGTCGGCGCTCGAGGTCGGCACGCACGACTTCGAGCGCGTCGTTCTTCGATCCCTTCGCCACCTCGATCGGTTCGCCAACCACGAGTGCGACGGTGCTGAACGGCTTCGGGATCTGCGTCCTATCCCAGCTGCGCACGCTCCAATAGGACGAGGCTTCCAGGTGAAACGGCAGCAGCGGGTTGCCCGTGTGCGCGGCGAGCCACACGGCCCCAGGCTGCGCAACTCGGGCTGGGCCACGCGGGCCATCGAGCGTGAAGCCCGCGGGTTTTCCCTCTCGCATGGTGCGCACGAGTTGATGCATCGCCTTGAGGCCGCCGCGGGTTGTCGAGCCTCTGGCAGTTCCGTAGCCGAATCGCTCGATGATGCGGGCGATCCACTCGCCGTCGAAGTTTTCGCTGGTGATGACGACGATCCTCCGGCGACGGAAGTAGTACGTCGCAGAAAGGATGCGCCCGTGCCAGAAGCCCATCACCGGCTGCCGACCGGACGCGACGATCGCGTCGTAGTGATGCAGGCCCTCGACGCGCCAGCGCAGTGTATGACCGAGCGCGTTGACCAGAGGGTAGCCAACGCTTGCAATAGCGGCAGCCTGGGCCCTCTTCGACCACGATGAACGCCAGTCTCTCATGGCGCTGCGCGCGACAACTCCCAACTCCCAATTCCCAACCTCCAAGCATCGCGTGGAATCCTTCTTGGGAGTTGGAAGTTGGAAGTTGGGCGTTGATCACATCCCATTGTATTGAGGACCGTCTCCACCCTCAGGCGGGACCCACGTGATCACCTGATACGGATCCATGATGTCGCACGTCTTGCAGTGCACGCAGTTCGAGGCGTTGATCTGCAGGCGCGGGGGCTTGCCGGCCTCGCGGATGATCTCGTAGACGTTCGCCGGGCAGAAGCGTACGCACGGGTGGCCGTACTCGGGTCCGCAAATCGAGCTACAGACGTCGGTCCGCACCAGCAGATGCGAAGGCTGATCCTCGTCGTGCGACGTTCCGGAGTAGTGAACGTTGGTGACCTTGTCGAACGTCAGTTTCCGATCGATCGTCGTCGCATTGCTGGTTCGTGATGCAGGCACGTCCAGCCCGTAGTACCACGCCAGCATCTTCATGCGCTTGTGGCCGGGCTTCCCGTGCAGGTTCTCGAACCAGCGTCCACCTATCGCCAGCGCCAGCCCGGAGAACGCGAGGCCTGCAAACAGGCCGTAGCCAAACGCTTGATGAACGTTGCGCACGGGATAGAGCTCGGCACGTACCGGTCCTGCGTCGATCTTGTCCTGATAGCGCTTGAGGCTTGCGGCGGACGTGTCGCCTTCGCGAATGGCCTCGAACGCGGCTTCCGCGGCATGCATGCCGGTGCGCATCGCCAGATGAATGCCCTTGAGTCGCATCGAGTTGAGGAAGCCGCCGGCGTCGCCCGCGATCAGGCCGCCATCCATGTACGTCTGCGGGATCGTGTTCCAGCCGCCTTCCGGCAATGCCTTCGCGCCGTAACGAATCAGCGAACCATCCTTCAGCAGGCTGGTCACGAACGGATGCTGCTTGAAGCGGTTGAAGGCCATGTGCGGATCGAACAACGGGTCGTGGTAGTCGAGTCCGACGACAAAGCCCAATGAGATCCGTCGCTGTGGCATCGCGTAGAGAAATCCCCCGCCGAACTGATCCTGCAAAAGGGGGTAACCCAGCGTGTGGATCACCGTGCCAGGCTCGATGCGGCCCTCAGGGACTTCCCACAGCTCCTTGAGACCGACGGCGTACTGTTCCGGCTCCCGGTCTCTCGAGAGGTCGAGCCGTTGCACGATCTCTTTCGTGAGGTTGCCGCGTACACCGTCGCAGAAGATCGTCACCTTCGCGAGGATCTCGACGCCCGGCTCGAACTCACTCTTCTTCGATCCGTCCTTCGCAATACCTCGATCGCCGGTTCTGACACCGATCACTCGCGTCCCGTCGAGGAGCACTTCTCGTCCAGCAAACCCGGTGAACAGATCGACCCCTTCTTTCTCGACCTGCTCGGACAGCCACCTCACCAGTGCGTTCAGCGAAACGATGACGTTGCCGTGATTCTGAAGCGGAGGCGGGATGATCGGAAACGGGAGCTTCGACTGCCTGGTGAGGAAGTAGACGTGATCGCGGTGGACCGGAACGGCGAACGGGACGCCTTTCGCCTCGCAGTCCGGAATCAGTTCACGGAGTGTCGACGGGTCGAGCACTGCCCCAGACAGCGAGTGCGCACCGGCATCGCGCGCCTTCTCGAGCACGGCAACAGACAGCGATTCCCCGCCGCTGGCTTTCTGCAGTTGCGCGAGACGAAGCGCGGCCGAGAAGCCGGCAGGGCCGCCGCCCACAATCAATACGTCGACTTCGAGAGTCTCGGCCATTCGGTAGGCAGTATGCCGTATGCAGTGGCCGTATGCAGTAGGCCGTATGCAGTAGGCAGTGAACAGCCGGTTGCCGCCTACCGCATATGGCCTACTGCCTACTTCTCAAGTTCAGAGACCAGCGCCGGGACTATTTCGAACAGATCGCCCACGATCCCGTAGTCGGCAACTTCGAAGATGGGCGCGTCGGCGTCCTTGTTGATCGCGACGATCGTGCGCGCGCCCTTCATGCCGACGAGATGCTGGATCGCACCCGAGATGCCGAGCGCTATGTAGAGCTTTGGTGCCACGGTCTGGCCGGAGCTGCCGATCTGCCGGTCCATCGGCAGCCATCCGCTGTCGCAGATCGGTCTCGACGCGGCAATCTCTGCGCCCATCGCCTTGGCCAGCCGTTCGGCAATCGCGATGTTTTCCTGTGTCTTGATGCCGCGACCCACCGCGACGATCCGTTCGGCCTGTCCGAGGTCCACCGCCTGCTTCGCTTCCTTGAAGGGCGCTTCGGGGCTTTGCCGGATGGAGGACGCGTCGATAGTCACCGCGACGGGAGTCACCGCGCCAGCAGTTCCACGCGTCACCCCATCCGCGCGAAACGCACCGATCTGAATCGTGACGCACCGTGGTCCATCGCCCTGGTGGCGCACTTCCGCGGACAGCTTGCCCTGGAACATCGGCCGGGTGAACGTGGCGCCTGCCCCGGTGCCGGTGATGCCAGTTACGTCGGTGATGAGCGCGCCACCGATTCGCAACGCCGCTACCGGGGCAAAGTCGCGAGTCTGGTACGTGTGCGGGAAGAGCACGTATGTTGGCCTCGCCGACGCGACGACCTGCTGCACGGCGGTTGCGAACGCGTCGGGTGTGTAGATCGCTAGCGTCGCGTGCTCGACGAGCAACACTTCGCTGACGGTATCCGCCAACTCCTGAGCAACGGGGCCGACGGACTGCCCGAGCACAACCGCCTTGATCTGGTCGCCTCCAGCCAGTGCCTGTGCCGCAGCCAGCGTCTCGAGCGTCGCGCGATTCAACTTGCCGTCGCGCTGTTCGGCAACGACGAGAATCACAGCGCTCGCGCCTCCTCACGCAGACGGCGCACGAGATCCTTCGCTGCCTCAGGCGCCGAGCCGGTGATCATCTGTGTCTGCTTGCTCCGCGTCGGCAGCGCCAGCGCGACGATCTGCTGGGCCGCGGCCAGTCCGGGGACCATCGCGACCTTCCGAATCTCTTTCTTCTTGGAGGCCATGATGCCCTTCAGCGTCGCGTAGCGAAGCTGATTGATGCCGCTCTGAATGGTCAGGAGCGCCGGGAGCGGCATGGCAATCCACTGGAACCATCCGCCCTCGAGCTCGCGCTTGACGCGCACGCGGTTGGCCTCGACCTGGACCTCCATGATGATCGTCGAGTGCGGAATGAGCAGCCGCTCGGCGAGCATCACGCCGACCTGCGCGTGCCCTTGATCGTCGGATTGCAATCCGGTGAGCACGAGGTCGAAACGCTCGTCCGACATCGCTGCGGCAAGTGCGGCCGAGGTGAGCGCAGCATCAGCACTGCCGAGCGACTCATCCTCGACATGAATCGCCCTGTCCGCTCCGCGCGCGAGCGCTTCACGGATGACCTGCTGCACCCGCGCCGGCCCCGCCGCGCAGACGACGACCTCACCGTTGTGCTTCTCGCGAAGACGCAGCGCCTCTTCCAGCGCGTAGGCGTCGGGCTCGTTCAACTCGTAGCTGGCATCCTGCTCGCGGATCCATGTCCCCGCTTCGTTCAGGCGAGGCTGCCACTCGCGGGTTGGAACTTGCTTGATGCAGACGGCTATCTTCATGGCAATCAATCAATTATCGATTAGGTGATCTTTGATTTGCGATTCGTCGTTGATGGTTGATTCTTGATCGTTGATTTCAGCTCGACCAATCGACAATCGTCAATCCGCAATCAGCAACGAATCAACAATCGAAGATCACGCAATCAAAGATTGAACGATTACTGCTCAAATCGTTTGAACAACAACGTGGCGTTGGTGCCGCCGAACCCGAACGAGTTCGACAGGGCGTACGTGATCGGCATCTCGCGCCCGCGGTGCGGCACGTAGTCGAGATCGCAGTCGGGATCGGGCTCGTGGAGATTGATCGTCGGCGGCGCGACCTGATTGTAGACAGCAAGGGCCGAGATACCCGCCTCGAGCCCCCCGGCTCCGCCCAGCAAGTGACCCGTCATCGACTTCGTTGACGAGATCGCCATTTTGTACGCGTGATCCCCGAAGCACTTCTTGATCGCCATCGTCTCGAGGCGATCGTTGTACGGCGTGGACGTACCGTGGGCGTTGATGTACTCGATCTGGTCCGGCCGGATGCCGGCCTTCCTGATCGCCATCTTCATCACGCGAACGGCGCCGTCGCCGTCCTCGGACGGTGCGGTAATGTGATACGCGTCCGCGGAGGTCCCGTAGCCCACGACCTCGGCGTAGATATGCGCATTCCTCCGCCGCGCGAACTCGAGTTCCTCGAGGATGACGATGCCGGCGCCCTCGCCGATGATGAACCCGTCACGATTCTTGTCGAACGGGCGGCACGCTTCGCGAGGATTGTCGTTGCAGGTGGAGAGCGCTCGAAGTGCGGCGAATCCTCCGAGGCTCATCGGCGTAATGGCGGCTTCCGATCCACCGGCGATCATCGCTTCGGCGTCGCCGCGCCGGATGATTTCGTACGATTCGCCGATGGCGTGCGCGGAGGCGGAGCACGCCGTGCAGGTCGCGAGATTCGGCCCCTTGGCGCCGAATCGGATCGACACCTGTCCGGACGCAAGGTTGATGATGGCCGACGGAATGAAGAACGGTGAGATCTTCCTGGGGCCACCGTCGAGCAGCGCGCTGTGCTCGCGTTCGATCGTCTGGAATCCGCCGATGCCAGACCCGATGAAGACGCCGACGTCCGGCGCGTTCGATTCGGTGATCGTCAGCTTGGAGTCATCCATCGCGAACTGCGAGGCCGCGATGGCGTACTGAATGAAGACGTCCATCTTCTTGACGTCTTTTTTCTCGACGAAGTCGAGAGGATCGAATCCCCGTACCTCGGCCGCGATCTGTGCTGCGTACCCGGTGACATCGAACTTGGTGACCCGATCGACGCCGCTCGTCCCGATGAGGAGCGCTTTCCAGTTGGCCTCCGTCCCGATGCCGAGCGACGACACCAGACCGATGCCGGTGATGACGACCCGCCTGCTCAATACCCCTCCGTTACCTCTCGCGCGTCACTACTTTTTGCTCTTCGCGTGCGCCTCGATGTAGTCAATCGCTTCCTTGACGCGGGTGATCTTTTCGGCGTCCTCGTCCGGAATCTCGATCCCGAACTCCTCCTCGAATGCCATCACGAGCTCCACGGTATCGAGCGAGTCAGCCCCGAGGTCGTCTACGAACGACGCATCCGGAGTCACTTCTTCTTCATCGACTCCAAGCTGCTCGACGATGATGCTCTTCACCTTGTCTGAAACCGCCATTCAATCCTCCGATTCGGTTAGTGGTGGTGGTTGGTGGCGCGTGTCCGTGAATACATCCCACGATCCACCGTCCACCATCCACGATCCGAGCTACATGTACATGCCGCCGTTCACGGCGATCACCTGCCCTGTAATATACGCTGCCTCATCCGACGCGAGAAAGCACACAGCGCATGCAACGTCCTGTGGCGTTCCCAGCCGCTGCAGCGGAATCAGCGAGTTCCACTCCGCCTGCGCCTTCTCAGCTACGGCCTTCGTCATATCGGTTTCAATCAGTCCAGGCGCCACCACGTTGACCGTGATATTTCGTGACGCCACTTCGCGCGCCAGCGCCTTGCTGAAGCCGATCAGTCCAGCTTTCGACGCTGCGTAGTTTGCCTGACCCGGGTTGCCCATTTGCCCCACAACGGAGCTGATGCTGATGATGCGGCCGGCGCGCCGCTTGATCATCGGCCTCAGCACGGCGTGGACACACGTGAACGCCGCCGTCAGGTTCGTCGCGATTACATCGTCCCATTCCTCGCGCTTCATGCGCAGCATGAGTTGATCGCGGGCGATACCGGCGTTGTTCACGAGGATGTCGATGCGGCCGTGACGCTCCATGACCCCTTCGACCAACGCCTCGACCGATCCACCGTCGGTGACGTCAAGCGAGACGGTCTCAGCCTTTCCACCGGTACCCTTGATGGCCTCGACCGTCCCTGCGGCATTGTCCCCGCGCGCCGCAGCCACGATGTGAGCGCCGCGACTGGCAAGCACTTCAGCGATGCCCCGCCCGATGCCACGGGACGCACCGGTGACGATCACGACCTTCTCACTCAGATCGAACATGCTGCCATGACCGCGTCGAGTTGTTCGGGCGATCCGAAATTGATGATGCGCGCGTCGGGGTGGATTTTCTTGACGAGACCGCCGAGCACCGTCCCGGGACCCACCTCAACATACGTGGTGACGCCGTCGGACGCAAGACGACGAACGAGCGCATCCCACTGGACTGGTGACGAGATCTGCCGCACCAGGGCGTCGATCGATGCGGCACCGTTCGTCTTCGGGCTCGCATCGACGTTGGCTACGACTGGAACCTTGGGATCGCGAACCGTAAGCGCACGCAATTCCGGCGCGAGGCGAGTCTCGGCTGGCTTCATCAGGGAGCAATGGAACGGTGCGCTCACCTGCAGCGGCACGATCAACTTCGCGCCCAGCGCCTTGGCGCGATCGCCTGCGCGCTTCACCGCGGACGCATGACCGGCGATGGCGACCTGCTGCGGACCGTTGATGTTGGCCGGGCTCACGACCTGGCCTTCAGCCGCTTCCTCGCAGGCCTGGCGCACGACATCGAGCGAGGTACCGACGATCGCCGCCATCGAGCCCACACCGACGGGAACGGCCTCCTGCATGTAGCGGCCCCTGCGTCGAACGAGGCGCACGGCATCGGCAAAGGCAAACGTGCCGGCCGCGACGTGCGCAGAGTATTCCCCAAGACTGTGGCCGGCAACGAACGCGGGATGAACGCCGTTGGATTCGAGGACGCGGCAGGCAGCGATGCTGGTCGTGAGAATCGCTGGCTGCGTGATCTCGGTGAGTGCGAGACGATCCGCGGGGCCTTCGAAACAGAGCGTGCTGAGCGGCGTCGACGCAGACTCGCCATCAGCGAAGGCCGCGTCGGCCTCCTGAAAGACGGCTCGGGCCTCCGGATACCGGTCGACGAGCGCCTGCCCCATGCCGACTTTCTGCGAGTTCTGCCCAGGAAAAATGAACGCAATCACGTTGAAGCCGCTTCGCCGATGCCCTGCTCAACCCGCGACATGAAGTCGCTCGTGGCAAACCGATACGCCATGGCCACTGCGTTTCGCACCGCGCGCGCAGACGACCGGCCGTGCCCGATGATCACCAGGCCCGCCACGCCGAGCAGCGCCGCCCCGCCGTACTCCGAGTAATCCACTCGGCGGCGGAACCGCCTGAAAGCGCGCTTCGAAAGCAGATAGCCCACCTGGCTCGAAAACGTGCCCTGGAGCTCCTCACCGAGCAGCGCTTCAACCGTCTCGACCAGCCCCTCGCTCGTCTTGAGGACGATGTTCCCCGTGAAGCCGTCGCAGACGACGACATCCGCCACGCCGCTGTAGATCTCCCGGCCCTCCACGTTGCCGATGAAACGGAGCGAAGAGGCCTTGAGCAGCCGGTGCGCCTCACGCGTCAACTCGTTGCCCTTGCTCTCTTCCTCACCGATCGACAGCAATCCGATTCTCGGCTCCTCGACCCCGTGCGCGAGACGGGCATACACGGACCCCATCACCGCAAATTGCAACAGGTGTTGCGGCCGGCACTCCACATTCGCGCCAGCATCGAGCAGCACCGCGGGACGACTCCGCGTTGGGATTGTGGTCGCCAGCGCCGGACGATCCACACCCGGGACCATGCCGAACGCGGCATGTGCCAAGAGCACCGCGGCGCCAGTGTGTCCAGCGCTCACGAGCGCGGCCGCCTGGCGCCCGGCCACGAGCTCGGCCGCCACTCTCAGTGATGAACGAGGCTTACGCCGTACTGCTGACGAAGGAGACTCGGCCATCTCGATGACATCCGGTGCATCGACGACGCAGATCCCGAGCGCGCGCCAGTCCGGGTACGCGCTCAACGCCCGCTCGACGTCGGC
>Ga0207691_10003518_pt1 | contig 15245 bp, 13 predicted proteins | sample KBSM13metaG_FD_184327 | JGI IMG/M metagenome (GOLD analysis project Ga0207691, IMG submission 184327) | Miscanthus rhizosphere microbial communities from Kellogg Biological Station, Michigan, USA - KBS M1-3 metaG (SPAdes) (version 2) | ecosystem: Host-associated > Plants > Roots > Rhizosphere >... | reverse complement strand
AATTTGCGGCGCTTCGTGCGTATTCGCCGTACCACAACACTTTTCCTTTTACTCACTAGCCGACCACCTTGATCTACACCGCCGACCACGACGACCGCGTGGTGCCGCTGCACAGTTACAAATTCGCGGCCGCGCTCCAGCACGCGCAGGGCGGTCCAGCGCCGATCTTGATCCGCATCGATACCAAAGCTGGACACGGCGCGGGCAAGCCGACCAACAAGCAGATCGAAGAATGGGCGGACCTGTGGGGATTTCTCGTGGACCAGCTGGGCATCGATCCCTCGCACATCGCGCGCTAGACGAGCATGTTCGATGATGCCCTGCCCGCCGATTTCGCAGTCGAATGGGGCGACCCGCGCGAACCGAGCTGCCCGCTGTTCCCCGAGGAGTTACCGCTCGTCGCTTCCGCCGTGGAGAAGCGTCGGCTGGAGTTCGCTCGCGGCCGGCAGTGTGCTCGTGCAGCCCTGCGTCGCCTGGGCCTCGAAGCTCGCCCACTGCTGACAGGCACTCAACGCGAGCCGCTCTGGCCGACGGGGATCGTGGGCAGCATCACGCACACGACGGCGCTGTGTGTTGCTGCGGTCGCTTGGCAACGCAATTACGCGGGCGTCGGCATCGACGTCGAGCCCGCCGCACCGTTGCTGCTCGCCGTCGCCGAGCGGATCGCCACCGAAGCCGAAATGAGCGCGCTCGATTCGATGCCGCCACTGCTCGCGGCGCGTTTGATTTTCTCCGCCAAGGAAGCCTTCTACAAGTGTCAGTTCTACCGTACCCGCCAGTTCCTCGGCTTCTTCGACGTGGCGATCGCGCTCGAGTCGCGCGGGGAATTTTCGGCGCGGCTGCTGCGCGATGCTGGGCCACTCGAGCGTGACTGCTGCTTCCGCGGAAGCTGGCGGCAGCGCGACGGCTTCCTGTTCACGGCCGTGCACATGCCGAACCTGGGTTAGCCGGACAGGCTGCGCGACGTCCGCACAAAACTGCAACGCTCGAGGGCCGGATTGACGCCGGATTGACGGAGTCAACGAGCCACGGCACCCTCCGCGATTGCGGGCGGGCTCGGCGCACGCCTCGGCTATCGGCGGAAGGGAGAACGGATGCTCGACGAAGGGCTGCTCAGGGAAGAAGAAAAGTGGCGCACGCTGGTTGCGCTCTGGCCCGGCTTCGTCTTGCTCCTCGATGGCAATGACTGCCTCACGTTCGTGAGTCGAGATACCGCACAAATCGACTCGCTGCACGACATCGGTCGGAATTTCTTCGATTTTGTCTCCCCGGACGCGCGGGCGGCGCTGCATGCCGATCTGCTGGCCGTGCGCGCCGGTGGACCCGCGATCGTGCGGCGCGCGCGAGCGCGTCTCGACGACGGCTCATGGCGCTGGTTCGAGTCGCGCTACGTCGGATTCCACGGACAGAGCGTGATGCTGATCGGCCGCGACGTGACCGAAGAAGAGACGGCCAACGCCACGATTCGCCTGCTCGCCGAATCCTCGCGCGAGTTCACCGAAGCGACCGATGACTACGATCGCTTGCTCAAGGTCGTGGCGCACTGTTTGGCCGGGGTCACCGGCGATTTTTGCGCGATTCGTGCCTTGAGTGAAGACGGCGAGACGCTCGAACCGGGCGCGGTCCATCACCCGGATCCCGAGATCACCGCCTGGGCGCAGCAGCTACTGGCGACCCACAGCCAAAGCTCTCGCGAGGGCGTGATGGGTGAGGTGATCATTTCTGGTCAGCCATTGTTTCTGCCTCGCGTTTCCAGTGACGACTACGCCAGGGTGAACTCGCCTCTCTATCGACAGATCCTCGAACGACTGCGCGTGGGCAGTGCGATTGTCGTGCCCATGTACTGTCGCGGTAAGGTGGTGGGCTCTGCCGCGCTTCTGCGTTCCGGCTCGGAGCTCTCCTACACGCAGCAGGATCTGCAGCTCGTGCAAAATCTGGCTGATCATGCTGCGCTGGCGATCGCCAACGCGCGTTCGTTCGCGGCTGAGCGTGTGGCTCGGGCTGCCGCCGTCAAGGCCAACGAGGCGCTGCAAAAATCCGAGGTCGCGCATCGGCTGCTGTTCGAGGCAAGTCCCATTCCGCTGCTGGTCTTCGACCTCGAGACGCTCGAGTTGCTGGCCGCCAACGACGCTGCGGCGCGGCTCTACGGCTATTCTCACGACGAGCTGCTGCGCTTGACGCTCGCGGATCTTCGGCTCGAGACGGAGCGCGATCTGGCTGGGGCGAGCGTGGCCGGCTTGGGCGAAGGTGAGGACGTCTCGATTGTCGCTCAGCGCCGCAAAGACGAGTCCGTGTTTTTTGCCGAGTACTCCTCGCGCCCGCTGTCTTTCGCCGGGCATCGCGCGCGTTTTACCGTGATCAGCGATGTCACCGTGCGCCGTGACGCCGAGGAAATGCGCGCGCTGCTGGCCGCCATCGTACAGTCGTCGAACGACGCCGTGGTGAGCAAGCAGCTCGATGGCACCATCACCAGTTGGAACCAGGCGGCCGAGCGCCTGTTCGGTTACTCCGCGAAGGAAGCCATCGGGCAGCCGATCGCGCTCGTGATCCCGCCCGAGCGAATCGCCGAGGGGCGCGAGTTGCTCGCTCTGGTGGCGAACGGAAAGCGTGTCGAACACCACGAGACCGTTCGTCAGCGTAAGGATGGCAGCCAGGTCCCGGTGGCCATCTCACTGGCGCCCATCCTGGATGCCTCCGGTCAGGTCATCGGCGCGTCCAAGACAGCCCGCGATCTCAGCGCCCAGCGCGAAGCCGAGCAAGCCCTTCGCAGCACCGAAGAGCAGCTACGCCAGGCGCAGAAGATGGAGGCCGTCGGACGCTTGGCAGGCGGCGTTGCCCACGATTTCAACAACATTTTGTCGGTGATTCTGAGTTACAGCGATCTGATTCTGGCCCAGCTCAAGGCGCCCGATCCGCTGGCCGCCGACGTGGGCGAAGTACGCACCGCCGCGTTGCGCGCAGCCGAGCTCACTCGGCAACTTCTGATGTTCAGTCGCCAGCAGGTGATCGCGCCCAAAGTGCTCGACCTGAATGAGGTGGTGGCCTCGGTCGATCGAATGGTTGCGCGCATCCTGGGCGAGGACATCGAGCTCGTCACTTTGCCTGCGGCAGGCTTGGGGCGCGTGCTGGCCGATCGCAACAACGTCGAACAAGTGATCATGAATCTGGTGGTCAACGCGCGCGATGCCATGCCGATCGGAGGCAAGCTCACCATCGAAACGGGCAATGTGCACCTCGACACCGAGTACGTGCGCGAACACCCGGGCGCCGCGCCCGGAGCGCATGTGCTGCTGGCCATCAGCGACACCGGTACGGGCATGGACCGCGCCACTCAGGCGCGGGTGTTCGAGCCGTTTTTTACCACCAAGGGGGTCGGGAAGGGGACCGGGCTCGGCCTCTCGACGGTGTTCGGGATTGCCCAACAGGCGGGCGGTAGCGTGTGGGTTTTCAGCGAGCTCGGCAAGGGCACCACCTTCAAAGTCTACTTCCCCAGGGTCGACGCGGACGTCGCCCCCACCATCTCATCCTTGCCTCCGACCACCTTGCGAGGCACTGAGACCATCCTACTGGTCGAAGATCAGGCACAGGTACGCGCGGTGGCGCACGCGATCCTCAAGCAAAGCGGTTATCGCGTGGTCGTGGCGCAGCATGCCGCTGACGCCGCGCTTCTGTGCGACGCATACGCCGATCCGATACACCTGCTTTTGACCGACGTCGTGATGCCGCACATGAGCGGCGCCGAATTGGCGAAACGGGCAGTGGCGGCGCGACCCGAGCTGAAGGTGCTTTACATGTCCGGCTACACCGACGACAGCGTGGTTCGTCATGGCGTGCTCGAGAGCGAAATGGCATTTCTGCAGAAGCCCTTCACGCCAGAGACGTTGACGCGAAAAGTACGCGAAGTGCTGAACATGCCTGCCGGCATACACAAGCTGGGCTGAAGTCCGCGTTCAGCGAAATGAAAGGGTCATGTTCTCTTCCGTGAGTGGCACGACGAGCTGTCGGCCCTTTTCCAGCCCACGCACCTCGACATAGACGGCCTGGGCATCCTGCCTGAGCAACAGGTAGTTGAACGGTCGCGGCCAAGCGAGCTTGGACAGATCGGGGTGCGCCCCGGCCCGCCGAAAATGCGGCCGCGGACCTCCACCGCCCGCGGAAATGATGAACGCCTTGGGCGGCCTCGGATCGGCCGCGTCGCGGCGATACAGATAGCGTTCGAAGCCGTGCGCATGTGCGGAGATCAGCGCTAGCCCACGGCTGCTCTGGTACAGCTCCTTTGCGAACTCACGCGCGTCCGCTTGGTCGTCCGCGACCAACGGGCTTTGCGTGTAGGGCGATTGATGCATGAACAGCAGCGCCCCATATTGCTCGTGCGCAGGCGATTGGTCGACTTGCTGCAGCTCGCGCCGCAGCCAGGTGAGCTGCTGTTGCCACTCCGCTTCGCACGCACGCGCAACGAAGCCGGGAGAAGCGCACAATCTTCGGCGATTGCCATCCAGTACGATCATCCTCACATGGTGCCAATCGAACGCGTAGTGCGTGTGCTGCAGCAAATCGCCGAAGCGCGGACTCAGCTGCCGCGTCACCTGAGCCCGGCCGCCCATGTAGTCGTGGTTGCCCATGACCGGGAAAAACCAGCGTAGGCGCGACGCCGAACCGGGCGCGCTGCTGGCTGGCTCGCGACGTATCGGCGCCAGCAGCTGGTCGAAATAATTCCAATTGTCGTCGTTGGCCGAGAAGACCATGTCGCCCAACAAGATCAGGGCGCGAAACTGCTTCGTCGCCAAGTCGTCGAACAACGATTTCTGCTCGGTGAGGTTACTCTCCGCCAACACCAGTCGGCCCCAAATCGAAGTCCGCTGTACGTCTCCGATCACCGCCAGCCGATCGTCCTTGTCCAACTTTTCAGTGCGCGGATAGCTGCGAGCGTCCGCCGCGCGTGTTGCGCTCGGGTCCGCGCCTTGCGCCGAGCACGGGCAGGATCCCGTGGCCACCGCAAGCCATGCCAAGACCGCTCGCCGCGCCCAGATCCACATGCTCGAGGAGATAGTACGGATCCGGTGCCCGAATCCAGCCACGGACAGGGCGGCTGCAGATCAGCGTGAGTGCGTCTCGAGCGCTGCGGCCGTGAGCAACGCTTCTCGCAGCGCAGCTTCCGGCGCATCTCGCAGCTCAGGCGAGCGCCAGGCCACGAATCCGTCGGGGCGAACCAACGAAGCGCCGTCAGCTCCGAGACCGAACGCTGCCTGCACGGCTTCGCGGTCGGCAATGCCCTCCACGTAGACACTCGTGAGAGCGATCTCCAGCTCGAGCGCCAGCTGGGTGGCGACATCCGCCCAGCGTGGGTCGAGGGCAACCAGCACCCAACCGTCGTCAAACCAAGCGAGGGTCGAGCGTGGCTTTGCGCCGGCTCCGCTGTTCTCGAGCCAAAGGTGCGGAGCGCGTGTCCCCGGCTGCCCCGCCCACTCGTCGGGGCGCGCCGCCGCGGGCAACTCGTTGCCTGCGCCGACGATGGCGGCCGAGCGATAGAGCTGCCCAAATTCCATGGCATTGTCGTCGAGGATGGCCACGCCCTGGGCGAGCTCTGCCCCGTAGCGCGCGTAGTCGGGCCGCGCGAAAGTTTGCTCGAGCCGTGCCCAGGCGACGGGGCGACGCTCGGCATCGTACGAATCGAGCAACGTCGCCGACGACGAACCGGAAAGCACCGAGGCCAGCTTCCAAGCCAGGTTGTGCGCGTCGTGAATGCCCGTGTTCGCGCCGAAGCCTCCGCGCGTCGGGGGCAGGGTGTGCGCTGCATCGCCGGCAAGAAAGACCCGGCCCATGGCGAATCGGTCCGTGATCAGCGCGCTCAGTTCCCAACGGCCGGTGGTGATGATCTCCACGGGCAGGTCGGAGCGCCCGATCGCCTGGTTGATCGCGGCCAGCAAGGCGGCTTGGTCGCGCTCCACGTCGTCCATGAACATGAGCACCCAACGGCCGTCTCCGTAGGTCGTCAGGAATGCCCGCAGCTCGGCTTGCTCGATCTCGAACTGAGAGATGCCCTTTTCCAGGTATTGCTCGAGCGGCGCACGGAAAAGCACGCTGCGCATGGTTTGCAGGTGGCCAGGTCCGGTCCGTCCGATGCCCAGCGCCTCCCGAACCGCACTCTTGCTGCCGTCTGCTGCGATCATGTACGCGGCCCGGATGCGGTACTCACGGCCGCTCGCCTTCTCGCGCACCCAGGCCGTCACGCCGTGCTGATCCTGTTCGAAGCGTAGGAGCTCGGTGCCCAGCCGCAAATCGGCGCCCAGGGCAGTGGCTCGTTCGCGAAGGATCGGCTCGAGTCGGTCTTGCGCGATGGCCGCACCGGTATGCGGAGAATATTCCTTGGGCTCTTCGGCTGCCGAAGCCTGTGACGTATCGGGCTTCTTGGGAGTCCAGTCGGTCGCGTCGAACCATTTTCCGGCCAGGCTTTCCACCTTGCAGCGGCGCAGGCGGAAGCTTCTCGGCGCCTCGGGGATGTGCGCCGCGATCCCCGCGCTGCGAAAGAGCTCCATCGTGCGCGCCGTATAGCCAATCGCCCGCGGATGGCGGTGGCTCCCGACATGCGCCTCGACCAGGACCGTCGCTACGTTCTGAAGTCCGAGGAACATCGCCGCTGACAAGCCGACGAGGCTGCCACCGACCACCAACACCGAGGTCGAAACCAAATCTTCTTCATTTGATACTTTGTACATGTCGATACACTGTATCGCTCAATGCGCCTTGTCAAACCTGCGCTTTCCGGCACAAGTAAAGCCATGCCACCCCGTCACAAATCGCCCGCGTCGGTCGCCGCGCCCGCCTCCGGGCTGGTCTGGGAACGCACGGAGCCCGCCCAACGCCCGGCTCCCGGGCCGCTCAGCCGCGAGCGGATCGTTCGCGCAGCCGTCGCCATCGCCGACCAAGAGGGGCTGGCGGAGGTGTCCTTGCGCAAGGTGGCGGCCAAGCTCAACGCCGGTCCGATGCGGCTCTACACGTACACGGCGACGAAGGAGGGACTGCTCGAGCTGATGGTCGACTCGATCTACGGCGAGATCGCCGGCCAGGGACCCGTGCCAGGGGACTTTCGCAAGACGTTGCGCTCGATCGCCGAGCGCATGCGGCAAGCCGCCAAGAGGCATCCGTGGTTCGTCGACCTGTTGGGGCGAAGGCCGCACCTCGGTCCCAACGCGCTCGACCACTATGAGGCATCGCTCGCTGCCTTGAGTGAAGCCCGAGGCTTCGAAAACATCGATGACGCCCTGCAAGCCTACGGGACGGTGAACGCCTACGTCGTGGGAGCGATCAAGGTCGAAGCGGCGAGTCTGCACGCCGAGCGCGAAAGCGGCCTGGACGAACGCGACTGGCAGGCGGCGAGCTGGCCCTACCTGGAGCGGATGATTGGAACGGGTCGCTTCCCGATGATCGCCAAGGTGGTCAGCGAAGCGACCCATCCGTCGTCCGAGGTGACCTTCGAACGGGGACTCGAGTGCGTGATCGAGGGCATCGCGCTGCGCTTGGGCGCGGCTCCCGCGGACAAGCGGCGCCGGCGCTGAAAGGAGCAGGCCGAATGCCTGGTCCGGGTTACGCCGTCACCCGCCAGCGTGGCTGCCGCCGCTTGCTAGCCGCCACGCAATTTCCGCAGGGCAAGCTCGCTTGCTTGGCAGAATACTCATTGATTGGCATGCTGTGCCCGAGCAAAGTTTGAGGCTCTTGGCGCAGAACCCCCGCAGGAACGATCCGCTCGGCGTGCCCCCCTCGTCGCGACCGGCGCGCTCACTCGAGCCGCACGTGCTCGAGGCGTTGTCGCGCGCGTTTAGGGTCCACGCCGGCTCGGATGATCAGATTGACGCCGGCGATCTGCAACGTGCGCTACGCATTCGCAGTGAATTTCTGGCGCAGCGCATGCTCTCGATTCTGGACAGCGACGGCGACGGTCGAATCAGTCGCGATGAGTTCCTGACGGCCGTGCGTCGGCTGGTCTTTGGCAGCTCGCGCGAGAAGCTGCGCCTGGCATTTCAGATCCACGATCTGGACGGCAATGGCCGCATCGAGCCCGAAGAAATTCGCCGCATGATTGCCATGAACCTCGACGAAGAGGCCGGCTCGGACGCATCGGGCGTGCACTCGACGCGCCGGCGCGAAACACGCGTCCATGAGCTCACGAGCTTGCTCTTTTCCACGGCCGACTACGACGGCAGCCAAAGCCTGTGCTTCGAAGAATTCGAGCAGGTGACGGCCGGAGATCCCAAGCTGCTCGAGCTGATTGCGAAGAGCGAAGCATTTTGGCTTTCGCCAGACGCCGAGCTGCTGAAATCGGCGAAACCGAGTGCCAATTGGCGCCTGCGATTGCGCCGACTCGCGGAGAATCGCTCTTCGTTGGTGGTGTTTTTTGCGCTGCTCGCCGTGGTCAACGTGGTGCTGTTCGTGAGCAACGCCTTGCACTATCGAGGGCAGGGCCCCTGGTCGATGTTGGCGCACGGTGCGGGCGGCTGCCTCAATCTGGACGGCGCGCTGGTGGTGCTGCCGGTGATGCGCGGCATCCTGCATTGGGCGCGTCTCACGGCACTCGGCCGCTTCTTGCCGCTCGACGACGCGCTGCTGATTCACCGCGTGCTGGGGGTGAGCCTATTTTCGCTCGGCCTCGGCCACACCGCCGCGCATTTTGCGAACTACTCCCAGCACGCTGGGATCTGGTACTCGATTACCGAAACGTCTGCGGGCCAGAGCGGATTTTTGCTCATGCTCGTCTCGGCGGTGATGTGGGGCTTCTCGCTGCGACGGATCCGCAAGGGTCGTCGCTTCGAGCTCTTTTATTACACGCATTTCGCCTACATCGCCTGGTTTGCTCTGGCTTTGCTGCACGGCCCGCGCTTTTACAAATTCGCCCTCGTGCCGCTGGTGGCCTTCGTCTTCGACTGGCTGCTGCGCCGACGGCGGCGTGTGTACGTGAGCCGCATGCAGTCGCTCTCGGGCCTGAGCTCAGGGGTAACGCGAGTGGAGCTCGCCTGCCCGCCGGACTTCAAACACGGCCCCGGCGACTACGCATTTCTTCGCATCCCGCACCTGGCTCGGCATGAGTGGCATCCGTTCACGATCAGCAGCGCGCCTGGCGGCGAGCGGCTGTGCTTCCACATCCGCTCCGAGGGTGACTGGACGAAGGCGCTACGGCAAATGGCGGACGACCGCGACGCGCTGGAGGAGGTCGTCGTCAACGTCGATGGGCCGTTTGGCACGCCGAGTCGCAGCATCTTCGGCGCGCGCTACGCGGTTCTCGTGGGCGCTGGCATCGGCGTCACCCCGTTCGCCAGCGTGCTCGAGAGCATGGTCCTTCGCGCCTATGCAGGTGAAAATCAGCTCGAGAAGCTGTATTTCTTCTGGTTGAATCGTGATTCGCGCTCGTTCGAGTGGTTTGCCGAGCTCTTGCTGCGGGTCGAGCAGATGGACCATCGACAGCTGGTGGATATCCAAATTTGCATGACCGGTGGGCGTGGCAACGTCGCTGCGCTGGCGCTGAATCTCGCTCGCAACCTGTCGCACGAGCTCGGCAAGCCTGATTGGGTGACTGGCCTCCGCACCCAAACCCGGGTCGGCGTACCGGACTTCGATAGCGAGCTGTCGGTGATCGCCGCGCGTCACGCCCCGGAGCCGGTCGATGTTTTCTTTTGTGGGCCGCCCGGCTTGGGTCGCAAGCTGTCCGCCAGCTGTCAGCGTCTCGCGCTGCGTTTCCATCAAGAAGTGTTTTAACCGTACGCGAGCCGTCGAAGCTCGCGGTCCAGCTCGTGCTCGTCTGGAGCGCCGATCAGTAGCGGAGCCATTTTCGCGCTCGACAGCGTATGCCAGAACAAAACGTGCCGCTCTTGTCCGGCGGCGACCCGGTCGAGCGCAGCGGCAAAGGCCTTGGCAGTGTAGGTGTCATCCAACGTGAGGCCGACTCGGGCCGCCTCAGCCGTCGCACGCTCGCTGTTGCGGGTCGGACGGCCGTAGCCGTCGCCCAAATAGCGCCCGTCGAAGGCCAACCGCTCCAAAACAGCCGCTCGCGCTGACTGCTCGACCAGCTCTTTTGCCAGCGTGCACGCCGTGTGCGTAAACACCTTGACCGGTTCGGCGACTGCAATCGCGAGCACTCGCGTACGCAAGCCCGCTCGCAGGAGCCCTGCCGCCAGCCCAGCCGCGCTGCCGCCGGAGCCCAGCGACACGACGAGCAGGTCCGGCTCCGGCAGCACGCCCGCGCGCACCTGCTCAGCGAGCTCGAATGCAGCAGCCACCATGCCCAGAGTGCCGAGCAAATTCGAACCGCCGACGGGAATCGAGTACGCCCCGGCGGCAGCTCTGTCCGCCAGTTGCCGCGCCGCTTCGGCGTAGGACGCGGCCGGAACGAGCAGCACTCCCTGTGCAATGCTGGCACGCACCGTTTCCAGCACGTGCGGCGACTGCGGCTGTCGCAGGACCACTGCTTCGACCGAAAGCCCCGCGCGCTTACCGAACACCCCGGTCGCCAGCACGTGATGACTGCCCACGGCCCCGATGGTCACCACCTTCGTCGCACCGCGAGCCAACGCATCCTCGAGCAAAGGCCCGAGCTTTCGCAGCTTGCTCCCTCCGTACAGCGAATTCGTCAGATCATCGCGCTTGACCCACAGCGTGGTCGCTGCGCTCGAGAGCAGCTCGAGGCAGTCAACGGGCGTAGGGTACGTCCCGAAGTCGAGCATGCGGTGAGGCTAGCAGATTGCATCGAAAGAATGCCCATGGCGGATTTCGGGCCTGGCTGGCATCGATGCGGGTCGACTACGCTGGCCAAGAAGCGCGCCCATGAACCCCAGACGAACCCACTCCCTGCCACTACTTCTGCTGTGCGCGAGCTGCGCGCCCTCGATCTACACCTTTCACGCCGCTCCGCGGCGGATCTGCAGGGGCGACAGCGTCACGCTCGACTGGAATGCTTCGAAGGCAGGCACGATCAGCGCGCTGCCGGCGCAGCCCACTCCGGGCGAGGTGCCGGCGCAGGGTACCGCTTCGGTGGTGCCAACCTCGAGCGCGCGCTTTCACCTCGAGGTCTCGAATCTTTGGGGCTCTGCTGCCCGAGACAATGACGTGGAGGTGCTCGCCGGCCGCTCGCTACCGGTTGGTCAATCGGTGGCCGATCCTTCCGCGACCTGCGCGGACAGCACGCTCGCGGTTACGGCGCAGGTGCCTGCCGACGCATGGAGCGCGCAGGCGGTCGTGGGCGCCGTCACCACGCTCGGCGAAGACAAGCATCGTTATCACATCGAGCATGCCGGGCTGAAGGTCGACCTTTCCCCCGGGGAGGTCACTCAGGCATTCAAAGGCACGAAGGTCGCGGGAGCGTGGGCCTTGTCACTCACGCTGCTCGACGGGGAAAAGTGCGGCACGCAGAGCGTCCCGCACAACCTGGGCGTGCAACTGGTCGCCGCCTGCAGCATTGGAGCCCCATGAACCGACAAGAATTGCTCGAACGCGTCGATACGATCGTGATCATCATGATGGAGAACCGCTCCTTCGACCATCTGCTCGGGACCCTGTGTCAGCCGCAATTTGGCGGACGCACGGATATCGACGGCGTGAAATCCCTGCTCGATCCCGACTCCGCCAATCCCGCTGGCGACAGCACCTTGGTCTTTCCGTTCATCACGAGGGATGGCCCGCTCACGAACGATCTGCCTCACGAGCGAGACAACGTTGCGATCCAGCTGGCGTCCTCCAACATCACCGGCGGCCCGACCATGACGGGTTTCGTCAAAGCGTACGAGCAGGCCACGGGCACGAGCGGTGTGGACGAGCCGCCCCCGATGGGCCTGCTGACGCCTCAGGATTTGCCGACGACCAGCTTTTTGGCGCGCGAATACGCGGTGTGCGACCGTTGGTTTTCGCCGATCCCCGCTTCGACTCAGCCAAACCGGCTGATGGCGGTGAGTGGCTTCACGGAACGCGACCACACCCTCTCGGGGCTGCTCCCGAATCAGGAAACGCTGTTTCAGTGGCTCGACGCGCACCAGGTGCGCTGGCGCGTGTATTCGGCGGGTCTGTCCTTCTTCACGCTGATGCCCAGAATGTGGCCCGAGCTATTGACGGATCGCTTTCGACGGTTGCCCCAGTTGTCTTTCGATTTCGTGCACGAGCCGGACGCCACGCGGCCGAACGTGATCGTCGTCGAGCCGGACTACGACGATTCGCCCGTGCATCTCAACGGCCATGCGTGCGACAACCATCCGCCCGTGCCGATGTCCTTCGGTGAAGCATTCGTGCGGCAAGTGTACGAGGCGTTGACCTCGAGCCCAGACCGCTGGCGGCGCACGGTGATGATCGTCACCTACGACGAGCACGGCGGCTTTTACGATCACGTGCCGCCTCTTCGCGTGCCTTGCCCCCCACCGCCCGGCACGGACTACCCGCCATTCGAAACGACCGGCGTGCGAGTTCCCGGCATCGTCGCATCTCCCCTCGTTCAGCGGGGTGTGGCCAAACACGCCCAGCTCGATCACACCTCGATTCTCGCGCTCTTGGCCGAGCGCTTCGGCCAACCTGGCGAAAGCTATTCAGCGGCGGTCGCTGCGCGCGCCACGGCGGGCATTGCCTCCGTCTCGGCGGTGTTGGACTCTGGCCCGCCGCGGAGTGACGTCCCGCGCATCCCGCCCGCGGCGATCACCGGCTCAGCGTCCCTCAAGACCTGGGCCGAGCCGGTCAACGCCATGAGCCACTGCTTCGCCAGCGCCATCGAGCAATTTGCCGAAGCGCATGGCTCCGATGCGCTCGCCAAGTACCCCGAGATCGCCCATTGGCTTTCGCCCTGAGGTTTGACGAGCAGCTGTGACGCTTTGCCCGTGACAGTCAGCCGCATCGTGGCCGAGCTGTAACCTCCGGGGACCCGTGGCAAGTTTGCTGCGCGGGTTCGGGTTAGCTGCGATTACCAGGGCTAACGCCGGTAAGTGCTCAATCGAGTCCGCTCGGCCGCCGCTAGCAGCTCGCTACGTCTCGGCGCGGCATGGCTGAGCGCGGCGCTGGTACACTAGCTGCAAAGACTCGCCTCAATCCGCGAACTGTCTCGCGGCTGTCTCAATCCGAGGGAGTCTTACCATGAGTGTTCGAATCACGTCAGCCTGGTCCGCGGTTGCATTACTGTCTGCTGTCATGCTCGCGCCCCAGGCCGCGCACGCAAAGGCGCTCGATAAATGCGGCGGCGTGTTCCTGAGCATTGATTCCCAATGCGAATTCAAACCGATCCAGGAATGCGAGACGACCTGCGCGACAACCTCGGTGGAGCAGGTTTGCGCCCAAAAAACCTACAGCATGTGCAGCCAAAGTTGCACCACGTCGGACATCACTAGCTGTAAGAAAACACGCACCGACTCCTGTTCCAAACAGTGCGAAACCATCAGCAGCAAAAGCTCCAACGAGGTGTGTGTCAGCGAGTGCACCGGTAGCTGCACGACCGGTGCCGTTTCCGACGGTCGCTTCAATGGCGATCACGGCAAGTGTCAAAAGAACTGTGCTCACGACTGCAATGCCCAGTGCGAAAGCAGTAGCACCAGCGATCAAAGTACGGACTGTGAGACCAAGTGTCTGAGTATCGTGGAAAACGAGTGTACTGAAGAAGTGAATCGAGATTGCGTGCTGAGCTGCCAGACCGACAACTACGAGAGCTGTCAAACCGACACGGTCGAGACTTGCAACACGACCTGCAAAGACAAGGGCGGCGCGCTGTTCTGCGATGGACAGTACATCGCAGCCAGCGATTTGCAGTCCTGCGCGGATCAACTCGCGAGCGAGTTCTCCTTCAGTATCGACGTCACCGCACACGCGGTCGTGACGGGGACCAACGACAAAACCGGCGACAAGGTCTCGACCAAGTGCTCCTTCAGTCCGCCCACCCGTGGTCACAGCGGCGCAGCCTTGGGCGCGTTGGCCGTGCTGGGACTCGTGCTCAGCCGCCGTCGTCGCCGCGCCTGAACGCCGAAACACAATTGACGCCACCCTGACGAAGCGCCAGCATCCCGGGAGAGGATGCAGATCTCTAGAATCGCCTTCGCATCGGGTCTGTCCCTGGCGCTCGGGCTCGGCTGTGGTCAAAGCCATGGCTCCGAGCGCCGAGCGACGGACGGCGGCTCGCTGAACGCGGCGGGCAGCCTCCTCGGCTCGAGCGCGGGTGCGAATCCCACTGCTACGGGAGGGAGCTCACCGATCGAGGTGGGTGGCGCAGGTCAAGGAAGCTCCGCGGGCGGCGCAGGTCAAGGAAGCTTCGGCGGCGGCGATGCTGACGCGGGCGCCACGGGCAATACGGAACCGAGCGACGTGCAGACGCTCTTGGATACTTATCGTACCTTCAGTCCGCAAACGTCCGAGCCGATCAATGTCTCTGGCTACATCTTCGGTCTGTGCCGGTTGCCCACGCTGCGCGAGAGCGAGTTCCAAGCCAGCATTCACGGCGACGGGCGCTACCTGCAAGACTGGGCAAATCCCTTGGCCGCGCAGGGGATCGCCACGCACGGCACGCCAACGTTTCCGGTGGGCGCCGTGATCGTGAAGGAGAAATACGCTGGCCCGCATGTAGCGCAGGCCGACCTGGTCGCGCTCGCGCTGATGATCAAGCGTGGTTCTGGCTTCGACCCCGCGCACGGGGATTGGGACTACGCCTACTACGAGCCGGCGCTCGGGGTTGTCCAAAGCACGGAGCAGACGACCTATTGCGCCAGTTGCCATGCGGCGGCTGCCACGACCGACTTCGTGTTTGTCGATGGTCTGAAGCCGGAGTAGGGCAGTGACAGGAGCGACGCGCTCTTGGCTCAGCTGTGCCACGTGCTCCTGGTTTTCGCGGGAAAAATGCTTAGCCCGTGGGCAAACGCGGTGGCATTGCTCTTGCTCGAGCTAAAGTCAGTGATGGCACGCAGTGACTATTCGAGCAAGTTCTGGTGGTGCGCGTTCGCCGCACAGCTGCTGGCGTGTGGTGGGACCGTTTCCGATCCAGGTGCGGGGGCGGCGGCTGGCAGCGGTGCCGGTGGTGGCGCGTCCGCAGGCGCCTCAGAAACTTCCTGCACGTACGAGGGGAAGACCTACGCGGACGGTGAACGCTTCCCGGCCAGCGACGGCTGCAATAGCTGCGCCTGCCAAAAGGGATCGGTGAGCTGCACCCTGCTGGCGTGTGCCACGGGCTGCCAATCCGGCGGTCAATGGTACCAACCCGGGGACACTTTCAAGGTCGATTGCAACTCCTGCGTTTGCCAGGCAGG
>Ga0207691_10003516_pt1 | contig 15248 bp, 17 predicted proteins | sample KBSM13metaG_FD_184327 | JGI IMG/M metagenome (GOLD analysis project Ga0207691, IMG submission 184327) | Miscanthus rhizosphere microbial communities from Kellogg Biological Station, Michigan, USA - KBS M1-3 metaG (SPAdes) (version 2) | ecosystem: Host-associated > Plants > Roots > Rhizosphere >... | reverse complement strand
GCGGCGCGAGCTGGAGCGTGACCGGGACCGAATCGCGGCCCGCCTCCGCGCCGAGCCTCTGGAGCTTCTCCACGCGGGCGATCTCACGCTCAGCGTCCACGGCACTGGTCAATCGAGGCGCCCTGCCTCCCCCCCTCGCTGCAAGATCTGGAACTGCATCAAGCGCGACAGCGGCGCTGCCGAAGCGGGAAATTAGCTGACGGTAGGTTACAGGCCCAATGCCCGGTGATCGAACCAGCCGAAGCCGGTCCACAAAATCATTACTCACTCGGTCCTTTTTTCTACCCTCGGTTCGGTGCCGGCCTTGAGGCGGGCTATGTTTTCGCGGTGTTTCCAGATGACCAGCAGTGCGAAGCCCAGGAACATGGGGAACCGCAGCTGATCGCCGAACAAGATAGCACTGACAGGCGCGCTGATCGCGGCGGCAATGCCAGCAACCGACGAGATTCGGATGAGGAAGAAAAGTCCCAGCCAGACGATGGCGTACACGACCGCCCCCAAGGGCATGAGGGGAATCAGAACGCCCAGCAACGTTGCGACGCCCTTTCCACCCCTGAACTTGAGCCAAACCGGATAGAGATGACCGATCAACGCTCCAGCGGCGGCGAAATTCTCGAAGTCCGGCCAAAGACGACGGACGAGCAGAATTGCGGCGGTCGCTTTAAGGCAGTCCAACACCAGCGTTGCTGCAGCAAGGACCTTGCTGCCGGTCCGAAGCACATTGGTCGCGCCGATGTTGCCCGAACCAATGTCCCGAACGTCACCCTTGCCGGCCAGCCGGGTTAGTACGAGCCCGAACGGAATCGAGCCCAAGAGATAACCCACAGCAAGTGCCAGAAGAAGTTCGCTGCTCATTCGATTGCGGGTGGTAGCAGAGACTTTGCTCCACGCAATTCGCCGTCATTCCGAGCGCAGCGAAGCAATCCGGAACAGCAAGTGGATTGCTTCGTCGCCCTGCTCCTCGCAATGACGAAGTAATGGACGCCACCTCCCCCCTTCTCTTCTTTGATTCCGGCGTAGGCGGCCTGTCCGTTCTCGGGCCGACCCGGGCCCTGCTGCCCAACGCTCCTTTCATCTACGTCGCCGACAATGCCGGTTACCCCTACGGGAAGCGCAGCGAGGCCGAGATCGCGTCTCGAGTTCCTGCGCTTCTTGGACGCCTGGTCGAGCGCTTCCACCCGCGCCTCGCGGTCATCGCCTGCAACACGGCATCGACGATCGCTCTGGACCACGTCCGTTCTGCGCTGGACCTGCCCGTCGTCGGGACGGTTCCGGCCATCAAGCCGGCTGCCGAATTATCGAGAACGCGCGTCATCGGTGTCCTTGGAACCGAGGCAACGGTCCGCCAGCCCTACGTCGACAATCTCGCGGCGGAGTTTGCTTCCGACTGCACGATTGTCCGCCACGGCTCCCCCGAGCTGGTCGATCTCGCCGAGGCAAAGCTCGCGGGCGAGGAGGTTAGCACGGATGCAGTTCGAGCTGCCGCTCAGCCGATGTTCTATACTGCCGACGGCGATCGCATCGATGTTGGCGTTCTGGCCTGCACTCACTTTCCACTGCTTCGCGAAGAGCTTCAGCGGGCCTTTCCGGCAGTGACGTGGATCGACGGCGGGTCCGGAATCGCACGACGCATAGCGTACCTGACCCGTGAGCAACCCTGGCCGGCTGAGCCAGGCAAGGGCGTGATGGTCTTCACCGCGGAGGCTCGCTCGCCTCTACTTAGCGCGCTTGCTCACCACGGCTTGAGCGAAGTGAGGTCACTTTAGGAGCATCTAATTTCTCATTGGAATTCGCCAGCGAGCGGCGTTAGAGGGCCGCAGCGAGGATCAGCAAAAACCCGTGGATTACGACAGCATCTTCAAGGCAGCGATCGAGAAGCTGCACGAGGAAGGCCGGTACCGCGTCTTCATCGACATCCTGCGCAACAAGGGGAATTTCCCCGACGCGCGATGCTTCGGCGGCAACGGCCCGAAGCCAATCACCGTATGGTGCTCAAACGACTATCTTGCGATGGGGCAGCACCCAGCTGTGATCGAGGCGATGGACGTCGCGCTGCATGAAGTCGGCGCCGGGTCCGGGGGCACGCGCAACATCAGCGGCAACACGCACTATCACACCGAGTTGGAGGCCGAGCTTGCCTCGCTTCATGGCAAGGAAGGCGCCCTTCTTTTCACGTCCGGCTACGTGTCGAATGAGGCTGCGCTTTCGACGCTTGGCAAGCTCCTGCCGGGATGCATCATATTTTCGGACGAACTGAATCACGCCTCGATGATCGCGGGGATCAAGAATTCAGGCTGCGAGAAGCGCGTATTCCGTCACAACGACCTGGAGCATCTTGAAGAGCTTTTGGCGGCGGCCGATCCGGAAGCGCCGAAGCTGATCGCTTTTGAGAGCGTCTATTCGATGGACGCCGATATCGCGCCCATCGCGGAGATTTGCGACCTCGCCGACAAGTATAACGCGCTCACCTATCTCGACGAGGTGCACGCAGTCGGCATGTACGGCGCGCACGGTGGTGGGATCTCGGAACGCGACGGCGTCGCCGATCGGCTGACGCTGATCGAGGGCACGCTGGGCAAGGCCTTCGGCGTGATGGGCGGCTATATTGCCGCCAGTAAGACGATCGTGGATTGCATCCGTAGCTATGCACCCGGCTTCATCTTCACGACTTCGCTTTCGCCCGTGCTCGTCGCCGGCGCGCTGGCCAGCGTTCGGCATCTGAAAGCCAACGCGATCGAGCGGGAAATGCAGCAGCAATCTGCTTCCATGCTCAAATCCAAGTTCAAATCGGCAGGTCTGCCCGCAATGCCGAGCGTCACGCATATCGTGCCGCTGCTTGTGGGGTGCCCGGTGAAGGCCAAGCGGATCAGCGACATCCTGCTCGCCGAGTACGGTCTTTACGTTCAGCCGATCAATTACCCGACCGTTCCCCGTGGGACCGAGCGGCTGCGCTTCACTCCGGGACCGCATCACACGGCGGAGATGATGGACGAGCTGACGTCTGCCTTGCTTGAAATCTGGGACCGGCTGGAGCTGCAGCTCGCGGCTTAAGGCCCGGCGGTAATCGCCTATTTAATCACCGTTAAGTGCCAGTTAGTCTCGGTACCGCGAGTCGGTACAGGGGCCCCGGTTCAAAATGGCGTTGGTTAAGGCGTTCATCCATCCACCATTGCGCTTGCGGGCCTTGCCCGATCGCCAGGCGAACTGGCTGCGCCCATTATGGATGATCCTTTTCGGCCTCGCCGTCCTGACCGTCCTTGTCAGCACAATCTACGCCGTACGGGCGAGCTACTACACCCAGCCCGTGATCCACGAATTCGGTCTCGACTTTGAGGTGACGACGAGTGGCGAGCTGCTGGCGGGCACCTACGCGCCACAGGGGCAGAAGCCGACAATTCCTCTGACCGCGAAGGTTGTGTCGATCGACGGCAAGCTCGTTCCGCAGGACCTGAAGGTTTCGAAGTTCGCGCAGTTGCTCGACCAGGCGCAGGCGAACCCGGTGGAAGTCGTCCTCCTCCAGCCTGATGGCAAGAAGGTTCAGCTCGCGCAGATCCGACACAAGGTTGCCGTTTCGCCAGCTGACCTCAGCGAGCGGAACGTTCGCATCTGGACAAGGCTCGCCATTGCCCTCCTGGCCTGTTCGGCCCTGCTCGCCTGCGGGATGCTCCTCGCTCTCCGACGGCCCAATGATCCGGTGGCGATGCTGCTGGCGTTTGCATTCGTAGGCATGGTCGCGACGATCGACCCGCCCATGCAGTTCTGGTTGTGGACGAACCAGGACTACATGATCGACATCATCGGAGCGGCTTTCTACTACCTTCTCCTGATCGGCCTCGCCGCCTTTCCGGACGGCGTGTTTGTCCCGCGATTCCTGCGCTGGCTGATTCCTCTCGGTATCCTGCTGACGATCTTCGCCTCGAGCCCGGGCGTGAACGAGGACCTGCAGGGCATTGTCGCCGTAGGCGTGCTGTTGGCGGTTCTGGCCTGTCAGATCATCCGCTTCAGGCGGGAGCCCGATGGGATAGTCCGTCAGCAGATCAAATGGGCCGGCTTTGGCTTTGCGGCCGGCTTGGTCCTGATACTCGCCGCAGTCATTCTCGCAGCGCTTGCCGGTGACGAACCCAACTCGATGACCCCACTAATGAGCCTTACGGTGCTTGTCCTGTTCAGCTCGGGCATGGCCGCCATGGCTATCGGCCTGCTCGTAGCGCTCACCCGCTTCCGATTGTGGGAGGCAGACACGGTTATCACGCGCTCGGCCGCCTATGCCGTGGTGACGTTGATCGTCGGGGTCGTCTGGGCGGCAAGCTCAGACCTGGTGAAGCTCGTCATCACGGAGGTCATGGGCCGCGAGAGCGAGGCCGGTGCAACGACCGTTGGAGCGATCATTGCGGCCGGTGTCTTTTCTCCCACGCAATCGGCGGTCCTCGGCTGGACAAGACGCCACTTTGGCGGGCCGCTCGACCAGATTCACGATTCGGCGAAGCGGCTGAAGAACTGGGGCCTGACCGAGCCTCCGGCCGAGGTCGCAACCCGGGCTCTCTCGATCATCGACCAGGCAGCGCATCCTGCGGCTTCAGCGATCGTGCTGGACACGGCAATGGGCCAGGAGCTGATCGCCGCGCGCGGCGTGACATCGGCTGAGGACCCCAAGCTGATCGAGAAGCTGGTCCTGGAGGACGAGGAAAGTTCGGTCGGAGTGCTGCTCATTGGCCGCCGCTCGGATGGCAACCGCTACAATCGGCAGGAAATCGACGCCATCCGGGAGATCATTCCCTCGCTGGCCGAAGCACTGCGTGTCGCTCGCGGCCGCTACTCGCGCGACAATATGATGCAGCAGCGGCTCGACGAAATGGCCGCGCGGCTCGCCCAGCTGGAAGGCGGAGCGGCCAAGCCGGCGTGAGGTACGCCGAAGACTATTCCAGGTCGCTCAGTCCACCGGAATCATTGCTGAGATCCATATATTCGACCCGAGTGTTCGGCGCATGCCCGCGCGAGCGCGTCACCGACTTCTTTTCGAGTCCGGAAGTGTAAGTGTAGCGCTCGAGACGCCGGGAAGTCGGGGAGTTTGGATCAGCGAACGTGTATCTCCGGCCTTGAATCGACCCGAGCAGCGGCTTTGCCCAGTACGTATCGCCGTGGCTCCGCGCGACCTCCAGATCCGCAACCCTTCCGTCCGGCGTCACGCGAAAAGCGACGTCGAGCCACATGTCTTCGACGACAGGTGTCACGCGTTGCGTACCAAAGACCGCGGGTCCGTGCCCATTGAATGACGGTGAGGCTCTCGAAAGACTCCCGTCAATGCCCCTGACGTCGTTGACGACGTTCCGCGATATTTGGCTTTCGACTTCATTGCCGCGCGGAGTGTCACTCATCAGCATCTGGTAGGGCGGCGAGTAGATCAGAATCGGACGCTTTATATCTAGCGCTGCCAGATCCTTCTGGATTGCTTCCGCTTTCGTATCATCTCCCTTGGCATAGGCCATGCGAGCCAAAGCGAGCTTCGCCTCAAGCACGGCTCCCCGCATGTCGGGCCCCTGCAAACCCGCAACCTTATTGATTTCGTCGAGCTGCCAACCGCTGCCGGGAGGCAGGTGCCGGATCGCCGATCGAAGCTCGGCGATCGCAGCAATGTCGGGACGGCCGACCCTTCGAGCCTCTTTCGCAATCATTTCGTAATACAGACGCGCACGTTCATGCCCGCGCGTGCGATAGTTCATCTCAGCAACTTCCATCAGGGCCGAGAACTGGCGCACCTCGTCCGATGGAAGGCCATATTTCAGGGTGCGGTAGATGCCCCAGGTCGAGCGATAATAATCGTCATCGATTCCAAGATCGGCCGCGACCCGAGCATTTGCGCGGTACAGATCAGACACCGGGATCGGATAGCGCCTTGCCTCATATTTGTTCCGGCCAAGGGAGGCGAGAAGCGTCGTGCGTGCGTCGTGGTACTTACCGTTGATGAGCTGGCTTTCAGCAAGCGCCAACGTCGCATCTATGTCTTCGTCTGCCGGACATTTTCGGGAGATGCAGGCAGCCAGCGTGGCCTTTTGGTCACGGATTCTCTCCGCCGTGACAACGATGGCCGGGTGATTTGTACCGGGTGTTTCCGGTACCGGCGCCGCCAAAAAGGTGGCTATCAGAGCACTGATCAGCATGGGCGTCCCCCGAAGCTGTAATTGGCGCGGGTCGCCTTATCACAAAAACGGCTGTAAATCTTGCTCAAGGTCCTGCCGCAAGCTCGCCCGGACTTGCCGCCGAGCCACACTTGCGGTGGCGCGTCGCGGCGGGCCGCGCTAGGAGGCTCGCATGCGCATCGCCCTTTCCGCCGACCATGCCGGATTCGAAATGAAGGATCAGCTTGCCGACTGGCTTCGTGCCGACGGCCATGAAGTGATCGACCTCGGCACGAACGGACCGGAAAGCGTTGATTATCCGCGGTTTGGCGCCCTCTTAGCCGATGTGCTTGCCGACGGCAGGGCCGATCGAGGTATTACCGTTTGCGGGTCAGGCATCGGCGTAGCAATTGCCGCCAATCGCAATCCCGCCTGCCGCTGCGCTCAGGTGTCGGAGCCACTCTCAGCATCGCTGGCCCGCCACCACAATGATGCCAACGCAATCGCCCTTGGCGCCCGCCTGATCGGTATCGAGATGGCGAAGGCCTGCGTCACCGCTTTTCTCACGAGCGATTTCCTCGGCGGCCGCCACCAGCACCGCGTGGACCAGCTCGCCAACCCCTCGGAACGGGAACCCGCCTGATGGCCTCCGCTGCCAACCTCAACGACGTTCAGCCCGACGGCTTCTTCACGCGGCATCTAGCCGAGGCGGACCCAGCCGTATTCGAAGGCATCAAGCACGAGCTCACTCGCGAACAGACACAGATCGAGCTTATCGCCTCTGAGAACATAGTCAGTCGGGCAGTTCTCGAAGCTCAGGGGTCGGTTCTCACCAACAAATATGCGGAAGGTTATCCGGGCCGCCGCTATTACCAGGGATGCGCTCCGTCCGACGAGGTCGAGACGCTGGCGATCGAGCGGGCCAAAAAGCTCTTCGGCTGCGGGTTCGCCAATGTCCAGCCGCACTCCGGCGCTCAAGCCAATGGCGCAGTGATGATGGCACTGGTCCAGCCCGGCGACACGATCATGGGAATGAGCCTCGCGGCCGGCGGTCACCTCACGCACGGCGCGCCCCCGGCTCAATCGGGAAAATGGTTTAACGCCATTCAGTACGGCGTTCGTCAGGACGATCATCTCGTCGACTTCGATGAGGTTGAGAGGCTGGCGAAGGAGCATAAGCCGAAGCTGATCATCGCTGGCGGCTCAGCCTATCCGCGTCACCTCGACTTCGCACGCTTCCGGGCAATCTGCGATGAGGTTGGCGCCTACCTCTTCGTTGACATGGCGCACTTCGCCGGCCTCGTAGCGGCAAACGAACATCCATCGCCTTTTGGCCATGCACACGTTGTTACGACCACTACGCATAAGACACTTCGCGGCCCGCGCGGCGGCATGGTGCTGACCGACGACGAGGCTATCGCGAAGAAGGTCAATTCAGCCGTCTTCCCGGGCCTGCAGGGCGGACCGCTGATGCACGTCATCGCCGCCAAGGCCGTCGCATTCGGCGAAGCGCTCCAGCCGGAGTTCAAGACCTACGCGAAGGCTGTGATCGCCAACGCCAAAACGCTCGCAAACCGCCTCAAGGAGCGCGGCTCCGATCTAGTCGCTGGCGGCACGGACACGCATCTCGCCCTGGTGGATCTTCGCCCCCTCGGCCTGACCGGCAAAGATGCCGACGAGAGCCTCGAGCATGCGGGGATCACCTGTAACAAAAACGGCGTCCCGTTCGATCCGCTCCCGCCGGTGAAGACCAGCGGCATCCGCATTGGCTCGCCGGCCGGCACGACGCGCGGGTTCGGCGAGGCCGACTTCCGGGACATCGGCGACATGGTTGCGGACGTGCTCGACGGGCTCGTGAAGAATGGCCCGGACAACAATGGCGACATCGAACGCGAGGTGAACGGTCGCGTGCGGGAGCTTTGCGCGCGCTTCCCTATCTATAGCTGATGCGTTGCCCCTTTTGCGCCCATGAAGACAGCCAGGTGAAGGACAGCCGCCCGTCGGAAGATGGCGCGGCAATTCGGCGCCGGCGGCAGTGCGAGGCTTGCGGAGCCCGCTTCACAACCTTTGAGCGAGTCCAGCTTCGCGACCTCACGGTCGTCAAGAAAGATGGCAAGCGCGAGCCGTTCGATCGCGACAAGCTCGCCCGGGCGATCGGCCATGCGACAAGGAAGCGCGAGGTCGATCCGGCGAAGATCGATCGCCTGATCAGCGGCGTTCAGCGCCAGCTTGAGACGCAGGGCGACGAGGTTTCCACGGTGAAGATCGGCGAAGCCGTGATGGCGGGACTGAAATCACTCGACCACGTCGCCTACATAAGATTCGCAAGCATATACAAAGACTTCAGCGACCCTAGCGAGTTCGCCGAAATCGCCGAGAGAGTGGAGAAGGAATCCGTCCCGCCTGATCATGACAGGTTGCTGTGAGCAGCGCCAAGCCAGTCATCGTTCTGGTCCGTCCGCAGCTTGGCCAGAATATCGGCAAGGCCGCGCGCGCCATGCTCAACTTCGGCCTCACGGAAATGCGACTCGTCGCCCCCCGCGACGGCTGGCCCAATCCTGACGCAGGCCCTTCGGCGAGCGGCGCGGATGCAGTGCTGGAGCAAGCACGGGTTTTCGAAACGGTCCCCGACGCCATATCCGACTGCTCGACCGTCTTCGCTTCCACCGTCCGCCGTCGAGACCTTGTAATGCCGGTGGTCACACCGCAACAGATGGCGGCTGAGATCGCCGCTTCTCCCGCACGAATCGCAATCCTGTTCGGCCCGGAACGTTCGGGCCTCGAAACCGAGGACGTCGCGTTGGCGAGCAAGATCGTCACCGTGCCCATCAACCCCGATTTCGGCTCCCTGAACCTCGCCCAGGCGGTAATCCTGCTTGCCTACGAATGGTCCAAGCGCGCGGAGCTCGCCGTGCCGCCCTCAAAGGAACTCGAAGCCCCTGCCCCGCAGAATGAAATGGAGGGCTTGATCGCCCATCTCGAAGGAGAGCTGGAAGCCAAGGGCTATTTTCACCCGCCCTCGCGGACCCAGGCCACCAAGAACACGATCCGGACCATTTTCACCAAGACCGGCTGGTCATCGCGTGAGGTGAAAGCCGTTCGTGGAATCATTCGGTCGCTTGTCGAACCGCCTCGACGCAACGCTTGACCACATCGGGTGATTGCCCCAACGCATTCAAGTCATTACATAATCGAGGATAATTCCGTGGCTCTGTTCCTTGCTGCAATGCTGCTCGCCACCGATCCCGCCGCCGGTGCGGCCCAGGTCGAAGCTCCCGCCACCGCGCCGGTGAAAGAAAAGAAGATCTGCAAGGTTGATCCGAGCTTCACCGGTTCTCGGATGAAGAAGAAGATCTGCATGACCGAGACGGAGTGGGCGAACAAGAATGCGACGACGGCCAACGACCTCAAAACCGTAGGCGCCCGCTAAAGGTCGAAAACTTGACCTCCGAGGGGCGTGCCGCTAGGTGCGCCGCTCGCAATTGATCCCGCAAGCCTGGTGAAGCGGCGATCGCGTTGGACGCCCCTCGATGTATTCGGGACAGGCAAGGTCCAGCGGTGCGGTTCCGGGCAAACTGAAACGCGAATTGGAGAATAACACGTGAGCAAGCGCAGCAGCGCCAAGTATAAACTCGACCGCCGCATGGGCGAGAACGTCTTCGGACGTCCCAAGAGCCCGGTCAACCGCCGCGAATACGGCCCCGGACAGCACGGCCAGCGTCGCAAAAGCAAGGTGTCCGACTTCGGCATTCAGCTCCGCGCCAAGCAAAAGCTGAAGGGCTATTACGGCGACGTCACCGAGAAGCAGTTCAAGCGGACCTATCAGGAAGCGAGCGCCATGAAGGGCGACGCTTCGCAGAACCTGATCGGTCTCCTTGAGCGTCGCCTCGACATGGTCGTTTACCGTGCGAAGTTCGCACCTACGATCTGGGCGGCCCGTCAGCTGGTCAGCCACGGCCACGTTCGCGTGAATGGCGTCAAGTGCAACATCGCCTCGCGCCGCGTGAACATCGGCGACGTGGTCGAGCTAGGTTCGAAGGCGCAGGAGATGGCGCTGGTCATTGAGGCACAGAGCCTCGCCGAGCGCGACGTGCCAGATTATGTCGTTCCCGATGGCACCTCGAAGGTTACCTACACCCGCGTTCCGACGCTGGATGAGGTTCCTTATCCGGTGCGCATGGAGCCGAACCTCGTGATCGAGTTCTATTCGCGCTGATCATTCGATCGGTTCGAACAACAGGGCGATCCTTCGGGGTCGCCCTTTTTGTTTGCGGTTGCTAGGCGCGCCGTCATGACGTCTTCCCTTCTTCCCGAATGGGCGCCGCATGAGGCCGTATGGATCGGCTTTCCTTCCGATCCAGACCTTTGGCTGTCCGATCTCAAGGAGGCTGAGCGCGAGGTTGCGGCCTTCGCCGAGGCTGTGCACTCCAACGGCAAGGGCGAGCAGGTCTGGCTCATCGCTGCCCACGACGACGCCGCTAATAAGGCACAGCAGCTTGCTCCTTTCGCCAATGTCATCGTCGAGAAGTTCGGCGACATCTGGCTGCGCGACAGCGGGCCGATCGTCATGGGATCGGGCAAGCAACGCCGCGCGCAAGACTTTCGCTTCAACGGCTGGGGCGGAAAGTACGATCTAGAAGGCGACCAAGACATCGGTGAACGGCTCGCGACGGCAGCTGCCCTTCCTTACTCGCGGGCCGAGTGGGTGCTCGAGGGCGGAGCGATTGACCATGACGGATCCGGCACAGTCATTACGACCGAGCAGTGCCTGCTGAACCCCAACCGCAATCCCCGAGCGACTCACGAGGACATCGAAGGCCGTTTGGAGCATGACCTGGGCTTCGATCGGGTTGTTTGGCTGGGCGATGGACTGCTGAACGACCACACGGACGGGCATGTCGATAATCTTGCCCGCTTCGTGGCGCCAGGCCGCGTCGCCATTCCCGCCGCGGCGAAGGACGACCCGAACCTTGCCGTCTATCGTGACGCCGCCAAGCGTCTCAACGCCGCAAAGCTGGACGTGGTCACCCTGCCCTCGCCCGGTCGCATCGAGAATGAGGATGGCGACGTCGTCCCCGCCAGTTACATGAACTTCTACATTGGGAATGCGGCGGTCGTCGTTCCGCAATATGGCGCTCCCAACGACGCTGCAGCGGTTACAGTCGTTCAGGCCCTCTTTCCGGGCCGCGTTGCAATCGGTCTTCGTGCTGACCATGTGCTGACCGGAGGCGGAAGCTTCCACTGTATCTCCCAGCAGGTTCCCGCATGACCAAGCTTACCGTCGCAGCGCTCCAACTCGCCTTCACTGACGACACGGTCGCCAACATCCGCGCCGTGAGCGAACTCGTGCGCGAGGCCGCGTCCAAGGGCGCGGAGGTTGTGCTTCCGCCTGAGCTATTTGAAGGGCCCTATTTTTGCCGTGTCGAGGACGAAGGCCTGTTCGCTAATGCGCGGCGCACTGAAGAGCATCCGTCGGTCGTCGCAATGCAAGAGCTGGCGAAGGAGTTGAAGATCTGGATCCCGACCAGCTTCTTCGAGCTGGATGGCCCGCATCATTACAATTCGCTCGCCATGATCGGTCCCGACGGCAAGGTCGCCGGCGTCTATCGCAAGAGTCATATCCCGGACGGTCCGGGTTATGAGGAGAAGTTTTACTTCCGCCCCGGCAACACGGGCTTCAAGGTTTGGAGCGGGCCGCACATGTCCACGCTCGGCGTCGGAGTCTGTTGGGACCAATGGTATCCCGAGACTGCGCGGGCGATGATGCTGATGGGCGCAGAAATCCTCTTTTACCCGACTGCAATCGGCACTGAGCCGCACGATCCCGACCTCGACACGTCACGGCTCTGGCGCCGGGCAATGATCGGACATGCAGTATCGAACGTCGTGCCTGTAGTCGCGGCCAACCGCATCGGCACCGAGCATGGCCAGCGTTTCTACGGTCACAGCTTCATCTGCGACGAACGCGGCGACATCCTTGCGGAGTTAGGGGCAGAAGAGACAGGTGTGCTCGTCGCGACGCTCGACCTGTCGCAGGCCAAGAAGCATCGTGCCGCTTTCGGCTTCTTCCGCGATCGTCGGCCGGAGCTTTACGGGCGGCTGGTAGAAGATCGCTAATCTCCCTGATTGACGCCGCCCTGCCGCGGGCGTTCGTTCCGTGCCCTCAATGAAGGGGGACGGACAATGAAAACGATTCTGACCTTTACCGCTGTTCTGGCCTGCGCAGCATGTACGCAGAACGCTTCCGCGCCAGCGGCAAAGCCGGACACATCGGCCGAGACGCAGGCAATAGAGAAACTCGAGCAAGGTCAGATCGCCGCCATCACTGCGCACGATCAGGCGGGTGCCAGCAGCATCTACGGAGACGATGCCGTCTTCATAAGCGAGCGCGGTGAAGCCAGCCGGGGCAAAGATGCAATTGCCGCAGGTTTCAAAACATTCCTCGCCGATCCGACATTGAAGATCGACTATAAGCCCGGCGCGAAAGTCTTCAGCGATGGCGGCGACATGGCTTACTCCACCGCCGAGTACAGCGAGAGCTACACCGATCCGACGTCGAAAAAAGTCGTGAACATAAAAGGCACGAACCTCAGCGTCTGGAAGAAGCAGGCGGATGGTAGCTGGAAGCTCGTCGCAGACAGCAATCCCGCAGCGCCCTCGGGGAGCCAGCGAGTAGCGAACGTTCGAGCAGACTAGTGCCGCTCTGCAAGACGGCGGCGGGCTAAAGCTCCAGCCGGTAGTAGATGCTATCGCAAAGCTCGTCGCCGACTTGCCACGTACCACTCGCCCGGGCGATCTCCTGAAATCCATGGCGCGCAAGCAACATGATGGATGACAGGTTTCGCGGATCGACGTCGGCGGTCAGCTCGGTCGCGCCCTTCCTTCGCCGATGCTCGATGAAGGCGGCCATTGCCTCGCTCGCATAGCCCTTCCCCCAGTGGACAGGGTCAATCAGGAACCCGAACTCGGGCAGCCTCCAAGCTCCGAATTTGCCGATTAGATCGCCGTCAAGCGTAACTATGAAGTCGTCGCTGTCTGCCGGATCTGCCTCAACCATGGATGCCATCCATCGTTCGGTCTCAGCCATCTCCTTGTGAGGTGGGTTCGACCAATACCGCATAGCGACCGGATCGCTCATGATCCGATGCATCGGCGCAGCGTCTTCATAGGTCGCGCGCCGAAGCACCAGCCGTTTCGTGTGGATCTCGTCAGCCATCACGAAGCGTCAGCGCTCTCTCGAACACGCTTTCAAACATCTCAGCGCTCAATCGGTTGGTGTTCTGGTTGTATCGTGAGCAATGATAGCTCGAGAGGAGGATGCGGCCATCCGGCGCCCTTGCCTCCGCGCCGTGACCGAACCTTGTCGTCGTAGGCGTAAGGCCCAGCGCGCGCGCAGCGGCGACATGAGCGATCTGCCCCAGCGCGACGAGCACTCGCACTTTTCGTAACGCAACCAGTGCCGCTTCGAAATAATTGCGGCAGGTCGCGATCTCGTTCGGCTCCGGCTTGTTCGCGGGTGGCAGGCATTTGACCGCATTGAGGATTACGGCGCCTTTCAGCGACAAACCGTCAGCCGGGTCAGCGCGATATTCGCCCTCGGCCAAACCGTATTTTAGCAGGGTCGCGTAAAGTAGATCGCCAGCGTAATCACCCGTGAAAGGACGGCCGGTGCGGTTCGCGCCATGCTTGCCGGGAGCGAGGCCGACGATCGCCATCCAGGCATTCGGATCTCCGAATGCCGGCACGGGAGCATTCCACCATTCCGGGAACTCTACCCTGCACTCGTGCCGGAAAGCGACCAGCCTTGGACACAGCGGACAGTCGCGCGGGGCCTCCGCCAGCGGCAGCGGCGATCGGTCAGCAGGGCTGGCGAACTGCATTGGCCTGCCGTAGGCGACGGGCCGTGTCCGGCGCAACGCAACTCTACGCCATCGCCATTGGATCCAACCGGCCTCACGGCCGGTACGGACGGCCGACAGGCGTCGTCGAAGCCGCGATTGCGCTCCTCGACCAAGAGTTCGATCTGTTCGACGCCGCTTCGATCCTGCTCAACCCGGCGCACGGCGGGGCTGGACGGGACTTCGCCAATTCCGTCGCGCTGGTAGAAAGCGAATTGCCTCCACCGGATATGCTCGCGCGGCTCAAAGAGATTGAGCGCGGCTTCGGCCGGCGCCAGGGGCGACGGTGGGGTCCGCGCGTACTCGACCTGGACATTGTCGCGTGGAGCGGCGGCAAGTGGCGATCCCGGGGCCTGACCATTCCGCACAAATCGGCATCGGACAGGAGCTTCGTCATCGGACCGCTCGCCTCGATCGCACCCGACTGGCCGCTTGAAGGGACGATTACTGCACAGCATTTCGCTCATCGCCTTGCCCGGCGCTCACCTCGCGGGTAACGGGGCATCGCTGGTCGGGCCCATAGCTCAGTCGGTAGAGCAACTGACTTTTAATCAGTAGGTCGCAGGTTCGAATCCTGCTGGGCTCACCATAAAATCAATGACCTGACAGTGAGTCGTGGCAGCAACAGCCATTCCGGCCGGCCTGTTGGCCGACAGCCCTGGCCAGGGCGTTATTTTCGGGAGCGGATAAGCCAGGACCCCAACAGGATTGCCCTTCGCACCGATCGCGCTCGCATTGGTAGCGCGGCTTCTCCAGGCGCGAATACTCACTCCCCCCTGCCCCACAACGACCTTCGCCGCACCCAGTGGACACAGTTTCGGTCGGGCCCAGACGATTCAGATCACCAGGAAATCGCTGGCCGAGAGGTTGGCCGGGTGGGTGTCCAGCACGGCGAACTGGACCGCGGCGGCAGCGCCGGTACCGTCGGAATCGAAAGAGAGGGCGCCGGTGGCGGCATTGTAGAGGATGCGGTCATCGGCATCGGCCGCGGCGGCACCGACGGCGAAGGCGTTCACAGACAGCGCCCCGGCGGCCAGCGTCCCGAAAATGGCGTTCTCCAGCACGATCTTGTCGCTGCCGTGCAGGAAATCGAGGATGTGATCGAGGTTGCCGAACGCGTCGAGAGCGCTGTCGAAGACGAATTGATCGGAGCCGGCATCGCCCTGGAGCGAGTCGAGCCCGGCGCCGCCACGCAGCACGTCGTTGCCGCTTCCGCCCTGGAGGGCGTCGTTGC
>Ga0207691_10003514_pt1 | contig 15249 bp, 11 predicted proteins | sample KBSM13metaG_FD_184327 | JGI IMG/M metagenome (GOLD analysis project Ga0207691, IMG submission 184327) | Miscanthus rhizosphere microbial communities from Kellogg Biological Station, Michigan, USA - KBS M1-3 metaG (SPAdes) (version 2) | ecosystem: Host-associated > Plants > Roots > Rhizosphere >... | reverse complement strand
GGACCAGCCATGCCGTCAAGGCGAAACAGATCGCGTTGACGACAAAGATGAAGAGGCCAAGCGTGAGCAGCGTCAACGGAAGCGTCAGAAAGAACAGGACCGGTCGGACGATCGCGTTGACGAACCCGAGGATCACGCCAGCAATCAGTGCGGCGGCCGTACTGGTGAGGTGGATGCCCGGCAGAAGCCACGCGGCGATGATGATCGCGAGGATACCCGCGATGAGCACCTTCCGCACCATCCACAGGAACAATAGCACCACGATCACGGTCAACAGCCACGTGAGCCCGATACGCCGGAACTCCGGGACCGACAGATCCGCGAGTCGTGAATTCAGCCGCCGTTCGTCGCGACGTCGATCGTCCGGGCCGGTTTGCGTCGGAACCGGGGCGACGCTCATTTCAGCGCTTGCTCGATATCGGCAATGAGGTCGTCGGCGTTCTCGATGCCAATGCTCAGGCGAAGGAATCCGTCGGGAATACCGAGCGCCGCGCGCTCTTCGCTCGTGAGATGTGAATGCGACGAGAAGCGCGGCTCGGAGACGAGCGAGTCGACGCCGCCGAGACTGGGCGCGTGCTTGATGAGATGCAGGCGCCGAATGAAGCGCTCCGCGCTCTTTGCGCCACCCATGAGCTCGAGGCCGAGCATCCCGCCGAAGCCGTCGAGGAACGTGCGCGCCACTTCGTGGTCGGGATGGTCGGCCAATCCAGGATAGTGAACGTGCCGCACTTCCTTCCTCGAGTGGCACCATTCCGCGATGCGCCCCGCATTCTCGTTCTGGCGCGTCACGCGCACGTCGAGCGTCTTGAGCCCGCGTTCGAGCATCCAGCACGCGAATGGGTCGGGCGCCTGGCCCCACACGACCATCTTCTGCCGCACCTCCTCGATGTACGGCGCGGTGCCTAACACGACGCCACTCAGAACGTCATGGTGCCCATTCAGGTATTTCGTCGCCGAGTGGATCACGACGTCGGCACCGTGCTCCATGGGGCGGAAGTTGACCGGGCTGGCGAACGTGGAATCGATCACGAGCGCGAGGCCGCCCTCTTTCGTGAGGTAGCTGATCGGTCGAAGATCCAGCACACGACACGAGGGATTCACCGGCGACTCGACGAAGATCGCGCGCGTCTCCTTGCGCATGCGCTTGCGCCAGGCACGCGTTTCCATGGGATCGACGAGTGTCACGTCGATGCCCATGGTCGCGAACTCCTGCGTGAACAGGAGCCGCGTCCCGCCGTAGATCCAACTGCTGGCGAGCAGATGATCGCCGGGCCGGAGAAGGGCGAGCAGTGCGCAGGCGGTTGCGCCCATCCCGCTCGCGAGGATGAGGCTCGCTTCGGCGCCCTCCATCATCGCGAGCCGGCGCTGGACGATTTCGGCGTTAGGCGCGTTGCCGTACCGCGGGTAGCGGAGGCCGTCGGCCGTGCCGACTTCCTGCATGAAATTCACCGACTGGACGAGCGGCTGCACGACGGGCGTATCCGCCTCGCCGTGCGCCGACCCGCCGGTGACGGCGAGTGTGGACAGACCGAGACGGCGTGGCGGTCGAGGCATGAGGTCCGGCTGCGTTAGGCGTAGGCGCCGCGGTCGGGACGGGCGTCGAGGTTGGGCTTCACGAGCCGCACGATCTCCGACACGGTGAGGCCGGCAATGTCCCGCACGACGACGCCGCCGCGCGGGATGGCGTCGTCGATGCTCACCGGCGCCAGCTCGTGACGTCGCGGCCCGTAGATCCACACCAGCTCTCCTTCGACGAGCCCTCGCAATCGCGCGTCGTCGGAGCGGACCCGGACCTGCGGCCCGCGCTCTTCATCACCCGACCGCGTCGCGATGAAACCGACGACTTGGAGCGGTGGGTTGTAGACCTGACTCACTGCGTCGCCCCCAGCGGTACGTAGGTATCGTCGAACCGCATGACGAGGCGTCGCTCGTGGAGCGTCGTGAGCAACGCCGCCGCGTATGCTGGCGCCTCCCCGAGCGCGGTCGCGAGCTCGTCGGCGGCGCCGCGGCCGAGCTCCCGCAACGCCTGCCAGGCGCGCCGCTGGGCATCGTTCACCGTTCCCACGAGCAGCAACATCCCATGCTCGTCCTGCATAACGAGTGCGAGCTGGTAGCGCTCGAGGGCCGCCTCGATGGCGTCGAGATGGTCCTCGCGGACGCCACGCAGCAGGAAGTACGCATCCTGCGGCGGTGCGTCACCCTCGAACCGCAACAGCAGCTTCGCCACCACCTCATCGGCGCAGGAAAAGTCGAGCAGGTTCACGTGCGAGAAGTCGATCACCGTCAACGACGGCCCTCGCCACGCCGCCAGCAGATTCTCGATCTCGGTCCGCACGGCAGCGCCCGTGGGCCGCGTCACGAGGTTCGAGTAGAGGTCGCACACGGTGCGTCTCAGCACCGAGCTCACATCGATGTGGTTGATCACCGCGGAGGTATCCGTTCTGGAATCGTGATCTGGATCTGGGATCCGGGAAACGGAGCCAGATCTTCAACCAAGGGGACGTCTTCATCCCAACTCGGCACGATCGCGATCCGCGCGGTACCACTGCGGACCGATAGTTTGCCATCCCATTTGCCGACGAAGCGTCGTACGCCGGCGAGGCCCTGCCCGCGCCCTGGATCGCGAAAGCGGCTCACGCCGCGGATCACCGCGTCCTCGAGCGCCATGCCATCATCCCATCGATCGCTCATGCGACGACCGTGCGCGCTCTCGAGCGATGCGCGAAATCCGATGCCAGCGTCGCACACGGCGATCTGCACCACGCGTCGGCCGAGCCGCTGTCGCCACGTGTACGTCTGCACGGCGACCCATCCGCCGCGCTGCGCGTGCTCCACGATGTTCTGACACGCTTCGGAGAGCGTCATCGCGAACCGCATGGTTGCCTGTGGGTCGAGATGCAATTCATTCACGAGAATGGCCTGCGCCTTCTGCTGAATGCGCTCGACCACGTCGTGGACGTCTTCGCTCTTGGCGACGGGCGTGATCTCGAGCAGCACGCTCGACTCTCCGCCGTTCCGGCCACGCGGCACGTGGCCGTGCAACTCGAAGACCTGCTCGGCGTGCTTGTAAAACCCCGTACGCGCCCAGTAGGACGCGGTATCGTCGTTCTCCGGCCCCGTGAACGAGGCGCGCTCGGCACGTTGTTGCCCGATCGTCAGCAGCGTCGTGAGGCCGTACGGCGATGACCACCGCGTGTGGCGGGCATCGATGAGCACCTTCTGATCGCGGGGGAGCGGGGCCACCTGATCCAGGACCTGCTCGATCGTCGCATCGTCGAGCGAGGGCGGAACGTTGATGACGGTGGTCACGTCGGGCTGAGCTCTCCGCGGAGGTAATGGGCGAGCCCGGTCGCACCCCGGTGCTCGACGTTGCGTGCGGCGGCGCGCATCGCCGCGCGCATCGCGTCGGACAACTTATCACCGGCAAGCAGCCGGGAGAAATAGGTCGCGCCCCAGACATCGCCGCACCCAGTCGGATCGCCCGCATCGCGCCCGCCGCGGACCTGATCGGCGGGCACGAGCGCGGTTCTAACCGGACCGATCGCGGGTACCGTGCCAAGTTGCTGCCGCGACAGGTCGGACAGGGCATCGAAACCCGGTGCCGCAAAGTACACGATTCCACGACGCCCGAGCGTGACGACGAGAGATCGGATGCCGTTCGAGAATGCCGTGGCGGCGAGCGCCATTGGGTCCGGCGCCATCAACGCCAGCTCGTCCTCGTTTACCTGCAACAGATCGAAGCACGCGCACCATGCGGCGACGTTCTCCAGTGGGCGCGGCGCGCGAAATCCCGTGGGCTGCACGCTCAGCATGAGCGAGTGCAGATCACAATAGATTGGCCCGGCGTAATGTTGTCGGATCAGTTGCGCCGTCTCGAGCTCGAGCTCAAATCCGCTGATCAGATTCACGTACAGCGCATCGAGACCGCCGAGCAATGGCTTGAGCCCCAGCCAGTTCCACGGCGGCACGCCGCCCGATAGCCGCTCGCTTCGGCGTTCGTCGCTGAAGTACCGAAGCTCCACGCGGTTGTTGGGATAGGGGACCGCGATCGGTGCCGCGTCGGGCGCGATGCGACGCAACGTGCCGAGGAAGCGCCGCGCCTCGTTCGCGAGATCGTCTCCGACCCTCACGAGCGGCACGATCTCCCAGTCGTCGGGGAGAGCGGCGTCCAATGCACTGAGCGCGTATGTGATCCCGCCCCATTCCTGCACGGGCAGCTCGCGTGGATCGCGTCCGTAGATCACGTCCCAGACGAACGACCCGATGACCCCGATGCGTCGTTTGCGCTCACCACCCTCCATCACATTCCGTCGAGTACTTGTTGCTTGAACGTGGCCACCGCGCCCACGACGCCCGCCGATCCCTTCAATGTACCGGGCACGATGCGACAGGCCTCGACCGCCGGCCGGAATGCGCGCCGACGCACTTCCGCGCGCAAGGGTTCGAACAGCGGCTCGCCCGCCTGCGTCACACCGCCGGCGATGACCACGACGTCCGGGTTGAAAATGTTGAGCAGGTTGGCGACGCCAGCACCGAGAAAGTTCGCCGTCTCGCGCACCACCTGCCGAGCCACGTCGTCATCCTGCTTCGACGCTTCGTACACGAGCTGCGCGGTGATGCGTGTCAGGTCTCCGCCGACGAGCTCCAGCAGCGTCGATGGCTCGCCGCCAGCCAACGCCTCGCGTGCGCGCTCGGCGATCGCCGGGCCCGACGCATACGCCTCGAGGCATCCGTAGTTGCCGCACTTGCAGCGACGTCCGGTCGAATCGATGGTCGTGTGCCCGATCTCACCGGCGACGTCCGACGCGCCGTGAAAGAGTCGACCATCGAGAATGAGGCCGCCGCCGATCCCCGTACCGATCGTGAGGCCGACCACGTGACGTCCACCTTTCGCCGCGCCACACCACCACTCGCCGAGCGTCGCGCAGTTCGCATCATTGTCGAGTGATGCCGGCAATCCGACCCGGTTCGCGACTTCGTCCCGCAGCGGGAAATTCCGCCAGCCGAGGTTCGGCGTGACGATCACAATACCCTTCTCACGATCGAGCGGACCTGGCGAACCAATACCGACCCCGGCAAAGTCACCGCGCACCGCGCCGGTTTCGGAGATGGTCTGCGCGATGACCTTCTCGATCATGCTCGCGATCCGATTCACGACCGCGTCCGCACCCTCATCGGCGAGCGTCGGCTCGGAGCGCATCGCGATCTCCTGACTACCGTCCTCCGGCATCGCGCCGGCGACGATGTTCGTGCCGCCGAGGTCAACGCCGAGGATGTAGCGCTGTCGTTTCCGAGGAGGCATCTGAGTCGCGGAGAGAAGGGAACAGAGACGCGGAGCGGAGCGCGCGCCTGACGCTGGGTGTGTGGCCTATTGCGTCAGACGACGAATAACGAGGTATGTGCCGAGGACGAGAATCATTATAGCAAACCCCTGCTTGATGCGCGCGGCTGGCAGTCGTCGCATGAATTGCGTTCCCGCAACGGCGCCGATTGCCGCCACGCTCGTAAACCACCCCACGAGTCGCCAGTCGAAAGCTACCTGGCCGAGGTAGCCCGCTACGCCGCTGCTGGCATTCATCGCAATGATGAGAAGCGAGCTCCCAACCGCTTCCTTTACCGGGACGTTCGCCATCAGCACGAGCGCGGGCACGATGAGGAAGCCGCCGCCCGCGCCGATCAGTGCCGTGAGGACGCCGACCGCGACCGCCTGTGCCCCGAGCATCGCCGAGAAACGCAGTGGCGGCGAGCCATCCATCGGTGCCGAAACGGCGCGAGGACGGCGTAGCGAATCGCGAAGCATCATGATCGCGGCGCTGAACGCGAACGCGCCGAACAGCATGAGCTGCACAGGCGCAGGTACGAAGCGCGCGACGCGGGCGCCGGCGAACGCGCCCGCCATCGCGAGCACGCCGAACAGCACCGCGATGCGCACGTTCACCGTGTCTTGGCGCCAGTGCGTCAGAAATCCGACCAACGCGCTCATGCCGACGACGACGAGACTCATCGCGATCGCGGGCTTTGGCGGAACGTGAAAGATATAGAGAAAGATCGGCACGGCGAGAATCGACCCGCCGCCGCCAAGTAGTCCGAGCACGAGGCCGACGGCAAGCGCGAGGACTACGCCGACGAGAGTCATGACGTGCCTGACTCGACGCGCGTGACGATCGCGGCGATGTCCGATGCGGCCAACTCGCGCATGCATCGCCAGTGGCCTAACGGGCATTGCATCGGGCCGTGTCGGTCGCAAGGGCGGCACTCGAGTCCCACGACGCCGGCAGTGGCCGAGCGCGGAGCCAACGGGCCGAAGCCGAACTCTGGAACCGTCGGGCCGAATACAGTCACCGTCGGTGTTTCCATCGCGGACGCGAGATGTTGTGGTGCCGAGTCGTTCGTCACGAGCACTGTGCATCGACGGATCATCTCCGCCGAGCCTAACAAGGACAGCTGTCCCGTCGCGTCGATGACGCCGCCATCCGCCGCGGCCGCGATCTCCGCAGCGATCGGCGCGTCATCCTTCGCGCCGATCACGACAAGACGTGCGCGTCGCGAGAGCAGGCGCGCGAGCTCGGGGTAGAACGGCCACCGCTTTGTTGCCCAGACACTGCCGGGCGCGAGCGCGACCAGCGGTTTGTCGCCACTCACGTTACTCGCCAGCAACCGGTCGACGGTCTCGCGTTCGGCGCCACCTGGGAACAAGCGTGGTCGCAACTGCTCTCGCGTTGGCGCTGCCTCGGGGCTCTCGGCCGCGAGGCTCCAGAGTCGCTCCGCGTGGTGTCGATCGTCGCGATACGGTACGCGTCGCGTGTAGAGCCAGCGGCCGGCGGACGTACTGAACCCGACGCGCCCCTTGAACCCCGCGAGTCTCGCGAGTGCGGCGCTGCGCACCGAACCCTGGGCGAGGTACGCCACGGCATCCGTCGCCCCACGTGTCATGGCACGAGCGCGGGCCTGACTCAGTTCGGCCGCGACATCGGCCAGCCCGCCGACGCCGCGTGCCGAGCCGCGCTTGTCGTAGATCGTGACGCTCGCGACGTCAGGGTTTCTCGCGAGGAGCGGCGCACCGCTCGGCGTAGCGACGACATGCACAGGTCCACGCGTCGCCAACTCGGCCAACAGCGGCGTCGTGAGCACGACGTCGCCGAGAAACGAAGTCTGGATGACGAGCGAGAATTGGTCGACGCCGCTCGCGAGTTGCATGTAGATGTTGAGTGCAGGCGAGGCAGGCCCTATTGCCAGATTTGGCCAACCGGAGACTTCTCGTGACCGGAGAGTTGCACTGCGCGTTGGCCAGATCTGGCAATCAGGCCAGGATCGCCTGCACTCAACATCTCGAACACGGCTCCGCTAGTCGTCGACCTGCAGCACCGCGAGAAATGCTTCCTGCGGAATCTCGACCGCTCCGACCTGCTTCATGCGCTTCTTGCCCTCTTTCTGCTTCTCGAGGAGCTTGCGTTTGCGCGAGATGTCGCCGCCGTAGCACTTCGCGAGCACGTCCTTCCGGAGCGCCTTCACCGAGGACCGGGCGATGATCTTGTTCCCGATCGCCGCCTGGATCGCGACCTCGAACAACTGCCGCGGGATCAGCTCGCGGAGCTTGTCGGCGATCTTGCGTCCGTATTCGTAGGCCTTCTCCTTGTGAATGATCACGCTGAACGCGTCGACCGGATCACCGTTGATCAGCATGTCGAGCTTCACGAGATCGCTCGGCCGGTAGCCGAGCATCTCGTAGTCGAGCGAGGCGTAGCCGCGGCTGATCGTCTTGAGACGGTCGAAGAAGTCGAGAATGACTTCGGCGAGCGGGAACTCCCAGTCGAACTCGACGCGCGCCTGGTCCAGGTACGTCATGTTCTTGTAGATCCCGCGCCGCTCGTTGCCTAACGTCATGATCGGTCCGATGTAGTCGGACGGCGCCATGATGCGCGCCTTGACGTACGGCTCCTCGACCCGGTTGTACGTGCCCGGCGCCGGCATCCTCGACGGGTTCTCGATCAGAACCATCGTGCCGTCTTCCTCGTACACGTGGTACTCGACGTTAGGCACCGTCGTGACGAGGTCGAGGTCGAACTCGCGCTCGAGCCGCTCCTGCACGATCTCCATGTGCAGCAGTCCGAGGAAGCCGCAGCGGAAGCCGAAGCCGAGCGCCGTCGACGTTTCGGGCTCGTACTGCAGCGAGGCGTCGTTCAGCCTGAGCTTCGCCAGCGCGTCCCGCAGTTGCTCGTACGCCGACGTGTCCGACGGGTACATGCCCGCGAACACCATCGAGTGCACGTCCTGGTAGCCCGGCAGTGCGGTAGTTGCGCGATTGCTGGCGTCGAAGATCGTGTCACCAGCGCGCGTCTCCGCAACGCTGCGAACGTTCGCGACGACGTACCCGACTTCGCCCGGCCCCAGCTCGTCGGTCGGAACCGGGCGGAGCTGCATGTACCCGATGTCGCTCACCTCGTACTTCGCTTCGTTCGCGCCGAACGTGATCTCCATGCCGCGCTTGATCGATCCATCGACGACGCGCACGGTCGGGACGGCACCCCGGTAGCGGTCATAGTAGGAGTCGAAGATGAGCGCGCGCAGCGGACCGTTCGGATCGCCAGTCGGCGGAGGTACGCGCGCCACGATCTCCTCGAGCAGCTCCGGTACGCCGAGTCCTTCCTTCGCGCTCACGAGGAGGATGCGGTCGGGATCGGCGCCAATGAGATCATGCACCTCCTGCTTGCGACGCTCCGGCTCGGCCCCGGGCAGATCGATCTTGTTGAGGACCGGGATGATCTCGAGCCCGGCGTCGAGCGCCAGGAAGAGATTCGACAGCGTCTGCGCCTGAATTCCCTGCGACGCGTCGACGACGAGAATCGCCCCTTCGCAGGCCGCGAGCGAACGGGACACCTCGTACGTAAAGTCGACGTGACCTGGCGTATCGATCAGATTCAGCTCGTACAACCCACCGTCCTGCGCGGTGTAATTCATGCGCACGGCGTTGAGCTTGATCGTGATGCCGCGTTCACGCTCGAGATCGAGCGTGTCGAGCACCTGGGCCTTCATCTCCCGCTTCTGCAGGGTGCCGGTCTTCTCGATCAGGCGGTCGGCAAGCGTCGACTTCCCGTGGTCGATATGGGCGACGATGCAGAAATTGCGGATGTGGTCGAGATTCACGGAGATTCCGGCGAGGATGTACGGCGAAGCCTCCTAAGATAGCCACCCACACGTCCTCGACCAACCGCTGATGAGGCACAACCCCGTGCCGGTGAACTGGCCTGCCGGGCCCTGAGCGACTGGTCACGATTCATGCGGCCCCCGTTCTCACAGTGGCGGTCGCGCCAATTATCTTCCCCGCTCGATGGAAAGCTCCAGCGCGGTCCGCGCCGATCTGTTCGACCCCGCAAGTCTCGCATCGCTCGGCCACGTCGAGATCATCGCGCGGTGGGTGGTCGACGGCTTCCTCACCGGCCTTCACCGGTCCCCCCGTAAGGGGTTCTCGGTGGAGTTCGCGGAGTATCGCGCCTATCAGCCGGGCGACGACCTCCGCTACATCGACTGGAAGATCGCGGCCCGGTCGAACAAATGGGTCGTGAAGCAGTTCGAGGAGGAGACGAATCTCCGGGCGACGATCATCCTCGACGTCAGCCGCTCCATGGCGTGGTCGAGCGATCCCACGCGTCTGACGAAGAGCGCGTACGCCGAGCAGCTGGTCGCCGCGCTGTCGCTCCTGCTCATCCGGCAGCGTGACGCGGTCGGGTTCATCCGCTACGACGACAGTCTGCGCACGGTGATCCCGCCCAAGGCCAGAACCGCGCAGTGGCGTCGCATTCTGCACGCGCTCGAAGAAGACGGGGCGGGGCTCGCATCCCACGCGTCCGCGGCGCTCCTTCAGGCGGCACGCCTGATTCGTCGGCCAGGTATGGTCGTTCTCATATCCGACCTGCTCGTCGACACCGCCGGAGTCGCGGAGGCTATCCGGTTGCTGCGCGCTGTCGGCCATGATGTCACCGTCCTCCACATCATGGACCCGGCGGAGCGCGACCTTACCCTGGGCGGCGAAGCAGTCTTCGCCGATCCGGAGTCCGGCCTCGAGGTCAGCGCGACCGTCGCCGACGTGCGATCCGCGTATCGCGAGACCGTTGAAGAAGCGATCGGCGAGTGGCGCGAGTCACTGCAGTCGACGGGCGCGGGGTACGAGGTGTTCACGACTGACGTTCCATTCGGTGTGCCGCTCCGTAAGGCTTTCGCCGCTCGCCAACGGTTGCCGTGAGCTTTCTCGAGCCACTCTACCTGCTGCTCGCCGGCGCGGCCGCCGTTCCGCTGCTGCTCCACCTGCTGCGGCGCCGGATCTCACTCCGCGTGGAATTCCCCGCGGCTCGATACATCCTGCGCGCCGAAAGAGAAAACAGCCGAAAGCTCAAGCTCAAGAACTGGCTGTTGATGTTGCTGCGCATTCTCGCCGTGCTGCTCATCGCGCTGGCCGCCGCGCGACCGGTTGGCCGGCTCATTGGGTCGGGTCACGCTCCAACGGCATTGGCGATCGTGCTGGACAACTCGCTCAGCACATCGACGATCATCGATGGTGCACCGTTGTTCCGGAGGCTCCGCGCCGCGGCGCTGCTCGCCGCGCGTCAGGCAACACCGTCTGACCGCGTATGGCTCGTCACTGCCGATGGACGCGTCGTCGGCGGTTCGAGCTCCGCTGTCGCCGATGCCATTCAGCGACTGGAGCCCATTGCCGGCGCGGGCGATCTCCCCGCGGCGCTGACCCGCGCCGTCGGTCTGGTGCGCGGGGCAGGGCTGCCCGCGCGTCATGTCGCCGTCGCGACCGACGGTCAGGCGACCTCGTGGCGTCGCGCGACGCCGGTCGTGGACGTTGGTGTCAGTGCACTCGTGCCGACCGGTGCATTGCCCGCAAACCACGCGGTCATCGTGGCGGAGGCTCGTCCGACGCGTTGGACGCCGCGCGGGAGTGTGGTGGCGCGCACGTTAGGCGCGGACTCCGCGACGTACCGGATCGGCATCGGAGGTACCGGCACCGCCGCTCGCACGCTCGCGCGTGGTACCGCCGTTGCGGACGGGGAGATCCTCGTTAGGGCTGCTCCGCCCGAGCGCGGATGGGTCGCGGGCTCGGTCGAGCTCGAGCCGGACGAACTTCGCGGCGACGACGTGCGATACTTCGCCGTCTGGATCGGCGCAGCGCCGGCGGTATCCGTCGATGCCACCGTCGGACCGTTCGTTCGGACGGCCGTCGACGCGCTCGTACAGAGCGATCGTCTGCGACTCGGCGCCGACGCGGCGATTGCTCCCGCCGACGCGCTGACTCGGCTGCCCGCGCTGATCGTCGCGCCAGCGGATCCGGTGCGCGTCGGCGCCGCGAACCGCGCGCTCGAGCGATTGAATGTGCCGTGGCGATTCGGGGCGGCAAAGCGCGAGACGGGTACTGTCCGCGAGCCTGCGAGCGTCACGTCGAAGCTGCTCGATGGGTCGACCGTCACCATGCGCTATCCGCTGACGCGAATTGGCGACGCCCCCGCGGACACGCTGGCGCGCGTCGGCACCGAGCCATGGGCTGTCGGCGGCGATCGGTATGTTATTATCGCATCGCCTCTCGATCCGGCGGCAACGGACCTTCCAGTGCGCGCCGGCTTTCTGCCGTGGCTCGCCGAGGCAGCATCGCAGAGGCTCGCGGGTGATGCCGGCGTACTGCTGCTCGCGTCTCCAGGCGCACGCCTCCGTGCGCCGGCAGGCGTGCAGACCATGGACGATGCGTCCGGTCAGGCGGTGCCGATTGCGAGCGGCGAGATCATCGCGCCCGACCGCGCGGGCGTGTACTTCCTGCGACGCGCTGGAGCGAAGGCCGGCGCCGTCGTCGTCAACAGCGAGCCCGACGAGTCAACGCTCGCACGTCTGCCCGCGGCGACGTTTCGCGCGCGCTTCGATGGTCGCGACGTGAGCGTCACCGCTGACGGCGAGCGCTGGGCCCGAGACGCGTACACCGGATCGGCGCGCCGACCTCTCTCCACACCGTTGTTGATTCTTGCCGCGCTCGTGCTCGTCGCCGAGGCGATGATCTCACGAGGCAGCGGCGACCGGTCGAGTCGAGCGGCGGCAAAGGCAGCGTAGTGGCTCTTCCGACGCTGATCGATGCGGTCGCGGCGCTGCCCGCGTTCGCGCGAGTTCTCAATACAGTCCCCGAGCCCGGTCGCCGTCTGACGATTGGTGGGCTCCCGGGCTCGAGCGATGCCGTCGTGCTGGCCGCGCTCGTGCGTCGTCTGCCGACGCGGTTCTTCGTTGTCGTGACCGAGGGCGTTCCGCAGGCAGAACGGTGGCTCGCCGACCTGCAGGCGATTCTCGACGAGACGCCTGTTGCGCTGTATCCGCCGCGTGAGGGCTTCGGTGAGGTCGAGCCCCACGCCGAGGTTGCCGGCGAACGAGTGGAGACGCTGGAGCGTGTCTCTCGCGGAAACGTTCGAATCCTGCTGACGACTGCCCGCGCGCTGCTGGAGCGCACACGGCTCCCGACGACGTTGCGCGGGGCGCGTCTCGAGATCCGCAGGGGCGACGTTAGGCGACCCGAGGATATCGCGCAGCACCTCGAGCGTGTTGGCTTCGAGCGCGTGTCCATGGTGGACGATGTCGCGCAATTCTCGGTGCGCGGCGGCATCTTCGACATCTACGGTTTCGGCATGGCCGACCCCGTGCGCCTCGAGTTCTGGGGTGACGAGATCGTCGAGCTTCGTCACTTCGATCTGCACAGCCAGCGGTCCACTCGCGCAGCCGACGTCGCGATTATCCTCCCGGTCGACGGCGGCGTTCCTGACGACGAGGAAGAAGAGTTCGAGCGCGTCTCCGTGTCGTCGCTGTGGCCGACCGAGACCATCGTCGTCGTTCCTGGCGATGCGCACCTCGAGCCAGAGCTTCAGCGTACGTGGGATGAGGCGCAGCACCATCTCGATCTCGCGCGCCGCCGCGGCGAAGACGTGCCGCGCCGCGACGAGCTGTTTCAGCCGCCGGCGGACGTCTCGCGGTCGCTCACGGAATTCGGCACGATCGCCCTTGTACCGGGCGCGGGCACCGGCGCCGACGCTGTCTTCCCGATTCGTCATCCGGACGCGATCGATCGTGACATCAAGCGGCTGCGTCGCATCGTCCGCGACGGGATGCCGACGATCATCCTCTGCGACAACGAAGGTCAGGCCGAGCGTCTCGATGAGCTGCTGAACGAGGATACGTTCGCTCCGTCTCCAGCCGCACTGGTCATCGGCGTGCTGGACGGCGGTTTCGTAATTCCCCCCGTCGCCGAGGTCGATTCCCGATTCCCGACTCCCGATTCCCGACAATCGGGGCTTCGTGTCCTCACCGACCACGAGATCTTCCGACGAGAGCGCCGCCTCCGGCGCGCGCGGCGCTACACAACCGGTGCGACCCTCGAGGCGATCACCGCGCTCAAGTCGGGTGATTTCGTCGTCCACCTCGAACAGGGCGTTGGGATCTACCGCGGGCTGCAGACGATCTTCGTCGGCGAGAGCACTGTCGAAGTCGCGGTGATCGAGTACGAAGGCGGCGATCGGCTCAACGTGCCGCTGTACCGCATTGACCAGATCGAGCGCTACCGCGCCGCCGGCGATGCGGACGGCGACGCCGCGCCGCCGCGCCTGCACAAACTCGGCGGCAAACGCTGGGCGCAGCAACGCGACCGCACGCGCGCCGCCATTCAGGAGATGACGGTCGAGCTGCTCGACCTCTACGCGCGCCGACAGGTCGCATCGCGCCCGCCTCACTTTCCAGATAGCGCGTGGCAACGCCAGCTGGAGTCCTCGTTCCTCTTCGAGGACACGCCGGATCAGCGGAAGGCCACGGTAGACGTGAAGGGTGATATGGAGAAGCCGCGTCCGATGGATCGCCTGCTCGTCGGCGACGTCGGCTATGGGAAGACCGAGATCGCGGTGCGCGCTGCATTCAAGGCCGTGCAGTCCGATCGCCAGGTCGCCGTTCTCGTGCCCACGACGATCCTCGCCGATCAGCATCAGCGGACGTTCAGCGAGCGATTCGCCGACTTCCCGATTCGCGTCGCCGCGTTGAGCCGGTTCCAGTCGGCCAAGGAGCAGACGGACACGCTGGCGGAGCTCGCGGCGAAGAAGGTGGACATCATCATCGGCACCCACCGTCTGCTGAGTCCAGACGTTAGGTTCGCGAACCTCGGCCTCATCGTCATCGACGAGGAGCATCGCTTCGGCGTGAAGCACAAGGAACGGCTCAAGCAATTGCGGCTCGAGACCGATGTGCTGACGCTCACCGCCACCCCGATTCCGCGCACGCTGCATCTGTCGCTCGCCGGCCTGCGCGACATGACGCTCATGCAGACCGCGCCGCGCGACCGCTCGCCAGTGCTCACGTTTGTCGAGCCGTGGGACGAGTCGCTGATCGAGGAAGGCATTGCGCGTGAGCTCGATCGCGGCGGCCAGGTGTTCTTCGTACACAACCGCATCGAGACCATCGAGGCGATCTCGGATCGCATCCGCCGTATTGTTCCGCGCGCCCGCGTTGCCGTTGGCCACGGCCAGATGCGCGAGCGCGATCTCGAGGACGTCATGCACCGCTTCGTCGCCGGTGAAGTGGACGTGCTCGTTTCCACGATGATCGTCGAGTCAGGCCTCGACGTGCCGAACGCGAACACGATGTTCGTGAACCGTGCGGACACGTTCGGTCTGGCGCAGCTGTACCAGCTCCGCGGTCGCGTCGGCCGCTCGCACCGCCGTGCGTACTGCTATCTGATGGTCCCCGACGCCATTGATGCTGACGCCGAGCGCCGCCTCCAGGTGCTCGAGCACCACACCGAGCTCGGCTCCGGTTACCGCGTGGCGCTCAAGGATCTCGAGCTCCGCGGGGCCGGCAACCTTCTGGGTCCGGAACAGTCGGGCTTCGTCCACGCGGTTGGGTTCGACATGTATCTCCGGATGCTCGAGGAGACGGTGCGTCGCGTCATGGACGGCGGCGGCCGGCCGAAGCTCGTGCCTGCCGACGTGTCGCTCGACCACCCGGCCTATCTGCCGGACGATTTCATCCCGTCGCAGGACGCCAAGCTCGACGTTTATCGCCGCCTGAGTGCCGTGGACGCGCCAGAGTCCATCGAGGAGCTCCGCGCTGAGGTCCGCGACCGTTTCGGGCCGCTTCCTCCGCCCGCCGAGGCGTTCTTCGCGACCGCCACCCTGCGGGTCGTCGGCGGGGCGCTGGGGATCGACGGTCTCTTGGTGCGCGGCGACGAGGCCCGTGTTA
>Ga0207691_10003513_pt1 | contig 15250 bp, 14 predicted proteins | sample KBSM13metaG_FD_184327 | JGI IMG/M metagenome (GOLD analysis project Ga0207691, IMG submission 184327) | Miscanthus rhizosphere microbial communities from Kellogg Biological Station, Michigan, USA - KBS M1-3 metaG (SPAdes) (version 2) | ecosystem: Host-associated > Plants > Roots > Rhizosphere >... | reverse complement strand
GAAGCGGGTATCGCCACTGCCACGATCGCCCGCACCTGACCGATCGCCGGAGCCAGCGCCCGCACGACTGCCAGAGGAACCCATGCGGTCCGAGGACCTGCCACCGCTGCTGCTCATGCGGTTGCCCGAGCTGGCCCGGCTTCCGGAACTCATGCGGCTTCCCGAACTGCGGCTTCCCGAACTCATGCGGCTTCCGCTCACTGAACTGCGCGCCATGCCGCCGCCACCGCGGCCGCCACCACCGCCGCCACGCCCACCGCGAGCGAAAGCGTCATCCGGGACGATCATCGCGAGCGAAGCGAGCAGGCAGGCTGCGGCGAGCGCGCACGTACGACCATTGATGCCATGGGCCGGAGCGGCGGAGATTCGTTGGGTGTTCACTTGTCACCTCCGCGCGCGAACATGTTGGTAGCGAACGGGATCTTGGTCGCGCCGGATGGCGGCGCGAAGGTAAACGACTTGGCGTCGATCGGCGATGTCAGGTCCCAGTGCAGGATGGCCTGGTATTGCGGATCGCCGACTGCATAGCGTGTCGTGATGAGCAGCTTGCGCGGAAGCGCCTGCTTGCCCTTCTCCACCCACAGTTGCCAATCGACATTGGGTTGACGGAATGCGAGGTGGTCGGTTGCAACGCCATCGACCTCGCTATCGCCGACGACCAGCCCGACGCGCACGTCATCGGTCAGGTCTCCGGCATTGCCCTGGTACAACATGTCGATCAGCGGCATCTCGACGCCGGCGTCCAGCAGCTTGCTGACGAGTTCCCCAAGAGTGCCGGGCGCGGGCGTGACGGCGTAAGCGTTGGCATCAGGAGCGACGATCGTGAGTTGCGAACCGTCGTAGACGTAGATGCGGTGCTTGATGTCGCCGTTGACTTCGAGCCGCAGGTGCGTCGGCGCGTCGACCCACATCTTGGCGGACTCGTTGTTCTGCAGCTTGTAGCCGAACGCCAACACCTCGTCGCGCGTAATGTCCGCGGAGAGCTGGAAGCGTTTCATGGTCTTGAAAGAGGCCTGCATGCGATCCAGGACCGCTTGCGCCTCCGGCGTAATGACGCCTTGGAATTGAAGCGCCGACGTATCGGCATCGGTGTTGGTCTGCGTCGCATCCTGGGCGGACGCGGGAGCCGCTCCCGCCAGCGCCAGCAACGCACCCGACACGAGGACCCCGAACCACCGACCCCCGGTAATCGATCTGGCCATGACTGTCTCCGGTTGGATGCGTATTCGCCGAACGCGAGGTGCACCGTCGCTTGTCGGATTTCAGCACTCCCCGACGGCGCCCGGAATTGTCCCTAAGGGCACGCAGCCCTTCCCTTTCGAGCGGTTTGGCTGGCGCTCACATTCGCAATGTCCCGGCGCGGGAAATACGCCGGTCAGAGGCTTGCGTCTCCGGCTGGCGATTTGGCGGCGTCTACTTCAGGACAACACGTGCCCCGATCGGCTGCACCGGCCGGCTGTTGGGATGTCCCAGCACGTCGGTCGGTTCACGCATCTGCATGGCCGACGCGGACACCGGCTGAAATGGTCCAGGTCGGTCGACGCAGGACTCAGCGCCGACCAGTGTGCGGGGCCCGGCTTTCCGGAATCCTCTCAGTGGACGCATTGTCCGGATGCTCTGCGGAAGCGGCATGCCGGACGCCCCAAACGAGACCGCAACGTGGACCGGCCCTCGGCACGTCGAACCTCCCGACGGCGCCGGAGCCATCCCGAGTCAGAAGATGAACCCGTAACCGATCATCGGCCCGTACATGACGATGTTGATGTCGTTGTCGCCGGAGGTCGTCTTGGCATCCATGTAGCGATACCCGAACAGCCATGCGCCGATATCCGTCTTGTACGAGGCGATGGCGCTGGCGTTGTACGTGCCATCGGTATCGCCGAATGAGGTATCACCCCGGACCGCCATGCTCCATCGATCGGACAGGGTCCAGGTGTAGCGTCCGCCCACCAGGAAATCGTTGAAGGTTTCGCCACTCTTGAACGACGAGCTTGCGAAGAGCGGATTCACCGGAATGAAATCTGCGGTCAGGTTGACGTCGATGTAACGCAGTCCGGCGAACACGTCCCACCCGTTGTAGCGGTCATCGCCGGGACTCCATACCGCCGCCAGGTCGAAGAGTCGCGCGTCCAGGTCGGACTCGGTGTTGAAGCGGGTGAATTCCTTTTCATCCGAAAGGCCGAGATAGGTGAAATCGGCCAGCACGCCCCAGTGCTGCTGCTGACCCTCAATGTGGGCCTGGAATGCGCCATCGAATTTGTCCAGGACGTTGTCGAAGGTCCTGTCGTTGCTGGTGCCGCCCGTTGGAGGCACGCTTCTCTCGAGGTCCGTGTTGAAGCCAACGCCCCAGACATACGGGGCCACGACCCATTGCCATCCATCGCTGTCGGCGGCTTGCGCCAGAGGACAGAATCCAGCGACGCACAGCGAAACACCCAGAATGCCATGGCGCACGATCCACCGGTTCTTGCCCGAGTTATTGCCAACGAAGTTCATCTTTGCCCTCTCCTGGTTCGACAAGAAAAACAACACACTCAAGATCCTCCACGGCCGCCCGAAATGGAGTCGCTCCACCAGCGGCGAGGCATCGCTAATGCGTCAACAAGGGCACGCCGAAACCGGCCGTCATCTCGGGAAGGTCCACGCTGCCGTCCCTGTTGGTGTCGAGCCAATTGAACCGGGACTCGAGCGTACGACGAAGCTCCTCGTCGGATAGTTCCTTGTCGCCGTTCATGTCGGCAACTCCGACCCGTTGCGCCGCGGATGGCGTTCCTTCCTGCTGCGGACCAAGGACCCCCTGCACCTCCGCAGCGGAAATGCGGTTGTTGTGATTGGAATCCATCACTGCGAACGCAGTGTCGCTGTCGTATTCGTACTTGCTGATGAGGCCGTCGCGGTTGGCGTCCAGCGCCTTGAAGCGCTCTTCGGCCGTATCGGATGGCGCCTGCGCGCCACACGTCGCGGAACCCACGATGAGAAGTGCGGCGAAGAGTCGGAGCGTGCTGGTGGCCATGACAGGATCCTTCGGTGGAGGGCTTGCTACGAATGCAACGGCGTCAAGCGCCGAGCCCGTTTGGGTCTGATGGGCAGAACCCGTTTCAATTCAGCGGCGAGCAGACAGGATGAGTTGGGCGAAAACGCCCGATTCGGCCTGACGAGGCCTCGCTCGAGAAAGTCTTGACCCCATGTTCGCCCCGCGCCGCGCCGCGAGGACATCGCCTTTTGGGGAAAGGCGGGATGCCCTCGTGGGCAGTGGCCGTCTCACGCGGGTAGAAAATCCTCGACACGTCGCCGTCTGGTCCGAAACCAAGCGCATGTCGCTGACGACTCGGCCAAGGAGCAGCGAACGCGCCCGCGAGCCGTGAAGACCGGGCCGCATCGAGTGCCCCTTGGGCCAATAGCAAAGAGCGGCGGCTGGTTGTACTAAGGCGCAATCCCGATTTCCGCGTGTTCCATGTACGCATTGCGGGATGCCAGTCAGCAAGGAGCCCGTGCCTCATGACAGTCACGCCTGCTTCCGGGAAGCTGTTCTCCCACGACCTGCTCGATGTCCTGATACGCGCTGGCCTGATCGCGATCCTGGGCGTCGCCTGTTATTACGTCTTCCATCCGTTCCTGAATCTGATGCTCTGGTCGGTGATCCTGGCGGTCACGCTGTACCCCTTGCACGTCAGGCTCGCGCGCCGTCTCGGCGACAAACAGGGGCGCACGGCGACGCTGCTCGTGTTGTTCTCGATCGTCATCCTGATGGTTCCGGTCTACCTTCTCGCCATGTCGCTGACCGGGTCGGTCGGAGGCTTGCTCGCGACTGCAAAGAGCGGAAATTTCCATGTCCCGCCACCGGCCGATTCGGTAGCGACCTGGCCGCTCGTGGGTCCGCGCGTTCACGCCATCTGGGTGCAGGCTGCGACCGATCTGACCAGCCTGGCGCAGAAATTCGCGCCACAGCTGAAAGCGTTCAGCCTGGGCTTGCTCCATAAAGTTGCAGGCCTCGGCGTCGGCCTGCTGCTGTTCATCGCCGCATTGATCATTGCCGGCATTCTCATGGCGTTTAGCAAGACCCTGCACCGCAACGCGGTGCAAATCGCCTCTCGCGTGTTCGGCCAGGTCAAGGGCCCGGGCATCGTGACGCTTTGCACGGCGACCATTCGAGCGGTCGCCCAGGGCGTGGTGGGGATCGCCTTCATCCAGATGCTGCTGGTCGGTGTCGCGTTCGTGCTGATGGGCGTGCCCGCCGCGGGTCTTTTGGCCTTGGCGGTGCTGCTCTTGGGCATCATGCAGATACCAGCCACGCTGATTACCGTTCCGGTGATCATTTTTATTTTCGCAACGCGTGGATTCGACGTGTGGACGATCATTTTCGCGATCTACGTCTTCGTCGCCGGGCTCGCCGATAACGTACTCAAACCATTGCTGCTGGGGCGTGGCGTCTCCGTTCCCATGCCTGTCATCCTGATCGGCGCCCTCGGTGGCATGGTGACCGGCGGAATCCTCGGGCTTTTCACTGGCCCCGTGTTGCTTGCCATCGGTTACGAACTGTTCTGGCAGTGGGTCGACGACCAGCCCGCCGCGATTCCGACAGAGGTGCCGGAGCAGTCGTGATGCGAGCCTGCATGGCCGCGGCCAAGCCGCGCTCACGACATCGTGTCGGCAAAGGAGTTCGCGGGTGTTGCGTTATCTGCTGACCGGCATTCCGGTAATCGTGACGTGCATGGTGCTGCAGGCGGCCTTCGCCGCCAAGAGCATGAAGTATTACGCACGCATCAGGGAGGCGCGGCATGGCGCATCGCAGTGGCGCGACACTGCGTTATTGTCGACCGTGATGATCTTGACGCTGGTCGGCAATCTGTTCCAGATCGCGATCTGGGCAGGCCTGTTCATGCTGCTCGACCAGTTCGACGACTTCCAAACCGCCTTCTATCACTCCTGCGTGAACTTCGTCACGCTCGGTTACGGCGACATCGTCATGGAGGAGCGCTGGCGCCTGCTGGGACCGCTGGAAGGCGCCAACGGCATCCTCATGTTCGGTGTCTCCACCGCAGTGATGACGGCAGCGGTGGCCGATGTCATCAAGTTCAACATGCATCGACACGGGGAGATCGGATCGAGCAGCGATTCGAACCCCTGAGCGTCGGACGGTTCGGCGTGCGCCGCCCGGAGTCATTCACGACATGCTTCTCCTGAGCTCAAGGAGCACCAGGTCGGAATCGACCTGAATCAACCCGAGACGGGGGTATTCCAGATCGACGATCACGTACATGGTCATCGACAGGATTGCGGCCAATACGATGGAGTGGAACCAATCGCGCCCAGTGTTTGCGGACGTGCTGTAACCGACCAGCACGGCTCCCACCAGGCCGAGCCCGACCAGCAACATGAAGATGACGACCGGAGGATGGTTCCGTGTGGCCATCACCCGCGTCGTCGTGATGTCGATCATTTCGTTCAGGGCTTGAACGAGGGCGAGCGTCGCTTGAGCCTTCGTATCCGACCGCCGCATTGCGGTGACGGCGCTTTTCCAGATGTGCTTCTGCAACGCGGCAGCCTCGGCAAGTCGTGCCTCGACCGCACCCTGGTTTTCGCCCTCCAGGAATCGCGCAGACGCAGACTGATCCTTGTCTCGATAGGTCGCAGCTCGAACTTCCGTGTACCGGCGAAACAGACGCCTCAATTCAGGCTGGGCGTCGTCGGGAAGCAGATCGATCCGGAGGTAGGCCGTGCCGATGGCATTGGCTTCCTGGGTCACGAGATGTCGGCGCTCCTCGAACCTCGAAGCCGCACCCGAGAACGTGAAAGCGATCAGCAATCCCAGCAGGCCGAACACGGCGGCTTCTGCAGCCCCGGCCCCCTTGGCCAATCCCTGGGGATCGCGTGCGAGTCGCCGCGAACCAATCCGGCGACCGATCTCGCCACATACGAGCATGGCGAGAAACACGACCGCGACGGACAGCCAGGCTTTCAGCACGACGTCATCCTCGACGATTTCCTGGCGCTCGCGGACTCACATGTCGCCTACTTGGTTTGCGGGAATACCACCCTGGCGTCCTGTACGAACAGCGAACGCACCTTGTCCCAGAAGTCGCCACCGAGCAGGAACAGGCTGACGAGCAGCAGCAGGTCTCCCGTGAGGGCAACCAGGCGCGGATGCTCGTCGCGCAACGAGATCACATCGGTCGCCACGTAATCGCCGATGGAGCCCAACACCACCATCGAAATCAGGAGGATCAATCCAGCGCGATACCGGCCCGCACTGACGGCGGCTGGTGGCGCGAAGCGACGGAAATGCGAACCGAGAAGGGACTTCAGGTATGCGAAGCCCGGCTTGCCCATGATGGCCACCGCGAGCAACAAAAACAGCTTGGGAAACCCGAGCAGCAGGATTCCGTTGAGGGTGGCCTTGAGCGCAGTTGCCAGATCGGAGGCATTGACGACCGGGATCAACGCCAGGCCGAGGATCCAGCCGGCCGCCCAGACCACCACGCCCAGGATCAGACGCCGCTTCTGGCGCACATCGGAGTTCGCTGGCGTTGGAGGGCCGATGGAATAGATCGTGTTCATGGCGGTGACTCCGGTGCGTGCGCAATGCATCGAACGAACCAGGCAGAAGCGCGCTGGCTCAGTGGGTAGCGGGTTGCACGCTGGTGCGAGGCGAAATCAGGCTCATCATTCCCACCGCGAATGCCCCGGCCAATGTGAACTGGAACAACCGCGTGAGCCATACCGAGAGGGAGGCGCCTTCCGAGACGATCGTCAGACTCAGAATGATCAGCATCGAATTGCATGTGATCACCGCCACTGGCGCGGTGGGGCCACCGGAGAAAATGCGCTGGCCGAACCCGAGCAGCACGACAAACAGCAGGGCCCCGAGCGTCCACAGATTCGGTACCACCAGCAGCACCGTGTGCAGGATCAACCCGAGTAAGCCGCCGACGAGATTTCCGAGGATCATCGCCATCGCCTGCTGACGACCACGCTGCACGTCGAAGGTGATGACGAGGAGGATCGTCGTGATGATCACCGGCAACGCGTCCGCCAGTCCCAACATCAGATAGACCAGCATCAAGGGCATTACGACTGCAGTGGAGAGCAGCGCCTGTACCATCGGTGCTGTAGCGGATGGCCCTGCTTCCGGCGCAGGCGCGGGCGCTGGCACCGGCGCGTGCGGCCATGGCAGGTAAACGATGCCGATCATCAGCACCGCCACCGCCATCCCGCGGATCATCGCTTTGGGGAACGCCTCTGCCTGCGCCGGAGCGATCATCACGATCACCGGGATCGTGGCCACGCAGATCAGCAGCAGGATGAACGGCAGGCTCGGACGCCCGCTGGCGATGGCATGAAATCCCAGGAACATGGTTAGTGCGAGCGTGCCGAACAACACCGTTGGCGTACCGCGAAACAACGCGGCCAGCGCGTATGCAAAGAAGGCCGCCAAGGTCATCGTGATGACCAGCCCCAGCGACATCTTCAGTGGAGGGCGCACTGGCAGGTTGGCCAGCAGCGCCACGGTGAATAGCGGCCCCAGGAAGGATGGAATCCACTGCTGCGCTTCGCACAGCACGAATGCGGCGGTCACGCCTACGGCGAAGCGCAGCGTGGCTTGCCGTCTCGCCTCGATCAGCGCGGAGGCGTCCGGAGCAGTGGCCATCACGCTCATCGCAGGTAGCTCAGCACGGCGACCATCCCGATCCACAGTCGCGCCAACGGATTCATCAGCGAGTGCTCGCGGGTGAGGACGACAACGTTGGCGAGCGCCCCGCTGCGGCCCGGTGGCAACGCCTTCGATGCATCGTCGGGCGGGTCCAGCACGATGCGCACCGGAAAACGCTGCGGCTCGCGCAACCAACCGCTCGGCGCGCTGACGTCCGGCAGTTGCCCGGTCGGTGCTTCGCCACCCTGCGCGATGCCCCACCCCACGCTTTCCACGTGTGCCTTGAAGACCCTGCCCGGATAGTCGTCGAAGACGACGAATACCCGGTTACCCGGTGCGATGTTGCCCAACTGGTTCTCGCGCATGGCCGCACTCACCCAGCGCGGACCGCCCGCAAGGAAGCTAAGCACCGGCTGGCCGGCACTAGTGAACTGCCCCGGCGCCAAACGCAGATTGGTGACGGCACCATCCGCGGGCGCGACCACGATGCTGTTGCGCAGGTCGAGCTTGGCCTGGTCGAGCGCGGCCAGGGCCTGGCGCACCTGGGCGTTGTCGTAGCCCGTCTGGCCCAGGCGCACGCGCGCACGGTGGGCCTCCGCTTCGGCGCGGATGAGGCCAGCCCGTGTCTTGTCGATGTCCGCGCGCGCGCGGATGGCCTGGGTTTCCGCCAGTGCCCGCTTGGCCGCCAGGTCCACCACGATCTTGCCCAACTGCTCGGTTGCAGCCAGGTCCACGCGCTGGCCACTCAATTGGGCGTCTGCAACGCGTACGTCGGCCTCGGACGAATCAGCGTTCTGGATGGAAACGGCCAGATTGGCCTCCGCCGAACGCTGTGCGATCTCGAGGGGCACCGGGTCTATCCGGAACAGCGACTGACCCTTCTTCACCTGCTGGTTGTCGCGTACGTCTACAGCCACGACCTGGCCACTGACCTGCGGTGCGATCTGCACGAGGAACGTACCGATCGTCGCCTGCGACGTGTACGGCGTGATCCGGTCGGCGAACAGGTTGTAGACGAACAGCGCAAGCAGCACACCCAGCGTGATCCGCGCTATCCGGCTCACGCCTTTCTTGTCCGGCGCTGGTGGCGTGGCCGGTGCGGACGGCTGCGCGCCGGCAGGCGCAGGGGTAGCGGCTTCGCGATCGGCGTGCGGGTCGGTTGGCATCTGCGCTTCTCGTCGCGGGATCAAGAATGGGGAATGCGGGCGTTGGATCCGCCCGTGGCGCCGATGTCGCCGTCCTGCGCTGCGCCACCTTGGGACACTGGAAGCGGAGCGACCTGCTCGATCCAGTCGCCACCCAATCCGCGATACAGGTCCACCAGCGAGCGATACCGATCGCCGTATGCGGCAGTCAGCGACAGTTGCGCCGAGAACAGGCTGCGTTCGGTGTCCAGCACGTCGATGTAGTTGGCGTAGCCGTTGTCATAACGCTCCACCGCGAGTTGCACGGCGGTCTGCAGCGCGGCGACCTGGCGCTCGAGCGAGGCGACCAGTTCACGCTTGGCCTGGATGGCCGCGAGGGAATCGTCCACGTCGCGAAACGCAGACTGGATGGTCTGCTCGTAGACGGCCAACGCTTGGTCGCGACGCGCCTCGGCTTGCCGGTTGGCCGAATCGATGGCGCCGCCGGCGAAAATCGGACCGAGCAACTGGCCGACGAACGACCAGGTGCGCGCCGGACCGGTGAACAGGCCATCGAGTTCGCTGCTCGCGCTTCCGCCGAGGCCTGTCAACGACAAATTCGGAAAGTAGAGCGCGCGTGCTGCACCGATCAGTGCATTGGCCGAGACCAGCTGTTGTTCGGCCTGAAGGATATCGGGCCGCCTGGCGACCAGGTCGGATGGCAATCCGGCCGGCACCGGTGGCATGTCCAGGGCCTGCAGGGTGCGTCCGCGCTTGATCGGTCCCGGATTGCGTCCGATCAGCACCGACAGTGCATCCTCCTGCTGGGCGATCGCCAGTTGCAGGTCCGGGATTGCACTCGCAGCCGTTTCATATTCCGCCGTGACCTGCATCATTTCGAAATCCGATATCGCGCCTCCCTCCAGTCGTATCCGGAACAAATCCACGTTCTGCTTTCGCCCTTCCACCGTGGCTTCCGCGACCTGCAGGCGACGATCGAAATCGAGCAGCGTGACGTAGCCCGAAACGATCGCGGACACCAGCGTCAGGGCCACGCCGAGCCGTGCCTGCTCGGTCGTGTACAGGTTTGCGCGCGCGGCTTCGGTCTCGCGATGGATGCGCCCCCAAAGGTCCAGTTCCCAGCTTGCGGACAGCACCGTGGAATAATTTCCGCGGACCACATCGCCAGTACCCTGCCGGCCGGCGCTCGCCCCGTAACCGACCTGCGGCAAGCCCTGTGCACGCGAGGCGTCCACGCGTGCGGCAAATTCATCCACGCGCGACGTGGCAACGCGCAGGTCGCGGTTGGCGATAAGCCCTTCGCTGACCAACGCGTCCAGTTCAGGGTCGCCGAAGCGACGCCACCATGCCGGCATCTCCGCCAATGTGGCGACCGGCATCGAACCCGATGCGGCGCCCTGCGCGAAGCGGTACGACTCCGGGACGGGGACCGTCGGCCGGACATAGTCGGGACCAAGCACGCATCCGGTGCAGCTGCATGCAAGCGCCGCCAAGGCAAGGGTGCGGAACGACGCAACAATGGCGTTGCGTCCCCCGCGTTTCACAGGCGTCCCTTCTCGGCGAGCGGCCCGCCGACGCACGTGCGCCCACGACATCCAGCGCGGGCAACATGGTTGCAAATCCCATCGGGGCGCGGTCCGCGATGCAGTCACGACCCACCACCGATACCGGATTCGGCGATGACTTCGTCCTCGAAATCGACGAACCGTTGCAGGTCAAACCGGTCCAGGCGCAGACGCTGGGCCGCAGCGGAGAACGCCATGGTCGACAGAATTCTTTGCGGATCGCGCGCCCATGGCGGGAGATAGACCGACGGCCTGATCAACCCGTTGTCGCGGAACGGTGCCAGGGTGATTACATCGGCGGTGGTGAGGCGTCCAGCGAACAGCATCGGCAACAGCTCGCCACGTCCCTCCTGCAGCGCCTTACGGATGAAGACGTGGATGACCATCACCCCTTCCAGGTACGCACCGTCCTTGGTGAAGCAGATCCCCCCACGCACATCGCCGCCGCGAAACACGCGCGCGGCGCTTCGATAACTTTCCACCTCGCTCTGGCCGGCGTCGAGGAAGCCGCGGAACACCTCGATGAAATCCGCGCCATCGAGCGCCTGCTTCACCATCACCACGCGCAGGGCGATGCGTCGCAACCGGGAGATGTCGATCGCACCCGTGATGATCTCCGCGAAAGTCGCCAGTCCTTCCTGGGTGCGCGTCGTGCGTGGCGCACCCAGCCCCAGCACACGCAGGTACGGCTGATGCCGGCCATTGAGCGACGTCAGTGTATGGACGAATGCTTCGTGCTCGGTCAGTTGATCCAGGTCGCGTTCGGAAAACAGCGCAGTCGCGCGCAGGGTGATGCGCTTGCTGCCAGCGGTGGCCTTGGAGGCCAGCGCCGGGTCCAGCACCACCTCGACATCGTCGTGGCAGAAGAGCGAGCCGATGCGTTGGCGCAACTTCGCGGCGAATTCCTCGGCGGGAATGTCGAACGGCACTGCCGGCAACAGGCGGTGCCCGACCAGTTCGTCGGTAATGGCGAGCATTTCCAGTGCGCTGTCGACATTGGTCACGTCCTGGCTGCGATACCGGAAGTCAGGGCGGCCGTAGAGCAGCGACGCGCAACGGGTGAACTCGGGCGTGCCGATTCCGGCCAACATCCTTGCGGCCACGCAATAGCTCCATGCCGTCTTGAACAGCCAGTTGCCGACTGGATGGCCCCGATCCAGTCGGGCCATCAACGCGCCCAGCGCGGTCGTTTCGTCAGCCAGAACCTGCCGTGGCGTTTCGGGAGATGGAAGCTCGGCTTGCCCGCGCCGCCACGAAGAAAGGAACCGCTCTTCCAACTCCGGCGGCCAGTCAATCGCCTTGAGAACCTTGATCCGGCGCCCGATCGAAACCAATGCGTGATCGCATTCGATCAATGACGTGATGATGGGATCGAACGATGCCGAATCAGGTTGATCGCCTGCGGCCATCATGCGGCACCTCCACTCCGTTTCCGGAGTTGGCCCGTCCCGAAACCCGGACTACGCAAAAGGCAAAGGCCCGCTGGACCTGACCCTCGGATACGACGAACCGGGCGAGCCGAGGTTTTCCTTCTGGGGTCGCATGTCCTTCGGCCGAATCCAACGTGGCCGTCGGCGAATTCTGGCGACTGCACTGGCCAGGTGAAATTGGCTCGCAGGGAAAACCCGCCTGCCCCTTCGGGCAATACGTGGCCAATCAGCATCGATTGACAGGTTCAGTGCGCGCGTGTCACGCGGTCCACCAGGGCCAGTAGTGCCCGGCCCTCGAAAGGCTTCAGGAGATAAGCCGCTGCCGCCCGTTCCGTCTGCTCGCGAACGATCTGGTCGTCATGCGCGGTAATGAAGATCCATGGCGGCATCGCGCCCCGAGCCGCGATCCGCCTGTGCAACTCCAATCCGGAGACGCCCGGCAATCGCACGTCGCACACCAGGCAGCGGCTGTCATCCCAAAGCGCAGCTCCCGAAAGCGCATCCAGGAGTGCTTCGCCCGAATCGAACGCCCTCACGCGGTATCCGGCACCGGTAAGCATGCGCGTGACGGCCTTACGCATGCCCCCATCGTCTTCCACCAATACGACTTCATGCGTGGAATGCGCCATGTCGGCCGAATACGAGCTCCGCCAATGGAATAGCCGTCCACAAATCCGGCTGGGAGCCGATCATCCATTCCAGCACCGCCATGCCGAAACTGTCAGTTGGGGCGCGGGATCATGTCCATCGGGGCAACGGAGGCTGACCACGCGGGCACGCCCCTGCCGCGAACACCAGGTGGTGCCCGCGCTGCGACCCGCACGCATTCACCCCACTCTAGGCCGCCGCCGGCCTGAGGTCCGGAGGGTTTTCGAGTTTCACCGCGATATGGACGAGTTCCGCCACGGACCGCACATGCAGTTTTTCCATGACATGGGCGCGGTGTGCCTTGACCGTCCTTTCGCACGTATTGAGGGAAGACGCGATCTGCTTGTTCAGCCGGCCCTCCGCAACAAGCGCGAAGACCTGGCGTTCGCGAGCCGTCAGCGTCGCGAAGTCGTGTTCCATGTCGTTGCGGTCCCGGTTGCACTCGCGTCGTGCGGCATCGACCTGAAGGGCCGCGTTGACTGCTGAAAGCAGGGCTTCCCGCTCGAACGGCTTGGTGAGGAAGTCGACGGCGCCCCGCTTGATGGCCAGGACACTCGACGGTATGTCGCCGAAGCCTGTCAGGAACACTACCGGCAGCGAATCGCCACGTTGCAACAGCGCCCGCTGCAGATCCATGCCGCTCGGCCCTGGCATCCGGATATCGAGCAGGAGACATCCGGGCGTCTCACCCGGCCATGAGAGAAGAAACTCGCCCGCCGATTCGTACTGACGGACTTCGTATCCGGCCGCGCCAAGCAGGCGTCCGAGGGATTGTCGTATCGAGGCGTCATCGTCGATGACATGTACCACTGGGGATAAATCCGCCATGGGGACCTCCTCTGGGGGGATAGGCGGGTCCGCATTGCACATGTACTCGCGATGCCCTCTTTCTGCAACGCAACTCGGCAATATTTGGGCCACATGACAGGCACCCCGCCGATGAACGGTTCATCGCTTCACGACGATGAATCGGGAGGCCTGGACGACTCCGCTTCTTCGAACGGAGGAAACGTTGCGCGGAACGTGGCGCCTCCGCCGCGATTGTTTTCAGCCCGGATCCGGCCACCGTGCGCTTCGACGATGGAGCGGGCGATGGAAAGACCGAGGCCCATTCCATGCGCCTTGGATGTGTAGAACGAGTCGAACAGATGTTCCAGTCGTTCTATGGGAATTCCCGCTCCTGTATCGGCGACCTCGAACTCGATTTCGCCATGGCTCGTGCTCGACACTCCGAGGACGATAGGGATCGCGGCGGAAGGAGTACCCCGCTCCGCCATGACCGAATCGATGGAATCCATGGCGTTTGTGAGCAGGTTGATCAGCATCTGCTCGATCAGCGCACGATCTCCGTACACGCACGCTGGCTGTGGCCACAGCGATGGAGCGATCGGGATCCGCCGATTGCGCGCCTCGGCTCCGAGCAGTTCGATCACCTCGATCGCTATGGCATTGGCGTCCAGCTTTTCGAACTCCAGCTCGCGCTTGCGCACCAGCTTGCGAACATGCCGGATCACGTCGCTCGCCCGAACTCCATCGCGGCGGATATCGACAAGAATCTGCCTGATTTCATCCAAGGGCGGATCCGGATCCGAGAGAAGGAGTTCGCCGGCGTCCGCATTACTCAATATCGCACCCAATGGCTGGTTGATCTCGTGGGCGAGCGACGCCGTGAGTTCGCCGACGATCGATAGCCGCGATGTGTTGGCGAGCTCCTGCTCCTGTCGTCGTGCGAACCCCTCTCCCTCCACGACGGCGCCGGCCAATTCGTACGTCGTCATCATGACGACGAACAGGAATGCGAAAAGACCCGGAACGGGAAGCGCTGAAAATCCCGCCCGCTCCAGCGCATGACTCAGGGCGACAGACGGAAACGCGAAACAAAAAGCCACGACCGCCGCGGCACGCACGCGCCTTGACGATGACCACAGGCGCCAGGTGGCTTCGGCTGCAAGAAGAAACATGACCAGGATCGCAGCGAAACCCGCCAGGTGCCACGGGCCTGTTGCCGAAACAGCGCCGGATTCTCGCTCCGTGCGGATCAGGCCGATGTCGCCCACGCACGAAATGACAATCAACAGGGTCGCGAGGAGCGCGGTCCAGCGATGCCTGGAGTCGCCAAAGGAATACTCCACGATGAACCACGTCGAGGTGGCCAGCCACGCGTAGGCGAAAATCTCCGGCATATGGTGCGCGACGAACGCAGCGGAAACGGCTTCGCCGAAAACCGGGCAATAGGCAATCGCCGAACCAGCCGCCGCAAGGGCGGCCACGCCGAACCAGAAATGCTCGACTGCGCCTGAGTTGCGCGCGAATATCAGCAGATATTGCACGCCCACCATGACGAAGACGGCTACAAGCATCGACATCAGGATCGGGTTGGAAGCCATGGCGCCTCGTTGCTGGGCTGTCAGCCGCCCGCCTGATTGCTCGTCAATCCGGAACCAGCGTGATCTTCCGGGCCTTCGTAACCACCTCACGCACGCGCACGTCCAGTGCCGCGTGTTGTCTCACTGGCGGATCGTAGGCGCGTTTGCGACTACCAGGCTGGACGCTCGCGCATTCACAGACGTTGCTGCCTTCGGGCGCGCGTTGCCATGTCCTACTCGCTTCACATAGAGCGAAGCTCGCCCATTTCGTTGGAGGAGTGGCTGGGTGCCGCTTCCAAAGTAACGACACTTCGACAGCAGACAGGACGCGCGAATTCCACGACGACCGGAACGGATCGTTCCGCTCCACGGAGCGGTGACCTCGAAATGGTTGGACCCAATGGGCGGTGGGAGCCTGCCTTCCACTTCTCGGAGGGGCGCGGCA
>Ga0207691_10003511_pt1 | contig 15252 bp, 6 predicted proteins | sample KBSM13metaG_FD_184327 | JGI IMG/M metagenome (GOLD analysis project Ga0207691, IMG submission 184327) | Miscanthus rhizosphere microbial communities from Kellogg Biological Station, Michigan, USA - KBS M1-3 metaG (SPAdes) (version 2) | ecosystem: Host-associated > Plants > Roots > Rhizosphere >... | reverse complement strand
CTTCAGCCTCGCGTTTATGGTTCGCCCTTGGCTTTGCAAACTTTAAGCTCGACAAAACTGAAGAGGCCGAGCGAGCTTTGAGAAAAGCAATTGATCTCGATCCAAAATTTGCACCGGCGTTCGCGTATCTCGGTTTGATTCAAGCAAGAACTGGCGTCTACAGCGAAGCGATCTCACTCTACGAGAGTGCATTGCGCAGCGATCCGAAGCTTGCAGTCGTGCATCACCTGATCGCCGACGCGATGCTAAAAATGAATGCCGATCCGCGCCTGATCGAGAGACATCTGCGTCAAGCTATCGAAATGGATCCAACCTTTGCTTCAGCGCGTCTGGCCCTCGGCAAGCTCTTCATGCGCTCGCAACGATGGGCCGATGCTGTTTCTGAACTTGAGCAGACCATTAAGCTCGACCCTGGTGTGTACGAAGCCTATTACCAGCTGGGTCTTGCCTATGGTCGACTCAAACGAACTACAGATGCAGAGGCAGCGATGGCCACTTTCAAACGGTTGAGCGATGCGCAGAAGAAGCACGACGACGACGAGTTGCGCGAAGTCGTGAAGAGATTAAGCAACGTGCGCTTCTAATAAGGTCAGTACCATAACGCGGTAGCGTACGGCTTCACGGTCGACACAGACATTGCTGTGGTAAGTCATGATCCTAATGAGCCATACGCTACCGCGTATGTTACTGACGTTTAGTGTAGAAAGGTCGCTGTTAATGTCTTCAATAAGAAGGTCAGTTCAGTTAATCGTCACACTCCTTTTGCTTTCACTTACGGTCGTCGCTCAAGCAGGGAGATGGTCCGAGCAACAGGCGCGCGAGTGGTACGCTAAGCAGCCATGGCTAGTCGGCAGCAACTACAATCCTGCTAGCGCAATCAACCAACTCGAGATGTGGCAGGCTGACTCTTTTGACCCGAAGCGAATCGATCTAGAGCTCGGCTGGGCGGAAGTTCTCGGCATGAACACAATGCGAGTTTTCCTTCATGACCTGCTTTGGCAGCAAGACCCGGAAGGTTTCAAGCGGCGACTCGATCAGTTTCTAACCATTGCTGCTAAACACAAGATCAAACCAATGTTCGTGCTCTTCGATTCCGTCTGGGATCCCGATGCGAAACTTGGAAAACAACGTGCGCCTCGACCAGGAGTACACAACTCTGGCTGGATGCAGAGTCCTAACCGCACGACGCTGCAGGACCCCTCGATGTATCCGCATCTTGAATCGTATGTGAAAGGAGTTGTGGGCGCGTTTGCTCACGATCACCGCGTCCTCGCGTGGGACATCTGGAACGAGCCTGACAACACTAACGGTGGGAGTTATGGCCAACTCGAACCGAAGAATAAGGTCCAGCTTGTGTTGGCACTTCTGCCACGCGCATTCGCATGGGCACGTGAAGCTAAACCGGAGCAACCGCTTACTGCTGGCGTGTGGAAGGGCGACTGGTCTACGCCAGAAAAAATGACTGAGATGGATCGCCTGGAGATAGATCTCTCAGATGTGATCACCTTCCATAACTACGACTCGCCGACGGAGTTGGAAAAACGGATTAACTGGCTCATGCGCTATAACCGCCCGATGATTTGCTCGGAATACATGGCGCGTGGAAACGGTAGTTTCTTTTTTGGTTCGCTGCCAGTCGGTAAGGTGCACAAAGTTGGAATGATCAATTGGGGTTTCGCGCAAGGCAAAACACAAACACACTTGCCCTGGGATTCGTGGCAGCGGCCTTACGTTGATCGCGAACCAACCGTCTGGTTTCACGAAATCTTTCGCAACGACGGCACGCCTTATATCGTCGAAGAAGTTGAGTTCATTCAACGAATGACGGGCAAGACAAAAGCGCCAGTACGACGTGGGGGCGAATAACTCGACGTGGAAACTTACACCAGCGAACATTAAGCAAATGAAGTCAAGAACAATTACCACTCGTCACAGGCTTAAGACTCTCATCGTCCTGCTCGCGCTCGCACTTGCTCACACTCAAATCGCTTTCTCACAATCGAGAAAGATAACCGTGCAGGTCGACAAGCCAGGTGCCGCAATTCCAAACACACTCTTCGGTCTCTTCTTCGAGGATATCAACTTCGGCGCTGATGGCGGTCTCTATCCGGAACGACTTAAGAACCGCTCCTTCGAGTTTCCAAATCCTATGATGGGCTGGAAGCAGTTGGACCGCGGTGATGGCAAGGGACAACTTCAAATCTTCGATCACGGCTCGATCAACAATACCCCAAACTCTCACTACCTCCGGATCAAATCATCAGGTAACGGTAAAGGCTTTGGTGTTTCCAACGAGGGCTTTCGGGGAATAGGCGTTCAGAAGAATTCGGACTACCGATTCTCAATCCGGGTACGACGCATCGACGGCTCGCCACTTAGCCTGCGCGTTGAAGTGGAAGATGGTGATCGCTTGATCGGTGAAACACAAGTCGAAGGGTTTACGAATGCCTGGAAGACATATACGTCGACACTCAAGCCCACTGAGACCAGCACGAAGGCTCACTTCAATCTCTTGTTGCAAGGAAATGGCACTGTTGAGATCGATCTTGTATCGCTTTATCCCCAGGACACGTGGCAGAACCGGCCAAACGGATTACGCAGCGATCTCGTAAAACTTCTGAAAGAGATGAAGCCTGGCTTTTTGCGATTTCCAGGTGGGTGCATTGTCGAAGGCAGGACCCTGGACCAACGTTATCAATGGAAGACTACCATCGGAGATCTCGCTGAACGCCAGCTCATCATCAATCGTTGGAACACTGAATTTAACTGGCGGCTAACACCTGATTACTTTCAATCATTCGGTCTTGGCTACTATGAATATTTCCAGTTAAGCGAAGACATCGGGGCGGAGCCTTTGCCGATAATGAATTGCGGCATGGCCTGTCAATTCAACTCAAGCGAACTGGCTCCACTTGAAGATCTCGATCACTTCATCCAGGACGCAATCGATCTGATCGAATTCGCTAATGCTCCAGTCAATACAAAGTGGGGACGGAAGCGCGCCGAGATGGGCCATCCCAAGCCGTTCAACTTGAAGATGATCGGCATTGGCAACGAACAGTGGGGACCACAGTATGTTGAGCGGTACGAAGTGTTCGCCAAGGTTCTTAAGCAGAAATATCCAAACATTTCACTCGTAACGAGCGCCGGGCCGTCGCCCTCGGGCGAGCGGTTTGATTTTCTCTGGCAAAAGATGCGTGAGTTGAATGCCGACCTGATCGACGAGCACTACTACATGGCGCCGCAGTGGTTTCGGGAGAATTCCGGACGTTATGACAATTATCCACGCACTGGTCCGAAAGTTTTCGCGGGCGAATATGCAGCGCAGAGTGTCGGCATCGCGAGCGCTGATAACCGCAACAACTGGGAGTGCGCATTATCAGAAGCCGCTTTCATTACCGGGCTTGAGCGCAATTCCGACGTCGTGCGGATGTCGTCCTACGCGCCGCTGTTCGGTCATGTAGATGCCTGGCAATGGACGCCGAACATGATCTGGTTTGACAACCTACGCTCCTACGGGACGCCAAACTACTACGTCCAAAAAATGTTTAGTGTGAACAAGGGTACGCGGCGGTTAGCGATCTTGATCGACGACTCACCGAAGAACGGACAATCTGACCTTTATGCAAGTGGGTCGCTTGATGAAGGCACTGGAGAAGTAATTCTAAAGATAGTGAATACTGGTTCCGCGTCGAAGGAAGTACAAATCACATTGGCTGGTGCGAAAAATGTTCGGCAATCCGGAAAAGCATTGGTTTTGCAGACTGAAGACTTGAAAACGGAAAACAGTTTGGATCATCCGACTCGACTCGCGCCGGTTGAGAAGCAGTTGCAAGTCTCTGGCAATGACTTTTCATATTCAATCTTACCGCGTTCGTTTACAGTGCTGCGCATTCCACTGAGGTGATTCGTTTAACCTCGTGACGATGGAGTCAGTACCGAGACGTGGTAGCGCCGGCTCATGCAACAATTTTGCGCAACAATTTTCAAGCGGAGCCGGCGCTACCGCGTTTCGGTACTGACCTCATCGTTATTAAGTGACCCTTTCAGAACCGTGGAGTCAACGGTAAATCGCCGACTACAACAAAAGACATCAAGACTGTGGCTGAGGTGTCTGTGTCTTGTTGTGATCTGCGTCTCACAAGTCACGAGCATCTCGGCCCAGTCTAATTCAACAGCCGCCATCTCCATTGATGCCCGCAAAGTGGAGAACCGCATTAGTCCCCTACTCTATGGACAGTTTCTCGAGTTCATGTTCGAAGGAATTAAGGGTGGGCTGCACGCCGAGCTAATTCGGAATCGCAGTTTTGAAGAAGCGGCTAACGCCAACGGTCTTTCGCGAAACTGGGATCGTTATCCAGACGATCGAAATGACGATTACGCTCTCTCTTTCGCGTGGGACGATCAATCCTCTTATCCGCAGCGAAACAACGAGCACTCACTGAGCGTCAGGGTCGGCGACGGCGTCATTACTCGGCACGGGGTCTATCAATCGCGAATTCCTGTGCGTGCGGGAATCGAATATCGAGGTTACATCTGGCTAAGGACGGCAGATTACGATGGGCGCGTCACAGTTGCGCTTGAATCAGAGGTGAATGTCGGTCAGATTTACGCTGCTTCCGATCTCAGTCAGATCACGAAAGGCGATTGGCGTCGTTATGATTTCAGACTAAAGCCGAAGACGAGTGATCCACTTTCACGTTTTGCGATCCTCTTTCAAGGAAAAGGCACCGTGAGGATCGATCAAGTGTCGCTGATGCCCGGTGACTCGGCGCCAGGGGATGTGCGAGGCGATGTCTTCGAAAAGATCAAATTAGTCAAACCTGCATTCATTCGTTGGCCCGGCGGCAACGTAGCCCAGGATTATCACTGGTCATGGGGAGTTGGTCCGCGTGACGAACGCGTTACCTGGACCAATCTCTCTTGGAAGAACGAACCAGAGCCGAGCGATTTCGGCACTGACGAATTCGTTGCTTTCGCGCGCTCTGTAGGCGCTGAACCTTCGATCACGGTGAACGTTGAGGGACGAGGCGCGACTGTCGAAGAAGCGGCTGCTTGGGTTGAATACTGTAATGGACCCGCAACTTCGAAGTACGGCGCGATGCGTGCCGCCAACGGGCATCCGGCACCATTTGCCGTCAAGTTTTGGGAGATTGGAAACGAGATCTGGGGTGACTGGGTGCGCGGTCATTCAGACGCCGACACATATGCCCACAACTACAGCCGTTACGCGAAGGCGATGCGCGCGATTGATCCTTCGATCAAACTAATCGCTGTTGGCGATAACGACATGAAATGGAACCGCACGGTGTTGCGCGCGGTGGGTGACCAGGTCGACTACCTTGCGGTTCACCACTACTACGGACGACACGAGGCCGGTAATGATCTTTCGAAGCTATTGGCGCGGCCATTGTTTTTTGAAAACTTCTACAAGGATGTGGCGAAGTTGCTACGCGAGCTCGGGCTGGACGGCCGCGTCAAGTTGGCAATAAATGAGTGGGGACTGGATCTTCCCATGGAGCGACAGTATTCAATCGAAGCGGCGCTCTACGCTGCGCGGTTGATGAATGTATTTGAAAGATCCGGTGAACTCGTTGCGATGAGCGCCGTTTCTGATCTTGTTAACGGCTGGCCCGGAGGAATTATTCAGGCATCGAGACATGGTGTTTTCGTCACACCGATATACATGGTCAACCAACTCTACAGTGAGCATCGCGGTGATGTGCGGCTCGCGGCGAGCGTCAGTGTTCCTTACCTTGACGCGACCGCAAGTCGAGGTGGCAACTGGATATTTATCAAGGCAGTCAATACGGGTACGACGAACCTGTTAACTACCATAAACGTCGAAGGCTTCGCTCTGAGAGGGCGAGCGGAGTTGAACAGCATTACCGGTCGAGTGCCGAAAGTGGAGAACAGATCGTTTGCTGCCGGGCAGCGTTTTGTTATCACCCTACCAAAGCAATCAGTGTCAGTGATCACAATCAAAGGATCCGCTCTCAATTAATTATCTTAAAGAGCAATTTGGGGGAAAAGCGAAACTCACAAGCGCAGTTGATGTCCGATATGCTTTGTTGAGTTCAGCTTTGAGTCAGGCATTTGTGGAGCGAGCATTCAATCGCGATATTTATTGTGACTCTTCATTGATTCGCAGGTAACGATCTATAGCCGGGTTCTCGACTGTCTGAACACGTCCGCTTGGCCAACGCACCTCAACCGATTTAACTGCTTTTGCACTTCCCAACCCAAAAACAATCCGCGGATCGCTAGAAGATAAGTAACTCCCAGCGCTAGTTACATCCTGAATTTGTTTCTGTCCGGCAAACTTCGTCACAGTTACTCGCGCACCGATTCCGCTTCGATTCGATTTGGTTCCCACAAGTGATATCCCGAGCCAATGGTTTATTGTTCCATTGTTCTTCAAGATCACCGGCACATCGTCAAGTACAGCTACCACTGCGTCCACTTGGCCATCATTGTTTAGATCACCAAACGCCGCGCCGCGTGCCGCAAGCGGTAGAGTGAACGCTGCTCCCGCAGTCGCAGAGATATTCACAAATCCTTTTCCGGTGTTGCGCATCAGAAGTAGAGACTGTTTGTACTTTAAATAAGCAGTCGATTTTTCCACCGTATCAAGCACATGCCCCTGGGTCACGAACAGATCGCGAAATCCGTCATTGTCTTCGTCGACAAAACGCACGCCCCAACCCGCATTCAGTAAAGTGATTTGGCCAATTCCCGACGTGTTGGTCGCATAGGTAAAGTTGAGATCGCCATTGTTCCTATACAACGCGTACTTCTCGTTCGAGAGGTTCGTAACCAGGATGTCCATGTATCCATCGTTGTCGTAATCGGCACAATCGACACCCATACCGGCGAAGGTCTTTCCGTCTTCGTCATACGCAACCCCGGCGATAACCGCGACATCTTCGAATGTGCCGTCGCCTTTGTTTCGATACAACGATTGGCGCACGCTGTCGTTCGCCACGAAGACATCTGTCCAGCCGTCGTTGTCGAAATCACTGAAAGCAACACCGAGACTTTTACCTGATGGATCAGCTACTCCTGCGGACTTACTTACATCTTCGAAAGTCCCATCAGCGCGTTGATGAAAAAGAAGATTGGCCGCACCTTTGAAGTTGTCGGGATGACAATAGGCGCGTTGAGCCGACGTCGGTCCACCGCAAAACAGCGATCCATTTTCAAAATCCCAATCCATGTATCGCGCTACGAACAAATCGAGACGGCCATCTCGATCGTAGTCGAACCAGCCGGCACTAGTGTCCCAGCCTTTATCGACTCTTGGTAGCTTGTTAGTGACGTCGCTAAAGGTACCGTCTCCGTTATTTCGGTAGAGACGATCCGTCTTGTACCCGGTAACAAATAGATCGACGAACCCATCGTTATCGTAGTCACCAGCGGCGACGCCCATGCTGTAACCAACACCTTTGAGATTGGCGCGTTGCGTCACGTCTGTGAAAGTTCCGTCTGAATTTTGTTGATAAAGACGATTCCAATATTTCGACTCTGTCTTATCCGGAACTTCGTCTTTCGACATCCCTTCTTTCAATGCCGCACCGTTGGTGAAGAAAAGATCCATGCGTCCATCGTTATTAAAGTCGAACATACAAACACCGCCACCCATCGTCTCGAGTAGGTACTTGAAAGATGTTTTTGAAGCAGCGTGAGTGAACGCGATGTTTGGTTGCCTGGTGAAAGTCAGTGGTGAACGCGCCTGAGGGCCGGGTGGCGGTGGAGTTTTTGATAGCACACCCGTCGAGTATGAACGGCCCGTCCTTTCGGGAGAAGGGCTCGGTGAAGGTTGCTGCGGGAAAGCATCAATAGTTAGCGAAGAGAGAAGTAAGATGATCGAGGCAACAAGCATCAGGTGCATTTCATTGGCAATTATATTTGATTTTCTAGCGCTTATCCCTCATTAAAGATAAAATGTGCCGCTTTTGAATGGTACCTATGCGCCTGAAGACTCACCCATGAGCGTCACTACCAACACAAAACTTGGCCGTTACGAAATCCGCTCGAAGATTGGTGAAGGCGGAATGGGCGAGGTGTACCTGGCCCAGGACATGCAGTTAGACCGGATGGTGGCGCTGAAGATCCTCTCATCGGACGTCGCGCGCGACCAACAACGACTCTATCGCTTCCTGCAAGAAGCGCGCGCAGCGTCCAAACTAAAGAGCGCGAACGTCGCACACATCTACGAAATTGGCGAAATAGACGGACATCACTTCATTGCGATGGAGCATGTTGAAGGCCAGCCTCTCAGTCAGAAGATTGCAGGCCAGCCGATGGAGCCCTCGGCGATTGTCAGGCTTGGTATTCAAATCGCCAGAGCGCTGGATGAAGCCCACTCAAAGGGCATCACGCACCGTGACATCAAACCCCAGAACATCATTGTCACTCCTGACGCCGAAGCAAAAGTGCTTGATTTCGGGTTGGCAAAGTTGAGTACCAGTGCGGCTAACCCAGCAGAACTTTCGCGTGAGAGCGAGCTAGCAACAAAAGTGAAGACCAGCCCGGGCGTTGTCATGGGCACCATCAATTACATGTCGCCTGAGCAGGCCATGGGTCGCGATGTCGACCTTCGAACTGACATCTTCAGCTTCGGAAGTGTGCTTTATGAGATGGCGACGGCTCGCGTGCCCTTCGGTGGCGCTAGTCTTACGGAAACGATCGACCGCATCGCGCACGCGCAACCCGAGGCAATCGCGCGCTTCAATTACAACATCCCTGCCGAGCTGGAAGTGATCATCAAGAAGGCGCTGCGAAAGAATCGCGATGAGCGTTATCAATCAGCGCGTGATTTGCTGGTCGACCTGCGGGAGTTGGAGCGCGAACTCGAATTTGCATCACGCATGGAGCATTCGGTTGCGCCTTCGGTAAATGACACTGCGGCCCCCGTCCACAGTGAACAAGCAACGGAAATCCTGACGTCGGGTCAACCATCTCTAATCACATCAGAGACGGCGACTACACCGACACAGGTGTCGAGCGCCGAATACCTGACTCGGGAAATCAAGCGTCACAAGAAGGGCGCGGCAATTGTGGTGGCCCTGCTCTTGATCATCGGGGCTGGTGTTGCTTTTGGACTCTATAAACTTCTGCATCGCAAACAGCCGTTCAGCTTTCAGGCGGGAAAGATCATCCGGCTCACGAACAGCGGCAAGGTCGTCAGTGCGTCCATTTCGCCCGATGGCAAATACGTGGCTTATTCGGCGCAGGGTGATTCGGGTCAGTCGAGCCTTTGGGTAAAGTACATTGCCACGGGCAGCAACGTGGAAATCGTTCCTGCGGCAGGGCCAGATAGTCTCTTAGGACAATTTACCGTCTCGCCTGATGGAAACCACATTTACTATCTTCGCAACGAAAGAGGTCGCGCTTCCGGAGTGCTCTATCAAGTTCCGGTGCCTGGTGGCACGTCGAAGAAGGTGCTGGAGAATGTAAGCCGGATTAGCTTCTCGCCCGACGGAAAACGTTTCGCTTTTGTGCGTCGTGACCTAACTCAAGGCGAAGACGCAATAATAGTAGTGAATGCCGACGGCACGGGCGAACAGAAACTCGCCACACGTAAAAACCCGCACTATTTCCTGCCCGGCGCGGCGTGGTCGCCCGACGGCCAAACTATCGCCTGCCCTGCAGGGGATGCCAACGGCGACGGTTATCGGAGCGTCGCACTCATCCAGGTGTCTGACGGCTCGCAGCGTCAACTCACTTCTCATGTCTGGAATGATCTCCAAAGAATCGCGTGGCTGTCTGACGGGAGCGGAATAATGCTCACGGCGCAGCAGGAGCGGGCCGACCAATACCAAATCTGGCGCGTGTCCTATCCAGAGGGCGAGGCGCAGACAGTAACCAATGACCTGAGCGATTACCGCAACCTCAGCCTGACGGCGGATTCAAGCGCCCTCGTCGCCCTGCTGTATGACAGAACTGCAAACCTCTCGGTAGCGCCGTACGGAGACTGGCAAAACGCTCGCCAGCTCACTTTGGGTAAGAGTAACGGAGGCTTGGGCACGATTTGGACGCCCGACGGCAAGATTGTTTATAACTCAAGCGCGGGCGGTAATCCCGACATTTGGATCGTTGATGCTGACGGGCGCAATCAAAAGCAGTTGACTGACGACGCTTACGCGGAGCGCGCTCTCGCCGTCAGTCCCGACGGTCGCCATCTCGTGTTTGATTCATTGCGCTCAGGCACACTCCAAATATGGACGATGGATATTGATGGAAGTAATGCGAAACAGTTAACCCATTCGGGGAATGGCTTTACTCCAGACTTCTCCGCCGATGGTCAATGGGTGGTTTATACAACGTTCGTGGCCGGCGGGTTCCGAATTTGGAAAGTCCCTATTGGCGGCGGCGAGGCTGTGCCGGTCAATGATAAGTACGCTCTAACTCCCTCGGTCTCACCTGACGGTAAGTTGATTGCCTGTTATTACCAGGTCGAACAGACCGGAGCTTCAAAGATTGCGCTCTTCCCGTTTGAAGGTGGAGAACCTGTAAAGCTTTTTGATTATACGCAGCCTGCCGGAGCCACCAGTGCTCCAGTACGATGGCTGCCGGATGGCAGCGCTTTCAGTTACATCAGCACCCGTGGCGGCGTCTCCAACATCTGGCTTCAGCCTATTGACGGCGGACAGCCTAAGCAGTTGACTGACTTCAAGAGCGAAGTGATCTTTTCCTTCGACTGGTCGCGCGACGGGAAACAACTCGCGCTCTCACGCGGCACCGAAAATCGTGACGTGATCTTGATAAATAATTCCAGATAGTTTCGCGCTTACCGTTTTCCGGCCTGCTAAGTTTTCGACGCTTTGTATTGAGGCAAAAACGTCTTCCGATAAACTAAGAGTTACTGGAGCTGCTATCCCAACTGTTTGGGAATTTTTTAGGCTAGATGGTTAGGGAGTCGCCTTCCGCAACCTCTGCGCATTCTGTTTGAGATCATCAGTAAGCGTGAGTACTTGCTCAAGATCATTACTCGCCTTTTTAGCCTGGTTGAGATCCAATGTGTTAGCCGCTTGAAAGACAGGGTTAGTTACAAATCCCATTATTGTTTTATCGAGAAGCAAAAGTTCCTCGCGAAAGTGTCGACCTGTAGTGACTGTTGGTATTGTCAAAGCTGTCTCAGACTTTTCGGCTTCGGGCAAAGACAAACTCTTTTTTAAGTCGTTAGCCTTGCCCTGGATTTTGGAAACCATTTCCGCGATCGCAGAATAGTTGAGTGCGTCTTGTAGCCAGGCATCAGCCATCATCTTGTTATTCAACGATTGCAAGTCTCGGAAATCGTCTTTGATCTTTTTGAATCGACTTAACCGAGTTGCTTCAGACTCCTTGTTTGAGGGTAATGCCCAGAGGAGCAGCCTATCCATCTCTGCACGCTCTATAACGCGAGCTCGTTCAGCATTAACACCACGACCCTGGCCTTGAACGAAGCTAAACAAAGCCGTCAAGGACAAACAAACCAGTAGCAACCGAAATCTCATTTGGTTAGACATTTCGTCACTCCCTTCGGAAGCGGAGATTAACCATGCACTCGACCAATCTGCAAGAACAAAAAGGGTGGCGAAGATTTCTTCGCCACCCCGACAAATGTGAAATGCCTGTAGTGGCTCGGTTAGAAATTAAACCGCGCCGCAAGTTGAATCACCCGAGGATTACTGCTCAATACCGCGGATGGGTTCAGGAAATCGGGAGTAAGCGGTGTCACCTGGTTTAGCGTTGTCAACCCCGTGGTACCAACCGGATCCACACTATTAACTGAACCCGGTACATACTGCGGATGATTGAACACGTTGAAGAAGTCAGCGCGAATTTGGATGTATCTCGATGATTCGCCAAACTTGAAGTTCTTGAAAACCGAAAAATCGACATTGTTAATCGGCGGTAACAGGAACGTATTGCGGCCGATGGTGGATTGAGCGCCGCTACCAGTTTGAATGTACTTAGCATTCGGATTGTTGGCGAGATATCCAACGACTGCTCCAGCTCCGACTGCGTTGCAATTGCCGGTGACTCGGCACAGCGGAGTCACTGAACTACCGACGCCCTCAGTTCCACCTGGATTGAGGATTGCGCGATCCCCGGCATTGTCGCCGTTAAGATTCGCATCGTTCCCACTGCGTACTGTGACCCTCTCGCCAGTTTCATAGGTGTAAGTTCCCGCCAGGTTAAACCCGCCCAGCAGCGTCTTTGTCAGACCAGTAGACCTGGAGAACCAGGGCAACTCGTAAATCATCGAACTCACAAACCTGTGCGTGTGGTCGAGAGCGGAAGTCGCGCGCTCTCTACGTAGGTTTTGGAAATCCTCGACGCGTCGAGGCGAGAGTACAGTTGAGAATACTTCCGCTGTCGTATCGTCAATTAGCTTACTAAACGTGTACGCACCGGTCATTTGGAAACCCTGAGAAAAGCGTTTGGTTACCTGAGCGGACGCACCGTGGTAAGTAGAATTTCCGTTTGAAAGAAACGCCACAACGCTAGCGCCGTTGAAACCGGCATTCGCATATCGAGACACGAAGCTTGAACGCGCGTTGATTTGAGTCAAGTCCAGACTCAAGGCGTTAAGCGTTGCCTGAGATGGTGCGGTTAAGAATGTCGGCAATCCCGGACGACCGTCTTCCGGTGCCACTTTAGCTTGGCGATTGATTCGATTCTGCGATAACAGGTGAATGCCTCGCGTGCCAACATAACGCGCTTCAAATGACCAGTCAGCACCAAACTGCCGCTGGTAGCTCCCAGTCCAAGTCAAGGAATAAGGTACTTCCTGGTCAGGAATAAAGGCCCCAGTGTTTTGTCGCGCAACCACAGGATCAGTGATGGCTACCGGACTGTCCGGCAGGCCGCCACTTGCCAGGAACCCGGGGGTCGGTGGCAGTGTGGTATCGACATCGTTAGTTTGCTGTAGTTGCGGAGGATTCGACAGGATGTAGAGATTATCGAAAATGTAATCGTAGCCCATCGAGAATCCCGCTCGCAGCGAACTCTTTCCACTTGAACCAAAGACTCGCCCGAGCCAGCCGCCTTTATAGTCGGGTGACCAGGCAAAGCCTACCTTTGGTGCAAAGTTTTTCGTCTGCGATTTCGGTTCGCGGAACTCCAGTACACCTGGAACCGTCGAGATGGCGTTCAGCGCCTGACTGGTCCTGGCACCTAGTGGGACCTGTTGATAGGAATAACTAACTCCCAAGTTGAGTGTTAGGTTTGGACGGAAGCGCCAGTCGTCTTGAACAAACGCATAGAGAACTTTTTGGTTTCCGTAATAGATGTTATTGCCTGCACTACGCTCACCAAACGCGTCCGGCGACCTGTCTCGCAGGAATTGTTCGGTTGACAGATATTCATAATCCCCACGGACGCGTTGTGTGAAGCTCTGTGGGGAAATGATGACCCGCAAGTCGCCGCCAAACTTGAAGGAGTGATTGCCCCTCAAGTAGGTCAGGTTATTAACAATCTGGTAGTTGTTCTCGATTCCAAATTGCGGCGCATTGGGATCGGGTCCGATGTTTAGACCCAAGTCGTCGAGCGTTATGTTCGGAAACACGTTAAGCCCTGGAAAATTGAATCCAGGAACCGGAAAGTTTGCAGACGAACGCCGAAAAGCAATGCGCGTCTCATTGATTAGTCTTTCGGAGAAATTGTGAATCAGCGTGTAGGAAAACAATCGCTGCTTGCTCGGCAAAGGGACGAAGAAAACCGGTAGGTTGGCGGCGTTGTCGATATCCGCGCCGTTGGTAAAAGTGAAACGGATGTGATGCTGCGTCGCAGAACTTTGCAGGTAATCGAGATTGATTACCGCGTGGTTCTGTTTGAAAAAGTTCGGAGCAGCAAAAGAGACACTGCCAACGGGAATACTGCGACCATTCACTGTGATCGTTCCCTGATCGTTAACCGGAGCCACGGGAACGTACGTGTTGAAAGCCGCAAGGTTGTTGGGAGACAATAACGGTATTGAGTTTAAGGTCGCGAAGCCAGCCTGGGTTGGTGTGACCAGACCTCCTGCACTCGCCGCACTTCCGGTTTGTACTCTTTCATAAGAGGTAAAGAAGAAGAGTTTATCGTTAAAGCCGTTCACGAAGGGACCACCCTCTCCAAAATGCGGGATCAGAACTGGCCCACCAAAGTTGTAGCCACCGCGAAAGTAGTCCGTACGCGGCATAAATAAATCACCGTCTGACTTATTTCGAGTGACCCCGGCATTCTTTTGGATGGTGTCGAGCGCATTCAAATAACGATTACGGAAAAAGCCATAAAACGTCCCGTGATAGTCAACGGTGCCGCTCTTGGTTACGGTGAGAAAGTTGCCACCGTTTGATCGCGCAAATTCAGCAGAGAATTGATTCTGGAGCAACGTAAACTCTGACACTTCTTCTGGTGAAATATAGGATTGCGGCCCTGTTACGGACTTATCATTGTTATCAACGCCGTCAACCACGAAATTGTTATTGCGCGGGCGCTGTCCTCCAACGGAACCACCTGTGCCCACTCCAACTCCGCCTGAACTGGTTACGCCGGGAGCAAGTAATGCAAGATTGTTCACACCAGCAGGACTTCCGGCCGGTCCGGCTGTTGTTTGCGCTAGTTCGACAACCTGTCGACTGCTGAAAGCTTTGGACAAGTTTGCGGAAGTTGTATCAACCAACTCGACCCCGCCAGCTGTTACGGTAACGACTTCTGTCACCAAGCCGGGCGCAAGTTGCACCGGCAAATCGGTGATTTGATTAACGCTTACCTTGATGTCGGTAAGGGACAGGTTTTTGAAATTGGGTGCCTGAACCGAGACACTGTAATCATCGCCCGGTTGCAAATTCGTAAACTCAAACTGCCCGGAGGAATTTGTTTGAGCCGTCTGAGTTCCGCCAGTGGATTTTCGAGTGAGGGTTGTCTGCGCTCCGGAAACGACCGCGCTATTTTGATCGGTGACTACTCCTCGGATGCCACCAGTCGTCTGGCCATAAGCTAAAGAGGCGCAGCTGACTGCAAAAAGAAACACCCACAAGACTCGGTGCACTATTTGATTTTTCATGTATAGATTCCCCTTACGAAAAGGTGATGGAGTCGGGGAGACTGCTTTTCTAAGCTCTTCAATTCGCAAGTGCCATTCCTTACCGCTTGTGTCAAAGACAACACGGCGAGTCTTCCGTTTTTCTGGTGCTCCTATAGCCTTCACTACCTTCCGTGAAGGTTTCGTTAGATCCAGGCCAATCCAAAGACTTCGATAAATCCAGAAATATGGAAGGG
>Ga0207691_10003510_pt1 | contig 15252 bp, 15 predicted proteins | sample KBSM13metaG_FD_184327 | JGI IMG/M metagenome (GOLD analysis project Ga0207691, IMG submission 184327) | Miscanthus rhizosphere microbial communities from Kellogg Biological Station, Michigan, USA - KBS M1-3 metaG (SPAdes) (version 2) | ecosystem: Host-associated > Plants > Roots > Rhizosphere >... | reverse complement strand
TCGCTGGCGTGCGCAAGCTGCTCGAAGGCTACCCGGACCTGGCCGTGATCGCGCCACACGATCCGCGCATTGCGACCGCGTCGCGCCGGGTCGCCGATGGCGACCGGGTCGAGCTCGACGCGCCGCGCGCCGCGTTCGACGTCATCGCGATCCCCGGTCATACGCTGACGCACATCGCCTACTTCGGCGCGGGCGTCGTATTCGCGGGCGATACGCTGTTCAGCGTCGGCTGCGGGCGCCTGTTCGAAGGAACGCCGGCGCAGATGCTCGCGTCGCTGGATCGCCTTTCGACGCTGCCGGCGGCCACGCTGCTGTGCTGCGGGCACGAATATACCGAGGCGAATTGTGCGTTCGCGCTGGCCGTCGATGCGGACAACGAGGCATTGCAGCGCCGTGCGGCAGAAGTGCGCGCGATGCGCGCTAGAAGGGAACCGACGTTGCCGGTGACACTGGGGCTGGAGCTCGAGACGAACCCGTTCCTGCGCATCGATGCGCCGGCGTTGCGCGAGGCCTGCAGCAGGGAGTTGGACACGGCTGTAGCGCAGGATCGCATCGCCCGATTCGCGTGGCTCCGCGCAAGGAAGGACGTGTTCCGCGCTTGATCTCTCGCATCGATGCCTGACGCAAAATCACGCCGCGGATCGAAGTGGTTGGTGGGCCGTGCAGGATTTGAACCTGCGACCAACGGATTAAAAGTCCGCTGCTCTACCAACTGAGCTAACGGCCCACGTTTCAACAGCGCAATTGTCTCACGTGCAGCAGGAAACCGCCTGCCTCGATGAAGAATAGCCGTGCCGCGCGTATCGCGACTTTGAACCCCGTCTCGCGCGCTGCAGAGAGAATGCCGACCCGCGCAAATCAGGATCGCGGATCGGACAAAAGGCGCCGCAGTTTATTCGCAGTTTCCACCAGCGGCAAGCTCGCCGATGATGCAGGCGGGCGGAATAACGCGCCGCGCATCCAAAGATCAGACGTACAGCGTCGGATCGGCGACTCCGGCGTCTGCGAATCCCTGCGCACGCAAGCGGCAGGCGTCGCAGCGGCGACACGCTCGTCCGTGCCGATCGGCCTGGTAACACGACACGGTCGCGGCAAAATCGACGTTCAGCCGCACGCCTTCACGCACGATATCCGCCTTGCTCGAACGCATCAGCGGTGCGTGGACGCGCAGGGCCGCGCCTTCGACGGCGGCCTTCGTCGCGAGGTTGGCCAGTCGCTCGAACGCCGCGATGAATTCCGGCCGGCAGTCCGGATAGCCGGAATAATCGACGGCGTTGACGCCGCAGAAGATGTCGCCGGCTCCGAGCACTTCCGCCCAACCGAGCGCGATCGACAGCATGATCGTGTTGCGCGCCGGCACGTACGTCGCCGGGATGCCGGAGCCGGCCTGATCGGGCACGGCAATCGAATCCTGCGTGAGTGCCGAGCCGCCTATGCTGCGCAGGTCGATGTCGACGGTCTTGTGCTCGACGGCGCCGAGCGCCCGCGCCACGCGCTGCGCAGCTTCCAGCTCCGAAGCATGGCGTTGACCGTAGGCGACGCTCAATGCGTGGCACGTGAAGCCCCGTTCGCGCGCGAGTGCGAGCGTGACGGCGGAGTCCATGCCTCCGGAAACGAGGATGACGGCGCGGCGCGCGGGGGTGACGGTCATGATTGATGGAGTTGTGATAGCTGTGCAGTTCAAGCCAAAGGTGTCAAAGGTCAAAAGTCAAAGGTCAAAGGTCAAAGGTCAAGTGAAGCAGAAGCCGAGCCCCGAGGGTCGGCTCGTCTTGACCTTTGACCTCAGACCATGAACCGTCCCTGGTGCGATCGCCAGCCTCGACATCCCTGTCGAGTCGCTCGCCGGCGCGAGATGCGCTTCAACGCATCTCGCGTCAATTCCCAGCTCGCCCCTACCGCCCCGGCTCCGCTCCCCACAACAGCTTGTGCAACTGGATCTGCATGCGCACGGCGAGACGATCGGCCAGTATCCACTCGGCCAGATCCCGCGGCGCGAGCTTGCCATGCACCGGCGAAAACAGGACTTCGATGCGTGACGCAAGGCCGCGCTCGGCGATGACGCCGCGCGCCCACTCATAGTCGCCGCGATCGGCCAATACGAACTTGACCTGATCGCGCGGGGTGAGCGCATCGAGATTCGACCACAGGTTGCGCTCCTGCTCGCCCGATCCGGGCGCCTTCAGGTCCATGACCTTTACGACGCGCGGGTCGACGTCGGCGACATCGACGGCCCCGGATGTCTCCAGGGAAACCTCGAAACCGGCATCGCACAGTTGCCGCAGGAGCGTGATGCAGCGTTTCTGGGCGAGCGGTTCGCCGCCGGTCACGCAGACGTGTCGCGTTTGGTACTTTGCAACTTCTTCCACAATTTCAGGAATGCAGCGCCACTCGCCGCCGTGGAACGCATACTCGGTATCGCACCAGGTACAGCGCAACGGACAGCCCGTCAGGCGCACGAACACGGTCGGGCGGCCGACGTCGCGAGCCTCCCCCTGCAGCGAATGGAAAATTTCGGTGATGCGCAGCTGGTCGCGACTGCGCACCGGCCGCGCGGCGGCGCCGGCGCTCGTGCTCACGGGCGCCGCAGCGGTCGTCAGCGCCGGCCCTCGAGCTTCAACGCCCGCAGGCGGCCCTGCGCAAGACGCGCGACGGTCGTGTCGGGATACTTCTGCACGACCTGGTTCAATGTGTTTTCGGCCTGGTCCCACTGCTTCATCTCGTATTGGCAATAGCCAACCTTGAGCAGCGCATCCGGCGCCTTCTGGCTGTTCGGATACTGCGCGAGCAACTTCTGGAACGTGTCGAGAGAAACCGGATAATTCTGCGTGACGTAATACGACTCGCCGAGCCAGTAGTACGCGTTCGGCGTCAATTCACTGGCCGGATACTGGCTGATGAAGGCCTGGAAGCGCCGCGCCGACTCTGCGTAGCGTCCGTCCTTCAGCGCGTTGAAGGCCTGGTCGTAGTCCCCCTTCTCGTCGCCGCCGTTCGCTGGCGGCGTCTGCAGCACGGCATCGGGCGGCGGCGCCTGCGAGGCCTGATCGTTGCGCGAAGGCGGCGGAGTTCCACCCGCGAGCGGAAGGTCTTCGAGCTGGCCGTTGCCGTTGCTCGCGGGCGCCTGCGGCGGCGCGGCGCTGCTACCGCCACGCCCCTCGAGCCGCGCGAGGCGCGAGTCGAGATCGATGTATTGTTCCTTGCCGCGCGACTTCGTCTCGTCGAGTTGGTGACGCAACTCTTCGACCTGCCCCTGCAACGCCTGGACCTGCGACTGCAGTGCATTGATCTGGTTGACGAGTTCGATGTTGCCCTGGGCATTGTTGTGCCCTTGCGCATCCTGCTCGAGCTTCGCGACGCGCTCGGCGAGGCTCAGCCTCTGTGCGTGTGCCGGGTTGCCAAAAGCAACGGCGGCCAACGAGGCCGCCGCAAAGAAGATCATACCGATTTTTGTGCGCATGGCGATTCCATGGCGAGAACCGGGGGCCGTCGCTTTTCAGCCCTCGGCCCTCAGCCCTCAGCCGTGCTCTTACTGCTTCGACGTATAGACGATCTCGACGCGACGATTCTTCTGCCAGCAATCTTCGCCATGTTCCTTGCACACCGGCCGCTCTTCGCCGTAGCTCACGACATTGAGCTGACTGGCCGACGCACCGGCTGCGCCGAGCGCGCTGGAGACCGAGTTGCCGCGGCGCTCGCCGAGGCCGAGGTTGTACTCGCGCGTTCCGCGCTCATCCGCATTGCCTTCCAGCGACACGCGCGCGCCGGGGAACTGGCGCAGGTACGAAGCGTGGCAGCTGATCGCGGCCTGGAATTGCGACTTGATGTTGGTCTGATCGAAGTCGAAATACACGACGCGCTGGCGCAGGCACGAGTCGGTGTCGAGATCGCCGACCTTGTACTTGCCGCCGTTGTCCTGCGTGGTGGACCTCGTGTCGGTCTGCGTGGTGGTATCGGTCGCCGGTGCGACCGGCTTGGTCTTGCCGGCGCAGGCGACGAGAGTCGCACTGGCCACGGCTGCTGTCAGAAGTACGCGAATCGGGAGTTTCATGTTATTTGCCTCGATCGGTTGTCAAAGGGGAGAAGCTTCTTGGCCGGCGCTCATGCCAGCCGTTTATTGTCCACGCTGTCGATAGGGTGACCAGGCCGGTTCGCGCACATCGCCATCAGCCAACACCAGTCGCTGACGGACCCTTCCGTCCGCCGAAACGGCATAAAGTACACCGCGAGAGCCTTCGCTGGCGGCATACAGGATCATGCTCGCATTTGGCGCGAAGCTGGGCGATTCGTCGAGGGATCCCGGCGAAATCGGCTTGGCCTCGCCCGTAGCGCGGTCCAGAACCGCAATACGATACACATTTCCGTTGCCTTGCGCCATAGCAACTTTCTTGCCGTCGTAGCTGATCGAGCCTTTCATGTTCGACTCACCGGCGAATGTCGCGCGCGTCGCATCGCCGCCTCCGGCCGGAGCCTGATAGAGCTGCGCCTTTCCGCCGCGATCGGACGTGAACATGATGTTCTGCCCGTCCGGTGTCCAAACGGGCTCCGTGTCGATCGCGAAATGCTTCGTGATCTGGGTCAGGTGGCGGCTGCCCAGGTCCATGACATAGATATCCGGATTGATCCCGTTCGACAGCGCGAGCGCGAGCCGGCTGCCGTCGGGTGAAAAAGCCGGAGCGCCGTTGATGCCCTTGTTCGCCGAAACGACTTCGCGCGAACCGGTCGCGATCTCCTGTATGTAGATCGACGAATTGCCGCGCTCGAACGAGACATAGGCGAGCTTGCGCCCGTCCGGCGACCACGCCGGCGACATCAGCGGTTGGCGCGAACTGACGACGGTCTGCGGACTGAATCCGTCGGAGTCGGCGACCATGAGGGCATACGCCATGCTCTGGCCGCTGCCCTTGGACGTGACGTAGGCGATGCGCGTCCAGAATGCGCCGCGCACGCCGGTGATCTTCTCGTAGATCAGGTCCGCGATCTGATGCGCTACGCCACGCAGGTCGCTCGGCTGTCCGCTGATCGCGAGCCCCTGCAAGCGTTGCTGCTTGGCGACGTCGTACAGTTCGAATTCGACGCGTATTTCGCCATTGCCGGCCTGTACCTCGCGCCCGACGACGATATACGCCTGCTTGAGCAGGTTCCACGTCGCGAACTTGATGTCTTCGCCGCGCGTCGGGAATTCGATGATGTCGTTCTTCGGCAACGAGCGGAACTGGCCGCAGCGGTTCAAGTCGGAGCGCACGACATCCGCGACATCGGTTTCCGGAGGCACGCTCGCGCCGTCGAAGGCGAACGGAACGACCGCGATCGGATACGCGGTCTCCGTGCCGCGGACGATCGTGATTTCGGGGACTTCGCTCTTCAGTCCCTGGGCGCCGGCCAGTGGGCAGACGAGCAGCACAAGGATGCCGAGGGCGAGTCGCATGGCAGCCGCTCTTGCGGAAATCATCATCGATCTGTTATCCGTCGTAGGTGAAGTTGAAACGAATCTGGCGCGCGAATTCTTTTTCGTAGCCCTTGTAGGGAAGTGGCGACGCACGTCGCACCGCCTGCTCGATCGACGTGCGCGTCAGCGGATCGGCGTTGCATGGACTGTCGATCGCCGCCGAAATCACGTCGCCGCCAGGGATCTGGACGATCCGGATGGCGCATCGCAATCCCGGCTGGGCACTCTCCGGTCTTAGCCAATTCTCTGTCACCGCCGCCTGAATGGCAGCGTAATACTGTGCCTGAAGACTCGAGTCCTGGCCATTCATTCCCGTGCGCGCCTGGTCGGCTTGCGGCAGATCCGGCGGGGCGGGCTTGACCGGCCTGACCTGCTGCTTCTGCAGATCGTTGAGCTGGGCCAGCTTCTCGCGTTCGAGCTTGAGTTTCTTTTCGGCCGCTTCGCGCTGCTTCTTGATGTCCTCGAGCTGCTTCATGCGCTCGCGCTCGATCGCCTCGCGTTTCTGCTCGTCCTGCAGGCGCACCTGTTCCTGACGGCGTTTCTCTTCCTGCGCTCGTTGCGCCTGCTCGGCTTTCTGCTGAGCCATTTCCGCGATCCTCTCGCGATCCACGGCGTCGTTGCGCTGCGGCTCGCTCGGCGGCTCGGGTTCGGGTTCCGGCGGCTTCGGCGGTTCCGGTTGCGGCTTTGGCGGCGCGGGTTTGGGTCGCGCCGCCACGCGCGGTGGTTTCGGCGCGGCCGCGATACCCACGAGCTCCGCTTCGATCACGGGACCGGCGAGCGCGACCGGTGGACGCACCGCGCGCGTCCAGAACAGGCCGATCAACATCACCGCGATGCAGGCAAGATGCACCAGCAGTGCAAAGAAGAATGCCCGCGTCTTGTCGCTCAGACTTTCCATTCGTGGACTGTCTGCGACGGTTGGATTCCGCGGCGCACGTGCACGGCGACCGGGAAGACGGCACTTTTTCTGCGCGCGCAAACTGCGGGACTCGTCGCCCCGATGCTCGTGCCGCGGCTTCTGGTTCTGGTGCGAATCACGTCGGACCCACTAGCGCTTCGTTTCCTGCGCCGGCTGGCTCATGAGTCCGACTTTCGTCACTCCGGCCTGCTGCAGCGCCGGCAGGATCGCGTAGATCTCGCCGTAGGTCGCGCGGTTGTCGCCGGCGATGTACACCGGCACCTGCGGATTCTGATGCACGAAAGCGGTTACCTTCTTGATCAGCGTCGGCGCATCGAGGCCCTCGCGCGGCGCGGGTCCGAGGGTCAGGAACAACTTGCCGTCCTGGTCGACGCTGATCAGGATCGGCTCCTTGTCGTTCTGCACGGCCTTCGCCGCCGACTGCGGCAACTGGATGTCGACGCCGAGATTGAGCAGCGGCGCCGTGACCATGAAGATGATCAGCAGCACGAGCATCACGTCGATGTACGGCACGACGTTGATTTCGGCCTTGAGCTTGCGGCGTTTGCGCACCCGTCCAGATTGCATGGTCAATACTCTGTTGCGTCGTTGAACGCGGCGCGGGCGCGACCGGGGTTAGCCCTCATCGACATGCGCCTGTCTTTGCAGGATCGACGAGAATTCCTCGACGAAGTTGTCGTAGCGCGTGACGACGCGCTCGAGCTTCGTCGAATAGCGGTTGTAGGCCCACACCGCCGGTATCGCCGCGAACAGGCCCATCGCCGTCGCGATCAGCGCCTCGGAGATTCCGGGGGCCACCATCGCGATCGTCGCCTCTTTGACGCTGGCCAGGCCCTGGAACGCGATCATGATGCCCCACACCGTTCCGAACAGGCCGACATAGGGGCTGATCGAGCCGACGTTGGCGAGGAATTCGAGGTTCTGCTCGAGCCGGTCGATTTCGCGCGTCTGGGCGACGCGCATGCCGCGCTGGGCGCCTTCGAGCATCGTGCGCGCATCCATCTGTCCGCGCCGCTGGCGCAGGCGGGCGAACTCGCGGAAACCGGCTTCGAAGATGCTTTCGATGCCGGTTATCTGCTCGCCGTGCGCCGTGACTTCGCGGAACAGGCCAGCCAGGTCGGCGCCGGACCAGAAACGCTCCTCGAACTCGTCCGCTCCGCGCATCGCGCGATCGAGCATCGCCTTCTTGCGGAAGATGATGAACCATGACGCGAATGAGAAAACGACGAGCAGGGCCAGCACCAGCTTGACCGGCAGGCTCGCGCCGAGGACCAGCGCGAGTACGTTGAGGTCGCCATTCATGCCTTGGGGTTCTCCGTGAACAATTGACTGGGAATACGGCACGGCTTGAACGTCGCCGCGTCGATGCAGGCAGCACGCACGCGCGCGCTGAGCAGGCCCGCGCCATCCGCGCGGCGGACTATACGTTGGCTGAACGTCATCGAAGCTGAACGGACTTCCGTAGCCTCGAGCGTCACGTCGAGTTGCTCGTCGAGCCGCGCCGGCAACAGGAACTCGATCGCCATGTCGCGCACGACGAAAATGACGCCGTGCTCGTCGCGCACGCGTTGCTGCTCGACCCCCTGCGCCCGCAGCCATTCCGTCCGCGCACGCTCGAGGAAACGCAAGTAGCTTGCGTGATAGACGACGCCGCCCGCGTCGGTGTCTTCCCAGTAGACGCGTAGGGGCCAGGTGAAAACGGGAGACGAGAGACGGGAGACGAGAGACGAAGGGTCCAAAGCGGCGGGCGCATTGCGACTCATGTTTTTGCGTCTCCCGTCTCTCGTCTCTCGTCTCCCTCTTCGAACAAGTCTTCAACCACCGCCCGCTTCGGCGCCTTCAGCCCCAGATGCCGGTACGCCTTCGCGGTCACCATGCGGCCGCGCGCGGTGCGCATCAGGAATCCCTGCTGGATCAGGTACGGCTCGAGCACGTCCTCGATCGTGCCGCGCTCTTCGGACAGCGCCGCGGCCAGCGATTCGACGCCGACCGGTCCGCCGTCGAAGTGGTCGACGATCGTGGAGAGCAGGCGCCGATCGAGCGCGTCGAATCCCTCCGGATCGACCTGCAGCATCTGCAATGCCGCGATCGCGACGTCGCACGTGATGTGGCCGTCGGCCTTGATCTGGGCGAAATCGCGCACGCGCCGCAGCAACCGGTTCGCGATGCGCGGCGTACCGCGCGAACGCCGCGCGATCTCGGCGGCGCCGTCGTCGGCGCACGCGATGCCGAGGATGCGCGCCGAGCGGCGCACGATCGCGGCGAGTTCGTCGGGTGTATAGAATTCCAGCCGCTGCACGATGCCGAAGCGGTCGCGCAGCGGACTCGTCAGCAGTCCCGCGCGCGTCGTGGCTCCGACCAGCGTGAACGGCGGCAGATCGAGCTTGATCGAGCGCGCCGCCGGGCCCTCGCCGATCATGATGTCGAGTTGGTTGTCCTCCATCGCCGGATAGAGGATTTCCTCGACGACCGGCGACAACCGGTGGATCTCGTCGACGAACAGAACGTCGCGCGGCTGCAGGTTCGTCAGCAACGCGGCGAGGTCGCCTGCGCGCTCGATGACCGGGCCCGACGTCGCCCGCAGGCTCACGCCGAGTTCGTTAGCGATGACGTGCGACAGCGTCGTCTTGCCGAGACCCGGCGGCCCGAAGATCAGCACGTGATCGAGCGCCTCCCCGCGGCGCCGCGCGGCTTCGATGTAGATGCCGAGTTGCTCGCGGACGGTCCGCTGGCCGAGATATTCGGATAATTTCTTCGGCCGGATCGATGCGTCGAGCGCCTCGTCGTCGAGGCTGGCGGTGGGGGAGATGACGCGGGTTTCAGTCATGCGGGAATTATACGGGGAGAGGGGAGAGGGGAGAGGGGAGAAAACGCGTGACGGCTCTGGCTTGTACCTTCTCCCCTCTCCCTTCTCCCCTCTCTCCTCTAAATCTCCACCTGCGTACCCAGCTCGATCAAACGATTGCCCGGAATGCGGAAGAACGCGGTCGCGGAACTCGCGTTGCGGCCGAGGAACGCGAACAGCTTGTCGCGCCATAACGGCATGCCGGGGCGGTCGGTCGCGACGACGGTTTCGCGACTGACGAAGAACGTCGTGTCCATCATTTCGAAACCCATGCCCTTGGCCGCGCAGGATTCGAGCGCCGCCGGGATGTTTGGATCCTCGGCGAAGCCAAAGCGGACCGCGACGCGGAAGAACTCGTGGCCGAGCGCCGTGATTTCCGTGCGCTCACCGTATTCGGCGACGGGGGAATCGAGCGTCTCGACGGTCATCAGCACGTTGCGCTCGTGCAGCACCTTGTTGTGCTTGAGGTTGTGCAGAAGCGCATTCGGCACGCCACCGACGTTCGCGGTCAGGAATACGGCGGTTCCCGGAACGCGCAGCGGCGGGTGTGCGGTCACGCTCTGAATGAACGGTTCGAGCGCGAGTCCGCTCTGCTTGAGTTCGCGCAACACGAGTTCGCGGCCGCGCCTCCATGTGCTCATGATCGTGAATACGGCAAGGCCCAGCACGAGCGGGAGCCAGCCACCGTGCTCGACCTTGTCGGCGTTCGCACCGAGGAACGCGAGGTCGACGACGAGGAACAGGCCGCCCAGCGCGAAGACGCGCACCCAGCTCCAGTGCCACAGCATGCGGAACACGAACATGACGAGGATCGAATCGATCGTCATCGTGCCGACGACCGCGATGCCGTAGGCCGCCGCAAGATTCGTCGACGAGCGGAATCCGAGCACGACCGACAACGTCAGCACGAGCAGCGCGCGATTGATCCACGGCAGGTAGATCTGCCCCATCGTCTCGGTAGACGTATGGCGTACTTCCATGCGCGGCAGATAGCCGAGCTGGATCGCCTCGCGCATCACGGAAAATGCGCCTGAGATCACCGCCTGCGAAGCGATCACGGCGGCGGCGGTCGCGAGGATCGTCATCGGGATGACCATCGCCTCGGGCAGCAGCAGGTAGAACGGATTCTTCGCGGCGGCCGGATCGGAGATCAGCAACGCGCCCTGGCCGAAATAGTTCACGACCAGCGCCGGCAGCACGAATCCGAACCACATGAAACGAATGGGCCGCTTGCCGAAATGGCCCATGTCGGCGTACAGCGCCTCGGCACCGGTGATGCACAGCACGACCGTTCCCAGCGAGAAGAATGCCGTCCAGCCGTTCGTCTCGAAGAAGTTGAGGGCATAGTACGGCGACAAAGCGACCATGACTTGCGGATGACGCACGATGTGCATCATCCCGAACACGACGAGACTGCCGAACCACAGGATCATGATCGGGCCGAACACGGCGCCGACGCGTCCCGTGCCATGACTCTGGAAATAGAACAGCGCGACGATGATCACGGCCGCCAGCGGCACCATGTAGTGGCCCCACTGCGGCACGGCGACTTCGAGTCCCTCTACCGCCGACAGGACCGACATCGCCGGCGTGATGACGCCATCGCCGAAGAACAGCGACGCGCCGAACAATCCGAGGATCATGATCGTCCAGCGCACGCGCGGCTTGTCGCGCATCGTGCGCTGCGCCAGCGCGCTCAGCGCCATGATGCCGCCTTCGCCCTTGTTGTCCGCGCGCATGATGAACCCGGCGTACTTGACCGCAACGATCAGCACGAGCGACCAGAACACCAGCGACAGCACCCCGAGCACGTTCGTCTGAGTCGGCGCGATGCCATGCACGCCGAATGTCTGCTGCATCGTGTACAGCGGACTCGTGCCGATGTCGCCATAGACTATGCCGAGCGCGCCCAGTGCCAGCTTGGCGAACGCCTTGCGGTCCACCGACGCGTCCGGGGTGACACCGATCGGAGAGTTGGTTTTCATGGTCAACGCAGCGCGGCCTTGAGTGCCTTGCGAATGATCGTCTCGGCGCTGTCGCCGACCTCGGCCGCATCGCGCACGAGGCGCGACACTTCGGCCGGGCGGTACCCGAGCTGCTGCAGCGCCACGCTCGCCTCCGAGACCGGATCCTTCGGCCCGGTGCCGGCGCCGCCCGCCCCGATCGAAGCAAGGGCGATGCCATCGACGCGATCGCGCAGCTCGACGATCATGCGCTCCGCGGTTTTCTTGCCGATGCCCGGGATGCGGGTCAGCGCGGCGATGTCGCCGGTCTGGATCAGGCGCGCAAACTCGTCGGTCGAAACGCCCGACAGCACCGACAGCGCAATCTTCGCACCGATGCCGCTTACCTTCTGTACCGTGCGGAACAGGCTGCGTTCCGCCTCGCGCAGGAATCCATACAGCGCGACCGTGTCTTCCTTGACGGCGTAGTGCGTGAACAACGCGACGTCGCGCCCGACCGCCGGAAGGTCGAAGAACGTCGACATCGGCGCCTCGAGCTCGTAACCGACACCGCCGACGTCGATCACGAGCCACGGCGGCTGCTTCGCCGCGAGCACGCCCTTGAGCCGGCCGATCATCGCCGCCGTCTCCAGGCGGTGCGCGGAATGCCGATGCGCTGGACGCTCGCGCTCGTGTGCGCATGCGTGATCGCGATTGCCAGCGCATCCGCCGCGTCGGCCTGCAGCTTCTGCGTGATGTTCAAAAGTATACCAATCATGTGCTGGACCTGCTGCTTGCCGGCCCCGCCTCCGCCCACGACGGCCTGCTTGATCTCCTTCGGAGCGTATTCGGTGATCGGCAAGCCGCAGTGCACGGCCGCGCAGATCGCCGCGCCGCGGGCCTGCCCTAGTTTCAATGCCGAATCCGGATTGCGCGCCATGAAAACGCGCTCGATCGCGACTTCGGCCGGCGCATGCTCGGCAATGATCGCGCAGACGTCGTCGAAGATCTGCTTCAGGCGTAACGGAAACGTGTCGTTGCCGAGCAGCAGCAGCGCACCGTGGAAGACGTGGCGCACGCCGCCGGACGCATCCGCGTCGATGATGCCGACACCGGTGCGCTGCGAGCCCGGATCGATGCCGAGGATGCGGGTCATGGCTGCGATCGCGGTGAGCTAGCGGCGCGCAGCAACGCAGTCTGGCGAGCGAATCGATCCGGCCGACCGCGCAGGACGCACGCCGCAGCCAGCGGACGGATGTCCGACGATGTGTCGCCACGCACAAAATACGCCCATTTCGAATGGTCGGCCAAGGGAGAAATTCGGGGCATTCAGCCGTGGAATTCTATCACGGGCGCCAGCGCGACCGGCGCTTATCGGGCCGGCGCGAAACGCGCGCCGCGCAGGAACGCGATGGTCTGGTCGGCCGCTTCGGCGGAGAACAACAGTCCGGTATGGGTAGCGGGGACGACGCAGTGATCGGCCAGGCCTGGCACTTGCGTTTCGGTCACGCTGACCGTTCCGTCATGCGGCGACTCGAGGCCGCCGATCGCGAAGCCGAAGCCGATCGGCAACCGGCCGGCAATCGCGCCGACCGCCTGTTCGCCGTGCCAGCGCTCGATGCCGTTGCGCAACACGTCCAGGTTCTTGCCGATGACGTACGTGCCGCCGGGAAGACGCGCCACGCCGCGTGCGACCGCGCTGCCGCGCAGCGGCGATCCGATGCAGACGATGCGCCCGTCGCCACCCTGCCCTCCGCGTTGCGCGGCTTGCAGCGCGATCAGGCCACCGAGACTGTGGCCGACAAAGTGGACTTTCCTGCCCTTCACCGCGCGGACGCGCTCGAGCAGATGCTCGACGCTGACATCGGCGCCATGAAACACGCTCGCGTAATCGAACACGTCGACACTGTAGCCCGCGCGCTCGAGTCGGTGGCGCAGCGCCGCCAGCGTGAACGCGCGCATCCACAACCCGTGGAGGAGGATCACGTGTTCGGTCATAGCCGTCACGAAGTCGCGATCGGAAGGCTGGTTTTCAAGTAGCGCTTATCGCCTCAGCCCTTGACCGGTTTGACCACTCGCACGTGCAATTCCTGCAGTTGCGCCTCGGGTACTGTCGACGGCGCGTCGGTCATGAGGTCCTGCGCGGTCGCGGTCTTCGGGAACGCGATGACTTCGCGGATCGAATCGGTCCCGGCCATCAGCGCGGCGATGCGGTCGATGCCGAACGCGATGCCGCCGTGTGGCGGCGCGCCGTAACGCAGTGCCTCGAGCAGGAAGCCGAACTTCAGTTGCGCGTCCTCGGTGCTGATGCCGAGCAGGTCGAACACGGCGCTCTGCATCTCGGGACGGTGGATGCGGATCGAGCCGCCGCCGATCTCGTTGCCGTTGAGCACCATGTCGTAACCGCGGCTCACGGCGTTGGCGGGATCCGCTTTCAGCTGCGCGACGTCATCGACCTTCGGCGCGGTGAACGGGTGATGCAGGGCGACGTAACGCTTCGCTTCGTGATCGAACTCGAACATCGGGAAGTCGGTGACCCACAGCGGCTTCCACGAGTTCTCCACGAGTCCGTTGTCGCGCGCGACCTTCAGCCGCAGCGCGCCCATGAAGTCGCTGACGGTCTTGTATGGACCGGCGCCGAAGAAGATCACGTCGCCGCTCTGCGCGCCGACCGCAGCCACGATCGCCTCGAGCGCGCGCTCGTCGAGGAATTTTATGATCGGCGAGGTCATGCCGTCTCGACCCTTCGCGAGGTCGTCGATGCGGATCCACGCGAGGCCTTTGGCGCCGAAGCCGGCGACGTACGCACCGAGGTCGTCGAGGTACTTGCGCGGCTGGCGGGCGCCGTCGGGCAGGCGCAGCGCCGCAACGCGGCCGCCCGGATCCGCGGCCGGCCCGGAGAACACCTTGAACTCGACATGGCGGACATGATCGGCAATGTCGACCAGTTCGAGCGCAACGCGCAGGTCCGGCTTGTCCGATCCATAGCGGCGCATCGCGTCGGCGTAGGTCATGCGCGGAAAGCTTGCGCCGAGATCGACGCCGATGACGTCGACGAATACCTGCCGCACCATCGCCTCGACGCTGTCCTGCACGTCGCGTTCCTCGACGAACGCGTATTCCATGTCGAGCTGGGTGAACTCGAGCTGGCGGTCCGCGCGCAGCGCCTCGTCGCGGAAGCAGCGCGCGATCTGATAGTAGCGATCGAAGCCGGCCATCATCAGGATCTGCTTGAACAACTGCGGCGATTGCGGCAATGCGTAGAACTCGCCCGGGTGCACGCGGCTCGGGACGAGAAAATCGCGCGCGCCTTCGGGCGTGGCCTTGGTCAGGATCGGCGTCTCGATGTCCTGGAATCCGCGCGCGTCGAGATAGCTGCGGATCGCGGCGACGAGTCTGGTGCGCAGACGCAGGCGGCGCTGCATTTCCGGCCGGCGCAGATCGAGATAGCGCCAGCGCATGCGCGCCTCGTCGCCGACGCTGTCGCCGAGCATGAATGGCAGCGCAGCCGCTGCGTTGAGCACTTCGACGGTCGCGGCCAGCACTTCGATCTTGCCGCTGCGCAGGCGCTCGTTGGCCTGGCTGGCGGGCCGCGGACGCACCTTGCCGGTGATGCGCACGCAGAATTCGTAACGCAGCTGCTCGGCCGCGGCGAACGCCGTCGCGTTGTCCGGCTCGACGACGACCTGGACGATGCCCTCATGGTCGCGCAAGTCGATGAAGATCACGCCGCCGTGATCGCGGCGCGTGTCGACCCAACCGCAGAGGGTCACGTCCTGATCCGTCAGGGCCTCGTCGACGAGACCGCAGTAGTGCGTGCGCATGCTCAAGCAAATTCCCCGCTGCTGATAAATCCGGCGACGGAGAATACCCGCGCCTGGAAACGGGGAATCCTACGAAGGATTTTGCTGCACCGCAACCAAAACCGGTCACGGCGACGTTGGCGCGTTGCCAGAATCGCTTTCTCGGGCGATCGGCTCGCCTTCGAGCGCGTGCGTTGTAGGGTGGGCCTTGGCCCACCGTTTTCGATAGGCACAAGCCGTCGCGATGCACCTGGATGCGACATCGCAAATTGCGGTGGACCAGGGCCCACCCTACATCG
>Ga0207691_10003508_pt1 | contig 15262 bp, 6 predicted proteins | sample KBSM13metaG_FD_184327 | JGI IMG/M metagenome (GOLD analysis project Ga0207691, IMG submission 184327) | Miscanthus rhizosphere microbial communities from Kellogg Biological Station, Michigan, USA - KBS M1-3 metaG (SPAdes) (version 2) | ecosystem: Host-associated > Plants > Roots > Rhizosphere >... | reverse complement strand
CCGGTAGTCGCCCGCCTGCCGCACGGTGAATGCCAGATTGGGCGTGTCGACCTCCAGCACCTGACCCGGGTCGAAGCGGCGCACACGGACGTTCATCGTGCCCTGCGTGAGCTGCAGTTGTGCGACGTTGTCGTCGAGGTTGAGGACCATGACGCTCGTGCCGGCGTTGAGGCGCAGGATGGCGCCGCCGATCTGGAGCTCGGCGCGCGCACCGGAATCCACCCAAAGACGGTCGCCGATGGTCAGTGGCCGATTCATTGTCGCCTGGACCCAGTCCTCTTCACCGGCCGGAGAAAAACTGACCGCGCCTGTTGTATAACCGAGCCGTACGACGCGCGACGGTGGGTCTGCGCTGGCAAAGCCGCTGATAGCCAGCATCGCGACACCTGCCACGAAGGCGACGGCCCGGAGGCGGAGAGATTGAATATTCATATGATTCCTCGCGAAAGAGTTCGCTTGATTGAAACGTATGGCCATAACGCTTCGTACGATCGTTTCGATGACCACGAGAGCGCCGAGTTTCCGCTGCGCGCCACTTGTTACGTCCGGTTACAGGTCGGCATGGCCTGCGGAACAATGGGGCGAGCGTAAGGCGCCAAGAGATCACCGGTCTGTACGTTGGCGCACCCCCCGGAAGGCTTCTGTGCGCCAACGTACGGACGCACCGTGGCGCAGGGGCTACGCTCGCTCCCGTCACACCCAGTGGCCATTCAAACAAGGGAAGGAGCTGCCATGAACAACATCGTCTATATCGTCGGCGCAATCGTCATCATCGTCGCCATCCTGTCGTTTTTCGGGTTGCGCTAGAGCCGCGCAGCTTCGTCGGAGGGAGTGGCTTCGGTGGGCTGCTGACGACATGCCCGCCGGCGGCCTCTTTCCAGCCGTGCGCTGGCGAGCCTTTGATCGGGTATCTATCCAAGCAGGAATTGCATTTGAAGCAGCGCGACAATCGCTCCGGCGCCGCCGGTCGTGTCGACACGACCGGCGATTTCGCTGATCGATGGCGTCCACGACCGTCAAGGCCGAGTTCGCAGTAGTGTCGCCTGCGCCGCAGGCGGTAGCACCCACGGCAGAGTCCGTTGCGCCAATAAGCGCCACGCCGCACGGGGCGCGCCATATCGCGCTCACCGTCCTCGCGGTCATCGCGTCGGTCGCCGCGCTTTACGTCGCGCAAGCGCTCTTCGTGTCGCTGCTCCTCGGAATCCTCCTTGCGTACACGCTGAATCCGCTGGTCGCTTATCTCGAGCGAATCAAGGTGCCGCGCGCAGTGGGCACGATTCTCGTGCTAGCAGGCGTCCTTGCCGCGCTGGGTACTGGCGCCTATTCGCTGCGGGGGCAGGTGCAGACGATCATCGAACAGCTGCCGGAAGCGACGCGGACTTTCTCCACCGCGCTCGCGCGATTGCGCACCAATCCCGCCGGCAACCTGCAGAAGATGCAGAGCGCAGCCGCGGAAGTCGAGAAAGCCACGACGCAGGTCGCGGGCGTGCCTGCCGCCCCCAGGCAGGCGCCCGCGCATGTGGTCGTCGACCCGCCGGGCTTCAAGCTCAACAACTTTCTGCTCGTGGGCTCCGTCGGCGCGATCGGAGCCGTCGGTCAGGCGATCATGGTGCTCTTCCTGACGTTCTTCCTGCTACTGGGCGGAGACACGTTCAAGCGCAAGCTGGTGCGGCTCACGGGCCCGACGCTATCGAACAAGAAGATCACCGTCCAGATCCTCGACGACATCAACGATTCCATTCAGAAATACCTGTTCATGCTGCTGGTGACGAACGTTCTGGTCGCCGTGCTCGCCTGGATCGGCTTCCACATGCTCGGCCTCGAAAACGCCGGGGCCTGGGCGGTCGCCTCCGGCCTGCTGCACGTGATTCCCTATCTGGGTCCGGGGGTAACGGCGGCTGCCATCGGCATGGCCGCGTTCATGCAATTCGATTCCTTCCCGATGGCCTTTTTCGCCTGCGGCATCTCGCTCGCAATCGCCACGCTGGTGGGAACTTTCGTCACGACGTGGATGACGGGACGGATCGCGAAGATGAACGCTGCTGCCATTTTCATCTCCCTCCTCTTCTGGGGATGGTTGTGGGGCGTCTGGGGAATGCTGCTCAGCATCCCGATCATCGTCATCATCAAGGTCGTCTCGGAGCATGTCGACGAGCTCCAACCGGTGGCGGAGCTGCTCGGCGACTAGCGGCGGCGGGCTTCAAAGGTGCGCAATCGAGTCGGCGCGCCGGTCAAACGAGGGGCGTTAGCGAATGACGTACTGCATAGGTGTGATGCTCGACACCGGGATGATCTTCGCATCGGACTCGCGCACCAACGCCGGCATGGATAACGTCGCCCGCTTCTGCAAGATGACCGTGTTCGAGCGCCGAGGCGACCGGGTGATCGTCCTCTTGAGCTCGGGAAACCTCGCCGGAACTCAGGCGGTGATCGGCGTGCTCAATCAACGCTGCGACGCGGCCGACGCCGGCGATGCCCGCGCCCACCTCTGGGGCGCACGGACGATGTTCGACGTCGCGATGCTGGTCGCCGATGCGATGCGTGACATCGAGCGGCGCGACGGCGCCTACCTGCAGGAAAGCGAAGTAGGCTTCAATGCCTCCTTCATTGTCGGCGGGCAGATCGTCGGCGAGCCCTTGCGGCTGTTCCGCATCTATGCCGAGGGCAATTTCATCGAGGCGGGGATCGACACGCCCTACTTCCAGACCGGCGAAACGAAATACGGCAAGCCGATCATCGATCGCGTGATTACGCGGGTCACTCCGCTCGCGGACGCGGCGAAGTGCGTGCTGGTGTCGTTCGATTCGACGATGCGCAGCAACTTGTCGGTGGGCATGCCCATCGATCTCATCTGCTACGAGCGGGACAGCCTCGAAGTGTCCAAGCGGCGGCGATTCGAGGACGGGGACGCCTATTTCAACGCGCTCAGCCACGAATGGAGCGAAGGCACGCGACAGGTTTTTCGGCAGCTCCCTGAGCTGCGCTGGTGATGCGCCCGGACGTGAGCTCGTTCCTCATCACCTGCGAGCACGGCGGCAATCGAATTCCTGCGATTTGCCGGAGCCTGTTTCGCGGGCAACGGAAGCTCCTCTTGTCCCACCGCGGCTACGATCCCGGCGCACTCGTCATGGCCAGAGCCTTGGGCAGGGCGTTTGCTGCCCGCGTGGTGAGCTCGACGGTAAGCCGTCTGGTGATCGATCTGAATCGCTCGATCGGTCATCCGCAGCTCTGGTCGCCGGCAACGCGCGGCGCGCCTCGGGACTTGCGAACGACCATCATCGACCGGTATTACCGCCCTTACCGCGCTGATGTCATCCATCGGGTGCGGCAATCGGCAACGCGCGGCCGCCGCGTCATCCATGTCTCGTCGCACAGCTTCACTCCGGTGTTGAATGGCGAGGTCCGACGCGCCGACGTGGGGCTGCTGTACGACCCGCGTCGGCGGGAGGAAGCGGCGCTGTGCTCCCGCTGGAAGACGGCACTGGGGGCAATCGCTCCTGCGCTTCGCGTACGCCGCAACTATCCGTATGCCGGCAAAGGCGACGGATTGACATCCGCATTGCGCCTCGCCTTTGCCAGTCGCGACTATGTCGGGATCGAGCTCGAAATCAACCAGCAGATCGTTCTAGCCGGGGGTCGGCAGTGGACCGCGTTGCGCGGCGCGCTGATCGATTCCCTGCGCCGCGCCTGCGCCTCACGATAACCGGAGACTAAAGATGCAGATTCGCGTCGGCTTTGAGATGGCCTACGACTGCCCGCAACCCACGCCGATGATCTTGCACCTCAACGTTCATTTCAGCAGAGTGCAGGACCTCGTCGGAGGCGACAATCTGACGATCGACCCTCCAGTGCCGATCGCGGGTTACCACGACACCTTCGGCAACTGGTGCACCCGCATCGTCGCGCCGAAGGGCCGGACGCGCATCTGCGCGGACGCAATGGTGAACGACACCGGAGCGCCCGACGCGATCGTGCCGGAAGCGCGCCAGCTTCCCGTGCCGGAACTGCCCCACGAAACCCTCCTCTTCCTGCTGGGAAGCCGGTACTGCGAAACGGACCGGCTCTCTGACACGGCATGGAGCCTTTTTGGAAGCGGACCAACGGGCTGGGGGCGCGTCCAGGCAATTTGCGACTATGTGCACCGGCACATCGCGTTCGGGTACGAGCACGCGCGCAACACGCGAACCGCATTCGAAGCCTGGCACGACCGCACGGGTGTCTGCCGGGATTATGCGCACCTTGCGGTGGCGTTTTGCCGATGCATGAACATCCCCGCGCGCTATTGCACCGGCTATCTGGGCGACATCGGGGTTCCGCCACCGCACGGCACGATGGACTTTGCGGCGTGGTTCGAGGTATTTCTCGATGGAGAGTGGCATACCTTCGATGCGCGCAACAACGAGCCGAGGATCGGGCGGGTGCTGATCGCGCGAGGCCGCGACGCGTCGGACGTCGCCATCAGCAACACGTTCGGCCCGAACACGCTCGAAAGCTTCAGGGTGTGGACCGATGAAGTCACCGCCGCCCGACCCGATCTCGCCCGGTTATCGGCGCAATGTACGGCAACGAACAGAGGACAAGCGGGTGGGGTGGTACACAACGGACCATGATCCCTACCCTGCTCAAACCACCGGCCTCCAGGCCTTCGCCGGAGCGCAGCCCTCTCGACAATCGTTTGCTCGCAACGCTCACCGACGTCGCCTACGCGAGGCTTCGGCCACACTTGGAGTCAGTCGAGCTGGCGCTCGGAAGTTCGCTCTACGAGCCCGGAAGCCTGTTGCGGCATGCCTATTTTCCAACGACCTCGATCGTGTCGCTGCTCTATGTGATGAATGATGGAGGCTCCGCCGAAATCGCGGTCGTGGGCAATGACGGGGTGGTCGGCACGTCTTTGTTTCTGGGCGGCGGGTCGACCTCCAGCCGCGCCATCGTTCAGAACGCGGGGTTTGCCTACCGTATCAAGGTGCCGGCATTGATGGCGGAATTCGATCTGCATGGCGAGCTGCAGCTCTTGCTGCTCCGCTACACGCAGGCGCTGCTCACACAGATGGTGCAGACCGCCGCATGCAACCGCCACCACGCGCTCGACCGGCAGTTTTGCCGTTGGCTGCTCCTGAGTCTCGATCGACTGCCGAGCCACGAACTGACGATGACCGAGAAATTGATGGCGAACATGCTGGGAGTGACCGTCGCGCAGGTGACGACGCTGGCCGACGACCTGCAGGCGCTCGGCCTGCTGACCCACAAAGGAGGCCAGATCAGGGTGGTCGACCGGGCGGGTCTGGAGCAGAAGTCGTGCGAATGCTATGGCGTCGTGAAGACCGAGACAGATCGCCTGCTCCCGCCACGCGGAGCACTTTTGACGGCCGCCTGACGGCCCATGAGTCTCGGACTGGCGTCCCAGCCGGGCGGAAGTGTCATCGCCCCTTCGATCTACCAGGACTTGTGGGAAGCGAGCCTCGACGCCTGCTTCCTGTTGCACTGCGAGCGCGATATTTCGGGGCATATCACCGACTTTGTCTTCGACGACATGAATCCCCGCGGCGCAGCCGCCCTCGGCCTCGCGAAGCAAGCCGCCATAGGGAAGCGATTGTGTGAAGTCGTGCCGATCCAACGCCGCGGCGGGCTGTTCAACCGATACGCGGATGTCGCGGATTCGCGCGTCAGCCTGGACGAGGAGTACGAGCTCAACCTCGCCGAAGTCGACGCGCGCTGGATCCGTCAACAGGTAATCGCCACGCACAACGGAATCGCGGTGATCGCGCAGGACATTTCCGCACGCAAGCGCGAGGAATTCGGAAACCGGCGGAACGGGGTCTTCTTGCAGACGCTCGTCGATTTCCTTCCGCTGCTGATCTCGGCGAAAAGCGTCCGACCCCTGGACTACGGCAGTGTCGTAATCTGGAACAAGGCTGCCCAGCGCATCACGGGTTACTCCGAGGACGACGTCGTCGGCCCAGGAATGGGCGAAGCCATGCCGCCCGACCTCGATCGCGCCGTGAATACCATTGGTGCGGGCGTGCCGGGCGAGCTGTCGGCTGCCGAGACCGTCATCCCGTTCGTCACACGGGAGGGCGCGACGCGCGAGTTGCGTACTACCGTTGTTCCTCTGCTGAACGAATACGGCGTTCCGGAATTCGTCCTTGGAATCGCCGAAGACATTACCGAACTGACCGCGGCACGCACGCAGCTGGAACGGCACGCCAATCACGATGCGCTCACGGGACTTCCCAACCGCCGGCTCTTCATGGATCGCCTGACGCATGCGCTGGAGCGCTGTGGCCGCTCGAGCAGGGGCGTGAGCCTCCTGTTCGTCGATCTCGACAACTTCAAGACGGTCAATGACCGCGAGGGACACGGCATCGGCGACGCGCTGCTGAAGGAGGTCGGCGAGCGCCTCTCCCACAGCGCGAGGTCGGTCGACACGGTGTGTCGGCTAAGCGGCGACGAGTTCACCATCGTCATGGAGGGTGTGGAACACGCGAGCCGGGGCGAGGCGGATATTGTCGCCAAGCGGATCCTTCACGCCCTGCGCCAGCCGTTCGTCCTGGAGGGGCAAATGATCACGGTCACCGCCAGTATCGGCATCAGCACCTGCCCTGCGGATGGAGCCGACGCCACCGCGCTCCTCAGCCGCGCCGATGACGCTCTCTACCGGGCGAAGGAACTGGGAAAGAACAGGCACCTGCACTTCTCACCGATGCTTGACCGCGATACCGATCATCGGACACTCTTCGAAAGCGAGCGCGGCATCGCGATCGGAGAGGCCGCTCCATCAAGTCAGGTGGACGAGGTGTCGAGCGGCTGAAGCGAACGAGATACGGGACGAGCGGCAGCCAGGTCCCCTTCCCGGATTCTTGAGATTTCGGCGATGGCAAAAAGGAATCCCGAAGTGAAAGCGAGCAACCGGACAATTTCCGAGCGACTGCTCGCGCTCGCGACGCGCTTCGGCCATACCGACACGCTCGACAAGTACACCGGCGAGGAGCCCCCTCTTCGCGCGGAGCTCTTCAGCGCCGACCAGATGGAGGAGCACGGCAAGAATCTTGCCGTCGCGCATCGTCTCGCACCTGGTCCCGCTCCCGATCGCCTCCTCGCACGCCTCGCGGACAACGAGGATTTGCTGATCGAAGTCTGCGAACTCCTGACGACGGCCGTTTCCGCCAATCGTCGCGTGACGCCGGCGGCCGAATGGCTGCTCGACAATTTCTACCTCATCGAAGAACAGATCCGCACCGCCAAGCGGCACCTGCCCACGGGTTACAGCCGCGAGCTCCCGCGCCTCGCCAACGGGCCGTCCGCAATGCTGCCCCGCGTGTACGACCTCGCGTTCGAAGTGATCGCGCACGGCGACGGACGCGTGGACGCCGAAACCCTCTCCCGGTTCATTGCCGCCTATCAGACCGTGACGCCGCTCAAGATGGGCGAATTGTGGGCGATTCCGATCATGCTGCGGCTCGCACTGATCGAGAACCTGCGGCGCGTCGCAGCGAGGATCGCCGCCGACACGATCGACCGCAACCGCGCGGCAACGTGGGCGGACCAGATGATGGACGTCGCCATCAGCGATCCCAAGAGCCTCATCCTCGTGATCGCGGACATGGCGCGCTCGAGCCCGCCGCTCGTGAGCTCGTTCGTGGGCGAGCTCGTGCGCCGCTTGCAAGGGCACAGCGCCGCGCTCGCGCTGCCGCTCACCTGGATCGAGCAGTGCCTCACGGAGACGGGGCTGTCGATCGAGCAGATGGTGCAGATGGGAACGCAGGAACAGGCAGGCGTGCAGGTCTCGATCAGCAACACGATCGGCAGCCTCCGTTTCCTGGGCTCGATGGACTGGCGCGATTTCGTCGAGTCGATGAGCGCGGTCGAAAAGAAGCTGCGCGAGGATCCCGGCGGAGTCTATCCCCGGATGGATTTCGGGACGCGCGACCGCTATCGGCACGTCGTCGAGGAGATCGCCAAGGGCAGCCCATTGTCCGAAAGCGAAGTCGCGCGGAAGGCGATCCAGCTTGCCCACGAAGGCGCGGCCGCAGCGGGTGGATCGAACGCCGGCGACGATCGCGCTGCGCACGTCGGGTTCTATCTCGTCGACAAGGGGCGGGTCCGGCTCGAGCGCGCCGCGAAGGCCGGGACTTCGCCGGTCCAATGGCTGTGGAGGATCGGGCATCGGGCCCCATTGTTCTTCTACCTCGGCGCGATTGCGACCATCACGGCGACACTGACTCTGGCGCTCCTGGCCGAAGCGCAACGCGACGGCGTCGTCAACGGGATGCTCGCGTGCCTCGCGGTCCTGCTGGTGCTGACGACGAGCCAGCTCGCCGTCGGATTGGTGAACTGGATCGCAACGCTCGTGGTGACTCCGCGCCCGCTGCCGCGGATGGATTTCTCGGAGGGAATTCCCTTCGAGTCCCGCTCGCTGGTCGTCGTCCCGACGCTCCTCATCTCCGTGGAAGATGTTGCAGGGCTGATCGAGGCGCTCGAAGTGCGATTCCTCGCCAATCGCGACCCCAATCTCTACTTTGCTCTGCTGACGGATTTCGTCGACGCGGCCGTGGAGACGCTGCCCGGAGACGAAGCGCTCTCGTCGGCGGCGGCACGAGGGATCGCGGAGCTGAACGAGAAGTACCGGGGTCCGGCGGACGGCAATGCGGAAGGTGCGTCCGACCGGTTCTTCCTGCTTCATCGTCCGCGTCGCTGGAATGCAACGGAGCGGAGGTGGATGGGCTTCGAGCGCAAGCGCGGAAAGCTCGCAGACTTGAACGCGCTCTTGCGCGGAGACGCGAAGGATCGCTTCTCGCTGGTCGTCGGCGACACGGCCGCGCTCGCCGGCGCGAAGTACGTGATCACGCTCGACACGGACACGCAGCTTCCGCGCGACTCCGCGCGACAGTTCATCGGCGTGATGGCACACCCGCTCAATCACGCCCATTTCGGCGCCGCCGTCAGGCACGGCGATGGCGCGCGGGTGACCGCAGGCTACGGCATCCTGCAGCCTCGAGTCGACGTGAGCCTCGCCGGCGCAAACCGCTCGCGGTACTCCCGCCTGCACGCGGGCGACCCGGGCATCGACCCGTATACGCGCGCGGTCTCCGACGTCTATCAGGATGTGTTCGGCGAGGGATCGTTCATCGGCAAGGGTATCTACGATGTCGACGCATTCGAGCACGCCCTCGGGGGCCGCTTTCCCGACAACAGGATCCTGAGCCACGACCTGATCGAAGGCTGCTACGCCCGCGCGGGCTTCTTGAGCGACGTTCAACTCTACGAAGAGTATCCGTCGACCTACGCTGCCGACATGAGCCGCCGGCATCGCTGGATTCGCGGCGACTGGCAACTTGCCGGGTGGCTGCTGCCGCGCGTACCGGGTCCGGGTCCGCGCCGGCTTCCGAATCCACTCTCCTGGCTGTCGCAGTGGAAGCTTCTCGACAACCTGCGGCGAAGCCTCGTGCCGCCGGCGCTGACGCTCCTCCTGCTCTTCGGCTGGATCGTGCTCCCGCACGCATGGGCGTGGACGCTGGTCGTGCTCGGGGTCCTCGTTCTTCCCGCGGCGTCCGCGTTTGCACTGCAATGGTTGCGGCGGCCCGAAGAAGTCCTGCCGGATCAGCACCTCGCGGCGACCGCGAGCATTGGCGGGCGCAACGCGGCGCAAATCGCGCTCACGCTCGCGTTCCTTCCTTTCGAAGCCACCGTCAACCTCGATGCGATCGCCCGCACGTGCTGGCGGATGCTGGTGACGCGGCGGCTCCTGCTCGAATGGAATCCGTCGGCGCTGGAGGATCCGGATCGCCGCTCCGGCAGCGCGCGCCCGCGCACCGGTCCCGTCGCATCGGCCGCGTCGATGTGGGTTGCCCCGGTCATTGCGACGGGCATAGGGCTCTTGCTCGCAGCGACGGGCTCGGTCGCGCTCGTCCCTGCCGCCCCGATTCTCGTGCTGTGGTTCGTCTCGCCGGGCATCGCGTGGTGGGTGAGCCGTCCGCTGCCTCGGCGCGAAGCGAACCTCACGACCCGGGAGATCGCGTTTCTGCGCATGCTCGCGCGCAGGACCTGGGCTTTTTTCGAGACGTTCGTGGGCCCGGACGACCGGTGGCTGCCGCCGGACAACGAGCAGGAGCACCCGGTGGCAGTCGTGGCGCACCGCACCTCGCCAACCAACATGGGACTCTCGCTGCTCGCGAACCTGACCGCCTACGATTTCGGTTTCATTCCGGCGGGCCAACTCCTCGCTCGCACCGCCAACGCGCTCGGCACGATGTCGGCGCTCGATCGCTTCGAGGGGCACTTCTACAATTGGTACGACACCCAAACCGGTAAGCCGCTGCCCCCGCTCTACATCTCCTCGGTGGACAGCGGCAACCTCGCGGGTCACCTGATGACGTTGCGACCGGGGCTCGCGGCGCTTGCCGATGCCCCGATCGTCGACGTGCGCTGGTTCGAAGGCTTGAGCGAGACGGCGCGTGCGCTCGCCGAAGCCATCGGCGGCCACCTTCCGACGCCGCTTTCGCAGCTCCTGCGCGATCTCGAAGCCGCGTACGACTCGCGGCCGACGACAGTCGCCGCGGCCCGCAAGTGGCTCGATCGCCTCGGCTCGAAGGTGAGCGAGGTCGCCGCGCGGATCTCCACGCAAGTCGCGAGCCTGCCCGATCCCGCCGCGTCGCCGGCACCTGCAAACGAGACCGCCTTCTGGAAGGAGGCGCTCGTCCGCCAGTGCCGCACGATGCAGGAAGAGCTCGCGTTGCTTGCCCCATGGAGCACGCTGACCCCTCCGTCCGATGCCTCGCTGCCGCCGCTCCGCGGCATCCCGACGTTGCGCGAGCTCGCGGGCTTCGCGACCGAATTGCGGCCCGCCAACGAGCGCGGCACGCACGGTGAAGCCGCCGCTGTCGACGACCAAGCGTTCCTGGAGGCCGTGAGCGAAGGCAGCCGACGCGCCGCGGAGCGGATCGCGGAGATCGAGCGCGTGGCGCTGCAGTGCGATTCGCTGGCGCGAATGGACTACGAGTTTCTCTACGACCGGGCGCGACATCTGCTGGCGATCGGCTACAACGTCGCGGAGCGCAGGCGCGACGCAAGCTACTACGACCTGCTCGCATCGGAAGCGCGATTCGCGAGCTTCGTGGCGATCGCGCAGGGCGAGCTGCCGCAGGAAAACTGGTTCGCGTTGGGTCGCGTGCTCACGTCCTCCGGCGGCGAGCGCGTGCTCCTGTCGTGGAGCGGGTCGATGTTCGAGTACCTGATGCCGCTGCTCGTCATGCCCACGTATGACAACACGCTGCTCGACCGGACGGCTCGCGTTTCGGTCAAGCGGCAGATCGCATACGGAAAGCTGCGCGGCGTGCCGTGGGGCATCTCGGAGTGCGGCTACAACTCGGTGGACGCGAGCCTCAACTACCAGTACCGGGCGTTCGGCGTCCCCGGCCTCGGCCTGAAGCGGGGGCTCGCGGACGATCTCGTCATCGCTCCCTACGCGTCGGCGCTGGCGCTCGTCGTGGCGCCGGAAGAATCGTGCGCGAATCTGCAGCGGCTCGCCGCCGAGGGACTCGCGGGAAGATTCGGCCTGTACGAGGCCGTCGACTACACGCCGGCGCGGTTGCCGCGCGGGCAGGAAAGTGCCGTGGTGCGCTCGTTCATGGCGCATCACCAGGGCATGATCCTGCTCTCGCTCTCCCACGTGCTGCTCGGGCGGCCGATGCAGAAGCGCTTCGAATCGGATCCGCTGTTCAAGTCGACGATGCTGCTCCTGCAGGAGCGCATCCCCAAGGCTGCCGTGCTCTACGCTCACCCCGCGGAGCTCTCGACGATCCGCGAAGTCGGCAGCGGCGCGGAGGCGCCGGTGCGGGTATTCGACCATCCGGATACACCGTCGCCGGAAGTGCAGCTGCTCTCGAACGGACGCTACCACGTGATGGTGACCAATGCGGGCGGCGGGAGCACCCGCTGGAGAGATCTCGCGGTCACCCGTTGGCGCGAAGACGCGACCTGCGACAACTGGGGCACGTTCTGCTATATCCGCGACACGGCGAGCGGCGAATTCTGGTCGACGGCGCACCAGCCGACCCTGCAGCGCCCGGCGCGCTACGAGGCGATCTTCAGCGAAGCGCGGGCCGAGTTCCGGCGGCGGGACAAGGATTTCGAGTCGCACCTCGAGATCGTCGTGTCCCCGGAAGACGACATCGAGTTGCGGCGCCTGCGCATCACCAACCGGTCGCGCGCCCGGCGCACGATCGACGTCACGAGCTACGCCGAAGTGGCGCTCGCCTCACCGGCGGCGGACGAGCTGCACCCGGCGTTTTCGAATCTCTTCGTGCAGACGGAGATCGTTTCGCAGCGGCAAGCCATCCTGTGCTCGCGGCGCCCTCGTTCCCGGGAAGAGCCGACGTACTGGATGTTTCACCTGATGGCCGTGCACGGACCCGGTTCGTCCGATGTCTCCTACGAGACCGACCGGATGGCGTTCATCGGACGAGGACGGACCGTCGCCGCGCCGCGAGCGATGCAGGAGCCGGGACGACTCTCGGGCACGCAAGGCTCCGTGCTCGATCCGATCGTCGCCATCCGGCAGAAGATCACGCTCGATCCGCAGCAGACGGCAACGATCGACATGGCCTCCGGAATGGCGGAAACGCGCGACGCGGCGCTGGCTCTCGTCGGCAAGTACCACGACCGCCACCTCGCCGATCGCGTGTTCGATCTCGCCTGGACGCACAGCGGCGTGACGCTGCGGCAGATCAATGCCAGCGAGTCCGATGCGCAGCTCTACGCGCGGCTCGCCGGATCGGTGCTGTTCGCCAACGCGTCGCTCCGCGCCGAGGCGCCGATCCTGCTCCGCAACCGGCGCGGACAGTCCGGCCTCTGGAGCTATGCCATCTCGGGCGACTTACCAATCGTGCTCCTCCAGATCGGAGACTCCGAGAACATCGACCTCGTGCGGCAGCTCGTGCAGGCGCACGCGTACTGGCGCCTCAAGGGTCTCGCGGTCGACCTCATTATCTGGAACGAGGACCGGGGCGGGTATCGGCAGGAGCTGCAGGACCAGATCATGGGACTGATCGCCGCCGGGATCGAAGCGCACGTGATGGACAGGCCCGGCGGCATCTTCGTGCGCCGCGCGGAACAGATCTCCGAAGAAGACCGCATTCTGATCCAATCGGTGGCGCGCGCCATCATCAGCGATCGTCGCGGCAGCCTCTCCGAGCAGGTCAACCGGCGGGGGCCGCCGGAATCGCGCGTTCCGCGGCTCGTGCAGGCCCGGCATCACCACCGCGCCGAAGCGCCGCCGGCCGAACCGCCCTCGCGCGCGCTCGTGCTCACGAACGGGATCGGCGGGTTCACCGCCGACGGCACCGAGTACGTCATCACGCTCCGTCCGGACGAGACGACGCCGGCGCCCTGGGTCAACGTGCTCGCGAACGCGAATTTCGGCACGGTGATTTCGGAGAGCGGGGTTGCATATACGTGGAACGACAACGCGCACGAGTTCCGACTCACGCCGTGGCACAACGATCCCGTGACCGACGCCGCGGGAGAGGCGTGCTTCGTGCGCGACGACGAAACCGGGCATTTCTGGTCGCCGTCGCCGCTGCCCTGCCGCGGCGCCGGCACCTACGTCGCCCGGCACGGCTTCGGCTACAGCGTGTTCGAGCACGGCGAAGACGGCATCGTCACCGAGCTCACCGTCTACGTTGCGCTCGACGCAGCCGTGAAATTCTCCGTGCTCAAGGTTCGCAACACGTCGGGGCGTTCACGCCGTCTTTCGGTCACCGGGTACGTGGAGTGGGTGCTGGGGGACTTGCGACCCAAGACGACGATGCACGTGGTGACCGAAATCGACCCGAAGACGGGCGCTCTGCTCGCCCGCAATTCCTACAACACCGAGTTTCCCGACCGCGTCGCATTCTTCGACGTTGACGAGCCGGGGCGCACCGCGACCGGCGACCGCGCGGAGTTCCTCGGCCGCAACGGCTCCCTTGCGTCGCCGGCGGCGATGGCGCGCGCTCGCCTTTCCGGAAAAGTCGGCGCGGCGCTGGATCCGTGCGCGGCGCTGCAGGTCTCTCTCGAGCTCGCCGAAGGCGAAGAGCGCACCGTCGTGTTCCGCCTCGGCGCAGGGCGCAACGCGGCCGACGTCGCGAGCCTCCTCCAGCGGTTCCGTGGCCTGGCTGGCGCACGCTCCGCGCACGACGCCGTTCGCGAGCACTGGCGGCAGACGCTTGGCGCCGTGCAGGTCGAAACGCCCGATGTGTCGCTCAACATCCTGGCCAACGGCTGGCTCGTCTACCAGACAATGGCGTGCCGCTTCTGGGGACGCAGCGGCTACTACCAGTCGGGAGGCGCATTCGGATTCCGCGACCAGCTGCAGGATGCGATGGCGCTCGTCCACGCCGATCCGTCGCTCCTGCGCGCGCATCTCTTGCGCTGCGCCGGCCGTCAGTTCGTCGAAGGCGACGTCCAGCACTGGTGGCATCCCCCGTCGGGACGCGGCGTGCGCACGCACTGCTCGGACGATTATCTGTGGCTGCCGCTGGCCGCGGCGCGTTACGTGAAGGCCACGGGAGACGGCGGAGTGCTGGACGAGCCCGTGGGGTTCCTCGACGGCCGCCCGGTGAACCACGGCGACGACTCCTACTACGACCTGCCCGGCCGCTCCGCCGAGACGAGAACCTTGTACGAGCACTGCGCGCGGGCGATCGTGTTCGGCCTCCGGTATGGAGCGCACGGTTTGCCGCTGATGGGCTCGGGCGATTGGAACGACGGCATGAACCGCGTCGGGATCGAAGGGAAGGGTGAAAGTATCTGGTTGGGATTTTTCCTGCATGCCGTGCTGCGCCAATTCGCGGAAGTCGCGCGAGGACGCGGCGACGTGCCCTTCGCCGAACGGTGCGAAGCCGAGGCCGGCAAGCTGCGCCAGAGCCTCGAGCAGCACGGCTGGGACGGCGAGTGGTATCGGCGCGCGTATTTCGACGACGGCACGCCGCTGGGATCGGCGAGCAACGTCGAATGCCGGATCGACTCGGTCTCGCAAAGCTGGTCGGTGCTCTCCGGCGCCGCGGACTCCAAGCGGGCGCGAATGGCCATGGAGGCGGTCGACGCACGCCTCGTGCGACGTGAGCACCGCCTGATCCAGCTGCTCGATCCGCCTTTCGACCGCTCCCCCCAGGACCCCGGCTATATCCGCGGCTATGTTCCCGGGGTGAGGGAGAACGGCGGACAGTACACGCACAGCGCGATATGGGCGGCGATGGCATTCGCCGCGCTGGGAGATCCGGAACCC
>Ga0207691_10003506_pt1 | contig 15269 bp, 16 predicted proteins | sample KBSM13metaG_FD_184327 | JGI IMG/M metagenome (GOLD analysis project Ga0207691, IMG submission 184327) | Miscanthus rhizosphere microbial communities from Kellogg Biological Station, Michigan, USA - KBS M1-3 metaG (SPAdes) (version 2) | ecosystem: Host-associated > Plants > Roots > Rhizosphere >... | reverse complement strand
TCGAACGCAATCCAGTCCTGCCAAGCTCGTTCCAGCGACAAGCCGAACACCCGCTCGAACTGGTCGGAATAGTAACGCTCGCTACTCTCGTCGCGCCGAATCCATTCGACGACCTTCTCCGGCGAGTAGACGTCCGAGAGATAAGTAAAAAAACGGGTGCCGTAGAGGTACGCATTGGCGCTGCCCTGGAAATCGACTTTGGTGCCGCGGGAGACGAGGCCCAGCGGATCGTAGAAATATGCGTTGTCCTTCACCATGGCGCGAAAGACCATCTCGTCGTAGCCGCCCTGCGCCCGGCCGACGCCGCCGTTCATCCAGGTCTCCATGAAAACGGCGCTGCCCTCGATGTACCAGCGCGGCGCCGAAAAACGCGGCGTCGTGAGGTAGTTATAGATGAGCGTTTCGGGATTCGCGGCCTGCGGCTGCACCTTGCCGTGGAAGAAGCGACGCCAGCGCTGCTCCCTGCTGGACGCGATGTCGCCCTGCACCATGTGAACCATCTCGTGGTTCATGAGCGAGAACATTCGCTCGCTTGCGGGATACGTCTCGAAAGCGTGCGACTGCGGCGCGATGTCGAAGACGAGTCGGTTGTGGGGCGCGGCGCCGGCGGAGGCGTTTCCGTAGTCCGCCAGGTCTTTCAACAGGATGGTCGTCGGCTCTGACGGAACCCACCCGAACATCCTGCGCTGCCAGGCGAGCGAGTTGGTGAAGGTCCGGATCGCGTGCGAAGCGAGATAGCCGACGGGATCAAAGTAGATGAGTTTCAGGTCCTTGGTCTCGACGTACGACATTCCCAGCGGATTCTCTTCTGCGGCTCTTGCAATCGAAACAAGCGCGAGCAACAGGCACAACACGCGAATAAGCACGCGAGCCCCTCCCGGGCCGAAACGGACGGCGAGAGCATACGGACTCGCCGACCAAAAGCAAAACCGCCGGCCAAGGGCCGGCGGTTTGCTAGCTCAAGGGCGAGTAAACGCCCTGATTCGTGACCTTAATTCTTGTTGTTCGCGGAGGCGGCACCTGAGGCTTGACCGGCTGCTTGAGCTGCGGCGCTGTTGCCCGAAGCCGCCCCTTTTGCTTGGTTGGCCGCAGCCGCGCTATTCGCTTGGTTGGCCGCAGCCGCGCCATTTGCTTGGTTGGCCGCAGCCGCGCTATTTGCTTGGTTGGCCGCAGCCGCGCTGTTCGCTTGGTTGGCCGAGGCGGCACCTTGCGCGCTGCTAGCCGCATTCGCTGCCGCGTCACCCGCGGCCGGAGCGGTGGTCGATTGGGCGGACGAGCCCGGAGCGCCAAGCTTCACGTCTTCAGCGGTGTTCTGTGGCGCCTTGTAACGCGTAGCCGGGACGATCGTGCCGGACGTGTCCTTGGTGCCGGGCGGAAAGTCGATGCCCGAGGACATCACGAGAACCACCGCCGCTGCGGCGATGGCGCCGCCGATCCAGATCTTCCGCTTCGAACCGCTTTTTTGTTCACTCATCTCATTGCTCCTGAAGTTTGGCCATCGCTGAGAATCCCCAGAATTCCTGGCCGACCTCCCCGAACCGGAATCCGGGGCATCCCTGAAAGTTGATCCAATTTCACGAGGCGCGGCGAAAGGCTGGTGAACGCCAGCATTCGACCGCGTTTGTTGCGAAAGAGAAGCCATCACCGAAGAGACGAGGCCCTCGGGCGGGTACGCCTTGGGCACGCCTGCGAGATCGTCGAACAACCGCTTCAGCTCGTCGAATTCAGCCCGGGCGGCCGGGTCGGCGGCAAGCTGCCGTTCGAGCTGCTGCGCTTCCTTGGACGTCGCTTCGCTGTCGAGGACAGCATGCATCAATTCCGTGAGTGGCGTGTTTTTCATGTTCATTCCGGCCGGAGGCCCTTCAGCATGTCGCGAAGGCGGTGCCGCGCCTCGAACAAGCGCGACTTCACCGTTTTCTCATCCAAATCCAGGATCTGACCGATCTCCTGGTAGCTGCACTCCGAAAAGTGGCGCAACGAGAGCACGATCCGATCCTTGGTCGAGAGGCGCATCATGGCGCCCCGAATAAGACGCGATATCTCGGCAGCCCCGACACGAGACTCCGGATTGTCGCGCTCGGAACCAGGAAGGTCGACCTCGTCGTCGAGCGGCTCTTCGCGACGGTTTCGTCGAAGCAGATTGAGCGACTCGTTGATGGCAATGCGGTAGATCCAGCTGAAGAACTTGTACCGGGGGTCATACTCGTCGAGCTGCTCTGCGATCTTGAGGAATACGATCTGGGCGATGTCGCTTGCGTCTTCGGGACTGCGCAAGACCCAGAAAGCGGCGTTGTACAGCGGCCGTTGGTAGCGGACGACCAGCTCGCCAAAGGCATCCCGATCGCCGCTCCGGTAGCGTTCCAACAGGGTCTGATCGGTGTCATCACCCACAATTACACCCGGCAAGGCGGAAGGTTGGGAGCGAATTACCGGGCCGGGTCGATTTCGAAGATCTGGTCGAAGCCCGAATAGCGGAAGATGTCCTCCAGGTGCCGGTTGACGCCCGTGAGCCGGAGCTTCCCTCCGGCGCCCGACAGCCGTTTCTGCGTCTTGAGGAGCACGCCCAGCCCGGCGCTGGAGATGTATTCGAGGCCCCGGCAATCGAGGGAGACTGTTCCGACGACCTTTTCGAGGAACGCCAAGGCGGCCGGGCACTGGGAGGCGTCGAGCCGCCCCGAGATGACCACCGCGCCATCCGCGCCGAAATTCATAGCGAGCATTGACCACTCCCCCGTTCCAGATGCCCCTTCATGCCGTCCGCCGGGCGCCGGTTTTGCGGAACGTCGTCCGACTCTGGCGCCGCTCGATCGAGTACTCGTACTGCAGGGAGTCCACGAGCCGCCGGACGAGGTGCAGGCCGAGCTTCCCCGGCTTGCGCGCCTCGATCGGCAGGTTGATGTCCGCGTCCGGCGCCTCGGTCACGTCGAAAAGATCGACATCATAATCGGTCAGCGACACTTCGACCCCGTCCGGCGCAGGCGCCATCTCGAGACGGATCGAGGGCGCGCCGTGCGGGCTGTACTTGACCATGTTCGTGAACAGCTCTTCGAGCACGAGGTCGACGGTCGGCAGCAGGTCGCGGTCCACACCGTGCTGGCCGAAGAACTCGGACGTGAAAGCAAAGATCTCCTCGAGCGAATCGAAGCTTCGAGAGAAGGACCGGGCCGCAGTCACCGTTGCCGTCATGTCCGGAGCCGCCGCTTCACGAGCACGATCGTGATGTCGTCTTCCTGCGGGGTCCCCTGCGCGAAAGCCTCGACGCCGGACAGCAGCGCGGACGAGAGATCGGCCATCGACCCGGCGCTGTGAGCGCGAATGATCGACTCCACGCGCTCCTCGCCGAAAAGCTCGTTGCGGCGATCGCCGTATTCATAGATGCCATCGGACAGGAGCGCGAGGACGTCGCCGGCCTCGAGATCCACGGTCACTGCCGGTCGCAGCTTGGAAAGCGGCATGGCTGCCAGCGGAAAGCTCGTGGGATTGTGGCGCTCACACAGCCCCGAAGACGCATGGTAGTGAAGGATCGGCGCCTGGCCGCCGCTGTGGAAGCGCAACCGATGCGTCTCGCCGTCGAGGAGGCCGATGAACGCGGTGATGAAGCGGTCGTCGGAGATCGTGGCCGCGAGCTGATTGTTCACCTGCAGGAAGGCGGTCTCGAGATCCGCGCCGAGACGAAACGCCATGCGCAGCATGGCGTGCATCTGCGTCACGGAAAGCGCCGGCCCGATGCCGTGTCCGGTCGCGTCGCCCAGCACGACGAGGAGTCCCTGCTCCAGCATCGCGAGGTCGAAGGTGTCGCCTCCCGTGAGGCTCGCCGGGCGTGACATGCCGTAGACGTCGTATCCCGGCACGGCCGGCATCACCGACGGCAGCGTGCTCATTTGCACGGCGCGCGCTACCTCGAGCTCCTGGCGCATTTTCTCCCCTTCGATCAGCGCCTCCGTCATCCGCACGCGCTGCAGCGCAACGGCGCACTGCGCGGCCAGTGCCCGCGCGAGGACTTCGTCGTCGTGGTCGAAAACGCCGGCCGTTTTGTTGAGCACCTGCATGACGCCGACGAGCACGTTCTTGTGATCGATGAGCGGAAGGGCGAGCATGCAGCGCGTCCGGTAGCCGGAAGCTCGGTCGACGTCGCGGTTGAAGCGCGCGTCGCCGTAGCAATCGCCGACGTTGATGATCTTGCGTTCATGCGCGCACGCGCCGACGATGCCGGCACTGGCAGCAACGCGCACCGGCGCGATGCCGGTCGCTATTTCGAGGACCAGCTCGTCGGAGGCCGCGTCGTAGAGCCACACCGAGCCGCGGTCCGCGTGGAGCACCTGCTTCGCGGCATTGACGACCTCGGACAGCATCGTCGTGAGATCGTACGGCGCCGCGAGCTTGCTCGTGACCTCGAGGATCACTTCCATGTCGCGCACCGTCAAGCCGCGTTGGGTTGCTTCGGCGCTCACCCCGTTCTCCGTCATCGCGAGCGAATGTATCAGAGCGGCGGCCGGTTGAGGTCGATGTGCAACACCGGGCGGTTGGTATCGCGCTGAAGCGGGCCCGTTCGCCGTTGGCCGCAAATTTATGTGTAAGATTACCGACCACCGATTTGCCCTGGTGCCCACCCTTGGGGTCCCGGTAGAAGATGGCCTTTGAGCGGATGAGAGTCTTTACCGGCAACGCGAACCCCAAGCTCGCCGAAGCCGTCTGTCGCCATCTCAACACCAGCCTCGGTCGGTGCGTCGTGGGGCGTTTCTCCGACGGCGAGGTAATGGTCGAGCTTCTGGAGAACGTGCGCGGCCGGGATGTCTTCATCCTGCAGTCGACGTGCGTCCCGACGAACGACAACCTGATGGAGATCCTCGTGATGACGGATGCGCTGAAGCGCGCGTCCGCCGGACGGATCACCGCGGCGATTCCCTATTTCGGCTACGCGCGGCAGGATCGGCGGCCGCGCTCCGCGCGTGTGGCGATCACGGCCAAGGTGGTCGCCGACATGCTAACGACCGTGGGCGTGAACCGGGTCATGGTGATGGACCTGCACGCCGATCAGATCCAGGGGTTCTTCAACATCCCCGTCGACAACATCTATGCGACGCCCATTCTCCTCGGCGATCTGTGGAAGCAGAATTACGACGACCTGCTGGTCGTGTCGCCCGACGTTGGCGGCGTGGTCCGGGCGCGCGCCATTGCGAAGCGGCTCGATTCCGATCTCGCGATCATCGACAAGCGCCGGCCGCGCGCGAACGTCGCCGAGGTCATGAACATCATCGGCGACGTCAAGGGACGGACCTGCGTGATCATGGACGACATCGTCGACACCGCGAACACGCTCTGCAAGGCAGCTACCGCGCTCAAGGAGCACGGCGCGAAAAAAGTAGTCGCTTACTGCACGCATGCCGTGCTTTCGGGCGGGGCGGTCCAGCGGATAGCGACCTCCGAGCTCGACGAGATCGTAGTCTCCGACACGATTCCGCTGACCGAGGAGGCGCAAGCCTGTTCGCGGATCCGCATCCTGTCGTGCGCGCAGCTCCTGGCCGAGACGATGACGCGCGTCTCGAACGAGGAGTCGGTCAGCTCGCTGTTTACGGAGTAAGAACGGCGAAGCCTAAAGGGCGTGATGAAACGCGAGTCGGCGCTTGAGGCCGACGAGGCGATGGTAGAAACGGCCGAAAACGGTTACACTTCAAGGCTTTCCCCGGCACAGACCGGGATGTCGCCAACCGCAGACGACCGGACCGGGCGCCCCTTGGCGTCCCCTCCCGGAAGGCCGCAGACATCAGGAGTCGCAACATGGAATTCATCGCATTCCCACGTAAGGCCGAAGGGCGCGGCGCCAACCGCCGCATGCGCCGCGCCGGCAAGGCGCCCGGGGTCGTGTACGGGGGCACGCAGGAACCGGAGGCGATCGAGCTCGATCACAACGCCCTTTTCCACGCGCTGCGCAACGAAAAGTTCCACGCGTCCATCCTCAGCATGACCGTCGACGGGAAGTTGACGAAGGTCCTGCTGCGCGACGTGCAGATGCATCCTTTCAAGAACGAGATCCTCCACGTCGACTTCCAGCGCGTCGACGAAAACCGCAAGATCCACATGAAGGTGCCGTTGCACTTCGAGAACGGCGATAAGTCGCCGGCCGTCAAAGTGTCCGGCGCGATCGTGAGCCACGTGATCACGGATCTCGATGTGACCTGCCTGCCGAAGGACTTGCCGGAATTCATCCGCGTGGACCTATCCGAGCTGGACGTCGGCCATTCAGTGCACGTGTCGGCGCTAGGCCTTCCGCCCGGTGTCACGGTCGTGACGAAGGGCAAGCTTGACCCGGTGGTCGCTGCGGCCGTCGTGCCCAAGGCGCACGTCGAGGAGACCGCGCAAGCGACGCCGGAAGCCGAAGCGGGTGCCGCGGTCGCAGGAGCCGCGGCTCCGGGCGCAGCGCCGGCGGCCGAGGCAAAGCCAGCCGATGCAAAGGGCGGCGACAAGAAAGAAGCGGGCAAGGACGACAAGAAGAAGTAAGAGGCGAAGTCAGCGCACACTGTCGCGACTTCGCGCATCAGGCCCGCCGTGCGCCACGCGGCGGGCCTTTTCGTTGACGTTGGCGTGGGGTGCTCACGGTCCGCCATGACGGCAACATCTTCCACACACCACGCTCATGCGCAGCGGTGAAGGCAAGCCGGCTGTGCGACTTGTCGCCGGGCTGGGCAATCCCGGGCGAGAGTATGCGTTCACGCGTCACAACGCGGGGTTTTGGTTCCTCGATGCGCTGGCGTCGAAAGTGGGCGCTGCGTTTCGCAGCGAAAGCAAATTCCAGGGGCAGCTTGGCAAGGCGGAGGGCAACCTGCGTCTCCTGAAGCCGATGACCTACATGAACCTGTCCGGGCGGTGCGTATCCGCGGCCGCCCGCTTTTTCACCATCGCGCCCGCCGAAATTTTGGTGGTCCACGACGAGCTCGACCTTCTACCGGGCGACGCGAAGATGAAGTTCGGCGGCGGCGTGGCGGGTCACAACGGCCTGAAGGACATCTCGGCGCAACTCGGAACCAAGGATTTCTGGCGGCTGCGAATCGGCATCGGCCACCCGCGCGACTCTTCGATTCCGCAACAGGACGTCGCCGACTACGTGCTGGCGCCGCCGACCGTAGCCGACGGCAAGACCATCGCGGCCGCGGTCGAGCGCGCGCTCGATGCCTGGCCCGCGATCGCGGCGGGCGAGTTCGAGCGGGCTATGCTGCTGCTGCATACCAAGGAAAAGTAGACATGAGCTTGAGATGCGGGATCGTCGGCCTGCCGAACGTGGGCAAGTCGACGCTGTTCAATGCGCTGACCCGCGCGGGAATCGCGGCCGAGAACTATCCGTTCTGCACGATCGAGCCGAACGTCGGCATCGTTGAAGTGCCCGACCCGCGCCTAGCGCAGCTCGCCGCCATCGCGAAACCGGAGAAGGTGCTGGCGGCGACCGTGGAGTTCGTCGACATCGCCGGCCTCGTCGCGGGGGCGTCCAAAGGCGAGGGCCTCGGCAATCAGTTCCTCGCCAACATCCGCGAGACCGATGCGATCGCCCACGTCGTTCGCTGCTTCCTCGACGACAACGTGGTCCACGTGTCCAACAGGATCGATCCCGTCTCGGACATCGAGACCATCAACACGGAGCTGGCGCTCGCCGATCTCGCTGCCGTGGCGAAGCAGATCTCGAAGTACGAGAAGCCGGCCCGCGCCGGCGACAAGGAGGCGCAGCGTATCGTGTCGGTGCTGAAGAAGGTCGAAGCGGTGCTCGATCAGGGCAGGCCTGCCCGCAGCGCCGACCTCTACCACGAGGAACAAGACGCATTGAAACCCTTCTTCCTGCTCACGATGAAGCCGACGATGTACGTCGCCAACGTGGCGGAGCGGGGATTTCACGACAATCCGCTGCTCGACGCCGTCGTCGCGTACGCAGCGAAGGAGGGGGCACCGGTGGTCCCCGTCTGCGCCGCGCTCGAAGCCGAGATCGCCGATCTCGAGGGCGAGGACAAGCTCGCGTTTCTCGCGGACCTCGGACTCTCGGAGCCGGGGCTCGACCGCGTGATCCACGCAGGCTACAAGCTGCTGGGGCTCGAGACGTACTTCACCGCGGGTCCGAAGGAAGTGCGCGCGTGGACGATCCATCACGGCGACACCGCGCCGAAGGCGGCGGGCGTCATCCACACCGACTTCGAGAAGGGCTTCATCCGCGCCGAGGTGATCGCCTTTCCGGACTTCATCGCCGCGAAGGGCGAGCAGGGCGCGAAGGAGCACGGCAAGATGCGCCTGGAAGGCAAGGAGTACGTCGTCAAGGACGGCGATGTGATGCACTTCCGCTTCAACGTCTAGATGAAGGGCCCCCAACGCTCACTTCGTTCGCTGGCTCCCGAGGTTCGCACGGCGCGTCGCAGTTGCTGCTCGCGGACGTGCGGGCGGCGGACGATGACCGCTCGCGCAGGATGAAGCTTCGCTTCACCAAGATGCACGGCCTCGGCAACGACTTCGTCGTTCTCGACGGCATCGCGCAGCGGATCGCCATGACGGCGGCGCAGTATCGTCGATTGGCCGACCGGCGTCTGGGCGTCGGATGCGATCAGGTGCTGATCGTCGAGCGTACGCGCCGTCCGGACGTCGACTTCCGCTACCGGATCTTCAACGCGGATGGCGGGGAGGTCGAACAGTGCGGCAACGGCGCGCGCTGCTTCGTCACGTTCGTGCGCGACAAAGGCTACACGCAGGCGAAGCGCATACGCGTCGAGACGGCGGGCGGCATCATCGTGCCGGAGGTCGACGACAACGGCGAGGTGACAGTCGATATGGGCGAGCCGCGATTCAAACCCGAGGACATCCCCTTCGTCGGCGCGCAAGCCGACGATCGTGCTGCCGGCGGGAGCGGCGACCTCGTCCAGCTGCTCGACGTGGGCGGCGAGACCGTTGCCATCAGCCTCGTCTCGATGGGAAATCCGCATGCCGTGCAGGTCGTCCGCGACGTGGAAGCGGCGCCAGTCTCGACCCAGGGACCGTTGCTGGAGCACCACGCGCGTTTTCCGCAACGAGTGAACGCAGGCTACATGCAGGTATTGGATCGCGCTAACATTCGACTACGCGTCTGGGAACGAGGCGCCGGGGAGACTCTGGCGTGCGGCACCGGCGCGTGCGCGGCGGTGGTGACCGGGATTCGGCGAGGGCTCATCGATTCGCCCGTGCGGGTCGAGACGCGCGGAGGGTTGCTGACCATCGCGTGGCCGGGGCCCGGCGCCGGCGTGCTGATGACGGGGCCCGCTACGACGGTGTTCGAAGGCGAGTGGGAGGTACCCTCGGCGTGACGCCGGCGGGCGCTCGACAAAAAAATGACCACTGACAGGACAAACGGGATGGAAGCAAACGACGTCGCGCGGTACCTGAAGCAGAACCCCCGCTTTTTCGAAGAATACGCCGACGCCATCGCCGACATCTTCGTCCCCCATCCGCACGGTGGTCACGCAATCCCGATCGCGGAGCGCCAGATCGTCACGCTGCGCGAGAAGAACACCGATCTCGAGAATCGGTTGCGCGACATGATTCGCTTCGGGGGCGAGAACGATCAGATCAGCGAAAGGCTGCACAGGTCGACGCTAGCGTTGATCGCCGCGCCCGATCTCGAGACGACGCTGCAGATCCTCTATCACAGCCTCAAGGAGGATTTTCGCGTGCCCCAGGTGAGCTGCCGTCTTTGGGGCAAGGTGCCGGAACAGTCGTATCTGCCCGAGCTCGCCGCCGCGAGCCAGGAGCTGCGCGATTATGCCCACAAGCTGGGCACGCCGTACTGCGGGCGGACGCCGCCGTTCGAGTCGCGCGACTGGTTCGACAGCGGGCAGGACTGCCAGTCGTTCGCCTTCCTGCCGCTGCGCACGGCGTATACGTTCGGTCTGCTCGGCCTCGCCGATGAGGATGCCGAGCGCTTCCATTCCGGCATGGGCACGGTGTACCTCACGCGCCTCGCGGAGCTCGCGAGCGTCGCGACATCGCGCTACCTGCCTCCGGCGTAGCAGGACGCATCCCGGTGCGCAAGGCGGCCGCTCCTGCAATCGCGCCGCGGGCCAACACGCCGCCGGCCATCGCGCCGGTGAACGCCGCGCATCTGGCGGCGTTCGGCGAGCACCTGCGCTCGCGGCCGCTGCACACCCGCTCCGCCTACTTGCGCGATGCGACGGTGCTTGCCGCGCTCGCCCGCGACACCGATGTGGCGCAGCTGCGCGCTCCGGAGCTGCGCCGCTTTCTTGCAACTGTTCACGGGCGCGGGTTGTCGGGCCGAAGCCTCGCGCGAATGCTCTCGTCCTGGCGCGCGCTCTACAGGCACCTTCAGGATCGCGAGCCGTCGATCAAGGAAGATCCTTGCGCAGGGCTCAAGGCGCCGAAGGCGGTGAAGCGTCTTCCCTCGGCGCTGTCGCCCGATGAAGCCGCGCAGCTCGTCGAGATAAAAGGCGACGAGGCGCTCACGGTCCGCGATCGCGCGCTGTTCGAGCTTGCGTATTCATCGGGATTGCGCCTGTCGGAGCTCGCGGGCCTCGACGTCGATCGGGTCGATCTCGCGTCCGCGGAAGTGCGCGTGTGGGGCAAAGGCTCGAAGGAACGAATCGTTCCCGTCGGCGCTTCGGCGCTCTCGGCGATTCGAGCGTGGCTCGACAAGCGGGCGCAACTGCCCGATGCCGATCCGAAACCGATGTTCGTGGGTCGCGCCGGCAAGCGAATCACCCCGCGCGCGATCGAGCGCCGGCTTGCCGACTGGGCGTTGCGGCAGGGCCTCACCCGGCACGTGCATCCGCATATGCTGCGGCATTCGTTCGCGTCGCATGTGCTGCAATCGTCCGGCGACCTGCGCGCGGTCCAGGAAATGCTCGGTCACGCGAGCATCGCGAGCACGCAGGTCTACACGCACCTCGATTTCCAGTATCTCGCCAAGGCGTACGACCGCGCGCATCCGCGCGCGAGACGCAAGAAAACCTGATCGGTAGCTGCGCGCCCCCGCGTGCTCGTTACGCGGGCTCGACGAAACGGACGACACCCGGCAGCCATGGCAGGTCGGTCGGCCCGGGGTCGCGACCCGCTTGCTTCAGCAGCGTCGTCAGCTGTCCGCGGTGGTGGGTTCCATGGTTGAACAGGTGCACCGCGGCGAGGGCGCGCGCGAGCTCGCGAGTGCGACCGTCGACCTTGCTCGTATAAGTGAGCGAGCCCGCAAGCCATTCCGTCGTCGTGTTGCCCGCCCAGTCGAGCATCCTGCGATCGGTGACTTCCCGTTCGCGCGCGAGCTCGCTGAAATCGTCGAACATGTCGGCGCCGAATGCGGGCGCGGTGCACGGCTCATCGATGAAGCGGCCCAGCCACATCCGGTCGCCCCACAGCAGGTGATTGAGCGTGCCGTGCATCGAGTGGAAGAACGCGCCGCGGTCACGCTTGCGCTCGTCGTCGGGGATCTCGCCGACGAGAGCGTACAGCCGCTCGTTCATCCAGCGGTTGTAGCGCGCCATGACCTGACAGTATTCGGGCGTGATCATCGCTTCCATCCGTTTGGTTCGGAACCGGTTTGCTTCGGACATCAGGCCGCAACGGCCTCCTCGTCGACTTGGGCAAGCTCCTCGACCTCGATCGCCGAGGCGAGCTGCGCGAGTCGCGCGATGACGCCGTAGGAATAGAAGCGATTCGGCAGACACCCCGGCGGGCCGCTCAAGTCCGGGATGCACGGCGTCTCGAACGCGAGGGGCACGAACTCCGCGCCTGGGGCGTTCAGGTTCTCGTCCTTGCCACGCTGCGCATGGACGCGATAGAAGCCGCCCACCACAAAGCGATCGATCATGTAGACGACCGGCTCGGCGATGGCGTCGTGTATCGACTCGAACGTCGGCACCCCTTCCTGGACGATGACGGAAGACACTTCCAGCCCCTCCTTCACCACCGCCATCTTGTTGCGCTGCTTGCGATTGAGTCCGACGACCTCCGAGGCGTCGTGGACGGTCATGATGCCCATGCCGTAGGTGCCCGCGTCGGCCTTCACGATGACGAACGGCTTCTCCCCGATGCCGTATTCGGCATACTTGGCCTTGATCCGGTCGAGCAGGAAGGAGACGTTCGACGCGAGGCACTCCTCGCCCGCGCGCTCCTGGAAATCGATCATCCCGCAGACGCCGAACAGTGGATCGATGAGCCAGGGATCGATGCCGAGCATCGACGCGAAGTCCTTCGCGACGTCGTGAAACACCTTGAAGTGATGCGACTTCTTGCGGTTGTGCCAGCCGGCGGCAAGCGGCGGCGTGATCGGCTGGTCGATGTCGGCGAGGACCTTCGGCGCCCCGGCAGACAGGTCGTTGTTGAGCAGCACCATGCACGGATCGAAATCAGCGAGACCCACGCGACGCCCGGTGCGCATGATCGGCTCGAGCGTGAGCGAGCCCCGGCTCGGGAGCTCGATCGCCGTCGGCGCCAGCAAATCCGCAGTGAGGGAGCCCAACCGTACGCGCATTCCCGCGTGACGCAGTATGTTCTGCAGCGTCTCGACGTTCTGCAGGTAGAACGTGTTGCGCGTGTGATTCTCGGGGACGAGCAGGATGCCGCGCGCATCCGGGCACACCCGTTCGACGGCGGCCTGGATCGCCTGTACGCACAGCGGCAGGAACGCAGGATTCAGGTTGTTGAAGCCGCCAGGAAAGAGATTCGTATCGACGGGCGCCAGCTTGAATCCGGCATTGCGCAAATCGACCGACGCATAGAACGGCACGGCGTGTTCCCGCCACTGCGTGCGAAACCAGCGCTCGATATCCGGCATCCGATCGAGGATGACCTGCTCCAGCGCCTGCAGCGGGCCCGCGAGGGCGGTAGTCAGATGAGGAACCATGGCCGCTCGCAAGGAAGGGGCGGGGTGCGATTGTAGCGGAACCCGGAAGGCCTGCCGTCGGAGCGGCTCGGAGAACGCGCGCGACAGTCCCCCTCACTCGGGAAAGCGCGCGACGGGGTGCCCGGCCGCGACATCTTTGCGGTACAGACGGTACAACTCCTTGCGGTCACCGGGACGCGCGCCTTCCCAAACCCGAACCCACTCCTCCGACGGCCCCGTCGCGCCGGTAGCGCGCGTTCTCTGCACGAGCAGAGTCATGCATGCCGCGTCGGGCACGCGCTCCAGTCGCACGGTGGTCACGTTCTCGAAATAGACGAACAGACCCCGCTGTCCTTCCCCGAAATACAGACTGGCGACGCAATCGCCTTCGGGAAGCGCGCGCGCCAGGGACCGGAACATCTCGCGATAGCTCATGCCGGAATCGAGATACCGCAACCATAGCGTCATCGCGAGGGCCCAACAGAGCGTGATGCCGGACACCCATTGCACGAGGGCACGTCCTGCCGACGAGGGGCCGCTCGCGAGCACCCACGCGGCGCTCAGCGTGACGGCGAGTGCTAGAGCGAGTGGCGGCGACTGCACCACAGGCTCGAAACCGGGCTGGTGTTCGAGCAGCTTCGACTGCCACCATGCGGGAATTCCGGTCACGAGCGCGAGCCACGAGAGCCAGTGCCGGCGACCGCGCGAAAAGCGCGTGCATCCAGAAAGCCGGAGGGAGCGCGCCGACGACGGCCGCGACGCCGAGCGCCGCGGCGTAGCGCCGGGTGCGCCATGCAGCGAAGAGCGGCAGCAGCAGAGCGGTCAAGGCGAGCACGCCGGGACCGAACAATCCTTTGCCGAAGAATGCGGAAGCGCCGCCGAGACCAAGCGCTGCGCCGGCCGCCCAAAGCGACTTCCGGGCCAACGCCAGGCCATACATGCCCACCGCCACTCCGGCGAGGAGCACGACGTCCGGGATGAGTTGGTGCATCCGTGGGAGCGTGCCCAGGCACCCCAGCGGAATCAGCACGGCCGCCGAGGCGAAGCCCCGCCCGAAGATCTCGCGCGCCGTCAGGGCGAGAAAGACGAGCGCGAGCGCGACGAAAGATCCTGTGGCAAGACGCGCGGCATCGTGCGCGGGCAGCAGCCCGTTCAACAGTTCGACGAAGGCGCCGGCGACGACGTAGATCCCCGGCGGCTTTTCGACGAACGGTTCGCCCGCGAGGGTAGTTACGACCAGTCGCGCGTCCTCAGATGGTCGAGGACGATCCCGAAGGTGTACGCCTCGTCGGGCTTCCACGGATCGTGGCCGATAACCCCGAACAGAATCCATGCGGACGCCAGTAAAACGACCCACCGGACCGCCGGGATCCCCGCGACCGGCGAACGCAAAAGGCCTCGCGCCGGTCGCCGCCAATGGATGGCGGACATCGTCTCGGCGGGGGATTGCGCCACGGCGTGCGGCCTTCAGCGCGGGGTGCCGATTGTTGCATGAAATGGCGCACCGTTCCGAAGGCGGATGCCACAGAGGAACTTGGCGTCACGGTCGAGCAAGGGGATCGCTCGCCGCTCCCCGATGCTGAGGAAAAAAAGGGGCGCCGTTGGGGCGCCCCGAAGTTCCAGGAGGTTCTCTACTGCTACCGCATGCGCGTTCCGGCCGCTAGATCCGGTACGCGGATTCGCCGTGGGAGCTGATGTCGAGGCCTTCGCGCTCCTCTTCCTCGGTGACGCGCAGCCCGATCAAGAGGTCGACGATCTTGTAGGCGATGAACGCCACGACGCCGGACCAGACGATCGTGGTGCCGACTCCTTTCGCCTGAATGATGAGCTGGTCGAAGATCGAGTAGTCGGCGCTGATCTTGTTCGCGACGTAATCGTAGATGCCCTGGCCCCCGAGCTTCGGTGCGGCGAACACGCCCGTGAGCAGCGCCCCCAGGATTCCGCCGACAGCGTGCACGCCGAAAACGTCGAGCGCATCGTCGGCGCCGAGCATCTTCTTGAGACCGTTCACGCCCCAAAGGCACACGAGTCCCGCGAGCAGGCCGAGAATCAGCGCGCCGTTGACCCCGACGAATCCGCATGCAGGCGTGATGGCAACAAGGCCGGCGACGGCGCCGGACGCCGCCCCCAGCATCGACGGCTTGCCCTTGATGACCCACTCGGCGAGCATCCACGAGAGGACGGCGGCGGCGGTGGCGACGAGTGTGTTGATGAAGGCTAGCGCGGCAGTGTCGCCGGCTTCGAGCGCCGAACCGGCGTTGAAGCCGAACCAGCCGACCCACAAGAGCGAGGCGCCGATCATCGTGAACGTCAGGTTGTGCGGCGCCATCGAGTCCTTGCCGTAGCCGACGCGCTTGCCTGCGACGTACGCTCCGACGAGCCCCGCAACGCCGGCGTTGATGTGCACGACCGTCCCGCCCGCGAAGTCGAGCGCGCCCAT
>Ga0207691_10003503_pt1 | contig 15273 bp, 27 predicted proteins | sample KBSM13metaG_FD_184327 | JGI IMG/M metagenome (GOLD analysis project Ga0207691, IMG submission 184327) | Miscanthus rhizosphere microbial communities from Kellogg Biological Station, Michigan, USA - KBS M1-3 metaG (SPAdes) (version 2) | ecosystem: Host-associated > Plants > Roots > Rhizosphere >... | reverse complement strand
GCTGACGAGGAAGCCGAATGCCGCCTTCTCGGCGGCGGCGAACGACTCGGCAAAAGTAGGCGGCTCGGCCACGAACAGAACGAGGCTCGTCCCGGGCTCGTCGTTCGTAGCCGCCGGAGCGTTCTCGCCGCCGTCGAGGCGGTCGTCGCGTTCCAGCATGGGGTCGTCGTACGCTTCCATGAAGTCCCTTCGTCCCTGCTGCACGCGACTGATCGTCGGCGCGGGGAGCCCTAGGTCCCTCGTGCCGCGGCGTGTCGTCTGGACGTAGGTGGAAAGTACCACCAGGTGGCGGCAACGATCAAACCGAAAACCGAGTAAGTGATCGTAAAAATCCACGCGGGTGCGTCGTAATACAGCAGCCATTGCAGCCAGTGCTCGACGAAGCCGCCGCCGTAGGTCGCGGCGCCGGCGCGCGAGCGCAGCCACATCTCGAGCGTGGTCAGCGGGCAGGTCAGGCCGAGCCAGGCCTCGGCGACGACCGCCGCGATCGCCGCCGCGTGGGCGAGGCGAAAGCCCAGGCCGTTCACCCAGCGCCAATGCGCCAGGTTGCCGACGACGATCAGTACCGGCCCGGCGACGACGAACACCACCAGCGCCACGTGCAGGCCCAGCACGGCGTTCGCGAGCCAGAGCAGCGTCGCGCCTTCGGGCATGGTCAGGGCCTCGCGATCGCCGGCCCGGCCCGGGGCGACCGAGGCCGGGAGCGGTCAGGCGCGCTCGAGAAAGCGGGCGATCGCCGCATTCACGCGCTCCGGATGGGTGACCGGGCCCATGTGCCCGAGCTCGTCGAACTCGAGCACCTCGACCCGCGGCAGCGTCGCGACCAGGAGGCGCGCCACGCCCCGGGCCGACTCGGTCGTCTGCCCCCCGAGCAGGAAGAGCACCGGCATGTCGAGCCTGCGGAATGCCCCGAGCGGCGTCGGCTCGGTGAAGAGCGCGTGCTTCCAGCGGCGAGCGTTGACGGCCGACGCGGCGATGGGCGCGCGCCGCGGCTCGGGCATCCGCTGCCAGGTGCCTTCGCCCATCCAGTAGTCGATGAACGCCTCGGCCGCCTGATTCCGGTCGCCGCGCTCGAGGGCGAGTGCCGTGTCGGCCACCGCCTGGCGGATGCCGTCGGCGGCATTCGGCGGCGGCGCGTCGGCGTCGATGAGCGCGAACAGGGTCGGCTCGTACAGCACCAGCGCGCGCACGCGCTCGGGTCGATCCAGGGCCGCGCGCAGGACGATCGCCGCGCCGTAGGAATGGCCGACCAGGGTCAGCGGCGAGCCGGCGTCACGCAGCACCGGCTCGATCAGCTCGACCTCGTCGGCAAGGCGGATCTCCCGGTCCGACGGCCAATCGGGGCTCTTGCCGGCGCCGTACGAATCCGGTGCGAGGACGCGAAAGCGAGGCGCCAGCAGCTCCATCAGCCCGCGCCACTGGCTCGAGCTGCTTGCGTTCGAGTGCAGGCAGACGACGCCGGGGCCGCTGCCGGCGTCGCGGACGAAGGGCAGGGGCCGGGTCATGGGCCGTCCGCGCCGGTCGTCGGCGAATAGGGCTCGACCCGGTCCTGCTCGGCCGGGTCGTTGCGCGCGACCACGGCGCGGGCCGGCTCGCTGTCGCTGAGGTTGATCGCCTCGTGCGGCATCCCCGGCGGGATGAACAGGAAGTCGCCGGCCCGGCTGACGACCTCGTGCTCCAGCGCCGCACCCCAGCGGGTGCGCACCGTGCCCTCGAGAACGTAGATGCCGGTCTCGTACGCGAGGTGGCTGTGCGGCTCGGACCGCCCGCCGGGCGGAATGACGACCAGGTGCATCGAGAGCCCGGAGGCGCCGACCGTCTGCGCCGAGATGCCGACGAAGTAGGGCAGGCGCTGCCGCGTCAGCAGCTCCTGGTCGGGGCGGATCGCCCGGACGACGGCGTGCGGGTCATTCATGGCGAGCATCCTTCCTCGATCCAGCGGCCGTAGGGCGCGTGCACCTGCTCCAGCGCGACCGCGTGGATCGCCGGCAGCTCGTAGTCGTGCAGCTCGCGGATCGCCGCCTCGACCGCGGGCCAGCGTGCCTCGGTGGTCTTGAACAGGATGCGGAACTCGCGCTCGTTCGCCACCGCGCCTTGCCACGAGTAGAAGCTCTCGATCTCGCCGATCTGGGCGCAGGCGGCGAGCTTTCGCTCGACCAGCGCCCGGGCCATGCGGCGGGCCGCGTCGGCGCTGGACACGGTCGTGGTGACGGCGAGCAGCTTCATCGGTTTGATGCGTGACGGCAAGGCATGAGCGTGAGGCCCGGGCTAGACATCCAGCCGCGGCATTTCCTTGTGCATGAGGTACTTCGCGATCTCGTTCGGATAACCGCGAATCTCGCCGAGCGTCGCGTAGCCGTGCTTTTGGTAGAAGCCCGGCGCCTGGAAGCTGAGCGTCGTCAGGTAGAACACATTGCAGCCTCGGCCGCCGGCCCGCGCTTCAAATTGACGCAGCAGCCGCGACGCGATGCCGCTGCGGCGATGTCCGGGCTCGACCCAGAGCTGCTGCAGCTCGCAGCAGCGGCCCCAGGTGCGGCCGACGGCGCCGCCGATCACCTGGCCGCCGGCATCGTTCGCGAACGAGCCGAGTGGGCGCACGTCGCCGAGAGGCGCCGCTTGCCGGTTGTGGCGCTCGAGGCCGTCGTCCACCGCCTGCATCAGCTCGGGCGGCGGGACATCGAAGTCCGCATAGAAAACCGATTGGATCGACATCGCGAGGGATGCGCGTTCGCTGGGTGGCGAGCGTAGCGCCCGCCCCGACGACCGGCAACTCGGGTGGGCTATCCCGCGTCGCTTGCCGGCGGGCGCCAGTGGAAGAGCTGGGTCTGTGATCCGTCCTTGTTGCTCCGCAGCGCGCCGCGCTCCATGCCGGCCTTGGCGAGCACCCGTTGCGAGACGTGGTGGTCGGGTGCGACGGTGGCGATGACCGTCTGCAGGCCATGGGCGGCGGCGCCGTAGTCGAGCAGCGCGCGCGCCGCCTCGGTCGCCAGCCCTCGGCCCCAGACCGAGCGCAGCAGCGCGTACTTGATCTCCGCTTCCGCCTGGCCGCCGGGGTGCACCAGGCCGGCGAAGCCGATGACCGCGCCCGTGTCGCGCTCGATCAGGGCCAACATGCCATAGCCGCGGTGCCGATAGTTGTCGGCCGTGACCGTCAGCCACCGGTCGCAGTCCTCGGCCGTGAGCGGCGTGCCGTCGCCGACCCAGCGCATCGCCTCGGCGTCGCCGTAGACCGCGAGCATCGTCTCCCGGTCTGCGGAGTCCAGCCGGCGGCCGATCAGCCGCGGGGTTTCGAAGACGACCTCGACCATGCCTCGGAGCGTGTCTCAGGGCGCTGCGGCGCGCGGGCCCGCCCGATGCGCCAGTGCCATGACGAACGGCAGCGCCAGCTCGGGCACGAGATAGCCCAACCACACGGCGTGCGGCGTCGGCAGGCCCACCTGCGAGATCGAGAACAGCCGCCCGCACCCGGCGAGGAACACGCCGAGGGCGATCAGGTACACCAGCGTGCCCTGGCGGCGGACCGTCCACGCGGCCCAGAAGCTGATCACGCCCATCGAGAAGTACACGCCCGCCATGAAGCGATGGACGTTGTCGAGCCGGGGCGTGGTGTCGGGCTGGCCGAGGACCATCTGCACCGTGCCGCCGAACAGGGCGATCGCGGCGACGATGAACAGGCAGATCTGGACGATGCGCTGGGGAATCGGCACGAGGCTCTCCTTGGACGACGGACGACGGAAGGGACGCTTGCCGGCTCACGGGGCGACGACCCGCGCCCTGACCCGGACGTCGAGGCGCAGCGCGCGCGGGCTGCGCGATGCCACGGGTGCGGCGGCCCGGCTTGCGGCGGGCGTGATGCGGCGACGAACGTGCGTTGCCCGGCCTTCATCCACGGAGAAAGCGGCCACCGACAGCGGGCCGCCGCAGCCATTCATGGAGCAGGGGCGGTTCCTGCTCGGTCATGGCCGCAGGGTGACCGAAGGCGTCAGGCTTCGGCGCCCTTTGCGTGCTGGCAGCCTTCGTAGCTGCGCTCCGCCGTCGGCGTGGTCGTTCCCGCTGCCGGTGCCCCCTGCTTGCCGCCCGCCTTGACCGTGGCGTCGCCGTTCAGCGGCGTCGGCGCCTGGGCGCGCGACTTCTGGGTCGTCGAGGGCGTGCCGGCGCTGCTCTTCGACTTCTGGACCAGGGTCGTGTTCGGCCTGTCTTCGGCCAGGCTCGCCGCAGCCGTCAGGGCGAGGGCGAGGGCCATGGGGACCGTTCGTGCAAAGAGACTTGTCATGCAGAGCTCCCGATCGACGCGGACGAGCCACTCTACTCCGATGCCGCCCGTCGCGGGGCACCGGCGACGCCGGCCGTGGGGGTTTCAGTCTCGGTCGCGGTTCGGTCGGCGATGCCGCGGCCGCGGGATCATGGCGGGCCGGGCGTCGGCGGGCCGCCCTTGTCGAACACCACCCGCCAGCGGTTCGGGCCTTCGAGGCGCCAGATCGAGTTGAAGCGGGCGATCGTCTTGCCGGCGGGGTCGCGGACCAGGCCGGTGCTGAGCGCGAGCGTGCCGGAGGCGAGCAACTCGACCTGGTCGGGCGCCCAGGAGAACGGCGCTTCCTTGTCGGCGAAGTACCCGGCCCAGCCCTCGATCACCTTCGCCTTGCCGCGCAGGGGCGTGGTGCCGGCGAAGAACACCGCCTCGTCGGCGATGAACTCGGCGAACGCCTGGGCGTTCCTGTCGGCCATGCTGCGGGCGAAGGCGACCTCGGCGGCCCACACCTGGTCGCGCGGGGAATCGGCGGCGGCCGACGCCGGCCCCGAAGGCAGGATGCCCAGGGCGACGCCGAGGCTGAGGGCGAAGAAGCGGATCGTCTGCATGGCGCTGAAGTCCCGGAGGGTCGCTCGAGGTTAGGGCGTGCCGGCGCCGCCGGCGTTGCATCGCTTGCGAATTCCGGAGCGGCGGCTATGCGGCCCGCGTCGGCCGACCAATGGTATTTCACGTCCTCGAGCTGCCAGGTCGGCTCGAAGCCGCGGGCGACGACGACGAAGCCGTGCTTCTCGTAGAAGCGGCAGGCGCGAAGGTTGCGGGCGAAGGCGTACAGCCAGAGGCTGCCGCCGGAGCGGGCCTTGGCGAGGTCGAGCAGCCGGGAGCCGATGCCTTGTCGATGCAGCCCCACCTGCACATGCAGTTGCGCCACCGATTCGCGCGACGCGGCGACGAAGCCGACCAGCCGGGAGGACAGCAGGGCGAGGGTGACGCGGTGGGCCGGCAGCACCTCGGAGACGAAGTGGTCGCGCTGCTCCGTCAGCGGATGCGGGTCGGTCACGCCGACGCCGAACTCGAAGGCCTCGCGCCAGAGCCGCACCAGCGGATCGAGGTAGGAGTCGTCGTAGTCGACCAGGACGGGCGACACGACCCTAGCGGAGCTTGGTGCGACCGAGACGCTTGGCGTTGGCGACCGCCTTGCGATGCACCGGCGCCAGCCCCTTGCCCAGGACGCCGAGCGTCGCATGGTGGAGTTGCGCCACCGAGCGGGCGGGCGAGGGCCGCTTGCCGTGCGCGATGCCGAGGAGGGACTTGACGAGGGAAGTCGCCAGCGCCTGGTTCGCCCGTGCGCTGTGCGTGGCCATCGCCTGCCACGCCTCGGTGAAGGCGGCGTTCTTTTCCGCCACCATGAGCGCGAACTCCTTGCGATCCCGCTCGGAAAGCCGGGGCCCGGAGAGCGCGATGCGGGTCATCCGGTGGGCGATGACCTGGGGGGCCGCCAGGGCGAGCTCGGCGGCCTGGAGCGTCAGGGACGTTTTCGCGCGGGTTCGACGGGTGGCCACGGCTGTCTTCCTCGGTATCGACTGTAGCGAGAGCCGGCCGTCATTGCGCCGGCCGGGATGCGCGCAGCTTGGCAGCATAGGCCTCGGCCAGATCGGCGTTGCCGGCGTCGCGGTAGAGCTTTTCCAGCTCCTCGTAGACATAAGGGTCGGGATCGCCGGCCTCGTTCCATTCGCGCTCGAGGCGCAGCTGGATGGCGATCGCCTCCTGCACCTTGCCCTGCAAGCGCAGCGTCCGGGCGATCATCCAGTGGGCGATGCGCACGTTGGCGGCGCGGCCGTTGCGTTCATGGGCCGCGAGCGACAGGCGGAACTGGACGAGGGCCTCGTCGTACCTGCCGGCGAGGTGGTAGGCGTAGCCCAGGTTGTTGCGCAGCGATCCTTCCCACTTCTTCGCCTCTTCCTGGGTCGAGGCTTCCATGTAGGCCAGGGCCTTCTCGTCCCAGGCGAGCTGATCGGCCGGCTCGGCATCGACCGTGTTCATCATGTGCAGGGCATCGATGGCGAGGTAGTCGAGCCGCGCGGCCTTGGCCTTCGCGAACGCTTCGGTGTAGGCCGATCGCGCCTTCTCCCGGGCCTCGGGGGTGATCTCCTGCGGCTCGTGGGTGGCCGACGCATAGGTGCGGCCGAGCTCGAGGTGAAAGCGTACCCGCGGCTGCGCCGAGGCGCGTGGAATCGCCGCTTCGATGCCGGCGAGGATCTGCCGCGCCTCGGCGAACCGTCGCCTGAGGCCATAGGTGCGGGCGATCTGCGTCTGCAGCTCGAGCGCGTCGTCGCCGTTCGCTGTGGCGAGCGCCTCGCGAAAGCGCCGCTCGCTGCCCTCGGGATCCGAGTAGTTCCAGAGTGGAGCGACATCCATTGCCATTGCGCCTTGCCCTCCGAGCAGGATCGATGCGAGCAGCACGCTGCGACCGAAGGACGATGCGGCCACGATGCGCGCTCCTAGGAAGCGAGGAGCGCCCAGCGCTCGTGATCTCGCCACCGCCCGCCGATTTTCAGGTACCGAGGCGAAAAGCCCTCCCGGGAGAATCCGCACGCCCGGACCAGGGAGATCGATGCCGCATTCCCCGGCTGGATGTTCGCCTCGACGCGGTGCAGCTTCAGCGCCGCGAAGGCGTGCCGGACCACGAGGCGAAGGCCCTGGCGCATCAGGCCCTGCCGCTCGTGGCCCGAGAAGGCGTAGTAGCCCAGGTAGCCGCTGCGGAAGGCGCCGAGCACCACGTTCGACAGGTTGATCACGCCGACGAGCTCGTCGGTGTCGCAGCGGCAGACGAGAAACGGAAAGTGGGCCGGCGGGGCCATGCGCTCCCGCCAGGCGACGAACTTCGCCGCCGTATCGGGTGCCGAGGTCCAGGGCCGATGCAAGGCACGGCTACGGCGCACCGCCGCGAGGAAGGCCGCCTGGTCGTCGGCGACCGGTGGCCGGATGGAGACGGCGGCGGTCTGGCGCCGGCCGCCTCGGGCGCGATCGCCGGTGCGGGTTCGCAGGCAGACTATTTGCATTTCCCCTGAACGGCCAGCAACAGGAGGATCGGCGCCGAAAGCAGGCTGCCGCCGGCGTTGGGTGCGAGGCAATCCGCGACCCCCTTCTCGGCGATCGTGTCCGCCAGCGCCTCCGAGCGGGTGGCGCGCGGCGAATCGAGCTCCGCGCCGCCGCGTCGCGCCATCTGCTGGATCGGGCCCGCGCTGCCGGCGATGGCCCGGCGGAGCGTTTCCGCATCGAGCCGCAGAGGGGCGCTCGCGGCCAGGGCTTCGGCAGGCGCGCTCGCAGCAGGTCCGGAGGACGCGAAGGCCGGCTCGGGCTCCGCGCGAACTGGAGAAATTGCGCCCCGCGGCCGGGGGCCTGCGGTGATGCGCGTGGCGGCCTTCGCCGCAGGCGCGGCGACCGGCGACGGTGCGTCGCGGGTGCGGTCCGGCGGCGAAGGGAAGAGCACGACGGCCACCTCGCGCTCCGTCCTTTTCGCTTCAGGGCGAGGCACGGAGGTGACTCGCAGCAGCAGAAAGATGGCGGCGGTCAGCGCCAGGGAGACGAACGCCGCGATCGCACGCAGCGTGCCCGATCTGTGGCCGAAGGGCCGCATGGAACGGACCTACGGGTCGTATCCGGCCAAGGGCGGAGGAACGCAAAGCGTTCTCCGCCCGGTCCGCCCGATGGCGGGATCACTCCCCATCCGGGCCTTCGCGAAGCTGGGTGAGCATGGCGTCGCAGTGTTCCTGAAGGTCGGGCAGCGGCGCCGCGTTCCATTGCTTCGTGATGCTGCTGACGACCGATTCCACGTCGCGTTCCAGCGGCATCCGGGTCTTTTCGGCGTCGGCACGCAGAAACGCCTCGCCGGCAGCGATGCGGCTTCGATTCGCGGCGAGCCAGGTCCGGAAGGCCGGCTCGAACCGGGCCGAAAAGCCCGAGATCCGGGCCGAGCACGCAGCCGCCTTCTTCGGCAGCACCTGCGAATCGAGATACAGCAGGGCATCGTGCTCGACCGAGGAGGACTGAGCCAGGGCAGGGGTGGAAGCGGTCCAGCCGACGAAGGCGGCGAGGGCAAGAGATGGGAAGTGCATGGGACGGAGAGGGTGAGGGTCAATCGGTGCGGGTCGGGAGGCTCCGCGCTCGCCAACCACGCCCGCATTCTTGCAGGCAACCCGAAGCACGCCATGCCTTCCTCGTGAGCAAGGGAAACAGGTGGCCGCGGCGAGGCCGGCCATCGCCAGGGCCGCATGGAGCCCGAGTCCGGGCGCCAGGACCACGAGCAGGACGAGGAGTGCCTTGATCATCGCCGTGCCGCCTCGTCCCGGTCCTTCTGCGCCAGGGTCGGCGAGCCCGCGAACTCGACGATTCGCGCCGAGACGCGGCCCGCGTCGACGGTGAGCTCACCGGCTGAAATGGGCAACCGGAATCGCCGCGGGCCGGCGCTTCCGGGGTTGACGTAGAGCACTCCCTCGCGCTGCTCGATCGCGGGCCGGTGTGAGTGGCCGGAGACGACGACCTGCACGCCCGCGGCGCCGGGGTCGAGATCGATCTCGGCGAGGTCGTGGATCACGTACACGAGGACCTCGCCGAGGCGAAAGAGTTCGCTCTCGCGCAGGCCGGCTGCCCAGGCGCCGCGGTCGTTGTTGCCGCGCACGGCCGTGACCGGGGCCACGGAGCGAAGGGCATCGAGCACGGCGGCATCGCAGACGTCGCCGCCGTGGACGATGTGGTCGCTGCCGCGGAGAAAGGCGAGGACTTCCGGGCGCAGCAGGCCGTGGGTGTCCGAGACGAGTCCGACCCGCATGAGGGAGCGCTAGCGCCCGCCCATGGCGCCCACCACGTCGTGGAGCCCGGACGCCAGCGCACCGAGCAGCAGCAGGCCGCCGAGCAGGTTGAGGCAGCGAATCTCGCGCAGCCGATCCGCTCTGGCGAACTCCTCGGGATGAAGGGCGATCCGCAGGATGGGGCTCTGTCGTCCGAACGGCTCGACGTCGGTGCGCCAGGTCACGCGCGTGATGAACAGTCCGCCGACGAGGCAAAGAATCCCGGGGATCAGCAGCCCGAGGTAGAGAAGGACGTTCATGTCACGGCCCTCAGGAGAGCGGCGTGAAATGATAGACGTAGTACTCGTGGTCGCGTTTCCAGCCTCGGGCTTCGTAGGTCGCCTGAGCCGTCGCGTTGCCGATGTCGGTGTTGAGGGTGACGCGCACCGCGCCGAGCGAACGCGCGTAGTCCACCGCGGCTCCCAGGAGCGCCGAGCCGACGCCGGCTCGGCGCCGGTCCGGCACCACGAACAGGTCGTTGAGGATGAAGGTGCGGGCCAGCGAGACGGAGGAGAAGCTCGGATAGAGCTGCGTGAAGCCCACCGCGTCGCCGCCCTCGAAGGCCAGGAACAGGACCGATTCCCCGTGGCTGAAGCGAGCGCGCAGAAACGACTCTGCCGCCGCCGGATCGGGCGTGCGGCCATAGAACTGGCGATAGGCGTCGAACAGGGGCACCAGGACGGGAAGATCCGCGAGCACGGCCTGACGAACGCTGGGTTCACTCACAGCTTGAGACCTCCGAGCAGTGACGCGAGAAACATGCCGGCGCCGACCAGCACCACCACCGCATGGGGCAGCGCGATGTGGAGCCATCGTGCCATGCGCGCGACTTCGCGCCATGTGGTCCGCTGCCAGCGCTGCATCCACGAGCTGCCGATCTGGTGCGCCGCGCGCAAGGGAGACTCGCCGCGAAAGTGCGCCTCGATCTGCGCGGCGCGTTCGTAGTAGCCGAGCTGGAACGTCTTCCACATCGTCTCGAGAAACCAGAACAGCAGCGAGCTGACCGCCGCCACCAGCAGCACCGCCGGCGCATGGCTGGCGAAAGCGCCGACGATCACCGAAAAGCTGAAGGTGACGCTCCAGGCCTTGATGGTCATGGCCTTGCCGTCGAAGTCCTCGATCGTCTTCTGCAGGTGCAGGTACTCGGTCTGAAGCGCCGAATCGAGCTGCGATGGATCCATGCGAGCCTTCAGTTTCCGGGGCCATCGCGGCCCGGGGGCGGGTCGCGCCGGCCGCGTGCCAGCCGCGACCGCGCCGCCCGCAGCAGGATGCGCGAATACAGCTTGTGAAAGCCCAGGAGGGCGCTGAACAGCGGACCGAGGTCGGGCTTGCCGGCGCGCCCGCTGCGCCGCGGAACGACCGCGGAGCCGAAGTAGAGCCGGGTGCCGACCGAGCCTGGGGCGGGCGCCACCATCAGCCAGGACCGGGTGCGACCGCCGACGTCGGCCAGCAGCAGCTGGTCGGGGGCCCGGCCCTCCACCGCCCAGGCCGCGAAGGCATCGAGCTCGCCCCGCGCCAGGCCGGCAGCCTGCAGGTCGGTGGACTGGCGCGAAAGGAACAGGTGCAGCAGGAGCCGCTCGAGCTTGAACACCGCGGTTGTGTAAAAGGCCTCCACGAACTCGGCATGGCTGACGGTGCGAGGGATCTCGGTGACGTAGCAGTCCGCGAAGTTGCCGCCGGTGCGATAGCGATTCAGCAGGGCCTCGGCGGGCAAGGGACAGGCGTCGATCACGCGCACCCTGCTAGAAGAAACCATCGAGAAAGGCGGCCGCCGGATCCGAGATGCCGACGATCTTGTTCGTCGCCTGGCGATAGAACTTGAAGTTGAGCTCGGTCTCGGGCCGGCCGTCGTCCCAGTCGGCGAAGGGCTTGAGCTCGCTTCGACCCAGCCGGCGCCGGGCGAGCGCGACCCGCCGCACGGCGATGCTGACGAGCGGCGTCTGCCGGAGGATCCCGGGCTTTCTCGGAATCGCCTTGGCCGCGGTGACGATGCCGCGAGCGATCAAGCCGGGGCCGCCCTCGTTCTCGCTCGCGAAGACGAAGATCGTGTCGCCCTGGGCGATGTGCTTTCCGCCGTACATCGTCTTCTGCCGGTCGAATGCGAATTCGCTGGCCTTCAAGTCGCTGACCTCGACCTTGATCGCGTACATCGTCCCGTCCTCAGCCGACGTGGCGGCCGAGGAACCCGGCCAGCGGAGAAAGCGACTCGATCGCCGGCATGCCGCGCCGCGCCGCAGCCGCCGACGACCAAGGGTAGCTCAGCGATTCGAGCCACGCAAAGACCGCCCCCGACTCGCGCTGCGGCAGCATCTCCATGCATTCGATGACGATCACGAGCCGGGTGGCCAGGGGCAGAGGCTCGGCATCGAAGGACCAGGCGTAGGTTCCGCAACCGACCCGCATCTGCCCCGAAGCCCGGTCCGACATGCCCACCAGCCAGGCGCAGTCGAACGTTTGCGTTCCCGTCGCCGGAGGGGCATCGAGATAGAAGGAGTAGACGTTCTCGTTGGCGAGCGCAAAGCTCCGGACCAGGACGTCGGCGATGGCCGCGCGTCCGCGGGTGACGGCCGGGAAGGCGATGTTGTCCGAAAGGTTTCGGATCAGCAGCTCGGCATCCGCGGCGAAGACCCGTTCGAGCAGGTGCGGCCGGTTCCCGTCCTTGGCCCGGAAGTAGCCTCGGAGCACGGCTTCGGGCGACGGCGAGGGGAAGTTCATCAGGCGAACCGGCACGTCAAGGCGGCGACGCGGCGAAGCAGCGATTCCTGTCGCTCGCCGTCACGCGCGTGGCGACATCGAACCGTTGCCCGTGGAGCTGCACTTGCCCGGCGCACAAGGACTGGGCCTGGCACGCGGCCTCGGTGGTCGTGACCTCCAGCGAATCCGGCCCCGCGCGAACGGAGACGAGACAGGGCGTGGCCGCGGGCTTGGCCGTCTTGCCGCCCTCCGGCCGCACCGGCAACACGAGCGCCTCTCCCGGACGCAACCGGGCCACCCCGGAGACCGAGCACAGCGCCCCGTCCGGGCCGACCACCGAGAGCTCGACATCGAAGAGCTGCCCGGTCTTGCGGCGGATGCCGAGGCGGCTTTCCGACGCGGCCGGCACGACGTTCGATGCCGAGCCCGGCGGTCGCGGCTCGGCACGGACGAAGCAGGCGTCGGTGTAGGCGAACGGCTCGGCCCTCGCCGCGGCGACCGGCAAGACGAACAGGGCGAAGGGGAGGGCGAGCCCGACAATCGATGCCTTCATCGCGGCTTCCTGACGACGACCGTTCCCGCGAGCTTGTCGTGCCAGCCCTGCTTCTTCGGGTCGAACGCGACCCAGAGAAGGCCCAGCCCGAAAGGTATCGTCGAGACGAAGTAGCCGAGATAGCGAACGATGGACTGGCCCACGGTCAGCGGGCCGCCCGTCCGGGCATCGACCACGCGGGCCGAGATGGCCATCTTTCCGGGCGTCGCCTGCCTGAAGAGCCAGAACAGCACCACCGCCACGGCGGGCAACACCCAGGTGATGATGAAGTCGGCCGGACCGACGACGAACCCGGAAGCGGGGGCATCGAGGTACGACCGGCCGTAGACGCCGACCAGCATCGGAAAGGTGACGCACAGCACAAGCACCGTATCGATGAGCGATGCGACCAGTCGGGCCCAGAAACCCACATATTCGACAGCATCGGCAGGCATTCGAGATCTCGAGGCAAAGGGATCGGTCGGCATCTTCGCTTGTCGTGGGCTCGACGGCCGCGAGCTCCCGATCGCGGCTCATCTCGCGGCGTGCCAAAGCAGCGCAAGGGCGCCGGCGACCACGACCCCTTCCATGATCCAGGCGTGGACGCCGGCCGGTATCCGCCTGAGTATCGCCCGGGCAAGGAAGGCTCCGGGGGCGGTGAACAAGCCCACCAGCAGGCCGACCGCGGCGAGCTCGAGGTTCAGCGCGGCGAGCCGGCCGAAGAGCGCCACCTTGGCCAGCCCCAGGATCACCGAGACGACAGCGTCGGAGGCGATGAGGGCACTGCCGGTGACCCCGACCGACATGAGCATCGAGATCAGGATCACCCCGGTGCCGGTCATGCCGCCGTCGATGAAGCCGAAGAACGCGCCGGCGCCGAGCTCGGCCTCGCGTGAGAAATGAAGCTCGGCCCGACGAAGCAGCCGGCGAAGGGGAATGCTGATCAGCAGGAAGAGGCCGAGCAGCGCGGCGACCCATTGCGCGCTCAGCAGGGTGTAGCAGTACGCGCCGGCGACGCAGGCCGGCAGGCCGAGGGCGAGCATCCGGCGCACGTGCAGCCATTGCACGTCGCGCCAGAAGGCGGCGACACGGCTCGCGTTGCTCAGGAGCATGGCGACCGCCATGACCGGGATGACGTTGGCGATGCCGACCAGCGGCACCAGGAAGACGGGAAGGACGAGTCCGGTTCCGAACCCGGAGAGACCGCCCAGCGTCGACGCCGCCAGCGCCATGAAGCACGCCAGGGCCAGCGGCCACGGACTCTCACCGAGCGTCAACGCTGCCTCCGGGAGGGGCCGGGGTCGTCGGTGGCACGGAGCGCGCTAGTACACCAGCACCGGGCGCCTGCGCACCCAGAGGTTCGCCTGCAGCTCCGAGAGGATGAAATGGGCGACGTCGGCCCGGGAGATCGTCCCCATGCCCTGGATCGTTCCGTCGTCCCGGGCCCGGTAGACGCCCCGTCCCGGCTCCTCGGAAAGGACGCCGACGCGGACGATCGTCCAGAGACTGTCGCTTTCGGCCAACTGCGCCTCCATCGCCTCCTTGTCGGCCACCTCGGAGCGCAGGATCAGGCCGAACACCATCAGGCGCGTCAGCAGTCCGACCTGCGGGCGTGTGTCGCCGGCGCCGAAGGTCGAGAGGGCGACGATGCGCCGCACGGATTGCCTTTGCATCGCGGCAACGATGTGGGGCATGGCGGTCGAGCAGACCCGTTCCCTGCGCCGCCACGGCCTGCCGCCCAGGGCGCAGACCACGGCGTCCTGGCCGGCCACGGCCCGCTCGACCGCCGCGCCGTCGCGGCTGTCGCCGGCAAGGACGTTCAGGCGGTTGCGCGGCTGAATCCGGCCGGGATCCCGCACCAGCGCGGTCACGGTGTGGCCGGCGGTCAACGCCTGATCGGTGAGGTGGCGGCCCGTTCCCCCGGTCGCACCGAACAGCGCCAGCTTCATCGCGGCCGCGGGCAGGGCCGGCTAGCCGGGGCCGGCGAGCCACGGCCCCGGGACGGCGATCGCTTCGTCGGCGCCGGGCCAGGGCGGCATGGTGACGCCGACGACCGCGACCGGCTCGGCGGCCGAGGCTCGGAACTGGAAGTGCGTGCCGAGCGGAATCGTCAGGCAGGTTCCCGGAACCAGCTCGACGATCTCCTCGCGTTCGCCCTGCCTGCGCCACATCTGGCCGCGTCCGGCAACGACGAACCAGATCTCTTCGACGGTTCGGTGAACTACCGCGCTCGACGTCATGCCGGCCGGCAGCTCGAAATGCGCCATGGTTCCCGTCGACAGGCCGAGCAGCACCCGCACATTCGACCCATCCGGGGCGACCACGGTTCTCTCGGCCGGCAGGGGGAGGGTCGAGAACTCACTCATCCGTCGATGCACCCACCCCCTCGTCGATGAACTTCCAGGTGTCGGCGCCGTCGAAGCGCCGGACCCGGACCGCGGCGATGAGGCGGGGGTCGAAGTTTCCGAGGTTCACCCCCTGCCTGGCGCCTGGAACCGGGTTGAGCGGCTCCCAATGCGTGACGCAGCCGCAGGTTCGACAGTGCATCGACCGAAGCGTCCTGTCGCCCTGGACGTAGCCGACGAGGGCGTCCGGAGCGGCCTCTATCTTCACCGAGCCGAACTCGAAGTAGACCCACGGTCCACCGATGCGACGGCACAGCGAGCAGTTGCAGGCGGTGGCCACCTCGGGCGTGGAGGGCAAGGTCAGGCGAACCGCGCCGCAGTGGCATGAGCCTTCGTGCACCTGTGACCTCCCGATCGCTACTGCGGCTGCCGGCCGTAGGTGATGGACTGCACCTTGCCGCCACGCATGCGGATGACGGCCACGAGCTCTCCCGGGCCGCGCTCGTACAGCCACTCCTCGGTGTAGACGCAGGGAACGTACAGGCTCGCGATCGGATCGGGCACGGTGTAGAACGAGCCGCTGTAGTAGACCGGGGCGCAGTAGTT
>Ga0207691_10003502_pt1 | contig 15277 bp, 15 predicted proteins | sample KBSM13metaG_FD_184327 | JGI IMG/M metagenome (GOLD analysis project Ga0207691, IMG submission 184327) | Miscanthus rhizosphere microbial communities from Kellogg Biological Station, Michigan, USA - KBS M1-3 metaG (SPAdes) (version 2) | ecosystem: Host-associated > Plants > Roots > Rhizosphere >... | reverse complement strand
AACGGCGTCGGCGCCGCTCGCCGAGGCCTTGGCGAAGCGTTCCGGACGATCGCCCGGAACGAACAGCAGTGAGCGCATCAACCGGCCGCCTTGCGTTTCATCAGGGCGCTGCGCTTGCACACGCCGACTTCCTCGTTGCGCTGATTGAAGCAGCGATGGATGAATACCACGATGCCGGCATCCGGTCGGGAACGACTCTCGCGCATTTCGTGTACGGTCGTCTCTGCGTGCAGAGTATCGCCCGGGAACACCGGGCGCGGAAACCGCACCTCGTCCCAGCCCAGGTTGGCGATGGTCGTGCCGAGCGTCGTGTCCCCCACCGAGATGCCGACCATCAGCGCGAGCGTGAACCCGCTATTGACGATGCGGGTACCGAACTCGGTGCCCTTCATGTACTCCTCGTCGAGGTGCAGCGCGGCCGGGTTGTGCGTCAACGCGCTGAAGATCAGGTTGTCGGCTTCGGTGACCGTGCGTCTGAGCACGTGCTCGATACGCATCCCGACCGTGAACTCCTCGTAGTACAGGCCCCCCATCGGCATTGCAGCGCTCCTCCCTCAGCCCGTGGCGGAAAAGACCTCACGGCCGATCAGCATGCGGCGGATCTCGCTAGTCCCGGCACCGATCTCGTAGAGCTTGGCATCGCGCAGGAGGCGCCCGGCCGGAAAATCGTTGATATAGCCATTGCCGCCCAGCGCCTGGATCACCTGCAGCGCCATCTGTGTCGCCTGCTCCGACGCGAGCAGGATCGCCGCGGCGGCGTCCATGCGTGCAGTGCGTCCACGGTCGCAGGCCTGCGCGACGGAATAGACGTAGGCGCGGCAGGCGTTGGTCATCGTGTACATGTCCGCCAGCTTAGCCTGCATGAGCTGGAAGGCTCCGATCGGCTCGCCGAACTGCTTGCGTTCGTGCACATATGGCAGCACGAGGTCCAGGCCGGCGCGCATCAGGCCGAGGGGCCCGCCCGCGAGCACGACGCGCTCGTAGTCGAGACCACTCATCAGCACGCGTGCGCCGCCGCCGACCTCGCCGAGGACGTTCTCCGCCGGAACCTCGCAGTCGTCAAAGACGAGCTCGCACGTATCGGAACCGCGCATGCCGAGCTTGTCGAGCTTCTGCGCGGTCGAGAACCCCTTGAAGCCGCGCTCGATGATCATCGCCGTGACGCCACGGTTGCCGAGCGACGGGTCGATCTTGACGTAGACCACCAGCACCTCGGCCGTCGGCCCGTTCGTGATCCACATCTTCCGGCCATTGAGAATGTAGCGGTCGCCGCGCAGGTCGGCGCGCGTGCGCATGCTCATGACGTCCGACCCCGCTCCGGGCTCGCTCATCGCGAGCGCACCGAGATGCTCGCCCGAGATCAGTGAGGGCAGGTACTTTCGCTTCTGCGGTTCGGTTCCCCAGCGGCGGAGCTGGTTTACGCAGAGGTTCGAATGCGCGCCGTACGAAAGGCCCACCGACCCCGACGCACGGCTCAGCTCCTCCACAGCCACCACGTGGGCGAGATAACCGAGACCGGCGCCGCCAAACTCCGGTTCGACGGTGATGCCGAGCAGGCCGAGTTCGCCGAGACGCGGCCAGAGATCACGCGGGAACTCGTTGTCGCGGTCGATCGCCTGCGCGCGCGGCGCTACCTCGGTGGCGGCGAATTCGCGCACCGTTTCACGGAGCAGGTCGATGTCCTCGCCCAGGCCGAAATCGAAGTCGTGCACGGTTCATCCCTCTGGCACTTGCACACTCGACACGCTGCGGGCATATTGTCCGACAATCCGATGGTCAGTCAACCCAAGCCCCGCCCCTCCCGATCGGGACCGAGACCTGCCGCAAAGATCGGCTCGGGGCCGGTGCTGTTCGAGCGGTTGTCGCCGCAGCCGGCGTACCTGCGGGTGTCGACCGCCATCGAGGAAAAGATCCTCCGTCGTGCGCTGCGACCGGGCGACATGCTGCCGACGGAAACCGAGCTCGCACGGCAGTTCGGCGTAAACCGCTCCACCGTGCGCGAGGCCCTGCGCAGGCTCGAGTCCTCCGGGCTGGTCGACCGCGCGAACGGCGGCAAGCGTCTGCTCGTGATCCGCCCGGGTTCCGCTGAGACGGCCTCGCGAGTGAGCCGCGCGCTCGCGCTCGACGAGGTGACGTTTATCGAGCTCTGGGAAGCGATGCTCGCCATCGCGCCCCGCACCGCCGCTCTTGCCGCCGAGCGCGCGCATGATGCAGGCGCGACGCGGCTCGACGAAGTCGTCGCGCGGGTCGAGGGGGCACGCAGCGCGGACGCTGCCGTTGGTGTGGTCGTCGAGTTCTTCGGACTCGTTGCCGAGCTGGCGGGCAACAGGGTCCTCGTCATGTCGACGCAGCCTCTTACACGCCTGCTGGCACCGTCACTGCGCCGGATGATCGACCGTGTGCCGCAGGCGCAGGCTCGCATCGTGGTTGCCGAACGCTGTATCGCCGAGGCGGTGCGGCGCGGCAAGCCCGCCGAGGCTGAGACCTGGATGACACGCCACGTCCAGGACTTCAGGCGCGGCTACGAGCTCGCCGGCATGGCTCTCGGCACGCGGGTCGCGGTGCCCGCCTGAGCCGCCGCCCGCAGGCGCAGCCCCTGGCTCGCCGCCTTCCTGACCCCGCCTGACCCGCGGCTGCGTATACAGGTTCGAGTCCCCGTCATTCAGGGTGATCGAACGATGTACCGAGCCCGCCACTTCCGGCAGCGCAAACACCGCCTCGCCACCACCGGCGTCGCGCTCGCAATGGCGATCGCCGCCCATCAGGCGCAGTCGCGCGCCTGTACCGCGGAGGTCGAGGTGCACGACCGCGCGCAGGACCGGGTACTTCCGACCTATCGCAAGTTCGGTCGGCGCTGGATCACCGGTGAGCCGGGACACGAGTACGAGCTGCGGATTCGCAACTGCGCCGATCTGCGGGTGCTTGCCGTCATCAGTGTCGATGGTGTCAATGTCATCACCGGCCAGTCCGCCTCGCCCTCGCAGTCGGGTTATGTCCTCGAGCCCGGTGAGCAGCTGACGGTCGAGGGCTGGCGGAAGAGCATGGAGCATACCGCCGCATTCGTCTTCACTGATCCCGCGGATTCGTACGCGGCACGAACCGGTCGCCCAGATGATCTCGGCGTGATAGGTGTCGCGCTCTTCCGCGAGCTCCGGCCGAAGGTCGTCGCTCAGGAATGGAACTCAGGACTGTACGGGGTACCTTCGAGCCGGGCGGAGCCGGCCGCGGAGGCCGCGGCAAAGGCGGACGCGGATACTGCTAGCAGTCGCCGCTCGGCGTCGCTCGGCACCGGCCACGGGCGCAGCGAGCACTCACCGGCGCAGTGGACCAGCTTCGAGCGCGCGAGCGACGACCCGGACGAGACGATCAGCATCCGCTACGAAACGCACGCCGCGCTGGTGGCGCTGGGTGTGCTGCCGCGCAAGTGGTTCCCGGACCGGGATCCGGAACCCTTTCCGCAGCTTGGTTTCGTGCCGGACCCGTGACGCGGATCGCGTATGACAGGAATTGTCGATGCCGCGTCTGCATTCCATACTCCGACCTTCATGCAGGCGCGCGATGCCGGCGATACCGAGACGGATGAGGCGCTGATGCTGGCGTGGCAGGCGGGCGACGCCTCCGCCTTTGATCGGATCTACGCGCGCCATCGAGCCGGCGTGTTCCGATACCTGCTGCGCCATTGCCGCGACCGGGCGACGGCGGAGGAGCTTCACCAGGACGTGTGGCTCAAGCTCATTGCCGCCCGCGCGCGTTTCGACGCAGCCGCCCGTTTTACGACCTGGCTCTATTCCGTGGCCCGCAATCGGATGATCGATCACTGGCGCAGGAACCCGGCGCAGCGACTCGTCTCGCTCGACGACGATGGCGACGGTCGCGGGATCGGTGAGCTTCTCGAGGACTCGGATCCCGCGGGAAACCCGCAGGGAGCCGCGACCCTCCTGCAGGAAAGCGCCTTGCTCGTCGAGGCGCTCGAGGCGCTGCCGGCCGCGCAGCGGGATGCATTTCTGCTGCACGTGGAGGGCGGGCTCGCGGTCGGCGAAATCGCCGCGTTGACGTCAACTCCCGCCGAGACCGTCAAGAGCCGGCTCCGCTATGCGTATAAGCGGCTGCGCGCATCGCTCGGAGATCCGGCATGAACGAAGATCCGATGCCGGGTACCAGCGCCGCGGACCAGGAGCTCACTCGCCGCTGGCAACGTCAGTCCCTCGAGGAGCCCTCGAACTCGACCGATGCGCGGATTCGTGCCGCGGCGCGCGATGCGATCGCCAGCTCCGCGTCGTCCGGGTCCCCCGAAGCGCGCAACAGGTCGCGCTGGACGCGGTTCATGCCGCTGGCGGCCGCCGCCTCGGTGGCGCTGCTCGCAGTGGGTCTTGTGCGGCTGATACCGCGCGAGCAGTACCAGGCGGTGCCAACGCCGGAGGTCGCCCGGCCCCGCGAGACAACTGCACCAGAATCGGCTGCACAATCCAAACAGGACTCAACCCAATCGTTCGCCGAGCGTCCGGCGGGCGACTCGCTCTATGCCGAACCGTCCGCGCCGGAGTCGCGCGACGAGGCCGAGCGCACGACGGCGCGCACGCGCCCCTTGGAACCCGCGCCGGACGGTGATTTGACGTCCAGGCAGGCTGCCGAGGCCGTCACCGCCGAGGAGTTGCGCAGCACTGCGCCCGCCGAGGCCGCAGCAAACGACCAGTTATCGGTCGAGCAGGCAGCGAAGACCAGCGAGCAGGCGAGCGAAGCGCGGGCGCCGGCCACTGTTGCGCCGACAGGGACCTCCGCCGCCGCGGCGCCATCCGCATCGCGCCGCATGGATTCCGCAGTCAGGTCCACTGTGAGCGCCATTCCCGCGACGCTTGCAGTCCAGGTGCGGAACGACGCCGCACGGCGCACCGGCCTCGACCCTCAGTCGATTCACATCGTCGCCGTCGACCCGGTCGCGTGGCAGAACGCGTCGCTGGGTTGCGAAGCCGCGCGTGCGTCTGCGTCCGAGGCACGCGTACCCGGTTACGTGGTCACGGTCGACGCGGGCGGGACAACGCTCCGCTATCACACGGATGGTCGCGACCAGGTACGCGTCTGCGAGGGCGAATGAACTCGCGTCTGGTGCCCGGGGCCGGAGTCGAACCGGCAAGGGGTTACCCCCGAGGGATTTTAAGTCCCTTGCGTCTACCAGTTTCGCCACCCGGGCGGCGCGAAGCTGCGGGATTCTACACACGTCGGTCCCCTCCTACGCGCGTATGCGGTTTGACCGATGCCGTTGCCAAACAGCCCCGCCCTAGGCTGGTGTTCATGACTGCCAACACAGTGATCGGGTTGTTTCGCGACCGTCGCGACGCGGAGTGCGCGTTTGACGCCGCACTCGCGCACGGCTTCGACGCGTCGAAGATCAACCTGGTCATGTCGGACGAGACGCGGACGCGAGCGTTCCCTGCGGACCGCCCGCCTGAGACCGAGCTCGCCGGCAAGGCCGCGGAAGGTGCGCCCGGTGAATCGGGTAGCGGCGTCCTTGGCGGTCCGGTGGGCGGAACGGTCGGCACGATTGCGCCGGTTGTCGCGGCCGTCGGCGTTGCGACGCTGCTGCCGGGCCTCGGCCTGGTGCTGGCGGGACCGGTTGCGGCCGCGATCACCGCCGCGGGGGCGGTTGCAGTCGCCGGCGGTCTCATGGGGGCCATGGCGAACTGGGGAATTCCCAAGGAGCGGATCGAGGAGCTCGAGTCGGGTATCCGCGATGGCGGAATACTGATCGGCGTCACGCCGCGCACTGCCGGGGAAGCCCGCGAAATCGAGCGGCTCTGGCAAGCGTGCGGAGCGGCGCAAGTGCAGCCTGCCTGAGGTGCCTGGAACTCACTGAGGAGTCGCCCGTGTATACGACCAGGACCAATCCGGGAACACGAACCAGTGCTGCTGCAGTGGTGATCGCCGGGCATGCAGCGGTCATCTACGCGCTGGCTGTGACAATGGGCGTGGTGGATGCGCCGCCGATCGTCGAGCCGATCAAGGCCGTAATCATCGACTCGCCGCCCGTCGAGCCGGAGCCGTACGTTCCTCCGGAGACGCCTCCAGTCGCGCAGCAACCGGTGGTCGAGGTACCGCTGCCGGATATTCCACCCATCACGACGCCGATGGAGACGATCACCGTTCCGCCGGCGACCGAAGTGCCACCACGCACCGATCCCTCGACACCGGCTGTGATCGAAGCGAAGTCGCTGTCGGTGACGCGGCGCGTGGAGCCGGTGTATCCGCCGGCGTCCCGACGACTCGATGAGCACGGCGCGGTTCGCCTGCGAGTCCTGGTCGACGAGCGCGGTCGGCCGCGCGAGGTGCAGATCGCAAAATCGAGCGGCTTCGAACGCCTGGATCAGGCCGCCGTGGCCGCGGTCCGGCGCTGGCAGTTCTCGCCTGCCATGCAGGAATCGCGCGCGGTCACCGCATGGACGCAGGTCAACGTAGTGTTCCAGCTCAATCGTTAGCGGCGGGACGGGTGCACCCGCTGGTAGGTGTGCTTGCCGCGCTGGTCAGGCGCTTCAACGAGACGAACCTTGTCGCACAATCCGCGGCACTGGCTTTCTATGCGTTGCTGTCCCTGGCGCCGCTGCTGCTGATCCTGTTGTGGATCACCGCCGCGGCGCTGCCGAGCGCGCGTGACGCGTTGCTGGACCAGGTCGGATCGCTTCTCGGACACGACTTCGGGACGGTGGCCGACGCGGTCCTCACCAGTGCTGTGTCGAAGCCGAATACAGGATCGATCGCCGGGCTATGGAGCATGGGTCTGCTGCTGTTCGGTGCGACTGCGGTCTTCGGGCAGTTGCAGAGCGCGCTCAACCAGATTTTCCGCACGAACGCCAAGCGCCTGCCGGGCGTGGCGGCCTGGCTGCGCAAGCGGATCTTCTCCTTCGGCATGGTGCTGGCCCTTGGATTTCTGCTGCTGGTGTCAATGACCGTGCAAACGCTGCTGCAACTCACGTTTGCTCACCTCGCGTGGCTGTTGCCGATGGTGGGGGCAATCGTTACGTGGCTCATCTACGCACTTGCCTTCGCCCTGATGTTTCACTACCTGCCGGATCGTCGCGTCGGCTGGCGGTATGCCATGGTTGGCGGAGTCATCACGGCTTCGCTGTTCGTGCTGGGACGGGCAGCGATCGGCTGGTATCTCGAGCGGTCCAATCCGGGCGCCGCATACGGCACCATGGGCGCGCTGGTGTTGACGCTCATCTGGGTCTACTACGCCGGGTTGATCGTGTTCGTGGGCGCACTGGTCACGGCGATGATCAACGAACGACGAAGAGAAAACGCGGCCGACGCCGGCTTGAATCGCGGTACGGACAACGGGTACCGTGAATCATGACGAAGCGCGCGCTGCAGAAGTACGCCGCAAAACGCAAGTTCACGCGCACGCCGGAGCCCGCGCCGAAGCCTCGCAGCCGGCGCAACGGACCGTTGCTGTTTGTCGTGCAGAAGCACGCCGCGCGGCGCCTGCACTACGACTTCCGGCTTGAGCTCGATGGTGTGCTCAAGTCCTGGGCGGTGCCAAAGGGGCCGTCGCTCGACCCGGCTGACAAGCGGCTCGCGGTCGAAGTCGAGGACCATCCCTACGACTACGCTTCGTTCGAGGGACTCATTCCGGAGAAGCAATACGGCGCCGGCAACGTCATCGTGTGGGATTGCGGCGTGTACTCACCTGACGAGGACGGCCGTTATGCGTTCGACGATCGGCGCGAGGCGGAGGAGCGCCTCAGGGAAGAGATCGCGAAAGGCAAGCTGAGCATCCTGCTCCGCGGTGAGAAGCTCAAGGGATCGTTTGCGCTGGTGCGCACCTCGACTTCGAGCCAGTGGCTACTCATCAAGCACAGGGATCGGTACGCGCAGCCGAATGACGTCCTGACGGAGGCACGCTCGGTACTGACCGAGCGCACGGTCGAAGACTCCCCGCCGGACGACGGGTCGCAGATCGATGCCGGCAGCCTGGCGCCTCATGGGCCGGCGGAGTCGATTCCTGCCCGACTCGCGCCGATGCTGGCCGAGATCGGCGACCGGGCGCGATCCGATCACAAGTACCTCTACGAACCAAAACTGGACGGTTATCGCGCAATTGCCTTCGTACGAGATGGCGTGGTGCGGCTCCAGTCACGCCGGGGGATCGATCTCACCCTGCCCTTTCCGGAACTCGCGACCGATCTGGCCGCGCAAGCCGTCGGCAGCATGATCGTCGACGGCGAGATCGTCGCGCTCGGCTCCGACGGACGGCCCTCGTTCAATGCGCTTCAGAACCGTGCCGGGCTCAAGACGCCCAAGGAGATCGCGCAGGCGCAGGGCGACTCACCGGTGGTGTTCATGTGCTTCGACCTGCTCCACTTCGCCGGTATCAACCTGCGGCAAAGCCCCTATGTCGATCGACACCGCTATCTGTCGCAATGCCTGTTGCCCGGACCGCATCTGCAACTCGTGCATGCTTCCGGAGACGCCGAGGCCATGTACGCGGCCGCGCTCGAAAGCGGGTTCGAGGGCATCGTGGCAAAGCGCAAAGACAGCCCCTATCAGCCCGGGCGCCGCTCCGCCGCGTGGCAGAAGATCAAGGCGGTGCGAAGCTCGGAGTTCGTCGTAGGCGGCTACACCCAGGGGCAGGGAGCACGACACGCGCTGGGTGCGCTGCTGCTGGGCTACTGGGACGGCGATGAGCTCAAGTTCGCAGGTCATGTCGGCTCCGGTCTCGATGAAGCGGGCGTCGGCAGTCTGGGCAAGCGATTCGCGGCGCTCGAGACGCGCAAGCGTCCGTTTGCAGAGCAGCCGCCACTACATCGGCCGACCACCTGGCTCGAGCCGGAGCTGGTGGCCGAGGTGAAGTTCTCCGGATGGACGCCGGATGGACATCTCCGCGCACCGGTGTTTCTGCGGATGCGTGACGACATCGCCGCCAGCGATATTCGAGGCGGTCCGGACGGCAGTGAATCCGGCGGCGAGCCTCCGCGTAAGGATCCCGGTTCCGCCGACGAGATCGGAGACGTTCTCCGGCAGCTCGATCAGAAAGGGAATCGCATCGATCTGCAGGTCGGCTCGGCCCGCATCCGCCTGACGAACCTCGATCGCGAATACTGGCCCGGCGGCGCACGCGGGCGTCCACCGCCCATCACCAAGCGCGATCTGCTGCGCTATCTCGCGCGCGCGTCCCCCCACCTGCTGACGCATCTCCGGAACCGGCCGCTCACGATGATCCGCATGCCCGAAGGCATCGGCGGCGAGCGTTTCTTCCAGAAGCACTGGCGCCAGGAGCGGCCTGAGTTCGTGGAGAGCGTGGAGGTGTACTCCGGGTCCAAGGACGAAGAGCAGGAGTATCTACTGGCCAACAACCTGCCGACACTGCTCTGGTTGGGTCAGGTGGGCACGCTCGAGTTCCATGTCTGGCACTCGCGCGCCGAGGGCGGTCCCGATTGGAAAGGCAAAAGCACCGACTATTCGAGCTCGCTCGAGGCACTCGAACGGTCGGTGCTCAATTACCCCGACTACCTCGTGTTCGACATCGACCCGTACATTTATTCGGGCAAGGAAGCGAAGGGCGCCGAGCCCGAGCTCAACAAGAAGGGTTTCGCAACCGGCCGGCGCGTCGCCTTCTGGCTGCGTGAGCTCCTGCGGGAGATGTCGCTCGAGGCGGTGGTGAAGACCTCGGGCAAGACCGGGCTGCACGTCTTCGTCCCCATCGAAAGAACAGTAACTTTCGATGAGGCGCGGACGATCTGTGAGATGGTGGGTCGGCATCTGCTGCAGTCCCATCCCAAGGAGATCACGCTGGAATGGGCCACGGTGAAGCGCACCGGCAAGATCTTTATCGACTACAACATGAACGTCAGGGGCAAGACCCTGAACGTCGCCTTTTCACCACGGGGGGTACCCGGCGCGCCGATCTCAATGCCCTTGACCTGGGAGGAGCTGGAGGCGGCCGAGCCGGGGGACTTCACGGTTATGAACGGGGCGGACCGCTTGGACAGAACCGGCGACCGCTGGCATGATATCTTTAAGAGGAAACAAAGCCTTGCGAAGGCTTTCGCAAGTGTCGGGCGAAAAAGGAACTGAGCAAGAAAAAGGACAGCAAGATGGCCGCACCACGATCTATCGGTAGTCTCACGATCTCGTTCGGGCTCGTTGCCATTCCAGTGAAGCTCTACACGGCGACTCAGTCGACCGCGCAGATCTCCTTCAACCTGCTGCACAAGGAGTGCGGCTCACGGCTCCGCCAGCAGTACGTCTGCCAGAAGGACGGGCAGATCGTCGAACGCGACGACATGGTGAAGGGCTACGAGTTCGCAAAGGACCAGTACGTCGCCTTTACGCCCGAGGAGATCAAGGCGCTCGACGAGGTGGGCACCCACTCGGTCGAGATCTCGGAGTTCGTGCCGATCGAGTCCGTCGATCCGGTGTACTTCGACAAGACGTATTACCTGGCACCCGACAAGGGTGCGGGGAAGCCCTACACGCTGCTTACGGAGGCGCTCAAGGAGTCGAAGCGATGCGCGGTCGGGCGCTGGGCCAGCAAGGGCAAGGCGTACATAGTGATGCTGCGGCCAGTCGGCGACGTGCTCGCGATGCAGCAGCTCCGGTTCGCATCCGAAGTGCGGCCCGCAAAGGAGCTCGACGTGGCCAAGGCCGACGTCAAGCCAGGGGAGATGAAGCTCGCGCGTCAGCTCATCGATCAGCAGCAGGCCGACTTGTTCGATCCCGCCGCCTATGTCGACGAGGTCCGTGGGCGGATCGAGGCGGCGATCCAGAAGAAGGTGGAGGGCCACGAGATATCGATATCGGAGGGCCCTGCGCCGAGCACCGGAAAGGTCATCGACCTCATGGAGGCGCTGCGCGCGAGCCTCGAGAAGACGGAAACCGCGCGGGCTTCCGCGACGAAGCTCGGACCGCGCAAGGCTCCCAAGCGTGTCGAGGAAGCGACCCGACCGGCACGCAAAACCTCGAAGCGGTAGCCCGCCGCTGGCCGAGATGCATTCCTACAGCGTGCAGGACGTCGAGCGGCTACTCCGCTTGTCGCGAAGCACGATCAAGGGACTCATCGACGGTGGGTTCGTGACGCCGGCGCGCGGTCCGCGACGGCAGTATCGATTCTCCTTCCAGGACCTGATCGTGCTGCGCACCGCGCGGGCACTGACCGAGGCCAACGTTCCAAGCCGCCGGGTGCGTCGAGCGCTCGAGGAACTCCGCCAGCACCTGCCCGAGACGGCGCCGCTTTCGGGCTTGAGCATCTGCGCGGTCGGCGAGCGAGTGGTCGTTCGCGATGGTCCGTCGCGCTGGCAGGTCGACGACGGTCAGTACCTGCTCGCGCTCGACGTCGTCGTCGAGCAGGGCGAGCTCCACGTCGTCGAACGCAAGGAGCCGGCCCGGGAGCCGGCATCGACCGCCGAACCGCAGGACTGGTTCGACCGGGGGCTTGAGCTCGAGGCCGCCGAGCCCGCCGCCGCGCGTGCAGCGTACGAGCGCGCGGTGGACGTGGACCCCGCGAACCTGGCCGCGTGGGTGAACCTCGGACGCCTGCTTCATGAGCAACGCAAGATGATCGACGCGGAGAGCGTGTACCAGCGTGCCCTCGCCGCCTGCGGACCCGACGCGTTGCTCTATTTCAACCTGGGCGTACTGCTCGAGGACATGCGACGGCCGGCGGCCGCGCTCGAGGCGTATCAGTCAGCAGTCGTCGAGGACCCGAGCCTCGCCGATTGCCATTACAACCTGGCGCGGCTCTACGAGTCCTTCGGCAAGCCGCAACACGCCATACGTCACCTGGGCCAGTACCGGCGCCTGTTGACCGGCGGCTAGTTCCGGCATCCGCGTCAGGCGCGCGGCGCAAGTGCCTGCGCCAGGTACGCGGGCACCGGTCGGCCGTGAGATGCGATCCACGTCGCCATTGCGCCGGCGACCTTCCTGACCGCCGGCCGCTCGAGCACGAGCGTGCGCCACTCGAGCAGCCGCGGCGTTTCGCCGCTCATGACTGCGCCCTTTCGTTCGCCGAAGAGTTGCGCCATGAAGAAGGCAATGTCGGCGTAGGAATATTCCCCGGCGAGGAATGCCTGCGATTCGAGCCGTGCGTTCATCTGCTCATAGAACCGGGAAGCGGCGCTGCGGGCGGCAACCGCTGCCGGAGCGGTGGGCGTTTCTTCGAGACTCATGAGCTTGATGATGTGCGGAAAGTAAACCTCGTCGGACTTGAGCTCGAGCTGGCGCGCCTCGGCTCGGCCCGCGGGCGACTTGGGCCAGAGCGGGGGAATCGAGAAGGCATCCTCGAGATACTCGAAGATCTGGGTTGAGTCGAATATCTCCACACTGCCATGGGTCAGCACCGGCACTTGTTGCTTCGGATTGATGCGGACGACCTCCGGGTGTTTCGGCTCGTAACGGTCGACAAAGGGCACCTCGATCCGCTCGAAGTCGAGACCCTTCTCCAGAAGCGCGATCTCCGCCTTGGCGCCGAACATGGAGAGCGGACCGGTGTACAGGCGAATGGCATTCATGGAGTGGTTCCTGCGTGTACGACAATAACACCGGTTCCTTTGGTTGCGCTCCTCCGCCTGGGGATACCGCTCCGCCGCGCTCTGTCGACATTCCGCTAGGTTTAAGGTTAACTCATCGCGTCGGACAGCCGACTCAAATCCGCAAGACGTTCAAGCGCGATCCCTGGCAAGTCTCGGCCATATGGACATGCAACGGCCCCGAAGTGCCGGGCGCGGTCGCGCCGGCTTCAACATCCCACCCAGCGTGCAGGCGCACCTGAAACAGGAGGCGAGCGATGCACGTCGAGCGGGGAAGTAGCGCATCGGAGAATGTGGGCGACTTTTCGCTCGTTCTGGGCGGTCCCCTCTTTCAGCTCCTCCGGCGTCTCGGCCTCTCCGGCAGCGGTCTCGAGCTGCTGCGCCGGCGAATCGTCGCAATTGCGCTCGTCACCTGGGTGCCATTGCTGGTCCTGTCCATGGCCGAAGGGCTGGCATGGGGCAATGCCGTTCGCGTTCCGTTCCTGTTCGACGTCGATGTGCATGTGCGCTTCCTCGTCGCACTGCCGGTGCTGATCGCCGCGGAGCTGTTGGTACACCAGCGCACACGGATCGTCGTTGAACAGTTCGTTTCGCAGGGTCTCGTGCCGGATGCCATACGCACGGGCTTCGATGCTGCTCTCGCAAATGCGCTGCGGCTGCGCAATTCGATCACGGCCGAATTGTTGCTCGTCGCACTGGTCTACTTCGTCGGTATCTTTGTCCTCTGGCGGAACTACCTGGTGCTGGACGTGCCCACCTGGTATGCGACGCCCGTCGGGGATAGTAATGAACCTCGGCTGGCCGGCTGGTGGTACCTGTTCATCACGCTGCCGGTTTTTCAGTTCATTCTCGTGCGCTGGTACTTTCGCCTCCTCATCTGGGCGCGCTTTCTCTGGCAGGTGTCGCGTTTGCCTCTCGCGTACTCTCCCCTTCATCCCGACCGTACGGGCGGCATCGGCTTCCTGTCGACCATCACGCGGGCCTTTTCCCCCGTGTTGTTCGCGCAAGGCGCGCTGCTGGCCGGCACGCTGGCCAACACGATCCTCTTCGAGGGCAAAGTCCTGACTTCCTTTTACGTCGAAGTCGTAACGTTCACCGCCGCAGTCGTACTGGTCGTCGTTGGACCTCTGCTGGTTTTCATGATGCCCCTGGCCGCCGCCAAACGGACCGGGCTGCGCAGATACCGCGAGTTTTCCCGGCGCTATGTGGACGAGTTCGATGAAAAGTGGCTGCGCGGTTCGGCGCCGCGAGACGAACCGCTCGTCGGGAGTGCCGACATCCAGTCACTGGCGGATCTCGGCAACAGCTTCGAAACGATAAGCAGCATGCGTGTCGTGCCTATTACGAAGGGTGCTGTGATTCAATTGATTGTGGTGACGCTGCTGCCCGTAGTTCCGCTGCTGCTCACTCTCATTTCGTTCGAGGAGCTCATCAAGCGGATTGTGAAGGTCCTCATCTGAGATCTGGCAATCATTGATGGTTGGAGGACGCAGTGATGAAACTCATCCACAAACAACAGCTGTTCACCGCCACCCTCTTCTGCACGACGGCTTTCACAACCAACTTCGCGCAACCAGCCGATCCGCTGCCATCGTGGAATGAGGGCAAGACCAAGCAATCGATCGTGACCTTCGTGTCAAAGGTCACGGAGCAGGGTTCGTCCGAATTCGTGCCACCCGCGGAACGCATTGCCACGTTCGACAACGACGGCACGCTTTGGGCCGAGCAGCCGCTGTACTTCCAGTTCCTCTTCGCAATTGACCGTGTGAAGGCACTGGGACCTGAGCATCCGGAGTGGGCAGAAAAGGAGCCATACAGGTCCCTGCTAGCAGGTGACATGAAGGGCGCGCTCGCCGGTGGTGAACGCTCACTGATGGAAATCATCGCCGTCGCGCATTCGAACATCACGACCGAAGAATTCGAGTCGATCGTAAGGAATTGGCTAGCAACCGCGAAGCACCCCACAACAGGGCAGCCGTACACGCAGATGGCCTACCAGCCGATGATCGAGCTGCTCGCGTATCTCCGCGCCAACGGATTCAATACGTTCATCGTTTCGGGCGGTGGCATTGATTTCATGCGCGCCTTTGCGGAACAGGTCTATGGCATCCTGCCCGAACAGGTGATCGGGAGCACAGGTAAGCTGAAGTACGAGGTTCGCGAAGGCAAGCCCGTGCTCGTCAAATTGCCTGCAATCGAATTCGTTGACGACAAGGAAGGCAAGCCAATCGCCATCCAGAGGATCATCGGGCGCCGGCCCATTGCAACGTTCGGCAATTCTGACGGCGACCTGCAAATGCTCCAGTGGACCTGTGCGGGCAACGGGGCGCGCTTGTGCGTCTACATCCACCACACGGACGCGGCGCGCGAATGGGCCTACGACCGAACGTCCTCAATTGGCCGTCTCGACAACGGTCTCGACGAAGCATTGGCAAAGGGCTGGACGGTGATGGACATGAAAACAGACTGGAAAATCATCTTTCCGTCGCCGAGGAAGTGAGGGAGGTGTCATTGGACGAACAGCGACTTCAGCGGGACGCTCCACCCGCCAACGCTGCGGTAGGGGCTTGCGGTCACCCGACCACGGTTCTAATGCCCCTTGATGGGGGCTCATTATGTAGAAGCGCGGTACCGCTTGGGCCACCTGCTAGCGTGAAAGGATCCATCCACGCCTGAGCGGCGCGGCCTCGCGAAAGCCGGCGAGAAACCCGACGAACTGGGTGACCATGATCAAGGGTCCCGGCGTGGTCTCGGCCAGCCCG
>Ga0207691_10003501_pt1 | contig 15279 bp, 18 predicted proteins | sample KBSM13metaG_FD_184327 | JGI IMG/M metagenome (GOLD analysis project Ga0207691, IMG submission 184327) | Miscanthus rhizosphere microbial communities from Kellogg Biological Station, Michigan, USA - KBS M1-3 metaG (SPAdes) (version 2) | ecosystem: Host-associated > Plants > Roots > Rhizosphere >... | reverse complement strand
AGCGCATCATGACTTCGACTTTCGCGCCAAGCGCACTCTTGTAGAAATCGAGTGCTTCTTCGCAGCGGCCGTCAAAAAACAGGTACGGTTGCACTTGCATCTGAAGCTCCTTTTAAGTGATTGCTCTGTGATGATCGACTTACGGGTTCTTGCCGGCCGCGAGCTGCGAAGATCGCGCGCGCAATTCGGCCTCTTTGCGAATGATGTCTTCGTTTTGCGTCAGATCCGGCGCCTCGAACACCTGACGAATCTCGATTTCCGTGTCGCCTTCAACCGGATTCGGGCAGCGCTTGACCCATTCAATCGCCTCTTCCTTCGACTTCACGTTGAACATCCAGAATCCGGCGATTAACTCTTTGGTCTCGGGGAACGGCCCGTCAATAACCGTGCGCTTGGCACCCGAGAATCTAACTCGCGCGCCCTTGGAGCTCGGCTGCAGTCCTTCCCCGGCGAGCAGGACCCCCGCCTTCACCAGCTCCTCGTTGTACTTCATCATATCTTTCAGCAGCGTCTCGCCGGGCATGACGCCGGCTTCGGTGTTCTTGTCGGCCTTTACGAGAATCATAAATCGCATCGCAATTTCTCCTCGGTTTGATCGGTCAGGAATGGGTGAGCATCCACTGTCATCGCTCTGCAAAGTAATCGAACGGGGTGGGCTGAAATCAACACATCAGACCATCTTTTTTATTATTGTTGCGATCGCGAGAGCGATCGGTCTTGAAAAACCCGGTTCGTAATCCGCCGCTTTAAGGTTGACCGTCTATCTGCGTGAGGGCGGAAGCAATGTCCCTGGCGTCACGCGGTCGGACGAGCCGGGCGACTTCCGTACCATCGCTGAGAAAAATGAGTGTCGGCCACAGCTTCACCGTGAACGAGCGGCCGAGACGGCGTCCACTGCCGTCTTCAATCTTGATATGCCGCACTCGCGGATGGTTGGCGAGCGCCGATGCGATGACCGGTTGCGCGGCGCGGCAATGGCCGCACCACGAAGTTCCAAATTCGACGACGGCCGGCCCTTTCAGGGCATCGACGTCAGCTCGGGTGATGGACTCGTCAGCCATGTAACGTCAGTTGTCTCGCCGTTCAACTGCCTGGGCGCGATCACGGCGTCGCGCCCGCTTGCATGTAGACCAGCTCCCAGATGTGGCCGTCCGGATCCTGGAATCCATGACCATACATGAAGCCGTGGTCTTGCGCCTCTTTGTATATGCGGCCGCCGGCCGCGACAGCCGTGCGTACAGTTTCGTCGATTTTCTCGCGGCTCTCTGCCGACAGGCACACGATGACTTCGGTGCTCTTTGTAGCGTCACAAATTGCATTCGGCGTAAAGGTCTTGAAGAATTTTTCGACCAGCAGCATGACGAAGATATTCTCGCCTACGATCATGCATGTCGCATTTGCATTGGTGAACTGTGGATTGAACGTATAGCCAAGCTTCGTAAAAAAGGCGACGGAACGGTCGAGGTCCTTGACCGGCAGATTGACGTAGATCTGACTTGCCATTTTATTTCCTTTGGGGACCGTATGGGTAGGTCACGCGTTTGGATTGAGTGCCCGGACCGGCCGCACTTCGATACTGCCAACGCGAGCGGGCGGAATTTTGGACGCGACCTGGATCGCTTCGTTCAGGTCTCGCGCATCCACCAGATAAAAGCCCGCGAGCTGCTCTTTGGTTTCCGCAAACGGACCATCCGTAATCGATACCTTGCCGTTGCGCACGCGAACCGTGGTGGCAGAGGCAACCGGCTCAAGCGGTTCGGCAGCAACCAGTTTTCCGCTTTCGCGCAGCGCCGTCCCGCAAGCGAGACATTCCTTGTCGGGTACCGCGTGCAGCTTTTCTTCTTCGAGGTAAACAAGGCACAGATATTTCATGCGGCTACTCCTTCGTGCGCTTGCTGCAAAGCTTTGATGTCGATTTTCGTCATCTGCATCATCGCCTGCATTACGCGCTTGGCTTTGGCAGCATCCTTGTCGTGCAGGAGCGTTCCCAGCGCGGAGGGAATGATCTGCCACGACAACCCGTATTTGTCTTTGAGCCAGCCGCATCGCGATTTTTCTCCGCCTGCGGAAAGCTTCTCCCATAGCTCATCGACTTCTGACTGCGTCTCGCAGTTGACGAACATGGATATCGCGGGCGAAAAAGTGAAATGCGGGCCGCCGTTCATCGCCATGAATGGCTGACCATCGAGCTCGAACGTTACGGACATCACCTTGCCGCTGCCCCCGGCGCTATCACCGTTCCGATAAATATTTCCGGCCTTCGAATTCTTGAAAATGGCGAGATAAAAATTCATTGCCTCCTCGGCCTTGTCGTCAAACCATAAAAACGGCGTAATCTTCTGCATGCTATCTACCCCATTTCTTCTAGCAATCTATCTGGCAACGGCACATGATCACGATTGCGCAGCGGCCAGTCCGAGCGCCTCGAGCGTTTCTATATCCTCCGCAACCGGACGAATTTCGACACACCCGAATCTTGCTCCGGGGATTCCCGATCCAATTCGAATTGCGTCGTCCTGATCGCGTGCCTCGATCAGATAGTAGCCGCCCAGCTGTTCCTTGGTCTCGGCGAAAGGGCCATCGGTTGTCGAGACGTTACCGTTGCGAACCCGCACGGTGATCGCGCTGGCGGGCGGCAGCAGTCTATTGCAGGCAAGGTACTGGCCGTTTTTGCGGATCGTCTCAGTGAATTGCCGGTACTCGTTAAAGTGCTTTTCACTGTCGGCCGGTGACATGAATTCCATCATCGCAGATGGGTCGGCGCAGATCAGGCACAGATACTTCATGGCGGTCTCCTTGACTAGCGTGGAATGCCGTTACAACTCTGGTCGAACGGCGCATGCGTGATTCGACAAGCAGCGGCAAAAAGATTTCTGGGGCTTACTTCGGCAGCTCGGCCAGCCGCCGTTCAATGAAGCGGCGCTCAGTTTCCTGGCGCGTCAGGCCGAGCGCCTGCTGAAAGGACGCGCGGGCATCCGCATTTCTGCCGAGACGGCGACACAGCTCGGCGCGCGCTGCATGAGCGAGGCGGTAGTCCGCGAGATCGCCGCGATCGAGAATCGCGTCAATCAGCACGATGCCCGCGGAAGGTCCGTCTCGCATTGCGACCGCAACAGCGCGGTTCAATTCAATCACCGGTGAAGGGTCTGTGCGCATGAGAACGTCGTACAGGCCGACGATTTCTGTCCAGTCGGTCTCTGCGGCCTGCCGCGCGTTCGCATGCACGGCCGAGATGGCTGCCTGAATCGAATACGGTCCAGCCAGACCAGACGACAATGCGCGTTCGACCAGCGCCGTGCCCTCGCTGATTTGATCGCGGTTCCACCTGGATCGATCCTGATCGTCAAGCAGTATTACCTCCCCAGCCGGCGACGTTCGCGCCGCGCGCCGGGACTCGTGGAGCAGCATGAGCGCGAGTAGCCCAATGACTTCCGGCTCGGGCAACAGCTCCATCAGCAGGCGACCGAGCCGGATCGCTTCTGCCGAGAGGTCGTGGCGCGTCAGGGAAGTGCCTGCCGATGCTGAATAGCCCTCGTTGAACACGAGGTAAATCACTCGCAGTACGCTGTCGAGCCGGTCGGGGAGCTCGGCGCGCGACGGCACTTGATACGGAATACGAGCATCCCGGATCTTTGCTTTCGCGCGCACGATGCGCTGAGCGATCGTCGTCGGCGCAATAAGGAATGCATGCGCGATTTCCTCGGTAGTCAAGCCGCAAATCTCGCGCAGCGTCAGCGCGACTTGGGCGTCAGGAGCGAGGGCAGGGTGACAGCACGTGAAGATAAGACGCAGCTGGTCGTCTTCGACGTTCTCAGTGTCCAGCGCTATGCCGTCCTCCGTCGAGGGATCCGTCTGCTCGGGCACATCGTCCAGAGCATCAAAGCGTGCATTGCGGCGAATAGCGTCGATAGCCTTGAATCGTCCGGCGGAGACGAGCCACGCCCGCGGATTATCAGGCACGCCGTCGCGCGGCCACTGCTCGAGCGCGGCTCTGAAGGCGTCGTGCAGCGCTTCTTCAGCGATGTCGAAGTCACCGAGCAGGCGAATAAGGGTGGCGAGGACGCGGCGCGATTCGGTGCGGTAGACAGCATCGATGATCTCGCCCCAGTTTTGGGCGGTTTTTTCAATCATGGGGGCGGCATAGACTACTTCAAAATAAAGTCAGCGTGTAGCGCTCGCACGCGCCCGCGAATTCGCTCGACGGTTTCATAGTCAGGTGGGCGTGTATGACGAAGGTTACCCGTCCGCCCGGTTGCAGCTTGCTGTTGGCCGCGCGTTTCATGCGATTGCTGCCTATTACAATGCGCATCGCAGGCCACACTGCCGATACAATCGAAGCTGCGAGGAGGACAACATGAAAAGACGAGGTTGGGCTCTTGTCTTGGGTGTGCCTGCGTTTGCCGCGGCGCCAGGCGCGCATGCGCAAATCGACTATCCGAATCGAACCATACGTATCATCGTGCCTACCGCGCCTGCGGGCGGCAACGATACGGTGGGACGCGTCATCGCCCAGGGATTATCCGAGCGCTGGAGTAAGCAGGTGGTCGTAGATAATCGTGCCGGCGCGAGCACGATGATTGGCGGCGATATGGTCGCCAAGGCGCTGCCCGATGGCTACACACTATTGATGGGGGTGAGCACGCTCGCAATAAATCCCGCCACGTTCAAAAAGGTTCCGTATGAAGCGATGCGCGACTTCGCACCCATCACGCAGGCTGTTTTCGTGCCCAACTTGATGATGGTGCATCCGTCGGTGCCGGCGAAAACCGTACGTGAAATGATTGCATTTGCACAGGCGCGCCCCGGCCAGGTTCTGTTCGGCTCGGCAGGCTACGGTACTAATCCGCACCTGTCGATGGAGCTCTTTGCCACGATGGCCCGGATCCGCATGATTCATGTGCCGTATAAAAGTTCGACGCCCGGGATCGTCGATTTGATTGCGGGCCACATCGCCATCATGTCGCCGAACATGCTGCAATCAATCCCGCACGTGCGCGCGGGTCGTCTGCGCGCGCTCGGTGTCACAAGCGCTATGCGCGCGGCGAGCGCGCCGGACATTCCGACGGTAGCAGAAGGCGGACTGCCGGGTTATGAGGCGGTGCAATGGTACGGTTTGCTCGCGCCGGCAGGCACGCCGCCGGAGATCATCAACAAGTTGCACAGCGAAACCGTTGCCGTACTGCGCACGCCGGAAAGTTCCAGGCGCCTCGCTGGTGACGGCGCTGAAGTGATTGCAAGTTCGCCCGCCGAATTTTCGGCTTTCATCAAGACCGAAACGGTGAAATGGGCCAACGTCGTAAAGGCCGCGGGAATACAACCGGAATGATGGCGTCTATGTAGCAATGCCGGCGCTGCGCCGGCATTGCTGCAGATTGAAGCGGGTGATCGATTACGTGCCGCGGCCCCATAGTCCGCAATAGCGGCGGGCGACGAACGGCATGCCGGCAGCATAGCCGGGCCAGCTTTCATACTTGGACAGTTTGAATTCTTTCTCCGCCGGCTCCCAGCATTTTCCGTCCTGCGCGAGCTTCTTCATCTCAGCCGATGCGTCCTGCAGAAATTCGAGCTGGTCCTGCGCGTCTTTCTTAGTACCCAAACGGTCGTTGGGTCCCGGGTGTCCGGGGATTAGGCGATCCCAGTCCAGCGCAATCACCTGCTTGATAAAGCCCTCGGCTTGCAGCGGATAGAAGTCGATCATGCCGCGTCCGGGCACTTGTCCGACCGGCAGCGTGTCGACAACGAAGATTATTTTCTCTTTTGGCAGACGCATCACGAGCATGCTGTCCGAGTGGTTGAGCCCTAGATACTTCAGTTCGAGTGACGTCCCGCCAAGCTGAATGACACGGCCGGCGTCGGTCACGGTTTCATCGGGCAGAACGGTGTGCGGATCTTTGAGCACAGCCAGCTGCTGCTTCGCTTTCTCATGCGCGACGAATGTCGCGCCGGCATCCTTGAACGCCTTGCCGCCGGCGGCATGGTCAAAATGGTGATGGCTGTATATGACGTACTTGACGGGCTTGTCGGTGACTTTACGAATCTCGTCGAGGTACGTCTGTCCACCGGTGGGCCGTCCATAGCCGATCGGGTCGGTCGCGATCACGCCGTCGTTCGTGACCACGAACATCGACTGGTGATTACCGTTCCGAAATATATATACGTTGTCCGTGCCTTCGACTTTGGTAGTCGCGACCTGCGGACGCGCGGGGGCTTGTGCGTGTGCAGCGAGCGACATTGCCAGCAGTGCGGCTAGTGCGGAGTGCAAAGCGGTGCGGTGCATGTCATCCTCCTTGAGTTCGAGCCATGTCGACGGCTCGGTACGGCCAGTCTACTGGAGCGTATGAGCAGCCGACAAGCACGGGCGCTAACGGGCGACAGTCTGCAGAGCCGGGACCTCCGCATCCTGCGGTGGCACTGCGTTTGCAGTGAGCAGTAACATTGCCACCAGGTCGTAGTAGCCCATGAGCCCTATGAGCTCGACGATGCCGCGCTCGCCGAACTTCGCCAGCGCGGCAGCATAAGCCGCATCGGTTACCGCCTTGTCGCGATAGATCTGGGTTGCGAGTTCATACAGAACCGCTTCGTCGTCCTGCATGCCTGCGGGATGCAAACCCGCGGCAAGATCAGCGCCGATCTTCGGTTCGAGGCCGCCTTTCATTGCGAGCTTGTAGTGTCCTCGCCAGATCCAGTGCGAATTCCAATTGCGAGCGGTGATCAGAATGGCAAACTCTGTGAGTCGCGCCGGAAGCTCGGTATTCCACCGCAGATAATCCGACATCGCCGTGATGCGCGCCGCGAGTTCGGGGCTGCGCATATAGATGCGATACGGAGGCAGCTTGAAGTTTGCGTTGCGCGGGGGTGCGGCCACACCATCGACCCATTGTCGCTGTTGCGGTGTCAGTTGCTCGAGGCTTAGTTCAGGAAAACGCGCGGTGTTTTGAGCATGCACGCTGTTCGAAACTAGAATCACCAACACGGACGCAATGCTCAACAGACGTTTCATTGTTCTCTCCGGAAGTGCTGACAGGTCACGCGATCGATGATACCAACGGCCACAGAACTAGAGTCATGCATGAGCAGCGCGGTCGAGAAGGAAGGTGATGAGTGTCGCTGTGCTCAATCCATCTTACGCCGGCTGCATTGCTACCGGTTCTGCGGACGCGAGCGCGTCTATATTCGAGCTGCAGCGATGCTTGGCGCTGGGCTCAACGTGGCCTACGAGGATATAACGGTTGACGAACATGCGGCATTGTTCGTGTGCGGTCTATGGCAACATGACGACCTTTTATCGCGAAGTGTGCGACGTGACGAATAGACTCAAGATCGCGGTCCTCGATGACTACCTGCGTCTCTCGCAGCAATCGGCTGACTGGTCAACCATCGCACGGACCTGCGACATCACCGTTTTTGAACGGCCGCTTTCTGTTCCGGACGAAGCTGCGGACACGCTCGTGCCTTTCGATATCATCTCGCTGATTCGAGAGCGGATGCCGATGCCGGCCGCGCTGATCGAGCGTCTGTCCAACCTGAAGATGATCGCAGTCACGGGACTCTACAACCGCACGCTGGACGTTGAGACCGCGCGCAAGCGCGGTATCGTGATGTCATACACTGAGCTGCGCGGGCCGTATCGCAAGGCAACGTGCGAGCTGACATGGGGGCTCGTGCTCTCGCTGGCGCGCAATATCCCGCTGGAAGCGGCCAATATGCGCAGCGGCGGCTGGCAGCAGACGGCCGGGTTTGCCCTCGCCGGCAAAACGATTGGACTCCTCGGCCTCGGCCGACAAGGGCGCCACATGGTGCCGGTCGCCAAGGCGTTTGGCATGCATGTAACTGCATGGAGCCCGAACCTCACGGTTGAAGCCGCAGCCGAGGTTGGCGTGCGCCGCGTTGAAAAGGATGAGCTATTCAGCACGAGCGATGTGCTCACGATACATCTTGTTCTCAGCGAGCGTTCGCGCGGAATCGTCGGTGCACGCGAGCTTGCGTTGATGAAACCCACTGCCATTCTCGTGAATCCCGCGCGTGGACCGCTCGTCGATGAGACTGCGCTGATTGCAGCACTCTCGGACCGACGCATCGCGGGCGCAGGCCTTGACGTGTATGCGCAGGAGCCGCTGCCCGCAGATCATCCACTGCGCGGCCTGCCGAATGTGGTACTGACGCCGCATCTCGGTTTCGGCGTCCGCGAATTCTACGAAAGCGCCTACACCGATACCGTCGAAAACATCGAAGCGTTTCTCGCCGGCAAGCCGATACGCATACTCACGCCTGAGCGCAATCGAAGCGCCGCACACGATTCCCCTGTATTCCTGGCATCGAGTGGCTAATCGTAGCCTCTGCCATGACGCCAGGTATGAGAATGTGCACGTTCTGCATCGCTGCATATGCTGCTTGCGGTTTGGCCGCCGATAACTATCCTGCCAAACCGATTCGCCTTCTCGTCGGGTTCGTAGCCGGCGGCAGCGCGGACGGATCCGCGCGCGTGGTCGCTGCGCGCATGGGCCAGATACTCGGTACCAATTTTGTGGTCGAGAATCGCGGCGGCGCGGCCGGTGTCGTTGCAGCGCAGGTCGTCGCGCGCGCGCCGGCGGACGGGTATACGCTCCTGTGGTCAAGCCCGGGCGCTTTGACCATCAGCCAGATTCTCGAAAAAAATCTGCCTTACGATACGCAGACGGCGTTTGCGCCGATCGGCCTCGCCCTCACATACTGTAACGCGCTGGTGTCGCGGCCGGACTTCGCCGCATCGTCAGTGCCGCAATTGATCGCTCTCGCGAAAGAAAAACCCGGCTACATTAACTACGGGACTCAGGGTGTCGGCTCGGCCGGGCATCTCTCCGCCGAAATGCTCACGCGCATGACCGGCGTTAAGCTCACGCATGTCCCGTACAAAGGTGGTGCGGAAATAATTACGGCATTGCTTGGCAACGAGGTCCAGCTCGCGTTCATGAGCTCGACCACAGCACAAAGCATGCGAAGCCGGCTGCGCGTGATTGCCGTTACCAGTCTGAACCGAGATCCCGCGCTCGCGGACGTTCCGTCTATGCACGAAGCCGGTGTGAAAGGCTACGACGCGTCATTCTGGTTCGGCCTGCTTGCGCCCGTCGGCACGCCGGCCGTCATCGTCAATCGCCTCAACCGGGCGTTGCGCGAGACGCTTTCGGATTCGAAGGTGATGCAGCCGGTGCAAAGCCAGGGTCTGAATCCGCAGCCATCGACACCTCAGGAATACGCCGCGCGCATCAGCGCCGACTATGCAAAATGGAAAAGCGTGCTGGCGGAACAGAGATAGAAAGCACCCATCCAACCATCAACGCGCTGTGCAATTGGCATGTTGTCTGCCGCTAAAAGTGCTACGCTGATACGTATAAGAAGAGGGGATCACACCCGACGAGGTGCAATCGAGGCAACGAGGAGGAGACGATGGCAGGCAATCGATCAATCTCTCATGGAACGCCGCCGGTCGTAGTTGCAGCGAACGGACTGCTTGACCGCCGTGCTTTCCTGCGCGGTGGTGCCGCGATGGCCGCAGCAATGACCGGCTACACGGTCATCAAACCAGCTGCAGGCGAGGCGCTCAAAGAAGACCCCTGGAGTCTCGCGCCGGGCGCAACGTCTCCACCTGTTGAGCAGCGCTCGCGATTTGAACAGAAGGTCGTGCGCACGCTCAGCAATCCCAACGGCGAGCCGCGCAATACGCATGCTCGCACGCCGCACCATCTGCTCAACGGAACCATTACGCCCAACAGCCTGCACTTCACCATACTGCATGGCGGCACGCCTGATATCGACCCGGACCGTCACCGACTGGTGATACACGGTTTGGTGAAGCGACCGCTCATCTTTACGCTCGATACGCTTGCACGCTATCCGATGGTATCGCGCATGACGTTCGTCGAATGCGGCGGCAACAGCGCGCCACTATTTTCCCCGCAGCCGATGCAGGCGAGCGTGCAGGCGCTGCATGGCCTGGCGTCGTGCGCCGAATGGACCGGCGTGCAACTGTCGACCTTGCTCGAAGAAACCGGTATCGATGCGAAAGCGAAATGGCTTGTTGCCGAAGGTGCAGATTCGCCCGCGGTGAGCCGCAGCTTTCCGCTTCTCAAGGCGCAGGACGATGCCATGATTGCGCTGTACCAGAACGGCGAACGGCTGATGCCGGGCAATGGCTACCCGATGCGCCTGCTGTTGCCGGGATGGGAAGGCAACATGAATGTCAAATTCCTGCGCAGCCTCAAGCTGACTGATCAGCCGGCGATGAGCTATTACGAATCGAAGATCTATTCGCAGATGCTGCCGAACGGCAAGTCATATCAGTTCTATTTCCTGCAGGAGGTTAAATCATTCATCACGCATCCGTCGCACGGAATGGCGATGCAGGGGCCGGGATTTTATGAAATCTCGGGCATTGCGTATTCCGGCGATAGCCGCATCTCGAAAGTGATGGTTTCGGCCGATGGCGGCAAGACGTGGGCGAAAGCGGCGTTGCAGGAACCCGTGCTGAGTAAATCATTTACCCGCTTCCGCGTGCCATGGCAGTGGGACGGCGGACCCGCGGTTTTACAGAGCCGCGCGTGGGACGAAGCCGGCAACGTGCAGCCGACGCGTGCGCAGTTCATTGCGCAGCGCGGTGAGCTCGACGCAGCACCCGCCATCCTCGCGTTCCCGAATCAGCATTACAACAGCATCACGAGCTGGGCGGTGGACCGTAAAGGGGAGGTCAAACATGTTTACGCGTAAGCATGCAGGCGGCGCGGCCGTCATCGCGATTGTCATGACCACCGGACTAGCGCGCGCCGAAGGACCGAATCTCGGCAAGCCGATCAGCCAGGCGGAGCTGGCAGCGTGGGACATCAGCATTCTCCCCGACGGCACCGGCTTGCCTGCAGGCAATGGGACTCCGGCGGAGGGTTCGCGCGTGTTTGCTCAAAAGTGCGCTGCCTGCCACGGCGAGAATGGGAAGGGCGGTATCAATGCAGCGCTTGTGAGCTCGGCGCCACTCAGCGGCATCAGTGCTGCGGCGAAGACGATCCCGAACTTCTGGCCTTATGCGACGACCGTTTTCGATTTTATCCGGCGGGCGATGCCATTCCAGCAGCCGAAGTCGCTCACCAACGACGAAGTCTACGCGGTGACCGCTTTCATTCTGGCGCAAAACAAACTGATTGGCGACAGCGACACGATGAATGCACAGACGCTGCCCAAAGTGCGCATGCCGAACCGCGATGGATTCATTATCCGGTTTGCTGACAAGATATAGCGATCACCGAGGATTACTTGCGCGCGTTTTTCAAGCGGTAAGCGGCGACCGCTTTCTCCAGATCGGTCAGCTCTTCGCAGGGCAGCAGACAGATGTCGCGCAGCGCCGCAAGATGTTTCTCCGCGCTCGGAAGATCCTTCACCATCAGATACGCTTCACCGATGTATTCATGCGCCCCGCGGTGGCGCGGATTGAGCACGAGCGCCTGCTTGTAATGCTTGAATGCGGCGTCGAACTGCTTCAGATTGCGATGCGCGTAGCCGAGATAGTTTTCGATATCGGCATTGTCGGGCTGTCGCACAGACGCCATCTGAAATCGCTTTGCCGCCTCCGCCCAGTTCTTGTTCTCGATCGCCTGCTTGCCCGCGGCATAGTCGGCGTCGCGCACAACGAGGTCTGACGCTTCTTCAGTCGGGTCAGCGAGTGTGGCACCTGTTGTGAGCGCGGCGACGACCAACGCAAGACTCATAAGACGTCTACCGCGGACAACTGTCATCGTTGTGCGACGTAAGCTTTTGCGTGCGCCAACTCGGGCCGCGGCGAGTCCGCATTCTTTGCCAGCGCCATGAGCTTGGCGTAATAGCCGGCGGCCTTCTGGCGTTCCCCGGCCGCTTCGGCAGCGTGCGCGGCGCCATACAGTCCGCGGAAGCGGTTCGGTTCACGTTCCTGCGACGCCTCGTACTCCTTGAGCGCGAGCGCCGGCTGTCCGGCTTCGAGCAGCATGTCGCCCAGCAATTCGCGCGCAGGTACTACCCGACCGGGTGTGACGATATGTTTCTCGTTCTTGTCTTCGAGGTCTGCAGCGGCGCGCATGTACTTCACCGCCGCGTCATTGTTTTTCTGCGCAAACGCGATCCATCCCGCAGCAGCAAGCCGTTGCACTTCGACTTCGGTCGCCCAGTACGTGTTCTTCGCGTCTTCGAGTGACTTGTGCAGGACCGCGAGCTGCGCCGCGTTTTGCTCAGCCGCAGCCACATCTCCGCTACGCGCGGCGCCCAGCGTGCGTGCAAAGTAGGTAATGGCATCCGCGAACGCTACCTTGCTCGGTTGCGGCTCGAGGCGCATCGCCTCCGTCCACGCGCCGCGTTCCATCGCATAGCGCGCGCGCATAGCCGCCGCCGCATAAGGGGCGGTGGGTCGTCCGGGTGTAGTGCCGGTAACTTTGAGCGCGTCTTCCATCGTGCGGCGCGCGGCGCCGTCGAGCGCCAACTGCAAATACGCATACACTGCATAGTCGCTGGCGTGATACGCCTCGTCCGCCTCGTTGCCCTTGATCGCGGCCTCAAACGAACGGCGATTGGTCGCCGCTGATTCTTCCCATGCGCCAACACGTGTAAAGATATGTGAAGGCATATGCAGTGCATGCGGCGCCGCCGGGGCGATGTCCGCATAGCGGCGGGCGGCGGTCAACCCCTTGGCGGCGATCGGCGGCGCGTCGTAGCTGTGTATCAGATAGTGCGCGACGCCAGGGTGCTCCGGATACTTTGCAAATTGCTTCTCGAGAATAGCCGCCGCTTTGAGGTATGCAGCGTAGCTTTGATCGGACTGGGTTTGAGTACCGGCGAGATAAAGCGCCGAAAAGATCTGCGCTTCGTCGTCGTCGCGGTAGCGGGCGGCCAGTTCTTCGAATGCCTTCGCGCGCGATTCCTGCCGCGAGCGCTCGGAACGGTTCGAGTAATCCTTATAGTAGGCCGCAACCGCCTCGATGTAATCGCGTTCGCGCTGGGTTTTGGCGCCGATATTGCGACCGTCGTCGATAGCGGCCTGCGCCTGTTCGGCGCCCTTGGGCGATGCGCCGGTGCCCGCAAGCGGATTCGACATCAGGATTGCAGCGATGCCCCACGTCGCGATGGCACACGTCGGGTCCTTCGCAAGTACGCGTCGAAAAGTTTCTTCGGCGGCGCTGTACCAGAACGAATGCAACATGGCTACACCGCGTTCGAATTCGACTTGCACGCCAGTGCTGCACGAGTTTTTGAAAGTGACGCTTCCCAGCCGTCCGGTGGCTTCATCGTCATGAGCGAGAGCGGTGCCGCATGTAAGAACGAAGGCGGCAATCGCGCCGGCGACAACAGTTTGACGTTGGAATTTCATGGAACCTCCTTGCTTTGCAGGTGGACCATCGCCGAATTCCCTTACTTCGACGGAAATACTTTATTTCCAAACTTACGCCGATACGTGCTGCGCGAGTTTATCGCGCGGCTGCCGGCATTCTATTGGGATTGCGGCAGCACCACAGCTTACTGCCAAGCGAGCCGCTATGAGAAGTAGCCGGAAGAACTAAGCTTATGCACGAAACCACTATCAAGCCGGTTCATTCATAACGTCATGAGAGTACCGCGATGTCCATCTTTCCGCCCGGGGTTAGCGCTCCATTGCGCCATATACGAGCGCGGCCATCTGCTCCCGATAGTACTTCCGAATGTCTCCAGGACCAACGGACATTACGACAACCACCAGGCGCTCCTTGGGATCGGCCCAGAAGATCGTGCCATTTGCGCCGTTCCAGGTGTAGTCACCGACTGAACCATTGGTCGCCGCAACGCCCGGTTCTGTCCGCACCGCCACGCCGAGACCGAAGCCGTAACCGTCGCGGCCCGCCTCAGTCGCTGCGACGTTGTTTTTGATGTTCTTGCCGAGATGATCGGACGTCATGAAGCGCACCGTCTTGGGACTCAGGATGCGTGCGCCATCGAGCGAGCCGCCGTTCATCAGCATCTGACCGAAGCGTATGTAATCCGCGGCGGTGCCGAAAGCGCAACCGCCGCCGCAATCGAATTTCGGCTGCTCATCGAGGACTCGTATGGTCTGCGGTTTGCCGCTGATTGGATCGTTCGGCAGGGGCCGCGCCATGCGGCTGCGTTTTTCCGCAGGCACAGCGAAAGTGGTGTCCTGCATGCCCAGCTTCGACCATACGCGCTCGTTCGAGGCCGCGCCGAGCGTCTTACCCGTGATCTTCTCGACGACGAGTCCCAGCACGTCGATCGAGAAGCTGTACTCCCAGGTCGATCCCGGCTGATAGTAGAGCGGCAGCTTGGCAAGCGCGTCGAGAAATTCCGGGCCGGTCATCGCAAACGACGCACTGCCTGAGGACGCGGGATACATCTTATGGATGAGGCTACTTCCGCGTCCACCGTAGCTGAGGCCGGCGGTGTGACGCATCAGATCCTGCACGAAGATCGGCTGCTTCATGGGCTCGAGCCTGACCGCACCTGCATCGATCACGCCGACCTGCATCGACGCAAATTGAGGATAGTAAGTTGCGAGCGTTGATTTGAGCGGCAGCCGGCCCTCTTCGTAAAGGGTGAGCGCGGTGACCACGGTCAGCACCTTGGTCATCGATGCGAGATTGAATATCGCGTCGGTCTTGAGTTGCGTGCCCGCCGTCCTGTCCTGGTAGCCGATGGCCTTGTAATAGACGAGCTTGCCGTCGCGCGCGATTGCGACCACCGCTCCCGGGGTGCGGTTGCGCGCGATCTCATCGGCGTAAAAGCGATCGATGCGCTCGAGACCTGCGGCGGAAAAGCCCGCTTTTGCGGGATCGATGCGCGGCAACGGATCGTCAGCAGCCGCTGCGCTCGCCGCTAGCAGTGACAGGAGCATGAGAATAATGCGACGGAAGCGTACATTTGAATCTGGCTTCATGGGTCTCCTTTGCTGAAGGTTTGCCGGGGTGCGCTGCGTTCGCATGCAGGCCATCGGGCATCCGACAGATTACTTTTTCTTTATAGTGAGTCCAACCATCACGTCGGCGCGCGGCTGCCGGTCCAGATCACAACACGTCGCGATAAGTTGTTCGAACTGCGCCCCGGGAATCGGCAGCACTGGAATCACGTCGCGGATACGCCGTGCCTCCTCGTCGAAGTCCCAGATGAACTCGCGTCCGGTCGATTGCTTCGTATAACTTTTGCCATCCTTGGTAAAAATCGTAATGCGCGGACCGAAGAGCGTCATCTGATGCGACGGAATAATGGTGACCCGTTTCATTAAGTCCAGCACTTCGCGGGGCACATCGGGAC
>Ga0207691_10003498_pt1 | contig 15283 bp, 14 predicted proteins | sample KBSM13metaG_FD_184327 | JGI IMG/M metagenome (GOLD analysis project Ga0207691, IMG submission 184327) | Miscanthus rhizosphere microbial communities from Kellogg Biological Station, Michigan, USA - KBS M1-3 metaG (SPAdes) (version 2) | ecosystem: Host-associated > Plants > Roots > Rhizosphere >... | reverse complement strand
ATGGGAGCGCCAGGCCGATGGGCACTGGCAAATCGTCCGCAACATGGCCTTCTGACACGATGCGCTCCGCATTCCCACGGCTCGTTCTCCTCGTCGCGCTCGCCGGATCGCGCCTCGACGCCCAGAGCCTAACGATCACGAACGCGACGGTCATCGACGTGTCCACCGGCGCGCTGCACCCCGGCACGACGATCGTCGTCGACAGCAACCGCATCGCGAGCGTCGAACTGTCCTCCGCGAACGCTCGCCCGAAGGGGCGTGTCGTGGACGCGAAGGGCCAGTACGTGATCCCCGGGCTCTGGGACATGCACACGCATGTGTACTTCGGCTGGCCGCGCGAGTTCGGTGACAACTACGTGCTCCCCCTGTTCATCGCGAACGGGATTACCGGCATTCGCGACATGGGGAGCGACCTGGATGCCGTGCTCGCCGCCCGCAGCGATGTGGCCAAGCATCGGCTCCTCGGTCCACGGATGGTGGTGTCGGGCCCCATGCTCGACGGTCCGAAGGTGTCGTTCGCCGCGTCGATGGCGATCGCGACGCCCGACGAGGGTCGCAAAGCCGTCGACACGCTCGCCGCGCGCGGCGTCGATTTCATCAAGATTCAATCCGGCGTGCCGCGCGATGCCTACTTCGCGATCGCGGATGAAGCGACGAAGCGTGGCATCGTCTTCGAAGGCCATGTGCCCGACGCGATTCGCGCGTCGGAGGCCGTTTCCGCCGGGCAACGAACGTTCGAGCATCTCATCGGCATCTTCGAGGCGAGCACGCCTGACGAGGATTCCCTCATCACGCGCCGCTACGGCGCCGGCGGCGACTCGGCCGCGAACAAGTACCTCGCCGCGTTCCTCGACCGTCATGATGCGGCGCGCGAGGCAAACGTCATCAGGCTCCTCGCGACGAACACGGTGTGGCAGTGCCCCACGCTCTACTGGGAGCGCGGGCAGTGGCTGGTGGACGTGATCGACTACACGAAGGATCCCGACATCGCGTACACACCGCGCACCTGGGTCACGAAGAAATATCCGGAGATGCAGAAGGCGATCGCCGGCAGCATGGACACCGACCCGTTAGGCGTGCGCCGGCGCTTCGTCGATCACGAGCTCGAGATCGTTCACAAGCTGCATGCGGCGGGCGTTCCGCTGCTCGCGGGCACCGATACGCCCGCTGGTGTGGATGTGACCCCGGGGATCAGCCTGCACCTCGAGCTGCAGCGGTTCGTGGACGCGGGGCTCACGCCGCTCGAGGCGCTCCAGACGGCGACGATCAACCCGGCCCGCTTTCTCGGGAAGACATCAGACTTTGGCAGCGTCGAGGCCGGACGCATCGCGGACCTCGTGATCCTGCGCGCGAATCCACTCGAGAAGATCGCGAACACGCGCGCGATCGCGGGCGTCGTCGCTGATGGTAGGTATTGGTCGCAGGCCGATATCGATCAGCTACGCGCCCGTCTCAAGCGGGAGGCGGCCGCGCGGTGACACAGGAACCAATCCGCTCGAGTTGCGACTCTATTCGGTGGACTGAGAAGTCAGAGCGTCTGATCGCACGAGTCAACCACGACCGCCGAACACTTGGGCGGGAACAACGAACGCTGAAACGCTGAAGGCGCTGACGCGCCAGCGCTGGGGACGCTGGACGGCTCGCGAGGTCTGGCTGTTCTCGCCAGCGGGTAAAGGACTCTTCACAACTGCCCCGGGACGCTCACGGCTCCCTGACGGGTTGTCATCATCAGGGCTCAGCGGCTTCCGCGGCGGCGCGCCGCGCCGTCAGCGTATTCAGCGTTCGTGGTTCGAGACTCACCGCAACAAGAGCTCGTAGTACGCGAGAGGGTCGCCCTTGAACACGACGTGCCCGCGTTCCTGGTACCCGCACTTGAGATAGAACTCGCCGGCGCCCGCTTTGTGGTCGTACGCATCGAGCCGAATCGCGTCCGCCGGCCAGTCTGTGGCCACAGTGCGCGCGTCGTCGAGTGCGAGCTGGCCCAGCCCCTGTCCCTGATGCGTTACGGCGACCGCCATCCCCGTCAGGTATAGCGGTCGCTTCACCGGCGTGAAGTACGCGACGTCGATCGCCCACGGCTTCTTCGTGGCGAGACGCAGCACCGTGAGGATCCGCTTGCCGTCTCGCCCCACACGAACGCGCGCGTGGCGTTGCGCGAGCGCGGCGGAGCGCTCGGACCCAAGGGTGGACCAGTGCCCGACCCCGAATCGCGCCGTCAGCGCACCCGCTGCCGCGTTCTGAAGCGCGGCGATCACAGGCACGTCGTCGAGCGTCGCGTCGCGAAACTTGAGATTCACAACGGGTTCAACGAAGATGATCGCCATGACAACGCTGCTGCGAAGCGGGAGATATACGAATGCGAGCCAGCCTGCGCCACCGAGCGTCCCAATGCTATTTCCGCGCGCCTGTCTGCTGATTCTCCTTGCCGGTTGCGCACACCAGAGCGCGGCCGGTCGCGGAGAGGAATCGAGCGCGCCGAGCAGGCGCACGCTCATGGCCGTCTTCGCACACCCGGACGATGAAACGCTCGTCGCGCCGGTGCTGTCCCGCTACGCGCGGGACGGAGCGCGGGTCGTGCTGGTCATCGCGACTGACGGTCGTCGCGGAGCCGCGGAGTGGACCGGCGTACCTGCTGGCGACTCACTCGCCAAGGTTCGCGCGAACGAAGCCCGCTGCTCGGCACGCGCGCTCGGGATCGAGCCGCCAATCCTGCTCGGCTTCCCCGACGCGGGTCTCTCGGACTTCGCGCCATGGCCCGGCAAACGGCTCGACACGCTGGCGGTTCGGATCGATTCCATCCTCCGCGTTGTGCGACCCGACGCCGTCATCACGTGGGGGCCTGACGGCGGGTACGGGCACGCCGATCACCGCCTAACGGGACAGGCGGTCACGCAGGTGTTCCAGGCCGGGAAGGTGCCAGCCAACGTTCCACTGTTCTTCCCGGGATTTCCCGAGACGCGTACGGCGCAGGCGCCTCCATGGTACGGCCAGCATCTGCACCCGCTGAGCCCAACGTTGTTGACGGCGACCGTGTCCTTCACGCCAGCGGATCGCGAAGCGGCCTGGCGGTCCATCGCCTGTCACTGGTCCCAAGCCACGGCGGAAGAACAAGCCCAGAATCGCGCGGCGCTCGACTTCCTCTGGCAGGGGACGGTGACGTTTCAGCAGTGGGGCCGGGGTTCCAGAAGGACGTCGCTTTTCTGATGCGGCTCTGAGTTCTGGATAGCGTGGTGGGCTGTCGATCCGGAGGCGGTTCACAGCGTCAGCGCGGACGAACGCGGAGACTGCAACAGCCGCGGACGCACGCGCTGACGCTTCCCGGCGTGTTGACAACAAAGGATGAGAGACCGGACCTGCGGCTGGACGCGTCAATGCCTTCCGGGGCAATCCGCGAACATCGGCGCTGTCGGTTTCAAATCCGCGTCAGGTCTTGCCGTTACCGGCAGTGAGAGCAGTCATTGCTACGTCCTCGCAAGCTCTGGCGTCCCGGCGCGCGCCGCGGATTCGATCACTTCCACGACTTCCTTCGGGTGCGACATGAACACCACGTGGCTCGAGTTGATCTCGGTCGTCTCGGCGCCCATCCGCTTGGCAAAGAAGCGCTCGAGATCCGGGGGGATCACATTGTCGTTCTGTGCCACGACGAACCATGACGGCGTTGTTCGCCACGCGGCGACTTTCGTGGTCGCGCCGAATGCGGAGCTGGTGAGCGGCTTCTGCGTCACGGCCATGACATTCGTCTGCACGACGGGCAAGTCCTGCGCGAAGATGTCGTGGAACTTCGCGCGATCGATATACAGGAGGCCCGCCGCATCGGGCTTGAACGACTCGACAGCCTTCGACGGATACTTCTCCAGGACCGCACCGAGGGGCTCATTGACGTCGTTGGCGAAGGCCGCAAGGTAGACGAGCGCCTTCACGTTAGGATTCCCCGCCGCCGCCGCCGTGATCACGGCACCGCCGTAAGAGTGGGCCACGACGACTGTCGGCCCGGTCTGGGCATCGATCAGGCGCTTGGTCGTCTCGACGTCCGCTTCGTATGACGTGAGCGGGTTCTGCACCGCGCTCACCTCATACCCCTTGGACTGCAGGATGCGGATGACAGCGTCCCAGCCGGACGCATCCGCGAATGCACCATGGACAAGTACGATCGTGGGTTTCATGGCCGTAGCGGGATGAGCGGTGATGGAGTGATAATCCGACGTCGCCTCGACTGTCGCCGCGACAGTGAGCGAGCCACGAGAGTGCGCGGGACGAATCGAGACGCGAGCATGGGAACTTCGCGACAAGTGGACCGAGCCGCAACGGTTCGTTACGTCCATTGCGTCGGCTACCGAGCCGAAGGTAAGGCGCGGCGCTGACCGCGCTACCGACATAGCGGTTCATGATTCCAACTTGTTACACGCGGTACCGATCCGGGGTCAGATCCCGGCTCGTTGCACTCCCACGTTAGGCCGGTCTAGAGCGATGATCAGTGGCATCCGAAGCATCCGAACACCCCTTCGTCGTAGATGCCGGACGCGGCGGACCCGAGAGGGCTAGCCCCACAGACGAAACGGGAAACGGATGCGACGGAAACAGCGGATCATCCGGATCGCTCCTCGGCGCCGAAGCATGGTTCGCAACGAGGTCGGAGGCGTCCCTGCCCACGGACCAAATCCGCGACCATCGGCGTAATCGGTTTTAATCCGCGTTAGGTCTTGCCGTTGCCCCTCGTTCCTCATGTTGATGCCCGGCTTCGTCACGCCCGCTCGCGTAACACGTCGCTGAGGATTCGCGTCGCCGCGTGGAGCCGCTGCGGCGCCGCACAGCCAAATCCGAGCAGCAGCCCCTGTTTCCGAACCGGCCCCACGTAGCTGTTCGAGAGCGGAATTGCCGCCAACCCGCGACGACCCAGCCGCGCGGCGACCTCCTGATCGTCGAGCCCCTCGCGCAGCAGAACAGTCACATGGAGCCCAGCGTCCGAATTGTGGACCTCCACGAGATCACCGCAGTGTCGGTCCAGACCCCGAAGCAGGGCATCCCGTCGTTCCAAATACGCGCTCCGCATGCGGCGAAGATGCCGGGCAAAGTGCCCCGTCTTGAGAAACTCCGCGAGCGAGCGCTGATAAAGCGTCGGCGCGAAAATGTCGAACGCGAAACGCGACTCGAGAAACCTCGTCCAGAGCGGCGGCGGCACCACCACGTAGCCCACCCGCACCGCTGGAAAGAGCGCCTTGCTGAACGTGCCCATGTAGATCACGCGATCGCGTGCATCCATGCCTTGCAGCGAGCCGACCGGCCGACTGATGTACCGGAACTCGCTGTCGTAGTCATCCTCGAGGATCCACGCCTGGTGGCGGGCCGCCCAGTCCAACAGCGCGAACCGCCGGCTCGCCGACATGGTCATGCCTAACGGATACTGGTGCGATGGCGTCACGTACACGGCGCGGATGGTTGCCCCGCGACGTTGCAGCGCGGCGACATTCAACCCGTCCGCATCGACCGGCACCGGGACGAGCTGCGCGGCGGCAGCCCGAAACGCGCGGTGCGCCCCGAAGTAGCCGGGCTCCTCGAGCGCAACGCGATCGTTCCGCTCGAGCAACGTCGCCGCGGCGAGTCGGAGTGCGGCCTGGGATCCGGGCACGATGAGGATCTGATCGGCCACACACCGGACCGCGCGTGAAGTCCGCAGATGCTCGGCGATGGCAACCCGAAGGCTGCGCAAGCCCGCCGGGTCGCCGTACGCCAGGCGTTCCGGCGTCTCGGCCCGCACCTCACGAGCGACCAACTTCGCCCATGCCGCATGCGGGAAGAGATCGAGTGCCGGAAGGCCGATCTGAAACGGCACGACCGGGAAGCTCCAGCTGGCTGGCGACGGCGGATTGGGCACCGCCCGCTCGCGCGTGCCGGCGCCGGGCCGAGATGGCGGCGTTAGGCGCCCGATCGCTCGCGAGCGCAGCAAGTGGTCGGGGATGTCCCTGGTGACGAATGTGCCGGACCCGGTCCTGCCGACGAGATACCCCTCGTGCAGGAGCTGCTCGTAGGCGGTCAATACCGGCAACCGCGAGACGCCAAGGTCGGCCGCGAGACTTCTCGTGGACGGAATCCGCTGCCCGGGCCGGAGGCGCCCATCCAGAATCGCGCGGCGCAATCCGTCATAGATCTGCCGGAAGATCGGAACGCCGATGGTGCGGTCGAGCGGAAGATGCATACAATCGGGAATCGGTAATCGGGAATCGAACACCGAAGCGCGGGAGTGCTCGGAAAGTGGCTATGCCCGCCTTGACAGAAATGGTGATGGCGAAAGTACCGCTCTCCAGAATATTGGTCGAGCCTGGGACGAGCACAGGAGGCGTTGTGGCAAGCAGCATCTCGATCGCGGATCAGGTTCACCCTTCACGCATCGCTTACCCCGAGCGCGATCTCGACGACCTGCGGGATCGCCTCGAGCGGACGCGCTGGGGCGACGAGCTGATCGAAGCCGGCTCCGACTACGGCGTCCCGGTCGCGTACGTTAGGCGTCTCGCCAATTACTGGCTCGATGGGTACGAGTGGCGCGCCTGGGAAGCCCGCCTCAACCAATACGGGCCATCCGAGACCGTGATCGACGGTCAGCGCATCCATTTCCTGCACGTGCGGTCGCCCGAGCCGCAAGCAATGCCGCTGATCATGACCCATGGATGGCCGGGGTCGATCGCCGAGTTCTTCGACGTCATCGCGCCGCTGACCGATCCGGCGTCGCACGGCGGCAATCCGTCCGATGCGTTCCACGTCGTGATCCCGTCGCTCCCGGGCTTCGGATTTTCCGGCCCGACTCGAACGCGAGGTTGGGACAACCTGCGAATCGCTCGCGCCTGGGCCGAGTTGATGGCACGACTCGGCTACGACCGATACGGCGCCGTCGGCAACGACGCGGGGTCGATGATCAGCCCGGAGCTGGGACGCATCGATGCCGAGCACGTCGTCGGCGTGCACGTCACGCAGCTCTTTTCGTTCCCGTCAGGCGATCCGGAGGAGATGAAGGATCTGGGGCCGGACGAGCTATCGCAGCTGCGCGTGCTCCAGTGGTTCTACGAGAACAAATTCAGCTTCAACGTTCTCATGGCACAGCAGCCGCAGACGATCGGATATTCGATCGATGATTCGCCGGTCGGACTGCTGGCGTGGCTCGCGCAACTGCTTGGCGAGGAGCTCGACCCGGACTTCGTGCTCACCAACGTGATGACGTATTGGCTGACGCGGACTGGCTCATCGGCAGCGCGCCTCTACTACGAGAACGCTCACGCTCCGCGCGTGAGCGAGCCGACGACGCTTCCGATCGGCCTCGCCGGGTTCGGCGGTGACTTCTACGGCGTCCGACGCCTCGCCGAACGCGACCACCGGAATATCGTTAGGTGGAACACGTACGATCACGGCGGTCATTTCGCGGCCCATAAGGTGCCTGACGTGTACGTCTCCGACGTCCGGGCATTCTTTCGCGCGATCGGCCGATGAGCGTGCGTGACTCGATCCGGATCGCGAGCCCGGGGCACGCGGCCTTCGCCGTCACCTTGATCTGCCTCGGCATCATGGGATTGGTCACGCGCGATTTCTCGCAGATGTGGCAGCCAGTGCCGAAATGGGTGCCGGGGCGCACGGCGTTGGCGTTTCTCTGCGCAACGATCTCTCTCGGAACCGGTATTGGTTTGCTCTGGCGGCGCTGGGCGCCGGTGGCTTCGCGCGTGCTGCTGGTCGCCTTGTTGGTCTGGCTGTTGGTGCTGCGGCTACCCAACCTCTTTTATGAGCATCCGCTGGTGCTCGTGGCGTGGACGTTCGGCTCGACCGCGGTCATGGCTGCGGCAGCCTGGGTGCTGTACGTCTGGTTCGCGCGCGAGCGCGATCCAGCGCGTCCCGGTTTGCTGGCCGACGCTACGGGGCTGCGCATTGCCAGGACGCTCTACGGTCTGTCGTTGATTCCGTTCGGCCTCGCGCACTTCATGTACCTCGATGCGACCACAGTGCTGATTCCAAACTGGCTGCCGGGGCACGTCGCGTGGGCCTACTTCACCGGTGCGGCGTTCATCGCAGCGGGCGTCGCCGTGTGCGTCGGTGTGCTTGCCTATCCGGCCGCGGCGCTCTCCGGGCTGCAAATGGGCCTGTTCACCCTGATCGTCTGGCTGCCTCGCATGATCGCCGGTACGGTCACCGAATTCCAACGCGGCGAGTTCATATCGTCGTGCGCGTTGACCGCCGGCGCCTGGGTGGTAGCGGACTCCTACCGCGCACCGCGTGGCTCGGTTACCTGAATAGCCATCGTTTGATCAGCCTCGTGTAGCGAGGCATGACGACGTACACCATCAAGTAGACCACCGTGCCGGTGACGAAGAACGTCGTCAGGAGGCGGTTTGGTGTAACGACGAATCGCCTCAGAACCGGTGTGATTATCAGCGGTACGATGAGAACCAGCGGATAGATGGCCGACCAGGTAGCGAGAAACTGCTTCCACCGTACTGGAACCTGGGCCTTGGCCCCAGTTGGCGTGAACCAGAAGTCCAGGCCGCTGCTGATATAGAAGTCGTCACCCTTGACGAAGAGTGGCTGCGCCTTCGCGATGAGACGCGCGCGTGTCGGCGAGTCGATCCACAGGCGCAGGTTGGCTTCCGAATCGAACCGGAGAATGATGGTGAAGGTGGCCGTCAATCCGGGAATTGGACGGACGATGTGCCAGTCCAGATTGCCTGGAGACGCCCTGGCCAGGGGCGAGATCTCCTTGAGCCATTCCTCGTAGTCCGCGAGCTTGTCGTCGCGCACTCGATGGTTGATCACGACGGTCGCACCGGTGAATGGTCGTTCGTGAGTCATGGCTGCAACTCGCTCGTGTGCGGATCGCACCGCCTAACGCGCCGACTCGAGCGGCGGAGCGACTACCCGGAGTACAGACAAGAGCTTACCGCTGCCGCGGTTCTCGATGCAACTGCGCCTGGACTGAACACGCGAGCACTGCCTCGCCTCGATCCGAGTGACAGGAAATGAGCCAGAGATGCGTTCTTGAGAAATCGACAGAACGCAACTCACTTCACCGTCCGTCGAACCGGAGGAATCACGATGCCTCGTCAGATCGTCTACACACCCAAGGCAGCGAAGCCCCCTGCCACGTATAGCCAGGCCGTGAAAGCCGCAGGGCTCGTTTTCGTGTCGGGTACGTCACCGCACGATCCAGCCACCGGCACCATCACCGGAACAACAATCCAGGAGCAGACCAGACAATGCCTGACGAACATCGCCGCGATTCTGGAGGCGGCGGGAAGCTCGCTCGACAAGATCGTGAGCGTGACGATCGTGCTCGCCGACGAAGATGACTTTCCCGGAATGAACGAGGAGTGGCTGAAGTGGTTCCCGTCGAACCCGCCGGCGCGTCAGGGCGCAAAGCTTCCGGTCCGCATTCCGGGCCTCAAAGTATCGATCGCCGCGATCGCCGAGGGGTGAGCGACGGAACCCTAACGAATGCGTCGATGCTCGTCCGTTAATCCGTGCTCAAGCTTCCGAGCACCAGCGTCCGTGAAACGCAGACGAGGCAGCTAACGGCATGCCCATCCACTCGGCAGACCCGTTCCCCACCGACGCACTCGAGGCAAATCGCAGCGGCCAGCTCACGAAACAACAGCGCGACCGCCTGCGGCCGCTCGCGCGCTACGCGCGCCAGAGCGCGCTCATTGGCGCCGGTGTGCTCATGGTGGCGTCCCTGATGGTGTTGACCGACCGCCAACTGTCGCTGCCCGGGGTGTTGCGTGTGCCGCTCGCGGGCATCTGCGTTGTTTTCGCGGCCGTCTTTCTCCTGCGTGCGATAATCGGCGGCGACGCGCTCAGCCGCGATCTCCGCCACATGACGGTCCAATCGGCCGAAGGGCCGATCGGGAAACACCGTGGCGGGTCCACGGGTCGTTCCGGCAGGAGAGCCTATTTGTTCGATGTCGGCGACGGGACCTTTCGCGCCGCGTCGCGTGCATCGTACGACGCGGCGCCCGACGCCGGCATGGTGCGCGTGTTCTTTCTGCCGCGCAGCCGGCGCGTGGTCAACCTCGAGCGTCTGCCGGACGTCGCGTTCGCACCAGGGACGACGGCCCAGGATGTCGTCGCGTCGCTCGGTGCCGCGGTTCGTTCACACAGCCGCCGCGACGTCAATGAATTGCGCGCGAAAATGGCGCCGGTGATGGACGCGGTGAAGGCTGCCCGCGACGAGCCGGTGACGCCTCCGCCGTTAGGCGCGCGCGATCCACGTCCGCTCGAGCAGGCCATCGTGGGAACCTGGCGGAGCCCGATCCTGACGATCGCCTTCCAGGCAGATGGCAGCGTGTCGGCGACGATGCTGGGTGGAATGCAGCGGCGCGGACGCTGGTCGGTCGACCGCGCTGGCCGGCTCATCTCGGACGTCATGGGCCATCAAGACGCGGCCCAGGCGTGGGTCGTCGGTGACGAGCTGACCATCACGGCGGATGGGACCGCGCTCACGTTCACGCGCCACTGAAGAATCGGCGGGGATTGTCGACGGGCGTCCGGTTGCGGGGCGTCTAGCCGTCGCGTACGATCAAACATCGGCATGCAAACGACTGAGGTGGCAACTGATCATGATCCGATCGGCACGTCTCGGACGGCTCTTCAGTCTTCGCACTCGCTTTAGGTAGGGAGCAGCATCGATGACGGAAGGTCGAATGGACAACACGCGGTCGATTCACGTTGTGGTGTTCGATGGTTTCGCCGATTGGGAGCCCGCTCACGCACTTGCCGAGCTGCGCCGCTGGGGCAAGCGCGCTGTGCGCGTCGTGGGGTTCGCCTCCTCTCCTGTCATATCGATGGGCGGGCTCAGGGTGTATCCCGATGTCGTGCTCGAGGACGTCGAGGTCGACGATGTCGAGCTGCTCGTCCTGCCAGGTGGTGACATGTGGGAGCGCTCGACGTATCCGCGCACTATTCTCGAATCGCTCATCACGCGGCTCGTCGCCACCGACAAGCCGGTGGCAGCTATCTGCGGCGCGACCCTGGCGCTTGGGCGCGCGCGCGTCCTGGACGAGCGCCAGCACACGAGCAACATGCGGGACTACTTGTCCATTCACGTTCCGGAGTATTCGGGCGGGTCGCATTACGTCGAGGCGCCGGCCGTGCGCGATCGACACGTGATCACTGCCAGCGGGTTGGCGCCGGTTGATTTCGCGCGGGAGATCTTCGCGGAGCTGCAGATCTTCAGCGCGAGCGACGCGGCGCTCTGGTATGCGATGTTCAAGGAAGGTCGGCTTCCCGAAGCCGCGCAATCCTAACGAGCGACGAGCTGCCCCAGCTGGGTACCGAGCCGCCCCGCCCGTGACGCCATCCGGTCGATCGCTTCCGCCACCCTCACGGCCTCGGCCTGCGCATCCGCGCGACGACCCGCCTGGATCATCTGCCGAACGCCGGGCATTGGGTCAGGCGCAAAACCGGTATACACGCCGGTGGCGTACATGGTGTGCTTGAACCACTCGCGACCGGGGAGGCCGGCCGGCGACAGCAGGTCCTGCTCCGACCGATAGAGGTCGACGTTGATGGCCCGCAACGCGTCCGCGTTCCGCGACAACGATGCCGAGCCAAGCCCGATGGCCTGCTCGTAGGCACGATCGTAAGCCGCGCCTGACGAGTCCAGCCGCTCGATGGCCTGCAGCACCGGCGACATGTCGAGTTGCTCCGGCCCCAGGCGCTCGCCCGCCAGCCGCGACACGTCGTCAGCAAAGCCCCGGAATGCATCCGCCGCATCGGTGAAGGAGAACGGCAGGAGCGGCGCCTCGGCCAAACGCATCGCGAAAGTGCCCACCGCCGCCGCCTGGGCGCGCCCGTAGACAAACCCCGGATCGACGAATCGCGTGAAATGGTCGTAGCTGTCGTAGATGCTGTGGTACGCTCCCTGGGTTGGAGCGCCATCAAAGCCGTAGTCCACGGACGGCACGCCAAGGTGCTCGAGAAACGCCTCGAAGTCAGTGCCGGAGCCGAGAGGACTCACGCGGAAACCGCGCGTGGTGATCGTTCCCGAGTCCGCAGCCGTCTTCGCCATCGTCAACTCATTCGCAATCGCTACATCCGCCGCGCTCCGCCCGGTGATGGGATCCACGACATCGCGCGCGACCTGCCGAACGAACGTCGTGAGCGTATGAGAGCCGCCGGCATTCAGGCGGCCGGCGGAATAGCTGTCGGTGTTGAGGTACGCGACGGCTTTTTGCCGGAGCTCCTCGGCATGCTCCTCGGCCCATTCGGTGGAGCCGAGCAATCCCCACTCTTCCCCGTCCCAGAGCGCGAAGATGAGTGTCCGGCGCGGCCGCCATCCCGTCTTCAACAACTCGGAGAACGAACGTGCAGTCTCCATGAGGGCCACGGCTCCGGAGACAGGATCGTCGGCGCCGTGCACCCAGCCGTCGTGGTGATTGGCGAAGACCACCCACTGGTCGGGATCGATAGCGCCCGGGATGCGGCCGACGACGTTATAGAGGGGGCGCACCTTCCAGTCGGATTTTGTCGTGACGCGGACGCGGGCCGGACCCGGCCCGATCTTGTACGACACGTTGAGCGCTCCCTTCCAGTCGTTAGGCGAAGCAGGCCCGTCCAGCGCGGCCAGCAGTGGCTCGGCGTCGCCGTAGGACAACGGGGCGACGGGAATCTTTGGGAGGCTCCGTGCTTCTGATCGGGGCAGCTTGCGCGCGCCGGCCTTTGCGCCCCAACCCGGCGTGAGCGGATCCCCGGGGTACATGGCCGCGTAGTCGAGCGCCGTGCCTCGCTGCACACCGTCGGCGGGACGCCAGGGCCCCTTGGGATACACGTCCCCGCGCGCAAAGCCGTCCTCCTTCGGATCGGAGTAGATCAGCACCGCGACCGCGCCGCGCTCGGCGGCCTGCTTGATCTTCGCGCTGCGAACGCCACGGCTGTACTTGACGATCACGACCTTCCCCCGGAGATCGATCTTCCGCTCGTCGAGCAGCGCGTAGTCCTCCGGCAGACCGTAGTTGGCGAATACCAGATCGCCGGTGACGTCGCCATCGGCGGCATACGGTGTGGACGTCGGCAGCATCCCCTCGTCCCCCGAGTCCTTGTCTTCCGGGATCGCCGGCTCATTCATGCGCGCGACGAAACGCGTCGGGGAGACCAGCTCGACGCGTCGTAGCACCGGCATGGGGAGGAGAGCCTCAAACTCCTCGATTTGGGCGTCGAGTCCCCACTCGCGAAAGCGCGCGAGCGCGTACTCTGCCACCGCCTTCGCGCCTGGCGAGCCCGCGTGGTGCGGCTCCTCGGTCATGGCCAGCATGTACGCACGGAGCCGGGCCGTATCCGGCGTACTGGTGAGGACGGATTCGCGCTGGGCGAGGGCGGCGATCGCGTCGACCGGGAAGCCGCGCACGGGCTGGTGAGCTGGAGTCCGATCGCAGGCCGCGATTGTGAGAGCGACCATAAGCGCCGGCAGCGGGGAGTGAGGACCATTCGCCATGTACAGCCTCCGCGCGTTCTCAGCGCAGCGTCGGTTCGTTGCAGAGATTGCGCACGCTGGCGCAGCCTGTCCAGAAGCGCTGCCCGAGGGCGGCTTTCTACGCCGCGCTCAATCAGATATCCGCGTTATGTTCCAGCATGTACATCCCGACGTCCTTCCGCGAAGACGACCTCCCGACGCTTCACGCGTACCTCGACGCCCATCCGCTCGCGGCGCTCGTCACCGCCGTCGAAGGGCCCGCCAACCTCTACGCGACGCACCTGCCGCTCGTGCTCGAGCGCAGCGTTGGCTCACTCGGCACGCTGCGCGGCCATCTCGCTCGCGCCAATCCACATGCCCGACAGCTCGTGACGGGCGCCGCGCAGGCCCTCGTGCTCTTTTCGGGCCCGGACGCGTACATCACGCCTAACTGGTATCCACTCAAGGCGGAGCACGGACGTGTCGTGCCGACCTGGAACTACGTCGCCGTCCACGCGTTCGGCACGGCAGTCCTGCGCGATGACCCAGAGTTTCTTCACGCGCATCTGGAAGCGCTCGTGGCGCGCCATGAAGCGAGTCGGTCGATGGGGTGGAAGGTGAGCGATGCGCCCGCGGAGTTCATCGCCCAGCAAGCCCGCGCGATCGTCGGGCTCGAGATTCGGATCGATCGGCTCGAGGGCAAATGGAAAATGAGCCAGAATCGCTCCGCCGCCGACATCGATGGTGTGATCGCCGGGCTCGGCGCGTCCGGCTCACCGGCCGATCGAGTCGTCGCCGATATTGTCGCGGAGCGGCGCACTCGTTAGGCATCGTGTCAGTTCGAATCGACGAACGGCTCAATACTCCTCGCGAGATCCTGACGGCAAGCGATATTCCGTGGGCCGTCGCCGGCGGGTGGGCGCTCGACCTCTTCCTCGGACGCCAAACACGCGAGCACGCCGACCTCGATGTCGCGATCTGGCGCGCCGACCAGCACAAGCTTCGCGAGTCGCTCCCATCGGATTGGGTAGCGGAGGTCAGCGACAACGGCGTGTTACGACCATGGAGGTCGGAGGAATGGCTGTCGCTGCCCATTCACGAGATCCACGCGCGGTCGCTGAATCACGAGCGAGATTCGCTCGAGCTTCTGCTCAACGAGCGTGACGACACAGCCTGGATCTACCGCCGCGACAGGCAAGTCCGACGCGAGCTGGATCGCGCGATCCTCGTACGCGAGGCGATCCCATTCCTGGCGCCGGAGATCGTGCTGCTCTACAAGTCCAAGACACCGCGCCCAACGGACGAGGCTGATTTCCGTGCCGCGCTGCCGACACTCACAGCGGAGCCGCGAGCGTGGCTCCGTCTCGCGATCGCCCGATCGAGCTCCGACCACCCGTGGGCGACGGAGCTCGAAGCAGTGTAGTCGTATCGTCGAGCGTGGCACAACGACCAATCAAGCGCGACGAAAATGGTGAGACAGATTCTGTTCGTTCAAGGCGCCGGCGACGAGGTCCACGAGAAGTGGGACTCCCAGCTCGTCGGCAGTCTTCGACGCGAGCTCGGTCCGGGCTATGAGATCCGCTATCCGCTCATGCCGAACGAGGCCGATCCAACGTTCGCGACCTGGCATATGGCGCTCGACAGGGAGTTCGCCGCGCTTCAGAACGGCGCGGTTGTCGCCGGGCACTCGATCGGCGGAACGATATTGATCAACGCACTCGCCGAGTCGGCACCTGAAGCCGCGCTCGGCGCGATTGTTTTGATCGCGGCGCCCTTTGTCGGTACGGGAGGATGGGAGAGTGACGACATCCAACCGCCATTGGACATCGCCACCCGACTCCCGCCCGCGGTGCCGGTTTGGCTGTA
>Ga0207691_10003496_pt1 | contig 15284 bp, 12 predicted proteins | sample KBSM13metaG_FD_184327 | JGI IMG/M metagenome (GOLD analysis project Ga0207691, IMG submission 184327) | Miscanthus rhizosphere microbial communities from Kellogg Biological Station, Michigan, USA - KBS M1-3 metaG (SPAdes) (version 2) | ecosystem: Host-associated > Plants > Roots > Rhizosphere >... | reverse complement strand
CGGCTCGGCCATCCCCCGGTGCTACGTACCCCCGCGTGTCGTGACTCGCGACGACATGGTCGTGCCCGAGTTGCGCGAGCGTACCCGCGCGCCGCACTTCGATGACGACGAGCGACGACTTCGGATCGATCGCGTAGACCGCCGCCCCTCGCCTCGCCGCGTCGAGGTAATACGCTTCCGGAAAGCCGGTCGGTTGTCGTCCTTCGCCGGCGACCGGAACCGGAGCGGGAACGGTACACGACGCCAGCGCCCCGGCAATGACGAATGCGCCGACCAGGCGAGCGCGCATCGCTTCGACGCTATTTGACGAGCCCGAGCGTCTTCGCCGAATTGAGGTATTCAGCCGAGCGCTCCTTCATGAACGCGGGCATCATCTCGAGCGGCACGTCCACGACCTCGAAGCCGCCCTCGAACATCTTCTTGCGGTGCTCGGGATCCTTGTTGATCGAATCCATCATGTCCGACACCTGCTTGCGCACCGCGGGCGGCGTCGACTTCGGCACGCCGATGCCGCGGTAGGCGCCGTCGACCCAGTTCATCCCGAGTTCCTTGAACGTCGGCACGTCGGGGAACTGCGGCAGCCGTTTCTCCGTCGCGACCGCCAGCATCCGCATCTTGCCCTTCTGCTGGATCGCAAGCGTCGAATACGACATGGTCGCCGACACGTGGCCGCCCAGCACCGATGACAAGAGGTCGCCGGTGCCCTTGAACGGCACGTACGTGGTCTTGATCTTCTGCTCGCGATCGAGCCGCACCTGCGCCACGTGGTTCGCGGAGTTCGTGCCCGACCCGGCGATCGTCACCGACTCGGGCTTTTCGCGCGCCGCGCGCACGAGATCGTTGAACGTCTTGAATGGGCTGTCGACCGCGACGATCAGCGCATCGGGCGTGTAGTGGAAGAAATAGACCGGCGTCACGTCCTCGGTCTTGAACGACGCGTCGGGTTCGAGCGGCTGGAGCACGATGTGCGGCAGGTTGACGCCGATGATCGTGTGGCCGTCGGCCGGCATGCTGTTCATCTGCGACCACGCGAGGCCGCCGCCCGCGCCGGGCTTGTTGATCACGATCATTTCCTTGCCGTACTTGGTCGCGAACACCTGCGCCTGCAGCCGTGCCGCGACGTCCGATTCGCCGGCAGCCGCGAACGGGATGATGTATTGAACCGGCTTGTCCGGAAACCCTCGCGCCGCAGCGGCGGCGGCAACGGCAACGATCGTGATCGCGACGCGCGCGACGGCCGACACTTTCATGCTTGGCTCCCTGGGTTTCGGTCGCGGACATTCTATCGCCGATCGGAGGATAATCGCGGTCGATGTCCGCGCTCCGCCGGCTCGACCCGCCGCGAATCGAGGCCATCGCACCCCAACAGGAGACATCCATGAGCGACACGGTGCGCAAGGTCGACTATTTCAAGGTCATGATTCCGAACAAGGCCGGACAGGCATCGAGGATCGCGGCCGGCCTGGCCGCCGAGGGCGTCAACCTGCTCGCGTTCTCCGGCTTCCCGAGCGGTCGCGCTTCGCAACTCGACCTGATCCCGGAAGATTCCGCCAAGCTGAGACGCGCGGCGAAAAAATTGGGGCTCGAGCTGTCAACAAGGAAATCCGCCTTTCTGTTCCAGGGCGACGACCGGATCGGCGCGATGTCGGAGGTTTTCGACAAGCTTGCGGACGCCATGATCAACCTGATCGCCGTAGATGCGGTTTCCAGCGGCAAGGGACGCTTCGGCGCCATCTTCTGGGTCGAGCCCGAAGCGGTCGCCAGGACCGCGAAACTGCTCGGCGCAGGATAGTTGTCCCGCTTTTCAATCCATCCCCGAAGGAATCTCGAATGTCCAACGATTTGTATCAGGCGTCCGTTCCGCAATTCCTGCGCATGCTCGCCAACCTGAAAGGAATTCTGGAGAAGGCCGCCGCCCATGCCGGCGCGAAGAAGATCGAGGAATCGGCGTTCCTCGACGCCCGCCTTTTCCCCGACATGTTTCCGCTGACGACACAGGTGCGCATCGCGAGCGATTTCGCGCGCGGCACGAGCGCGCGGTTGTCGGGCACCGAGCCGCCGAAGATCGAGGACAACGAGAAGAGCTTTGCCGAACTGATCGCGCGCGTCGATGAGGCGATCGCTTACGTCCGTGGGCTCCCCGCTTCGGCGTTCGCGGGCGCCGCCGAGCGGACGGTCACGCGCAAGATCCGCGGCGCCGACCGGACGTTCTCGGGCAGCGACTACCTGTACCAGTTCGCACTGCCGAACTTCTACTTCCACCTGACGACGACGTACGCGATCCTGCGCCACAACGGCGTCGACCTCGGCAAGGGCGACTTCCTGGGATTGTTCGGCTAAAGGCGAGGAGCCAACCTACCGCCGCAGCACGATCGCGGCGTCGCGGTCGAAGGTCACGCCGACCTTGTCGTTGCGCGGCCGCGCCTCGCGCGCATCCGCATCGAACACGAGCAGCTCGCCCCATGGCGTGTCCACCATGTACTCGATGCGACTGCCGAGATAGGCGGCGCGCGTGCAGGTGCCCGGGACCGCCCCCGCGCCCGGCGCGACGAGGCGAAGACGATTCGGGCGCACGGCGAGCGTCGCCGGGCCGGGCGGCACGCCGTTCGAATGAACCGGCATCGCGGCGCCGCCGGCAGCGAACACGAGACCGCCCTCTGCGGCCTGCAGCTCGCCCTCGACGAGGTTCGCGTCGCCAATGAAGTCGGCGAGGAAGCGGCTCGCCGGCTGCTCGTAGAGCTCGTGCGGCGTTCCCTTCTGCGCGATCTTCCCGCTCTCCATCACGATGATGTGATCCGACACGGCGAGCGCCTCTTCCTGGTCGTGCGTGACATAAATCACCGTCAGTTGCAACGACTGCTGCAGATCGCGGATCTCCTGGCGCACGCGGCGGCGCAGCTTCGCGTCGAGATTGGAGAGCGGCTCGTCGAACAGCAACACCGCGGGCTCCAGCACGAGCGAACGCGCGACGGCGACTCGCTGCTGTTGACCACCCGAGAGCTCGGAAGGCAGCCGGTCGCCCAATCCGGAAAGCCCGAGCATATCGAGCTTGGCTTGCGCGAGCTGCCTTGCCTTCGCCTTGTCGGACGACGTCGACAGCGGACCGTAGCAGACGTTCTGCATCACGGTCATGTGCGGAAAGAGCGCGTACGACTGGAACACCATGCTGACGTCCCGCTCGTTCGCGGCGCGAAGCGTGACGTCGGCGCCGCCGATGGCGATGCGCCCGCTCGACACCGGCTCGAGGCCCGCGACCATCCGCAGCGTCGTCGTCTTGCCGCAGCCCGACGGACCGAGCAGCGTCACGAGCTCCCCCGGCGACACGGTGAACGAGACCTCGTCGACCACCGTCACCTTGCCGTAACGCTTCGACACGCGGTCGAAAACGACACCCCCCCCTGCGTTCGCCATATCAGTCCCGCCCAGTTTTCCGCTCGGTTGCCGCTCGGTTGCTCAGTTTCCCGTTGCGATTAGGTTGGCAGGACGCCGCCCCAGCCTCGCCTCGCCGATGACCCACTGGACCGCCAGGAGCACGGCCAGCATGAAGAAGATCAGCACCGTCGAGTAAGCGATTGCGAGCGGATACTCGCCCGCTTCGACGCGGTTGATGATGTAGACGGTGGCGAGGTTGTACTTGGCGGTCGCCAGAAAGATGATGGCGCTGACCGCGGTCATCGCGTGCGTGAAGCTGAAGACGAGCGTCGCGAGGATCGCCGGGCGCAACAGCGGAACCACGATCTCGCGCAGCGTGCGCACCGTGGAGCCGCGTAGCGTCGACGAAGCCTCGTCGAGCGTCCGGTCGATCTGCGCCAGCGCGGCGATGCCGGCTCGCACGCCGACCGGCATGTTGCGGAAAACGAAGCACAGCACGAGGATCAGCATTCCGCCGGTGAGTTCGAGCGGGGGCACATTGAACGCGACGATGTACGAAACACCGATGACCGTGCCGGGGATCGCGAAGCTCACCATCGTCAGGAATTCGAACGACCGCCGGCCCGCAAAGCGATGCCGGGTGATCACGTACGCCGCGAGGAGGCCGATGATCGCGGTGAGTGGAGCCGAGATCGCGGCGACCTCGACGGTATTGAAGAAGCTGTTCCATGCCGAGCCGACGAACCTCGTTCCGTCGATGCCGAAGCCGGCGGCGAAGTGCGACAGCGAAAGCGTCATGTCGCCCCGGCCTATGTCCTTCACGAAGCCGCCGACCAGGATGACGGCGTAGCAGCACACGGTGAAGAGGATCCACAGCGCCGAAACACCGAAGCACGTGTACCACAGGCCACGCGGCAACTGCGCGGCGATGCCGCTGTCGCCTTTGCCGCTCACCGTCACGTACGAAAGCTTGCCGAGCCATCGCTGCTGGAGCCAGAACGCGACGATCGTGAAGCCGAGCAGCACGGAGGCCAGGATTGCGGCGCGGCCGGGATCGTGCTGCGCGCCGGCAATCGCGAAGAAGATCTTGGTCGACAGCACTTCGAAGTTGCCGGCCAGCACGATCGGGTTGCCGAAGTCGGCAAGGCTCTCGACGAAGCCGAGAAGGAACGCGTTCGCGAGCGCAGGGCGCAGAAGCGGCCAGGTGACCGTGCGAAAGACGCGTGCCCGCGACGCGCGCAGCGTCTGCGCAGCTTCCTCGAGCGACGGGCTCACCGCCGCCAGCGCGCCATGCAGGATCATGAACGCGATCGGCGAGAACGAGAGGAGCTGGGCGAGCGTCACGCCCGGAAGGCCATAGATCCAACGCGTGCGCGGAATGCCGAAGCCGGCCGAAAGCCAGCCGGTGACGAGCCCGGTCCGGCCGAACAGCACGACCAGCGCAAGAGCGATCACGAACGGCGGCGTGATGATCGGCAGGATCGACATCACCTTGAGGAGTCCGGAGAAGCGCTGGCCGCCGCGCTGGACCACGAGCGCGAGCGTGAGGCCGAGCAGCGTCGACAGCACGCCGACGACCGTCGCGAGGATCACGGAATTGACGGCGACGCCGCAGCGCGTGCCGCCCCTGAAGCAGTCGAGCGACCAGATGTCCGCGGTGAAGAGGCGCTCGACCGCGACGGCCGGCGCGAAGTTGCCTTGGGCATCCAGCACCGCGGAGAGCAGCGACCTGCCGACCGGATAGAAGATGAACAGCAGCAGCAGCGCCGCGATGACGACGACGATCACCGCCACTGTGGGATCGCCGTTGAATACGCCGCGCCGCGCGATGGCGCGAGCGAAAGCTGCCGTCAGCGCGCAGAGCGCGAGCGCCGCGCCGACGCCGAATGCCGCCCCGCTCGTACCCGCTTCGAATCCCGAGCCGAACCCCCACACGACCGCGATTGCGGCGGCCCATGCCGTCCAGGCGTCCTTGCCCAAGGCCGCGAACGCGAGCGTCGCGAGTGTGGCCGCGATGAGCGGCCAGAAGATTCCTTCGCCGTAGAACGCCCGAAGCAGCGCCGAGGGGCCGCTCGCGCCCGACCACGGGACAATGGCCAGGGCGACGAGCGCAAATGCCGCCACCACCGCCGTCGCGCGGTCGCGCGCTGTAGGCACGAAGACCGCCCGTTCGAGAGCGGGCGAGGCAGCGCTCACTATGAGTGCGCCTCCACGCTAACTGCGTTCGCTGCCCCCCGAGGGACGCGCCCTGCGCCGCAGTTGAATTCAAGCGGCCGAGCGCGCACTGGCGTCACTTCGGCAACGTCGAGACTTCCTTGTCCCACTTCGTGAGCAGCCGCGTGCGCTCGGCCGACGAGCCGTACTTCACGAAATCGTAGTTGATGAGCTTGATCTCGCTGAACTTCGGCGCCTGCGGCGGCGCATGCGCGTTTTTGTTCGAGGGGACCTGGTACGAGACCTTGGCCTGTGCGCCGATGCTCTGGGCTTCGGCGCCCAGCGCCCAGTCGTACCACTTCTTCGCATTCTCGAGGTTCTTCGCGCCCTTGATGATGCTCATGCTGCCGATCTCGTAGCCCGTCCCTTCGCACGGCGAGACGATCGTGACCGGCGCGCCGCCGACCGCCTGCACGACGGCATCGTGCTGGAACGTGATGCCGATCAGCGATTCGCCCACGGCAGCCGCGCGCGCGGGCGCCGCGCCCGACTTCGTGTATTGGTTGACGTTCTTGTGCAGCGCCTTCAGATAGTCGAACGCCTTGTCTTCGCCCATGAGCTGGACGAGAGTCGCGAGCATCGTGTACGACGTGCCTGAGGAGTTCGGATTCGCGACCTGGATCTCATCCTTGTAAATGGGCTTGGTCAGATCGGCCCAGCACTTCGGCTCGGCGACGCGATTCTTTTTCATCTGGTCGTTGTTGTAGCTGAAGCCCAGCGCGCCCGCGTACACGCCGATCGTTCGGCCCTTCGACGCCTCCCACTGGCGCACCGCCCAGTCCTGCAGCTCGTTCATCTTCGGCGACTTGTATTCGAGCGTGAGCCCTTCCTCCGCCGCCTGCAGGTGCGGATCGCCCGTGCCACCCCACCAGATGTCTCCGCGTGGATTCGATGCTTCCGCCTTGAGCTGCGCGTAGAACTCGCCTGAGCTCTTCCGCGTCATCGACACCTTGATCCCGGTCGCCTTCTCGAACGCGGCGACCATCGGCCGGCACCACTCTTCCTGCACGGTGCAGTAGACGACAAGTTCCCCCTGCGCCACAGCCGGGAGCGGTGCCGCCAGCGCCAGTGCCGCGCCGATGCCGAAAAGCCATTGACGCCATTGCATGCGTTTCATGTTGCTTCCTCCAATCAATCCTCGACGGGAATGCCGATCAGGTCGGCTAGCTTAGCGCAAAGCGCGCGGTTGGTACCGATCACGGGATTGCCGTTGGTAAGGCCCTCGCCCGCGAAAAAGTCGTTAGTGTAGCCGCCGGCCTCCTGCACGAGCAGGATTCCCGCCGCGCAGTCCCACGCGTTGATGTGCAGCTCGCAATAGGCTTCGCTCCGCCCTGCAGCCACGTCGACAAGCCCCAGCGCGCCGGACCCCGCGCGGCGGATCGCGCATCCGGCGTTCATCACTCGCGTGAGCAGCGCGAGATAGTCGGCGGTGCTGCGCCGGGTCGACCAGCCGCACTCGACCGTCGCTGCGCCGAGGTCGTCGCAGGGACTTACGGACAGGCGCTTGCCGTCGAGCGTAGCGCCCTCGCCTCGCGCAGCGGTGTAGAGCCAGTCGTGAGACGGATCGTGAATCGCGGCGACGGTCGGCACGTTGCGCTCGAGATAACCGATCGACACGCAATAGTGGGGTATGCCGCGGGCGTAGTTGGCTGTGCCGTCGATCGGATCGATGAGCCAGACACGCTCGGCGCCGCGGCCGCCCTCCTCCTCGCCGATGATCGCGTCAGCGGGGTAGCGCGCGGTGATGGCGGCGCGGATGTAGCGTTCAACTTCGCCATCCATCGCGGTGAGAACGTCGTGGCGGCCCTTCATCGACATGGCCGACACCCCGAACGCCGTGTGGGCGAGCTTTCCTGCTTCGCGCGCGAGCTTGCCGCTGAATTCGAGCCTGTCCACCGCGCGGGAGCGTAGCACGGCTGCCGACCGTCGGAAAATTGTTCGCGGCCCCCATTCCTTTGCTACATTCCGGCATCCCGGGTCGAAGATCGCAGCCGACGCGGGATGTCCTTCCGCCGTGACGAGCCACGGGCCATCCGAAGCCTTGCCTACGTCTAACGGTTCACGCGACGGAGCCGCGCCCGCCTTCATCCGGGCTCAGTCGATTTACTGCAATCTCAATCGGGGGTTCTCCATGCTGTTACGCCTTTCCAGCGCCGCAACCTTGTCGCTGCTCGTCTCCATGTCCGCCGGTGCGGCACCACCCGGCGCCGCGCTGACGTGCGCGGACGTTCTCAAGAAGATCGGCAAGGATCTGGCCGACGTCACGTGCTTCGAAAGCACCGACCTCACAACGACCAATCCGCTCACCACGCCCACCAACAATTCGGTCGCAGGGTTGCCCGCCTTCGCTTTCACTCCACAGACGGACCGCGGCGTGATCGCGCCCAGCGCCGCCAAGCGTCCTCCGATCACGAAGGTCGTTCCCGGCGTGCAGATCAACGCGCGTATCGCCTCCGATCCGACGCGCCAGGCGCGCTTCCTCCTGCGGCTGCCGACCGACTGGAACGGCCGGTTGGTGGTCGCCGGCGCTTCGGGCACGCGCAGCGAATTCAACGGCGATTTCGCATGGAGCGATTACGTCGTGCAGAAGGGTTACGCTTACGCGTCGCAGAACAAGGGCACGCTCAATTTCCAGTTCACCACAGCGACCGATCCGCTGGGCTGCCGGCTCAACCCATCCAGTTCGCTCTACGTGAATTTCTACGACCTCGCGCCCGGACAGGAATTCACCCGCTGGGCCGAGTACATGGTCAAAGGGGGAGAGCTCGCCCAGGAAGGCGTCAAGTCGGCGTACGGCAAGCCGGCCAAGTACACCTATGCAGTCGGCACATCTAATGGCGGCTACCAGGTGCGCCGCGCACTCGAGCTGGCCCCGAAAGTATTCGACGGCGGCGTCGACTGGGAAGGCACCGACGTCAGCGAGGAAGCTCCGAACCTGCTGACCGATCTGCCGGCTGCCGTTCTCAACTGGCCCGACTACAGCGTGACGTTCGACGCCAACAGCACGGCGGCGAAGAACATCATGGCCGCGGGCTATCCGCCCGACATCGTGCTGCCGGCGATCCCCACGCCCCCCTCGGGCGTTACATTTTCGTCGCGCTCCTTTTGGGGGAACTACTCGAACTCGTATTGGGAGGTCACGGAGTGCCAATGGCAGAAGCGACTCGATCCCGCCTACAACACCTACGTGAGCGGAATGGGAACGTACAACTACACGCAACGCCGCTCATTCTCGGATGTCGGCGCCAACATGGGTGATTTCGCGACGACGGGCGACGTCAAGCAGCCGCTCATCACGGTCGCCGGGACGATGGACGGGCTGTTGCCGATCGATCACCATGCGCGCGCCTATGCGCGCAAGGTCGAGGCAGCGCGCGCCGACGCGAACCACGGCGAGGCGAGCAAGGACGAGAAGGAACGCCCGTACCGCCTGTATGAAGTCCAGAACGGCAACCACATCGACACCTATCAGGACGGGTTCCCGCAGCTCGAGCTCATCATGCCGCATGCGCAGAAGGCGTTCGACCTCCTCGTCCAGCAGGTGGAGGACAAGGTCGCGTTGCCGCCGAGCCAATGCATCCCGCGTGGCGGCGCCATCGCCGGCGCGCCGGCGCAATCCGGCCACTGCGCACAGCCGTTCGTGCCCTGACGCAGCGATCCCTCGCGAGCAGCCGTCGCGAGCCGCAAAAGAGCCCCGCCTCGGCGGGGCTTTTTCATGGGCGCCGTCCGCGCTTGCTAGTTAACCGCGAAGCAGTACAGGAAGCCGTTGCCCCCGGTGCTCTTCAAGTCGTCCTGGCTGCAGCCGCCGCCCGGACCGCGCGACGGGTGCGACGAGTTCCACGATTTTGCAGGCGCGCTATCGTCGAGCCCCGTCCGATCCGCGTGGCCGACCATCGCCGAGCCGGCGCCGCTCTTCGTCCAGTTGCCGCACGTCATGTCCGGCGTATCCGGGAACTTGCTGCCGTCCGATTGGGAGCCTGTGAGGATGTCGTGCATGTTCGGTGTGTCGCCGCGCCCGTTGACCACGGCGCCTTTCTCCGTCAGCGCCGTCTGCTTGTTGAGGTTGTTGCTCGGCCCGTGCAGGTCGGCAACGTCCTTCGCGATGACGGCGCCTTTCGCATTGGTCCACGGTCCCTTGCCGATACGGTCGCGTGCGTTGACCGCGTCCGGTCCCTGGGTGCTCAAGTAGGCGCGCCACGTCTTGCCGCCCGCGCCCGCGGCCTGCGCGAGCGACTGGCAAATCTTGTCGGCGCCTTCGAGGCCACCGAGATCGGCGCCCTTGCCCGAACCGGCGCTGGTGACGAAGAAAGTCATATTTGAAGACTGCGCCTGGACGGCGCCGGCGGCGCAGAGGGCGGCAACCGTCGCCGCCGCGACCATGCAAATGCGATGGGTCTTGTTCACTGTCGAATTCTCCTTGGTGATGGTGTCCGGCGAGGCTCGCTCGTCGCACGCCGCAGGCTAACATCGGCGGCGCGTCGTTTCATCCTCTGGCCGTATCCGGCTGCTGTCCCGAACGGCTCGACGCAGGCTCGATGGGCAGTGCGAGCCCTGGAATCGCTTCGACGATCGCGGCAAGCGCTGCCGATCGGGGAAAGCCGTGGCGGCTCGCGAGCACGATGCGGCGCGAAGGAACCGGCTCCGTGAAGTCGATCGCCTTGACGAGCGGCATCGAATACTTCGGCGTCAATGCGGTGGCTGGAAGGACCGAGATGCCCATGCCGGACGTGACCATGTTGCGGATCGTCTCGAGGGAATTGCCTTCCTTGCCCTGCATCGGCGGGCGGACGAACTCGTGACAGGCGTCCAGCACCTGGTCCCGAAAGCAGTGTCCGACGTTCAGCAGTAAAAGATTCTCCTCGGCAAGGTCTTCGGGCTGGATCGTACGCCGCCGTGCCCACCGATGCTTCGCAGGGACGATCACGCGAAACTTCTCGCTGTAAAGCTCGGTCACATCGATGCCGGGAGCTTCGAAGGGAAGTGCGACGATCGCCGCATCAATCGCGCCCGAGCGCAGCATCCCGTCGAGGTTCGCTGTCAGGTTTTCCTCGATGTCTAGCGGCATCTTCGGCGCCGATCGGGTCAAGGCGGTGACCAGCTCCGGTAAAAGGTACGGCGCGACGGTATGGATGATGCCGAGCTTGAGCGGCCCTTCGAGCGGATTGCGGCCCTGCAGCGCAACGGCTTTCACGCGCGCCGCCTCGTCCAGCGCCCGGCGTGCTTGCGCGACGATCTCCTCGCCGATCGGCGTGACGAGGACCTCGCCCTTCCCTCGCTCGAAGATGAGAGCGCCGAGCTCGTCCTCCAGGTTCTTGACCGCCGCCGAGAGGCTCGGCTGGCTCACGAAGCAACGCTCAGCGGCGCGGCCGAAGTGACGCTCGGTCGCGACCGCCACCACGTAGCGGAGCTCGGTGAGGGTCATCATAGGCTCGCTGTGTGGGTGACCGCTTCGAACCGTCCGCAAGAAGTACCGGAAACGAGCGATAGGATTCTCCTATCGAATTGATTCTAACAAAGTATTGGCCCGGCGATTGCGTCGCCCCCATCATTCGACCAACGGATTTCCAAATGAGTGAATCGACCCCATCCTTAGGGAGCGATCACGTCTCTACCAACCGAAAGGAGCTTGCCATGCTACCGAACCACGAAGGCCGCCGTGTGCCCGACGTCACGTTTCGCATCCGCGAGAGCAACGAATGGAAGACCGTCACGACGCACGACCTTTTCGACGGCAAGACGGTCGCCGTCTTTTCGCTGCCGGGCGCGTTCACGCCCACGTGCTCATCGACGCACCTGCCGAGGTTCAACGAGCTCGCCCCGGCTTTCTTTGCGAACGGGGTCGATTCGATCCTATGCATCTCGGTCAACGACCCGTTCGTGATAAACGAATGGGCGAAGGACCAGGAATGCGCCAACGTCACCGTGATTCCCGACGGCAACGGCGAGTTCACCGCGGGCATGGGGATGCTCGTCGACAAGACCGACCTGGGCTTCGGCAAGCGCTCATGGCGGTATTCGATGCTCGTCAAGGACGGCGTCGTGGAGAAGATGTTCGTCGAGCCGCAGGAGCCCGGCGACCCGTTCAAGGTGTCGGACGCCGATACGCTGCTCGCCCACATCAACCCGACCGCCAAGAAGCCCGACCAGGTCGCGATCCTGACGCGCGAAGGCTGCGGCTTCTGCGCGAAGGCGAAGGACTTGCTCACAAAGCTCGGATACGACTATGCCGAAGTGCCACTGCCGCACAAAGTGCGCACTCGCGTCGTCGGCGCGATCACGGGCGACGGCACGGTTCCGCAGGTCTTCATCAACGGCGAGCGGATCGGAGGGCTGGAAGCGCTGGAACGCTGGGCGCGCAAGGCCGCCTGATCCGTGTAATCGCACCATCACCTCGAGCGACTGAAGAGAACAATGAAACGAATCAGCGTGGATGTCGCGGTGATTGGCGCCGGCACCGCCGGCCTCGCCGCCTATCGTGCCGCCATCGCCGCGGGCAAGAGGACAGTGCTGATCGAGGGCGGCACCTATGGCACCACGTGCGCGCGCGTCGGTTGCATGCCCAGCAAGTTGCTGATCGCGGCGGCCGAGGCGGCGCACGGTGTCGAGCGTTGGCCCGAGTTCGGGCTCCGTCTCGACGGCAAACTGCAAGTCGACGGCAGGGCGGTAATGGCGCGCGTGCAGCGCGAGCGCGATCGCTTCGTCGGCTTCGTGATGGATGGCGTCAACGCAATCCCGGAAGCGGACCACGTGCGCGGACGCGCGCGCTTCGCCAACGACCGCACGCTCGCCGTCGACGACCACACGACGATCGAATTCGCGCGGGCGGTCATCGCCACCGGGTCGTCGCCGGCGCTGCCTTCCCTGCTGCACGCCGCCGGCGACCGCCTCATCGTCAACGACGACGTCTTCAGCTGGGCCGATCTGCCGCGCGCGGTAGCGGTCTTCGGTCCGGGCGTGATAGGGCTCGAGCTGGGGCAGGCGCTCCATCGGCTCGGCGTCGACGTCACGCTCTTCGGGCGGCTCGGCCACGTGGGGCCGTTCAGCGACCCGGCGCTCCGTACGTATGCGCGACGCACGTTCGAGCGCGAGCTCAGGCTCGAGTCGAATGCCGAGGTCCTGGCGATCGAGCGCGACGGCGAGGGCGTGCGGATCCGCTATCGCGGCAAGGACGGCGTCGAGCGCGCGCGCCATGTGGACTACGTGATCGCCGCGACCGGGCGTACGCCGAATGTGCGCGGGCTGGCGCTCGAAAGCACGTCGCTCGCGCGCGACACGCGCGGCGTGCCGCTGTTCGACCGCAACACGATGCAATGCGGCGACAGCGCCATCTTCATCGCGGGCGATGCCGGCGACGACTTGCCGCTCCTGCACGAAGCCGCCGACGAGGGCCGCATCGCCGGCGAGAACGCCGCGGGGTTTCCCGAGGTTCGCGCGGCCGCGCGGCGGACGCCGCTGGCGGTCGTGTTCTCCGACCCGCAGCTTGCCGTCGTGGGCGCGCGGTACGCCGACCTCGAGCCGGCGACGTTCGTCATCGGCGCGGTTTCGTTCGAGGACCAGGGGCGAAGCCGCGTGATGTTGCGCAACGTCGGGCTGCTGCACGTGTACGCCGACGTCGCGTCCGGGCGCCTCCTCGGCGCCGAGATGATCGGTCCCGACGCCGAGCACATCGGCCATCTGCTCGCGTGGTCGATCCAGGCGGGGCTCACGGTCGAAAGCGCGCTCGCCATGCCGTTCTATCACCCGGTGGTCGAGGAAGGCCTGCGCACCGCGTTGCGCGATGCGGCAGCGCAGTTGCGTCGGTTCCGTACTCAGTCGCCTCAGTTAGCAGCGGCGTCGCGTGTCGCACGCGCGGCCTAGAAGCCTTTAGCGGCCGGAGACCGTCTCCAGAGATGACGAGCGCCGCGCAAAATCGGCGGCCTGGTCGTCGCCGATCTTGCCGACCGCGAAATACATCGCTTCCGGATGGGCGATGTAGAAGCCGGAGACAGCCGCCGCCGGAAGCATCGCAAAATTTTCCGTGAGCGACATCCCGATCTCCGATGCGCGGAGCAGCCCGAACAGCGGCGCCTTCACCCCGTGCTCGGGGCAGGCCGGATATCCGGGCGCCGGTCGAATGCCGCGATATTCCTCTCGCACCAGTGCGCCAACGTCGAGCGATTCTTCGGGCGCGTAACCCCACAGCTCCCGGCGCACCTTGCGGTGCAGCCATTCGGCGAAGGCTTCCGCCAGGCGGTCGGCGAGCGCCTTCAGCATGATGGCGCTGTAATCGTCTTTTGCCGCCTCGAAGCGGGCCACGTGCTTCTCGATGCCGAGGCCCGTCGTCACCGCGAACGCGCCCACGTAGTCGCGGACGCCGCTCGCCTTCGGCGCCACGAAGTCCGCGAGGCAGTAATTCGGCTTGCCGGGCGGCCGCTCATTCTGCTGGCGCAGGTTGTGCCACGTCAGCACGGGGTTGTCGCGCGCTTCCGTCGCGTAGATCTCGATGTCGTCGCCGACCGAGCTCGCCGGCAGGATGGCGGCCACGCCGTTGGCAACGAGCCAGCGACCGGCGACGACAGCCTTCAGCATCGCCTGTCCTTCGGCGTACACGCTGCGCGCCGCCGCGCCGACGACCGGATCGTCGAGGATCGCGGGAAACGGACCGGACAGCTCCCACGCCTGGAAGAACGGACCCCAGTCGATCCATTGCGCGAGCTCGTTCAAGTCGACGTTGCGGAATTCGCGCCGGCCGAGCGCCATCGGCACCGGTGGGACGTAGTGCGTCCAGTCGGCCTTGAAGGCGTTGGCGCGAGCCGCCGCGAGCGTAACCAGCGCCGGTCCCTTTTTCGCCGCGTGCTGCGCACGAACCTTGACGTAATCGGCGGCGACCTCGGCAACGTAGGCGCTTCTGAGCTCTTGCGACAAGAGGTTGCTCGCCACGCCCACCGCGCGGGACGCGTCGGGCACATAGACGGTGACTCCGGAATAGTTCGGCGCGATCTTCACTGCCGTGTGGACACGCGACGTCGTGGCACCGCCGATCAAGAGCGGCTGAGTCATGCCGAGCCGCTCCATTTCGTGCGCGACGTGCGCCATCTCCTCGAGCGACGGCGTGATGAGGCCCGAAAGCCCGACGATGTCGGCGTTGTGCTCGCGCGCCGTGTCGAGAATCTTCTGCGCGGGCACCATCACGCCGAGGTCGATGACGGCGAAGTTGTTGCACTGGAGGACCACGCCGACGATGTTCTTGCCGATGTCGTGGACGTCGCCCTTGACCGTCGCCGTGACGATCGTCCCCTTGGGCTTGCCGGCCGCGCCGGACGCCGCCTTCTCCGCCTCGATGAACGGAACGAGGTGCCCGACCGCCTGCTTCATCACGCGCGCGCTCTTCACGACCTGCGGCAGGAACATCTTGCCTGCTCCGAACAGGTCGCCGACGACGTTCATCCCGTCCATCAGCGGCCCCTCGATCACCTGGATCGGCCGCGCGAACTTTTGCCGCGCCTCTTCGGTGTCCTCGATGATGTACGTCGTTATGCCGCGCACCAGCGCGTGCGAGAGCCGCGCCTCGACGGTTTCCTGCCGCCACGAAAGATCCTCGGTGACCTGCTTCCCTTGCGACTTGAACGACTCGGCGAGCGCGACCAGCCTCTCCGTCGAGTCGGGCCGCCGGTTGAGGACGACGTCCTCGACGCGCTCGCGCAGTTCGGGCGGTATCT
>Ga0207691_10003493_pt1 | contig 15294 bp, 18 predicted proteins | sample KBSM13metaG_FD_184327 | JGI IMG/M metagenome (GOLD analysis project Ga0207691, IMG submission 184327) | Miscanthus rhizosphere microbial communities from Kellogg Biological Station, Michigan, USA - KBS M1-3 metaG (SPAdes) (version 2) | ecosystem: Host-associated > Plants > Roots > Rhizosphere >... | reverse complement strand
TTACTACTACACGACGGAAACCTACGAGCAGGACGGCCGGATGCAGACGCGTCAGGTGCGGCTCGTGCGCTGGGAGCCTACCGCCGGCCGCGTGCAGCACTTCTTCGACGACGACCTCGTCTGCGCTTCGGTGGGCGTCCACCCCGCACTCCTGCGGGGAATCGAGCCGTTTCCGACGAACGAGCTCAAGCCATACGATCCCGGCTTTGTCGCGGGCTGGATCGTCGAGCGCTACCAGATCGACCTCGCCGCAGCTGCCGCCCGCGCACGCGAAGCGATGCAGGCAAAGCTGGAAGCGCTTTGCGCGCAACAGGTCCCTGGCGACACGTTTCGCAATCTCGCCGTCGACGCGGACTATTCGCGAGAGACCTTCAAGCACATCCTGGCGCCGGTCTGGTTCCTGTCATACACGTACGGCGCGCGCGTGTTTCAATGCGCGATGAACGGCGTCACCGGCGCGATCCGCGGCGAGTACCCGAAGAGCCCGTGGAAAGTCGCATTGCTCGCGATGGCAGCGCTGATCATCCTGTGGCTCGTGCTCTCCTACGGGCCGCACTGATCTACTTTCGGAGAAACCCATGAAGGCAGCGATTGTCACCGGTGTGTCGCGCGGGCTGGGCGAGGCGCTCGCCGTCGCGATGATCGAGCGCGGCTTCACGGTGCTGGGGGTCGGCCGCACCGCGAGCCCGCGCCTTACGAGCAAGCACTTCCATCTCGCGGCCTGCGACCTTTCGCAGCCCGCGCTGCTGGCCGCCGCTATCACGCCTCCGCTGCGCCTCATCGCGGCGCGCAAGCCGACCACGGTGACGCTCGTCAACAACGCCGCTGTCGCCACTCCGACCGGGCTCGTGGGGCATCTCGAAGCGAGCGCGATCGCGTCGGCGTTCGCGATTAACGCGGCGGCGCCGGTCGTGATGGCCGATCTCTTCTTCCGGAGCTTTCCCGACGACACGGTCGAGCGGCGGATCATCAACATTTCGTCGGGCGCTGCCCATTCGGCGATCCCCGGGATGATGGCCTACGGGATGTCGAAGGCCGCGCTGGAAATGATGACCCGCGCGATCGTGGCGGAATGCAGCGCGCCCCGATTTCGCTGCATTTCGCTGCGGCCGGGCATCTTCGACACCGGCATGCAGGCGTACGCGCGCACGCGCGACCCGGCCGAGTTTCCGAGCGTCGCGCTGTTCCGCGGGTTCAAGGACAACGGGCTCCTCAAGGATCCCGCCGAAGTCGCGACGAAGATCGTCGAGAAGCTCGTGCTGTCACCCGTGGACCACGGCCGCTGCTATACGCATACCGATCTGTGACAATCAGGCCGCAGGCTTGATCAGGATCCGGTAGTCGATCAGCGCGCCCGCCGCACCCGCTTCCCACATCAGGCAGTAATCCTGCGCGAGCGTCGCGAGATACACGCCGGCGTGCTCGGTCGACTTCTCGCGCGATATCGGCATCACCACCGCGTGGCCTTCGCGGTAGTGAAGATTGAAATCGACGGGCTCGGTGCTCTCGAAGCGGAACTCGACGCGGTCGCCTTCGTCGAGCCTGAAGCACTCTTCGTGGATCTGGTACGACGGCAAGGGATGCGCGCGCACGACCTTCGCCTCTCCTGCGGTCATTGTGGCCGCGCACCCGGCAAGGGCGAGCGCCGCCAGCGCGCAACAGCGCATCACGCCCGCGTCTTGCGGCGGCCCGCGCGCCAATCCTCGGCCAGGAGTGCGAGGCGCACGTGGTCCCGCCACTTTCCGCCGATTCGCACGTAGCGGCGGGAGAATCCTTCGCGGACGAATCCCGCACGACGGACGAACGCGAGCGATCGCGCATTCGACGGCTGCACGTTCGCTTCCAGGCGATGCAGCCGGAGTTCCCTGAACGCGACGCGAAGCACCAGCTCGAGGCCCTCGGCCATGCAGCCGGTGCCGGCATTCGGCGCGAAGGCGTAATAGCCGAGGTATCCGCTGTTGAAGAGGCCGCGGACGATCTCGCTGATGTTGAACACGCCGACGAGCGAATCGTCGTCATGCCGGCACACGACCAGTCCCACGTGCGTCGGCGGCGGGCCATTGCGCTTGTCGAGCGTCGCGTACCGGCGGACAAAGGCGGCGTAGCCCGCATCCGTCGCTGGCGGGTGCACCCATCCGCGATGAAGCCGACGGCTTGCCTTGACGGCGGCGACGAACGGAGCGGCGTCCGATTTGCGCGGCGGCCTTACGTAGACGCGGAGTCCGCGGCCCGATCTTGCGATCGGAGGAGGGGTCGACCGAGCGGGCATAATGGTCAAATTTTACCTGCCCCCTAGCGGGGAACGAGCGACCGGCGCCAAGTGCGTGGCGACGCGCGGATCCGCGTCGTTGATTGCGCCCGACGCAGCACATGCGAGCCCAGGAGAGGCTAATGAGCAAATGGGTGAGAGGCACGGTCGCCGGCAACGTGCGGTGGACCGATCGCCTGCACTCCCTGCAGGTCGACGCACCGGAGGTCAGCTTCGTGGCCGGCCAGTTCGGCCGTCTCGCGCTGCCCGCGCCCCCCGGGTCGAAGGAAGAGATGCTCGGCAGGCCTTATTCGTTCGTCAACGCGCCGGACAGCGCCCCCCACGAGTTCTATTTCGTCACCGTGCCGGGCGGCCCGCTCTCACCGCAGCTTGCGGCGTTGTCACCCGGCGCGCCGGTATGGCTTCTCCGCACTGCGAACGGATTTTTCACGATGAACGAAGTGCCGGCGGCAGAGGTCCTGTGGTGCCTCGCCACGGGCACCGGGCTCGGTCCGTTCCTGTCGATTCTGCGGACGCCGGACCCGTGGACCAAATTCGGTCGCGTCGTCCTCGTGCACGCGGTTCGCCGCGCCGCAGAGCTTTCGTACCGGGATGCAATCTCGGCGATCGGCAACGCGCACCCGGGCGCGTTCACGCACATTCCGATGGTGAGCCGCGAGGCCCACCGCGGTGCGCTCGGCGGGCGAATCCCCGCCGCGATCGTCGACGGCAGCCTCGAGTTCCGCGCCGGAGCGGCGCTCAGCGCGGAGAATTCGCACGCGATGCTGTGCGGGAATCCCGCGATGGTCGACGACACCCAGCAGGCGCTCAGCGCGCGCGGCATGCGCCGCCATCGTCGCCGCGAGCCGGGCCACGTCACCGTCGAGACGTACTGGTAGCGCTGCCGCGCGCTCAGGGCAGCGCTAACTCTTGACTTCGAGCAGCTCGACGTCGAACAGCAGCGTTGCGTTCGGCGGGATGACGCCGCCCGCACCTCGCTCGCCGTAGGCTTTGCCGGGCGGAATGACGAGCGTGCGCTTGCCGCCGACCTTCATGCCGATGATCCCTTCCTCCCAGCCCTTGATCACTTTTCCTCCGCCAAGGAAAAAGCCGAACGGGGTGCCGCGATCGAGCGAGCTGTCGAATTTGGTCCCGTGGCCGTCGGGCGCGGCAGCGTCGTAGAGCCAACCGGTGTAGTGCACAATCACGGCTTTACCGCTCACCGCTTCGGCACCTGCGCCGGGTTTTTGATCGACGATCTGAAGTTCAGTCACTTTGGCACCGAATTTGCTCATTGTAGTGGACGAAAGCGGCGGAGATTTTTCGGGGGCGCTCCCCGGCGTCTGGGCGATCGCCGCGCTCGCGGCGGCGACCAGCAACGCAATGAGGAGCACCGGCCGCCGGGCCCGAACGACGCGCGTGGATCGAGCACCTGAATGCGGACGAAACGACATGGGTAACCTGGAGTGAGTTTGTTGAACGCGTACGCCGAAAGGCCGGAAATCCCCGCGTGCCAGTGGCGAGACCCGGTCGCGCAGAGCCGAACGCCGAATTGTAGCCTAGGCCACGAGGTCAGTGCCCCCCGCGGCGAAGTCATCGCATAACGATCGCACAAGCGGACCGCCGACATGTTTGGATTCCTCACTCCGCCGACGAAGGACGACGCCGATTCGCTCGTCTCCCCGCGCTCCGTCTCCACGTGGTTGCGGCACTTGCCGACCCAGGACGTCATTGCGCGTCAGCACCAGGTCATGCGTGTTTTCGACGGCATGCGGCAGTCCGCGCGGCCGGTAGACCACAACCGCGTCGCGGCGATCCAGTTCCTCGATACCGCGCTCGGCGCGGATCGCCGCCAGCTCGTGAAGCAGTACGTCGAAAACCTCGACCGCTCCGCGCGCGTCGCCGACCGCGGCTGGCAGGCGGCGCAGGAAATGAGCCAGGGCTTCGTCTACGCGTACCAGACGTCGCTCGAGCAGGCGCTCGCCGAGACGTCGAATCCGCGCTGGAAGACCGTCATCCCGCAACTCTTTGCGCGGCTTCTTCACTATCACGGCACCGATGCGAAGCTTCGTGCGTTCCGGCACGAGCGGTGGATTCCCGCAAAGTGGACGAACCTGCATCAGCTCTATGCCCGCGCGCTCGAGCTCGGCGTCGCCAAGGTCCCCGTTGCGCTTTCGAGCGCCGGACCGGGCGCCATGCAATGGAGCACGGAGCAGGAATACATTTACGCACTCCTGATCCAGCAGCTCAACATGGGCAGCCTCTCGCCGGCCGAGATCGATTGGGCGAGCGCGCAGTTGCGCGCCTGGGGAAGAAAGCTCGAGTTCGAGGCCGTCCCCCGCACCTCCGAAGGCTTCTTCGTCGATCTCGCGAGCAAACGCGGGCTCGTGCGGCGCACCGGTAACGAGTCCGGCCCCACCCTTCACTTCCTCGATACCACGCCCGTTGCCGATCAGCTGGAGCGCGCGTTGCATGCGATTCGCCAGGCCGACATCGGCGAGCCCGGCGCGGCCGCCGCGGTTAATTTGCAGCGGATCGGCATCCTCGAAAAAGTGCGTCCAGTCGTAGCGCCCAATTTGCACGGCGACCTCCGACGTTCGCCGCGGTTGCCGATGACGGTGGCCGCGAAAGTGCGCGTGGGTCTGCCGCGCATTTGCCTCGAGCTTTCTCCGCGCGAGATGGTCGACCCCGCGAACGACGCGGACGGCGGCGAGCAGATCGAAGTCTTCGCCATCGCCGACGGTCCGCGAGCGCGCCGGCAGCAGGTACCCGATGAGCACGACTCGCTCGCGGCGTCGATCGTTCCCGTCGGCGACCAGGCGTGGCAGGTAAAGGATCGCAGCGTCGCCGGTCTCCGGATCTCGGCTTCGGGCGGCATCGGCCAGAGCCTCGTGCTGGGCGCGCTCGTTGCAGTCCGCCAGACGGATGCCGCCGAGTGGGTACTGGGCGCCGTGCGCCGCCTGAACAAGGTCTCGAACGACGAGGTTGAGGCGGGCGTGTCGATCATTGCGGATCGCATCGTTCCAATCATTGTGCATGCGCGGCGCGCCGCGAAGGAAGACATGGGAATGGTGGTGAACGGTGTCGACGTGTCTATGATGGGCTCTCGCTTCGACGCGCTTTACCTGCCGCCGCCGTCGCGCCCCGAGAAGCCGCTGACCGTCAAGACCCTGATCGTGCCGACGTCCGAGTATGCGGACGGCCGCAATCTCATACTCACGACAGGGCACTCCGTGTATACGATCGCGCTCCGCCATCTGGTGGAGCAGCGCGCCGACTGGAGCTGGGTTGCTTTCCAGATCGTCGACAAGAAGCCTACCGACTACTGACTCGCCAGTGGGAAACCGGTGGCAAAAGCGGGCGAACGATTCGCTGGCGCGAAGGCCCGCAGCGAGTTCCGAGATAGTACGTGGTGGTACGGCGAGGGACGGGCGAGGACACGACAAGGCCAGCGGATCGCGCAGCCTATTTTGCGACCGGTTTCTAGTCGTTGGGGCGGAATTTCAGCGTCAGCGTTCGCTGGAACAGCTCGGGCCGATCAGGTCGGGGCAGCGGCGATGACTTGACGATCGCGCGCTGCACGGCGTCGTCGTACGCGCGCACACCGCTCGACTTGCGCAACACGGCATCGATGATCTCGCCGGTGGGAAGCTGGACGACGTCGAAGATCGCCTCGGGATTGCCGGGAATGTCCGGAGGCAGCACGACGTTGCCCTTGACCTTGCTCTGGATGCGGCGGATGTAATCCGCTTCCGCGCGCGAGCGCGCCGCGGCATCCGCTTCCACTTTCTGCTGCTGGGCGCGCGTTGCCTGCTCGCGCTCCGCCTGCGCGCGCATCGACGCAGCTTCGCGCGACTGGCGGTCCTTGGCTTCCGCCAGGCGCTGGTCGGCTTCGCGCTTCTTCCGCTCGGCTTCCTTGGTCTCGGCTTCCTTCCTCTCGCGCTCCTTCTTCTCCCGGGTTGCCTGCTCGCGCAACGCTTCGCGCGCCAGTTGCTCGCGCTCCTTCTTTTCGCGCGTGGCCTGCTCCTTTTGCTTCCGGTCTTCCTCTTCCTTGCGCGCCTTCTGCGCGATTTCCGCGGCGCGCGGATCTGGCTTCTCGACTTTCGGTTCGGGCTTCGGCACCGCTTTCTTCGCGGGCTCCGGCGGCGGCACAGGCTTTGGCTGCGGCTCCGGCCTGGGTTCAGGCTTCGGCGGCGGCTTGGGCTCAGGCGGCGCAGGCTCGGGCTGAGGAGGAGGCGGCGGAGGCTCCGCCGCAGGCTCGGCCACCACGACTTTCGCCGGGGGTGCATAGAGCTCGACGGTCACGGGCTCCGCGGGGCGGTTCTGCCAGCGCAGCGAGAAGACGAGCACGGCGATGAACGCGAGATGAACAGCAATCGCGAGCGCCAACGCCGGCCATTGGCCCGACATCCGCGCAGGCTTTCGCGGGCGATCCCTCGTTGCCATGACCGCTCGTCAGCGCGCGCGCGGCCGCTTGAACCCAACTGCGGCGCGCCGTGCGTCCCTCGGGGGGCAGCGAACGAAGTGAGCGTGGGGGTCGTTCAACGGCGCCGAGTGCGCTCGGGGACGAAAGTCCATGCTGGTTCCCGCTTACTTCCCTGCCGGCCGCGCCAGCAGCCCTACTTTCTGCACGCCGGCGAGCTGCAGCCGGTCGAGCACCTTCATCACGTCCTCATAGCGCGCGCCGCCGTCCGCCGCGATCACGACCGGCTGCTCAGGCGACTTCAGCTGCTTCGCCTGGACGCGCGCGATGAGCTCGTCGAGCGAGACCTTGATGGGCGGCGCCTTCGCCTGCTTGTCCTCGAGCGTCCACGCGCCATCCCTGCCGAGAGTCGCCTGCATGGGTTCGGCGGGAACCGCGAGCTTGCTGCCGACGGAGGGCAGATCGATCGAGCCAGGCGCGATGAGGGGAGCGGTTACCATGAAGATGACGAGCAGCACCAGCATTACGTCGATGTACGGGACGACGTTGATCTGGTTGATCGACTTTCGCGCGCGCGGCATGTCAGCGCCCGCCCGGCCGTTTGGACGCAACTGAGCGGCGGCTCGCGCGCCTCCCGGGGCAGCGAACGAAGTGAGCGTGGGGGTCCATCATTAGCCTTGGCGTTGCAGGATGTTCGAGAACTCCTCGATGAAGGTCTCGTAGCGAACTGAAAGGCGATCGACGTCGTGCGTGTAGCGGTTGTACGCGACGACCGCCGGAATGGCGGCGAAGAGGCCGATTGCGGTCGCGATCAGCGCCTCGGCGATGCCGGGCGCAACGTTCGCGAGCGTTGCCTGGCTCACGTTCGCGAGCCCGCGGAACGCGTTCATGATTCCCCACACGGTGCCGAAGAGCCCTATGTACGGCGACACCGATCCCACCGTGGCGAGCCCCGCGAGATGTGCATCGAGGGCGTCGATCTCGCGCTGGTACGTGGCGCGCATCGCGCGCCGGGCGCTGTCCATCGTCACGGCCGCGGCGCTGCCCTGCTTGCGGTGCTTCGCATACTCGCGGAACCCGGCAGTGAAGATGTGCTCGAGCCCGCTGCCGGTGCGTGACTTGCTGGAGCTTTGGTAAAGCTCGTTCAGGTCGCCGCCCTTCCAGAATTCGTTTTCGAACGCGTCGGTGTCCCGACCCGTGCGCTTCAACTGGAACATCTTGAGGAAGATCTGCCACCACGACCAGAGCGAAAGGGCCGCGAGCAGAAGCAGCACCCCCTGCACGACGACGGACGCGTGCGAGATCAGCGCAACGAAGGATAGGTCGGTAGCGACATTCAACTTGTTATCTCCAGTCGGCCGTGGAGGGTCGCAGGGATACGCGCCGGGCGCCAGTTCGCACGGTCGATGCATGCGAGCGTCACGCGACCCCGCGCGAGCGCAGCCGCTCCTCGCCGCACGTCCTGCACTGCGACCATCCGGGCGCGGCCAAGTTCGATCAGGGTCACCGTTGCCTCGAGCCGGTCGCCGAGGCGCGCCGGCGACAGGTAGTCGATCTCCATCCGCGAAACGACGAAGACTACGCCGTGGGCACGCTCGAGTGCCGCGAGATCGACGCCGAGCGAGCCCAGCCACTCGGTGCGCGCACGTTCCATGAACCGAAGATAGTTTGCGTAGTAGACGACGCCGGCCGCATCGGTGTCTTCGTAGTAGACGCGCAACGGAAAGCGGAAGGTCTCGCCGTTGCCCGCCTCGGCGCTCAAGCGGTGCTCCCGTCGGCGAAGAGGTCCGGGTTGCCGGACTGCGAAGGCGGCGTGAGGCCGAAATGCCGGTACGACAGCACCGTGGCCACGCGGCCGCGCGGGGTGCGCTGCAGGAACCCCTGCTGAATCAGGAACGGCTCCAGGACATCCTCGATCGTGTCGCGCTCTTCGCCGATCGCCGCCGCGAGGTTGTCGACGCCGACGGGTCCTCCATCGAACTTGTCGAGCACCGTGCGCAGGAGCTTGCGGTCCATCACATCCAGGCCGGACGCATCGACGTCGAGCATCGCGAGCGCGTCTCCCGCCACCTTCAGCGTGATGACGCCGTCGGCACGAACCTCCGCGAAGTCGCGGACACGCCGCAGCAGGCGGTTGACGATGCGCGGCGTTCCGCGCGAGCGCCGCGCGATCTCGAGCGCGCCGTCGGGATCCATCTCGATCTTGAGCAGGCTCGCCGAGCGCGTCACGATGCGCGTCAGCTCCTCGGCAGTGTAGAACTCGAGACGGGCGACGATGCCGAACCGGTCGCGCAGCGGATTCGTGAGCATACCCGCGCGCGTCGTCGCGCCCACGAGCGTGAACGGCGGCAGGTCGAGCTTCACGCTCCGGGCGGCGGGCCCTTCGCCGATCATGATGTCGATCTGGAAATCCTCGAGCGCCGGATAGAGGATCTCCTCGACGACGGGCGAAAGGCGATGGATTTCGTCGATGAACAGAACGTCGTGCGGCTCGAGATTGGTCAACAGCGCCGCGAGGTCGCCGGCGCGCTCGAGCACCGGACCCGACGTCTGACGAAGGTTGACGCCGAGCTCGTGCGCGATGATGTGCGAGAGCGTCGTCTTGCCGAGTCCGGGCGGCCCGAACAGCAGAACGTGATCGAGCGCTTCCTTGCGCTTGCGCGCAGCCTCGATGAAGATCGACAGCTGGCCGCGGATCTTCTCCTGGCCGACGTATTCGTCGAGCAGGCGGGGCCGCAGCGCGCGCTCGACGACGTCCTCCTGCACGCCCGCGACTTTCGCAGTGACCAGCCGCTTGAGCTCGTCGTTCTCGATGGCCATGGTAGGGCGTCTACACCTTCGCGAGCACCTTGAGCGCCTGGCGGATGCCGTCGCTGACCGCCACGCCTTCCGGCAGCGTCTTGACCGCGGCGACCGCTTCCCGATCGCTGTAGCCGAGGGCGAGCAACGCATGAAGGACATCGGCGGACGCGGGCGGCGGCCGATGGACGCCGACGGTGGTCGTGACGTCCGCGCCGAGCTTGTCCTTGAGCTCGAGAAGTAGCCGCTCCGCCGTCTTCTTGCCGATGCCGGGAATCTTGGTGAGGCGGCCGGCATCCTGCATCGTCACCGCTTGCGCGAGTTCGGCGACCGACAACCCGGATAGCACGGACAACGCCGTGCGCGCACCGATGCCGCTGATCTTCACGAGCTGCCGAAACGCGCGTCGTTCGTGCTCGGTGCCGAAGCCGAACAGGAGGTGCGCGTCCTCGCGGACCACGAGGTGCGTGAAGAGCGCGATGCGCTCGCCGGTCGCGGGCAGGTTGTAGAACGTGCTCATCGGCACGTCGACCTCGTAGGCGACACCCTGCACGTCGAGCAGGATTTGCGGCGGATTCTTCTCGATGAGGATGCCGGAGAGGCGGCCGATCATTGCGCGTGGAGAATCCGGGTCGTGATGCGGATGCCTCGGGGAGGGCCGAGCGCGAAAGCTGCGCGATTATCGCACGGGGTCGCGCCTGCGCTGGTCCTCATGCCGGCAACGCGGCGAGGCGGCGCAACACCTCGCGGAGCGACGGCAACACCTCCACGTCGAGCGCTTCGAGCTCCGGCGACGGCGGGTGGAGATCCGGGACCATGATGGCGGTCATGCCAGCGGCGAGTGCGGCGCGAATGCCGGGCTCGGAGTCCTCGAGTGCGACGCACGTCGCGACGTCGATGCCGATCCTGCGCGCCGCCTCGAGGTAGATGTCCGGCGCAGGCTTGCCGCGCGCGACCTCCTCGCCGCCCACGAGACCTTGAAAGCGCGGCAGCAGTCCCGTGTGCTCGAGCTTGATGCGTGCGCGGTCGCGGCGAGTCGATGTCGCGACCGCGCGTGGAATCGCGTGCGCCTCGAGCCACTCCAGCAGTTCGCGCAGACCGGGCTTGAGGACGAGCCCCTCTCGCGCGACGATCGCGTCGTAAGCCGTATGCCAGCTGCCGAGGAGCGCATCGAAGGGATACGGGGCGGCGTAGCGGGCCCGCAGCATCGTCGCGCAATCGGCGAAGTTCCGGCCGATCATCGCCTGCGCGAGCGTCATGTCGAAGTCCACGCCGAGCGCGGCCGCCGCCTCGCCCCAGGCGCGCGCCGCCAAAGGCTCGGTGTCGAGCATGAGCCCGTCCATGTCGAAGATGACCGCGGCGGGACGGCGCACGAGCGGGGCGCAGCGAGCGATGCGCGCCGTCCCCGAGGTAACTGGACCGGTCCCTAAGCGAATTTGAGGTGTGCCTAAGGGAGACCGGTCAGCCGGATCGTGCATCGAGCGTACGCCGCTAGACGAGTCGGCCTCGGCGCACGCGATACGCGGTGCCCCCGAGTCCGCGATATCCGAACGCGCCGTGCGCGTGCGCGATCGCGCACGCGAGCGCGTCCGCGGCGTCGGGGGATGGCGCGCCGGGAAGGCTCAACAGGCGGCGCACCATGTCCGCCACCTGCTCCTTCGCGGCCTTGCCGTGACCCACGACCGCCTGCTTCACTTGAAGCGCCGTGTACTCGACAACGGGAAGCTCCGCGAGCATGGCCGCCGAGATTGCCGCGCCGCGCGCCTGCCCCAGGAGCAGCGTCGAGTGCGGGTTGACGTTGACGAACACCTTCTCAACCGCGACTTCGGTGGGGCGATGACGCGCGATCACTTCCGCGAGGTCGCTCAGGATCACGCGGAGCCGGGCCGGCAGCTCGCCGTCGCCGCTCTTGATGCAGCCGCAGGTCACGTAAGTGAGGCGACTGCCCGCCACGGAGATGATGCCGAAGCCCGTCATCCGGAGGCCGGGATCGATGCCGAGGATCCGGCGCGCGCCGACCGCGCTATCCACGTGCGGGCGTCGTCCGGCCGGCTGCCGAAGGCTCGTCTCTTAGGGACATTTCGTCCCTTAGGGACATCGTCGGTCGGCTAGTCGAAGACGGCGTTGGTGTAGACATCCTGCACGTCGTCGAGCGATTCGAGCGCATCGATCAGCTTCTGCATCCTCGCTGCATCTTCGCCCTCGAGCTCGACTTCCGTCGACGGCTTCATCGTGAGCTCGGCGAATTCCGGCTTGAAACCGGCCTTCACGAGCGCATCCTTCGCGGCAGCGTATGCGTTGGGGGCGGTGATGACCTCGATGCTGCCGTCGTCGTTCACGATCACGTCCTCGGCGTCGGCGTCGAGCGCGGCCTCCGTCAGGTTGTTCTCGTCAGTGCCTGGCGCGAACACGAGCTGCCCGCAGTGCTTGAACAGGAAGGCGACGGAGCCGTCGGTGCCGAGATTGCCGCCGTGCTTCGAAAACGCGTGCCGCACGTCGGCGACCGTGCGCGTCCGGTTGTCGGTCATGCAATCGACGATCACGGCGGCGCCGCTGATGCCGTAGCCTTCGTAACGAATCTCCTCGTAGGCGACACCCTCCAGGTCGCCGGCGCCGCGCTTGGCCGCGCGCTCGATCGTGTCCTTCGGCATGTTCTGGTCCGTCGCCTTGTCGATCGCGAGCCGCAGCCGGGGATTCATCGACGGGTCGGCGCCACCCATCTTGGCAGCGACGGTGACCTCGCGAATGAGGCGCGTGAAGATCTTGCCCCGCTTCGCGTCGGTGGCCGCCTTCTTGTGCTTGATGTTCGCCCATTTGCTGTGGCCAGCCATGGTCGTCCTCTTCCGGTGCCCGAACGTCGGATTGTAACGGACCCGAACGGGCGGCTACGACAGGACACCATGCTGCGCGAGAAACGAGCGAAGGGATGCAAGCCGCGCTTCCGCATCGTCGATCTCGAGCAGGTTCTGCTTCGTCGAGAGCGGCAGCGGCAGCATCTCGCACAGCCGATAGCCGACCCACGACGCGTCGTCGTACGCGCGCTGGGCCGGGAACTGTTGCGCACTGGCGCGTGCCGCCAGCACCTCGACAAGCTCCGCGAGCGGCTTCCATTGCGGATCCAGCGGGACTTGCGGCTCGGCCGCGACGGTCGCGAGCTCGGCGACGATCAGGCCGTCGCGCTCCACGGTGTGCGAGCGCACCTCGAATCGCGATCCGCCTGCGGCGCCGATGTGCAGGATGCCCTGCTCCGGCATGTCCCAAGTCTCGATCCGGGCGAGCGTTCCGACTTTCGCGAATTCCGGCGCCGCGCCCCCCGCAGTGTCTCGTGTTGACAGAACCTCGTCGCCGCGGACGATCCGGCAGACGCCGAACGGGCTGTCGTCGCGCAATGAGGCTTTCGCCATCCCGACATAGCGCTGCTCGAAGATCCGCAGCGGCAGGCGGCCGCCCGGGTAGAGAACGGTGTGCAGCGGAAAGAGCGGCACCCGCGACAGCGCCGTCATCTGCTGAAGGACCCCCACACCCCCCGAGGGGGCGCAATTCGCGCTCGGGAGCGGCCCTTCGCGCTCATTGACCCCCACACCCCCCGAGGGGGCGCAATTCGCGCTCGGGAGCGGCCCTTCGCGCTCATGCCGCGCTACCTGTCGAGCTCGCGGTGGCGGATCAGCACCTGGTTCGTGCCCGAGAACGCCTTCGCAAGCCGCTCGACGAGATACACGGAACGGTGCCGGCCGCCCGTGCAACCGATCGCCACGGTGAGGTAGTTGCGGTTGTCGCGAGCGTATTCGGGGAGCCAGTCCGAGATGAAGCGCTCGATGTCGGCGTACATCTTCTCGACGGCGGCCTCCTTCTCGAGGAACGCGACCACCGGCAGATCGCGCCCGGTCAGCGGCTGCAGCCCGGGCTCGTAGTGAGGATTGGCGAGGCAGCGCACGTCGAACACGAGATCCGCATCGAGCGGCACGCCGTGCTTGAAGCCGAACGATTCGAGCTGGAGCGTGAGCTTGCTCGTGTCGACGCTGACGAAGTCCTTGATCCACGCGCGCAGCGCGGCCGCGGGCAGGTCGCTCGTGTCGAACGCGAAGCCCTGCGGGCGCACCTCCGCCAGCAGCGTGCGCTCGTAGTCGATCGCCTCGGTGAGCGTCCGCGAGTCGCTCGAGAACGGATGGCGCCGGCGCGTTTCCGAAAAGCGCTTGACGAGCGTTTCGGTTTTCGCGTCGAGATAGAGAAAGCGGACGTTCCAGCCGAGCTCCCGCAGCCGCGCGATCGTGTCGTTGAGGCCGACGAGCCCCGGGCCCGTTTTCGCATCGAGAGCGATCGCAATGCGGTTCCGCCCGGCTTTCGCGAGATGTGCGACCGTCGCGTCGACGAGCGGCATCGGCAGGTTGTTGACGGCGTAGTAGCCGGAATCCTCGAGCGCACCGAGGGCGACGTTCTTGCCGGAGCCGGAAACCCCGCCGATCAGCAGCAGATCCATGCGAAGGGAGGTCGAAACTGACGCAACCAAGGACCCCGGCTAAGCGTCAGCCGCCGTCCTCCATGAGCTGCGTCTGGCGGTCGATGAATTCCTTCGTGCTGTCGATGCCGCGCTGGTTCAGCACGAAGTTGCGGACGGCGGCCTCGACCAGCACCGCGAGGTTGCGTCCCGCCGCGACGGGAATGGTGACCTTGCGGACGGGAACGCCGAGGATCTCCTGGAACGTGGCGTTGACCTGCAGGCGGTCGAGCTCGGAGAACGCCTCGTTGCTGTGGTCCTCCAGGTGCACCATGAACTTGAGCAGCTTGCGCGGCCGCACCGCGGTTTCGCCGAAGATCGTGCGGATGTTGAGGATGCCGATCCCGCGCACTTCGAGGAAGTCACGCAGCACCGCCGGGCAGCGGCCTTCGAGCGTATCCGGCGATATGCGATAGAGCTCGACGATGTCGTCGGCGATGAGGCCGTTGCCGCGCGAGATGAGCTCGAGCGCCAATTCGCTCTTGCCAATCGCGGAGGCGCCCGTGACGAGCACGCCCATCTCGAGCACATCCAGGAACACCCCGTGCAGCGTCGTCGACTCGGCGAGCACGCGCGACAGATACAGGCGGAACACTTCGACGAGATGTGGCGACGGCTGGATCGATGTGAAGAGCCCAATGTGCTGGGCGTCGCACTTGACGGCGAGCCGTGCCGGCACGGCCTCGCCATTGGCGACCACGATCGCGACGAGGTCGAGCGTGAAGAGGCGGTCGATCGATGTCTGCAGCTCGGTTTCCGGCAGGGCGCGGAGGAAAGCCACTTCCGCCGCACCCAGGATCTGGATGCGGAACGGATGAATGAAGTTCATGTGGCCGACCTGGCCGATCGTGGGCTTCAGCGCCTGCTCGCCGGTCAGCACGCGGTTGCCGCCCTGACGACCGGCGACCCAGTGAAGGCCGAGCCGTGCCTGGTTGTCCTCGAAGATCCGCTCGACGCTGACTTGCCGCGCCATCGTGGGCTCCCCCGTCATTCGTGGTCGCGGGACGGCCGGCCCTTCGCGCCGGACGACCCCCACACCCCCTGCGGGGGCGCAGTTCGCGCTCGGGAGCGGCCCTTCGCGCCGGACGACCCCCACACCCCCTGCGGGGGCGCAGTTCGCGCTCGGGAGCGGCCCTTCGCGCTCACGCAGCGGGCTCCCAACTGTCGAACGCCGCGCGCACGCCGTTTGCATCGGTCGGGCTCGCGAGGTTGTCGCGAAACTTCGCCTCCGAAAACATCTGGGCGAGCTCCGACAGGAGTTGCAGGTGCTTTTCGGTCGCCTGCGCCGGCACGAGCAGCACGAACACTTGCGCGACCGGCTTGCCGTCG
>Ga0207691_10003492_pt1 | contig 15299 bp, 10 predicted proteins | sample KBSM13metaG_FD_184327 | JGI IMG/M metagenome (GOLD analysis project Ga0207691, IMG submission 184327) | Miscanthus rhizosphere microbial communities from Kellogg Biological Station, Michigan, USA - KBS M1-3 metaG (SPAdes) (version 2) | ecosystem: Host-associated > Plants > Roots > Rhizosphere >... | reverse complement strand
CATTTGTCGACAAACAATAACAATATTCCACCCAGCAACATTACAACGGCAATGATCACTGGTTTTTCCAAAACCTGGTCGATATAATCTTTAAGCAATGCACCAAATACCAATGCTGGTATGATGGCAATAAACAGCTTTATATAAAGGCTGAATTTTTTGAAGTCAAAGAATTTTTTCCAGTAAAGCACAACAACAGATAGTATCGCACCAAACTGGATAACGATCTCAAAAAGTTTGGTAAAGGGATCTGTGTGGATATGCATGAAGGCCGATGTGATCGCCATATGCCCGGTAGAAGAAATGGGAAGGAATTCAGTAATGCCTTCTATAATGGCAATAATTATGGCTTGTACGTAGTTCATATCGGTTTATCACAAAAAAAGCGATGAATTCATCGCTTTAGAATATTTTGAAAACGGGTATTAGGCTTTTGGCTTTTTCATGATGGCGTAAACTTCAACCATCAGACCGGCAACGATCAGGATAGGAGCAATAGTTATCCTGCGAAAACTATACACTTCGTTTACATCAAAAACGTTCGGGTCAGCACTTTTTCCACCAGACATCAATAAGAGTCCGAGTAACATAACTACACCACCGATTCCCATCCAGATATAGTTCTCTTTTGTAAATAAAGTCGTTGAATTTTTTTCCATAGGGAGCAAATATAATGTGCCGATCCTTAATAAAGATCGTCCAGTTTCATTTTAAGGTATTTGGTAACACTTCGATGGGTACTGAAGAAAGTAATGCCGATTCCCATAAGAGTAAGAACCAGGAAGAGCAGGGCCAAAAGGTAATTGTCCCTTAGCGCCTTGATCTCCGGCAGCCACCATCTTTCCACCCCATAAATGATCAGTCCGATGGCTCCAATGGCAAGAAGGGCACTGGTCAGACCGTTAATAATGGCTTTTTTATCAAATGGCTTTGAAATAAACCACCTTGTAGCACCCACCATTTGCATGGTTTTGATGATGAAACGGTGGCTGAACATGGCCAGCTTAATAGTATTATCGATCAAAATGATGGCAATTAGTGAGAGCACGGCAGCGACCACCAGCAGGGCGATCTCTATTTTCCGGACCAGGCTATTGAGGCTGCTCACCACGGCATCCGGGTATTTGACCTCGCTGACGATGAAGTTTTGCTGCACATCGGCGATAATCTTTTCAATACTGTCTTTTCTGACATATTGAGGAAGCAGGTAAAAGTCAACACTGGCGGGCAATGGGTTAAATTCAAGCACTTTGTTCCAGTCTTCGTTCCCATCCCCTATAAAGCGCTGGCGGGCCATTTCCTTGGTGATATATTCCACGTCCCTCGCATATGGCTTGGTATAAATAAAGGTCCGCAACGAGTCAATATCCTTCTGAGGCGTTCCTTCCCTGATAAAGGCATGCAGCTGCACGCTTCCTTTAAAATAGTTTTCCAGTTTACTCGCATTGATCACTATCCAGCCTAAAAGACCAAGAATGAATAATACCAGGGCCACACCGAGGATCGACATAAAATAACTTGGCCGGCTTCTCTTCATAGAGGTCTTGCTGATTACGCTCATGTACGCTGAATTTGCTTTTTGGAAAGAGATATTCTTTTCGGATCGCGGCAAAAATAGTCATTTTGAGCTGTTTGCGTATTTTTGCCCCTCTCCCAAAAACGACGGGTGACAGAACATATTTTTCAAACACCCTTGTTTTAACGTTTCTTCAACTATAGAGGCAGGAAAATGAGAGGAGAATAAGCATTATGGAATACAATTTCAGATCGATCGAAAGCAAATGGCAGAGTGAATGGGCGCAGAAAGGTGTTTACCGGGTAAAGAATGATTTCTCACGTCCCAAATATTATGTGTTGGACATGTTTCCTTATCCAAGTGGAGCAGGATTGCATGTGGGGCATCCCCTGGGCTATATAGCCAGCGATATTTTCAGTCGACATAAAAGACTCAAAGGATTTAACGTGCTTCATCCTATGGGCTACGATTCTTTTGGACTGCCAGCTGAGCAGTATGCAATCGAACATGGCATAGCTCCGGCTGTCTCTACTGCCCAGAATATTAAAAATTTCAGGTCTCAGCTCGATAAGATCGGATTCAGTTACGATTGGAGTCGCGAAGTTCAAACCAGCGATCCCGGTTATTATAAATGGACACAGTGGATCTTCCTGAAATTATTTGGATCCTGGTATAATCGTGAAACTCAGAAAGCCGAAAGCATAGATAAACTCATCAGCATATTTTCTTCAGGAGGTAATAACGGATATGAATGTCCGGGTGATCGCAATCTTGTTTTTGCCGCTGAAGACTGGCATAGCTATGACGAAAAACAAAGGGAAGATATCCTGATGCAATATCGAATTGCCTATTGCGGATACGGTGAAGTGAACTGGTGCGAAGCACTGGGAACTGTATTGGCTAATGATGAGGTGATAAACGGGGTTAGTGAAAGAGGTGGATTTCCTGTCGTAAGAAAAAAACTTCGTCAATGGTATTTGAGGATAACCGAATATGCTGATCGTTTGCTCGATGGTCTTGAAAAAGTTGATTTCAGTGAAAGCATGAAAGACATGCAATCTAACTGGATTGGGAAAAGCTATGGAGCAGAAATGGATTTTGCGATAAAAGGCGGAAAAAATAATCTCCGCGTTTATACTACCCGTCCGGATACAATATTTGGTGTCGACTTTATGGTGATTGCTCCTGAACATGAATTGACCGGTGAATTAACTACTGAATCTCAAAAAGCAGCAGTGGATGAATACCTGGCTTATGTTAACAGTCGGAGTGAAAGGGAAAGGATGGCAGAGAAAAAAATCACCGGTGTATTTACCGGATCATATTGTTTAAATCCTTTTGATGGCAGGGAAATTCCTGTATGGATCTCAGAATATGTTCTTGCAGGATATGGAACAGGAGCTATCATGGCAGTGCCTTGTGGCGATGAGAGGGATCATAAGTTTGCAGAATTTTTCAATATTCCCATCACCAATATTATCGGCAGTCATTACGATGGTAAAGAAGCTAATGCTACCAAGGATGCACTGTTGGAGAACAGTGATTTCCTCAATGGAATCGTAATGAGGGATGCAGGTGAATTAGTGATCAAGAAGGTAGAGACCATGGGTATCGGCAAACGACGTGTGAATTATAAAATGCGCGATGCAGCATTTAGCCGTCAGCGTTATTGGGGTGAACCATTTCCAATTATATGGGACGATGGCATCGCGAGGCCAATGAGTGAATCCGATTTGCCCGTTGTGCTTCCGGAATTAAAAGACCTCAGACCTGGTCCGGGTGGAGAAGGACCACTGGGCAACCTGCCGGAATGGAAAGACTATCGGGGAGGAGTACGCGAAGTAAATACCATGCCGGGTTATGCGGGTTCATCCTGGTATTTCCTGAGGTATATGGATCCGGGAAATGATCAGATATTTTGCAGCCGTGAGGCTAGTGATTACTGGAACCAGGTTGATCTTTATATTGGCGGAACAGAACACGCAGTGGGTCATCTGCTATATAGCCGAATGTGGACCAAAGCCTTATTTGATCTGGGCTATATCGGGTTTGACGAACCATATAAGCGCCTGGTGAACCAGGGCAAGATCGGTGGAGATTCAAGGCTGGTATACAGGGTGAGGGGAACGCATAAATTTGTTTCAGCCGGATTAAAAGATCAGTATGAAACAGATGAACTGCACGTGGATGTAAATATTGTAAACGGACATGAACTGGATACAAAGGCATTTACACAGTGGAAACCTGATTTTGCAGATGCTGAATTTATTTTAGAAGACGGAAAATATATCTGCGGGTCGAGACTGGAGAAAATGGGCAAGCGTTATTTCAACGTAGTAAACCCTGATGACATCGTTAGTAAGTTTGGTGCTGATACATTCAGGATGTATGAAATGTTTCTTGGACCGGTTGAACAGGATAAACCCTGGGATACAAAAGGCATCGAAGGTGTTCACAGATTTTTGAAAAAAGTCTGGCGCTTGTTTGCTGATGAAGAAAAAGGGAAGCTGCTGATCAGGGATGAGGAACCGACGGAATCAGAATGGAAGGCATTGTACAGGATGATCAAAAAAGTGGATGAGGATACTGAAAGATTTTCATTCAATACGGCGGTGAGTGCATTTATGATTGGAGTGAATGAACTGAACGATCTTAAATGCCACAAAAGGAAAATACTTGAGAAACTAACTATTTCTCTAACGGCATATGCACCACACCTGGCAGAAGAACTTTGGAAAATGCTTGGGCAAGATGGTTCAGTACTTGATGCTGACTGGCCATTTGTGGAAGAAAAATACCTGGTAGAAACATCCAAAGCTTATCCCGTTGCCATAAATGGAAAAACAAGATCAGAACTCACCCTCGCGTTGGATGCCACCCAACAACAGGTGGAGGAAATAGTGCTGGCGGATGATACAGTTAAAAAATGGCTGGATGGTAAAGCACCTAAGAAGATCATTTATGTGCGGAACAAGATGATCAATGTGGTCGTTTGATTTGGACTGACAAATTTAATTCTACTTAAATAGCGTTAAAAATTCAACAATTGGTTTTCCGGTAAAAGGAGAATTGTAAATTACTGTATGGCAAATCCCAATACCATACTGGTGGATGCTTTACGTAAAACCGCTTCGCAGTTAAAGAATGGTGCAACCTATGCCTGGGGAAATCATGGTGCCTGCAATTGTGGTCATTTGCTTCAGGTAGTGACTACGCTCAACCAGGAAGATATCGTGGGACTTGCACAAACAGGTATTGGTGAGTGGACAGAGTTATCTGCTGAATACTGTGAAACTTCCAATGCACCTATTGATCTGCTGATATCGATATTGCAGGGAATTGGTTTAACGCCAACAGATATACATAACCTCGAGTACCTCAATAACAGGGAAGTCCTCGAACGATTACCTGGCGGCTTTCGCTGGCTAAAGAAAAATATAAGGGAAGATGTGATCCTTTATTTTGAAATTTTCGCCGATATGCTTGAAGAAAAAATATTGTCGGAAATCGATCTCTTTCCTTTGTTTGAGGAAAAGATTATGGAGACGGTCTAATCTCCAAAACGTTATTGTTTTTTTATGCCTGCCTGGTCGGGAGGTTTGATAAACCTGATCATCGCGCTACTGTTTTCATTGCTTTCCAGTCTCGCTTCATAGCGCTGTCCATTAACCCATGCGATCATCAGCGATGTATTGGGTGGAATTGACCCAAGGTTTTCTGCCACCATGATCATTTCATTTTCCGGGGAAAGATCAGCTACAGCTAATTTGAAAGTGAATGGTTCGGCCTTTAGTAAAATATGCTGATACATCATTTTACCATTCAGGAAAAGGGCAATAGAATCGCCATCAATTTCTGCGTGATCATAAAAACTGAGACTTATCGAGTCACCTGTGATCGGGATTTCTGATGTAAATATTTTTTTCCTTGCAACGAATTTTTCCTCTACCGTTCTTTTATCGGGTGCTTTTGACGTAACTGGAAATGAAATCGCTACTGCTCCTTCTGCAGGGATATTTTTAGCCGGAGTCGTTTTTTGTTTTTTCGCAACTGCAACCGTTTTCTCTTTCGGTTTTTCAGGAACCGGTTCTGTTCTCGCTATTGATTGTTGTGCAACAGAATCAATCAGACCCGGAGTAAAAGCATAAAATGGAAAATTATCTATCACCTCGTCCCACTCATCCGGGAAAACCGGGTTCTTCATTTTATCCAGATGTACTTCAAGTGGATTTCCATTTTCCGAATTGCTTCCGGTTCCATCGAGTTTCATAATATCTCCACCCGGACAATTAAAGTCAGCAGTGAGTTGAAAAAAATCTGCTTCTGTCGTACCGAATCCCTTGTTTTCAATAAGCTGATCATTCCACCAAACAACTTCACCATCATGATTAAAATATCCTTTTACCAGGTATCGCGCATATTGCTTATCAGAATGATAATAATAGGATGTGCCGGTAATGCTATCTGCATTCCTGATCAGTTTCAGTTCAACCTGGTAATGTTTTTTTCCCTGAACTTTACCGCGCCACACACCAGTAACTGGTTGTGCCTGGGTAGCAATACTCAGGATAAAACAGAAAAGAAAAAATGGAATGATTAGTTTCATCAGGGCAAATTAACGTTAAGGATAATCGCATATTTCCAGGTAAGTTTAATTTAACAAATTGTATGAAGGAACTTTCTGCAGCATTATTGAGGAACAGACATAGTTTTCATCCACTGGTAAGCTTTGATCCACAACAGGATAAGTTGATAAAACTTGATTTTTCTGCAGGACAAACTGAGCGCGACCCTGCTATTTTTTCTTCGACAGAACTTTTCAGTAAATGGGTTGATGACAAACTCAAAGAAAACGGAGCAATCTATGGAGTTGGAGGATATGGTGAGCTCAGAAGTATTTATGGATTGAGTAATGTTTTTGATGCTTCAGTAGAAGGAGAGGAACCAAGAAGGTTTCATATCGGAATGGATATTTGGGGTAAGGCAGGAACTCCTGTTTTTGCACCACTGGGTGGTATGGTGCATTCATTTGCATTTAATGACAGAAAAGGTGACTATGGTGCTACAATAATTCTATTGCATCAGCTCGATGGAATTCCATTTTATAGTTTATACGGACATCTTTCTTTTAGAGACCTATCTATATCCGAAGGAAATTATGTGAACCGTGGACAGGAGTTTGCTCATTTCGGAGACGTGCACGAAAATGGTCACTGGCCTCCTCATCTTCATCTTCAGTTGATCTTTGATATTCAAATGAAGCAGGGTGACTATCCTGGTGTGTGTAAATATTCTGAGCGCGAAAAATACCTGGCCAATTGTCCTGATCCTGACTTTCTTGCCAATCTCAATCAGTTTGTTTAACTTAATTTTGGCCAAACGCATGATGATAAATTTACAATATGGGCAATGAGAATTTGAATCCGGAGAAGAATCTGTTATCGGCGGCTGAAAAAGAATTTGAAAACCATATCCGTCCTGCTGCCCTGGAAGATTTTTCAGGACAGGGACAGATCATTGAAAACTTAAAGATTTTTATACAGGCTGCAAGGATGAGGGGCGAAGCATTAGATCATGTTTTGTTTCATGGTCCGCCAGGCCTGGGAAAGACCACCCTTTCCCGCATTGTAGCCAATGAGATGGGAGTCAGTATCAAAGAAACGTCAGGGCCGGTTATAGAGAAGCCTGGCGACCTTGCCGGGTTGTTGACCAATCTTGAACCCAACGACGTTTTATTTATCGATGAGATCCACAGGTTAAGCACTGTTGTGGAAGAATATCTTTATGCAGCAATGGAAGATTTCCGCATAGATATCATGATTGATTCCGGACCCAATGCCAGGAGCGTACAGATCAACCTGCATCCATTTACGCTTATTGGTGCAACAACAAGAAGCGGTCTATTGACAGCGCCATTATTGTCGCGTTTTGCCATTAAATCAAGACTTGAGTATTATACTGCCGACACACTGAAAAAAATTGTTCTTCGATCTGCCAAAATTCTTGGCGTTTCCATTACCGACGAAGCTGCGGCTGAAATTGCCAAACGAAGCAGAGCCACACCGAGAATCACCAATGGTCTGTTGAGAAGGGTCCGGGATTTTGCACAGGTTCTCAGTAACGGTGTTATTGATCATGCCATTACACAACATGCATTGAAGGCTTTAAGCGTAGATGAATACGGACTGGATGATATGGATAACCGAATATTGCTGACCATCATTGAGAAATTTAAAGGCGGTCCCGTAGGATTAACAACCATTGCGACAGCTGTTGGTGAGGAAGCCGGAACCATTGAGGAAGTTTATGAGCCTTTCCTGATACAGGAAGGGTTTTTGAAAAGAACACCGAGGGGTAGGGAAGTTACCGGTAAGGCATATGAGCACCTTGGCAAATATCCTGACGGAAAACATGGTGAGCAGTTATTGTTTAGCTAATTAATTCATTAAATCCCACGCGTGCAACTATCACGTATAACCGTAATCATAATCCTGTTGCTATTTGTTGCAGAACTCCCTGTAACTGCTCAATACTATAATCTGACTTTCCGCAACTATTCAAGTTCAACCGGACTTTCACAAAGTGAAGTGGAATGTACTTATCAGGACCGGGAAGGATTTCTCTGGATCGGCACACGATATGGACTTACGGAGTATGATGGGAAAGAATTTAAAACATATTTCCACCATGTAGATGACCCAACCAGTATCGGCGACAACTGGGTGATGGACATTACCCAGGATAAAAAAGATTATCTCTGGTTTGCGGTTTATAATTCCGGTATCAGTCGACTAAACCCGCTGAATAAAAAATTTGAAAACTTCAGGCCTGAGAAAGGTAAAAACAGCATTATCAGTAGTGAAGTGACCTCGATCCTAGTAGATCCCACAGGCGATATATGGGCCGGAACTACAAAAGGATTATCTGTCTACAATCCTGATAAAAATTATTTCTACAACCAGTCATCAGCACCGGGTGAGACTGAAGAGATGTTTATCCAATGCATGGAACAGGATAATGATGGGAAAATATGGATAGGATCAAGTGATAAGATATATTGTTCAAATGGCGACCCGATGAATTTGAAGAGGATGAAAACCTCAGCGAAAGTTGGGAAGATAAATTCATTTCAGTTCGATGAAAAAGGAACAGGCTGGATAGCAACAAATACAGGGTTGTTTTATTTTTTAAACAACGGGATGGATAGTATAATCCTGGTACGCCCTGATTTTTTTCCGGAAAAGGAGGAAGTGGAAGATGTTGAATACGATGGTAAAGGAAATCTCTGGATAGCAACGAAAAAAAATGGATTGAGAATTTATTTCCCCTCTACCGGTTACCTGGACGTACTTAGAGAAGATTTTTTATCATCCCGTGGATTGATGAGCAACCGTATGTTTGACCTCTATCACGACTATCGGGGTGGGATGTGGATCGCAGGCGAAAATGGTCTTCAGAGTTTTCATGAAGCAGCGCAGCGATTTAATATTTATTCCGGACTTAGCAACGTTTCAAACAGGCTCAGAGGTTCTACCATATATGGAATTTTTGAAAAAGATGAAGTAATCATATTGGCTACTTCAGGTGGAATAGTCGCTTATAACAGGACAAAAAATTCTTTTTATCAAATTAATACAGGGCCTGAATACAGAAATAAAAATATTCGATATCGCTATGTCCAGCAAGAGAAGGAAGATGTCTGGTGGGTGACATCTGATTTTGGAATATTTGAACTCACGAAAAAAAACAAGGTATTTGATGTGCATAGGCCAAATGGACTGCCCAAAAAACTATCTACCGGTTATAGCGTCAGAACATATCTGAGAGATAAGAATATCATATGGATAGCCACAACGGATTCGGGAGTGATACGATATGACGAGACCTCCAAATCGATCGTTTACTATCGATATAATGCTGATGATAGAAATAGTTTGGCGAATGAGCGCGTGAATATTCTCAGGCTCGACCGTGAAGGAAACCTTTTGGTGGGGCACGATAATGGATTTTCGATCCTGAAAAAAGGATCAGATAAGTTTGAAAATTTTACATACCAGGAAGGGAAGCACAACACGCTTTCTAATCGCTATGTATATGATTTTTATGACGATGATAAAAAGATATGGATTGCGACTTATGGAGGTGGCATCAACATTCTGGATAAAAAAACAAAAAAGATCAGTTATCTCACTACTAAGAATGGATTATGCAATGATGCGATCTATACCATCATTCCGGAAAATGATTCCATACTTTGGCTGGGTACTAATAAGGGTTTGGCAAAGTTGTTTACGCAAACGATGCAATTTGATAATTTCGAAATGGACGATGGCCTTCCCGGCGATGAATTTAATATGCTGTCGGCATTCAGGGATTTTGAAGGTGAAATATTTATGGGAACGATTACCGGTGTGATCTCATTTGTACCGGAGAAAATTCAACAAAATATATTACAACCAAAAGTATATCTCTCCCGGATAAGAAAAAATGGACTTTACCTAAACGATTCATTGACCGCTGTGATCAATCGCGATAAACTAATCGTCACACAGTATGATGAAGATGTTTTCCTGGAATTCAGTCCGCTTACTTTTTATGGAAATTCACAATCGAGCCTTCGGTATAAGATCCGTGAAAAAGAAGATCGATGGACCAAGGGTGAAATCGGTGGGATCCTGGCGTTGGTAAAAACAGAGCCGGGAAATTATACTATTGATGTTCAGCTGATCAATGATTCTGGTATGGGAAATTCGGCTGTATGGACCATTAATTTTGTTGTGCTTCCTCCATATTGGATGACGCTTGGTTTCAGGCTGACGGCATCTTTAATGTTGTTGATATTGGGACTTTTTGCTGTGAGGACCTATACATCCATCAAACTGGAGCGGCAAAAAAGCGATTTCCTTAGGCAGCAGGCGGTGGAGCAGGAAAGATCAAGGATCTCTGCCGAATTGCATGATGATATTGGTGGGGGACTAACAGCGATCAGGTTGCTGAGCGAAATGAACCTGGAAACAAATACTGACATGTCGTCACGGAAATATCTTGAAAAAATTTCCAACAATTCAAATGAGCTTATCCAAAAAATGAACGAAATCGTTTGGGCTTTGAATGTGAACAATGACAACCTTCAGAGCCTGGTTTCATATACCCGTCAGTATGCGGTATCTTATCTTGATGACCTCGGAATAAAATGTAAGGTAGATACACCGGAAAATATTCCTGATATTATTGTAACCGGAAATAATCGTCGCTCGGTTTTCCTGCTCGTAAAAGAAGCTTTGAATAATGTCGTAAAACATTCAGGGGCATCTTCAGTCGACATCAAATTTAATGTCAACAGCAGGCTGAATATTTTTGTCCACGATAATGGAAAAGGATTCACTGTAAATAATAAAAATTTGCATGGCAATGGATTGCTGAATATGCAGCGGCGGGTACAGAAACTTAAAGGAGAAATGGAGATACTCAATCACCAGGGAACGAAAGTAGTTTTTGATATTCCGATTAAGAATCTAAATTCTTAATAACGAACATTCAAATAAAAAAGGCCGCCTCATTGCTGAAGCGGCCTGTTCTTTCATAGTAAATTAATTATTGCGGAACTACCAGCCTGAAGCCATTTCCGTGAATATTTACGATTTCAATATTGCTGTCTTCCTTTAGATATTTTCTAAGTTTTGCAATATATACATCCATACTCCGGCCATTGAAATAGGTATCACTGCCCCAGATTTTTTTCAAGGCAATTTCCCTTGGCAACAGATCATTTTTATATTCCGCCAGCATTTTTAATAATTCGTTTTCCTTAGGCGATAAGGTCTGCGTTTTACCGGCAATAATAAGTTCCCTTAGTTTGGGATTGAAATGATAATTGCCCAGGTCAAATTCGATGTTGGCAGATTCTTTATTCAATTCTTCATTACGCTTAAGTATAGCGCGTATTTTGAGCAAAAGAACTTCTGAATCAAATGGCTTGGTGATATAATCATCAGCACCAAGTTTATATCCCTGGATAATATCTTCCTTCATTGTCTTGGCAGAAAGAAAGAACAATGGAACATCCGGATTGATATCCCTGATTTCCTCCGCAAGGGTAAATCCGTCAACGTGTGGCATCATAACATCCAACAGACAGAGGTCAAATTTCTCTCTCTGGAATGCTGCCATTCCCAGCCGGCCATCTCTTTCGAGCTCAACTTCGTAGTCGTTGAGTTCAAGGTAATTTTTGAGGACCATGCCCAGGTTGGGATCGTCTTCGCATAAAAGTATTTTCGGTTTAGCAGTTTCTGTAGCCATGCTTGAGTATTTAATGACAAATAAATGTATTCCCTTTCTGCGATATAGCATCGTGCCAATAAAGTTTTGTTAAACCACCGGCTCCGCCAACACGAAAATCTTAAACACAGTGCTTTAGAATTGTGTAGTAAGTTACACATCGAGCTTGATGAATGATCAGGTAAACCGCTGATGATCTCACATTCAATCCCTAACTTTCAATAAAATCAACTGATTATGGCAGATAAGAGGTCTTTTGAGGATGTGATGTCATCCGGGTATAAGTTCGAAGGAGAACATTTCCTGCTTGGAACAGCAATGCAGGGTGGCGAAGTGGTAAAAGGTTCCAATATTTATCTTCCGCTGAAAACAATGAACCGACATGGCTTGATTGCAGGGGCTACCGGAACTGGTAAAACCAAGACCCTGCAGTTGATTGCTGAAGGTCTGAGCGACGCCAGTGTACCCGTTGTGCTTATGGATATTAAAGGTGATTTAAGTGGAATTGCAGCGGCCGGAACAGCTAACGATAAAGTCATCGACCGGTATACCAAGGCAGGTGCAACATATACACCGGCTGCTTATCCTGTAGAACTATTATCCCTTAGCGATGAAAAAGGAGTTCGGTTACGCAGTACTGTTATAGAATTCGGACCCGTACTGATGTCACGCATTTTAGGACTCAATGATACCCAGGAAGGCGTGGTCTCCATGATCTTCAAATACTGCGATGATAATAAAATGGCGCTGCTCGATCTCAAAGATTTCATCAAGATCCTCCAGTTTATCAGCAATGAAGGAAAAAAAGAGATCGAGGCCAGTTATGGCAAGATTTCCACTACATCAACAGGTACCATACTCAGGAAAGTAATAGAACTGCAACAACAGGGAGCTGATATATTTTTTGGTGAACCCTCTTTTGATGTGGAGGACCTGATGCGGATTTCTGATGATGGAAGAGGCATGGTAAATATTCTCAGGGTAACGGATATGCAAAACCGACCTAAATTATTTTCCACTTTCATGCTCAGCCTGCTGGCCGAATTATATGCTACACTGCCTGAGGAAGGTGATATGGATAAACCGAAACTTGTTTTATTTATAGATGAAGCTCACCTGGTTTTCCAGGAAGCTACAGATGCATTGCTGCAACAAATTGAAACTGTGATCAAACTTATACGTTCAAAAGGTGTGGGCATTTTTTTTATCACTCAAAACCCGCAGGATATTCCTGCATCAATACTTAGTCAGCTCGGACTGAAAGTACAACATGCACTGAGAGCATTTACTGCAGCAGATCGTAAAACAATTAAACTTGCCGCAGAAAATTATCCTGAATCATCATTTTATGATGTCGACGAATTGCTCACCCAATTGGGTATTGGTGAAGCATTGGTTAGTTTATTAAATGAAAAGGGAATACCCACTCCGCTGGTTCATGCGTTACTCCTTTCACCACGATCAAGAATGGATGTATTGACCCAGGGAGAAATGGATACCATTCTGTCCCATTCAACCATGGTAAAAAAATATAATATAACCGTCGATAGTGAAAGCGCCTATGAGATCTTGAATCGAAAATTACAGGACGCAGCCGAACAGGATAAAAAACTGGAAGAAGTCAAACAAGCGTCAAAACCTAAGAAAGCGGTTAAGGAAGAGTCAATTTTTGATAATACTGCGGTAAAACAGGCTTCAAGAACCGCCGCAAGTATCATTACGAGAAGCTTACTGGGTGCGTTGGGATTAGGTGGACGAAGAAAAAGGAACAGCATTTTTTAACATGAAAACGCGTATAACTACGTTGTTTTAATGTTTTGTTTACGCATCCAATAAAATATTTTCTTGTTTTAAAATCCTTACCAAGCTCATTATCAATTCATTGCAAAACAGTTAAAAAACGGTAAGAAAAATACCACGAAGAGGTTATAGGATTAATGAATTTGGTCTATATATTTACAACGGTTTTTCATAGGATATTGGATTTTAAAAACGGGCTGTATTTCTATACTGGCCCTTTTTTTTTGCCCCAAACCGTCTATTTCCAACCCAGGTTTCCGTCCTTTTTCACCCATAATTTGCCCTCTGACAGGAGGTGATCAATGACCTGTTTTGACTCCACCGCCGGAATATCTTCCAAATGCTGCATTAGCTTCACCGGTATCATTTCATTTTCGGTCACCAGCTTTCTAATCCTCTCTGTGGTGAGTTTGAACTTTTCCGCATTGATCAGCTTGTTTTTTTCATCCTGGCAATAATCACAAAGGCCGCAATCTTCCACACCATCATCCCCGAAATATGAACATATGATCTTTGATCTGCAGGAATTTTTGTCTTCCAGGTAATGGATCATTGCACCGAGCCTTTTTTCAAAAGCTTTTTTCCTATCCTGGTATCTTCCCTGGTCTATATAAAGGTCCTGGGCCTTGACCCGGTGTTGCAGCCATTTAACCTGTGGATTGTCCTTACGGGGCATATAGTTGACTATGCCCGACTGGTGGAGTGTCTGAAGTGATTGTTTTATTTCAACTGCATCTTTGCGAAGTGTTCGGGAGAGTTGTTTTTCAGAAATCCCGGTAGGTTGGTCAAGTATTCCTCCATAAGTGCGAAGCAATAGCCTGATCATCGGACCAGCCTCAGGATACTGATCTTCATAATACTGCAGATTGTCCTTAGTAGTTGTGAATTCCAACCTGGAGGGAACAAATACCTGTTCATTCATGCTGATAATACCTTCCTGGTCTAAAGCCTGCAATGCATAAATGGCTTCAAAAACGGATAACTTAAATCTTTTTACAAACTCACTGAGGTCAAAATCAAAATAACTGTCTTCCCCCGTCCCGGCGGCAAGCTGCACATAATCGCCTAATGCCTGATACACTTTCCTGATCACTTCCATGGATGGATATCGGATAGATGGCAGGTTTTTCAACTCAGAAATCTGAAGGGGAGAGCGAAGCAATAGAGCGTAAGATATTTTTCCATCTCTGCCTGCCCTTCCGGCTTCCTGGTAATAATGCTCAAGGGAATCCGGGCAATCTACATGAATAACGATCCTGACATTTGGTTTATCGATCCCCATTCCAAAAGCATTGGTGCAGACAATCACCCTGATATGACCGGCAATCCAGTCTTCCTGCCTTGAATTCCTGATCTCCTGGGCCAATCCGGCATGGTAGAAATCAGCGCTTATATTTTCCAGTTTTAGCAAATCGGCAATTTCCTGGGTCCTTTTCCTGCTTTTGCAATAAACAATGGCACTGCCTTCTGTTCCTTGGAGGATTTTTATACATCGATGGATTCGGGAATCTGTTTCAATAACCCGATAGCCAAGGTTGGGACGGGCAAATGATTTTTTGAATAGCCGGCCATTATTGAATCCCAACTGTTTCATAATATCTTCCCTTACTTCAGGAGTTGCAGATGCTGTGAGGGCAAGAAAAGGAATGCCTGGTTTCTGTTCACGAATGGTGGCAATATTCATATAGGCCGGCCTGAAATCATA
>Ga0207691_10003491_pt1 | contig 15299 bp, 12 predicted proteins | sample KBSM13metaG_FD_184327 | JGI IMG/M metagenome (GOLD analysis project Ga0207691, IMG submission 184327) | Miscanthus rhizosphere microbial communities from Kellogg Biological Station, Michigan, USA - KBS M1-3 metaG (SPAdes) (version 2) | ecosystem: Host-associated > Plants > Roots > Rhizosphere >... | reverse complement strand
GAGGACGTCGTCGCGTGTGAGACCGCTATGTAGTCCATCAAAGACGCGCGCGATGAGCTCGTAGCTGCGCGCGTCATGATCGAGGAGGAAGGCTGCCAACCCGACGGGTGAGTCCGCAATTCCATACAAGGTCTGCGGGCGGTTCGCCATTTCGAGGGCGTAGCCCAGGCCTTTCTTGTAGAAAACGTCCAGCTGCTCGTATGCCCGCTTTTCGTCGGCCGAAAGACCCTCTGGTGCGGGCATGCCGGTAAAGGCAGCCGCATTGATGTCGGGTGGAACCGCGAATACCCAGTTGAGGTGGATGCCGAGCAACTCCGGCGGCGCCTGCGTAGCCATCACGTCTGTGATCATCGCACCCCAATCGCCGCCTTGCGCCACGAATCGCGAGTATCCGAGGCGGTTCATCAGTGCGACCCAGGCGTGTGCCATGCGGGCAGGGTCCCAACCGGTCGTGGTCGGCTTGCCTGAAAACCCAAAGCCCGGAATCGACGGAATCACCAGGTGGAACGCGTCCGATGCGTTTCCACCGTGTGCCGTGGGATTGGTCAGGGGGTCGATGATCTTCAGCAGTTCGATGACCGAGCCGGGCCAGCCGTGCGTGACGATGAGCGGCAGCGCATCTTCATGCTTCGAGCGAACGTGAATGAAATGAATGTCGAGCCCATCGATCTCGGTTATGAACTGCGGCAGCGCGTTCAGCTTCCCCTCGACCACACGCCAGTCGTATTCCGTCGTCCAATAGCGTGCGAGTTTCCGAATCGTCGCGAGCTGCACGCCCTGCGATGCATCGGCGACCGTCTCCTGCTCCGGCCACTTGGTCGCGTCGATCCGCTTGCGCAAGTCGACCAGATCCTGCTCTGAGAATTTCACTCGAAACGGACGAATGGCGGCCTTGTCAGCCGCGTGTGCGCTCGCTTGCTGTGTAGCAGTCATTTGGGCCATGGTGTGCTCCTCAAGTTTGGTAGAACGAGGTGAGGCAGTTCGCGTCGCGGTCAGCGCAACAGGCGGCAGTAGCGAAGCCAAGATGCTCGCTGCGCTGAGCTTGAGTCCCTCGCGGCGGCTGATGATTTGCGCGCACGAGGTCTCGAGAACGCTATCTGCTGCCAATTTGTCTTTCATGCAGGTGCCCTTCAGCTTTTGCCAAATCGAACCGCATCGGATGCGGTCGCGACATCACACAGAACGGCGCGAACGGGAACAATTAGACGATGGTGTTGGCGATACCTTGGTGCAATCGAAGACCTCGCACATCCCTGCTTTGATCCTCGCCCGAAACACTTACTTTCTCAGCGAGGCCAAACCATGGCTGCGAAGTTACGCACGACTGTTGAGCAGCGACGTGTGACCACCGCGGTGGCACTGCTGATGCTGATGCAGGTCGGAACTGTTGGAGCGGGAACTGCCGCTGCATTAGAACGTCTTGGCGCAGCCGACGCGCCGTATCCCGACATGCCTGAAATCGCGCCGATAGGCGCGCGTATTGGCCGCTACTTACCAATACCCCAGGACGCGAAAGGCACGGGCGTCGACGCTGCCAAAGGCTATCGGCTCGCGGAGTTGGGCAGGGGTCTCTACATGATCACCGACAATGCTTATCAGTCGATGTTCATGGTCTACGAGACCGGCGTGGTCGTTATCGATGCACCACCCCCCTATGCCGCGCACATCATGGAGGGAATCCGCGAAGTGACCGCCCAGCCGATCACTCACCTCATCTACAGTCACTCGCACGCGGATCACATTGCCGGCGCAAACGCCTTGGGCAAGGTACCGACGATCATCGCGCACGCAGAAACGAAGCGCCTTCTGGAACGCGACAATGACGCAAACCGTCCATTGCCAACTGTGATTTTCCAAGATCGGTACTCACTCAAGGTGGGCAGCCAAGTGCTGGAGCTCTCCTATCACGGTGACGCACACGAGCCCGGCAACATCTTCATCTATGCGCCCGCCCAGCAAACGCTCATGGTGGTCGACATGGTGTTTCCAGGTTGGATGCCATGGCGACGATTCGCGGTGGCGCACGACATCCCGGGCTACTTCGCGCAGATGGAAGAGATCCGCAAAATTCCTTTCAAGACTCTGGTAGGCGGCCACGTCGCACGCACGGGTACGCACTCGGACGTGGATCGGCAGATCGCATTCCTGCAGGATCTGAAAGCGGCGGCAGCAAAGGCGCTCGCCGCCACCAAGCCGGGAGAAGGACTGGACGAGAAGACCGCAAGAGAGAACCCGTGGGCGGTGTTCGACGACTATATCGATCGCGTGGTCATTCAGTGCGTCAACGAGCTGACGCCGACCTGGGAGAACCGACTAGCCGCTTATGATGTGTACATCTGGGATCAGTGCTACTCGATGGAGCAGAGTCTGCGCATCGATTGACAGGATGGAAGGGCGCCGGCACGTCCGTGCGACTCGACGAGGCTTGTCCTCCGACCATCGCGGGATCTCAAAACGCGCGCTGGATCAAAGACCCATTTGTGCCGCCACGAAGTCACTGACGCCGATGCTCGTCGAACCGTGCTGCGGCGTCCCGAGCCGATTTCTCCACGCCATCCGCTGACACGCTCTGCAGCTGGTTTTGCCGGGGCGGTTCGGAACCGGTTCGGTCGCGGCGCGCGCAAGCCATTGACCGACATAGGGGTTCCGCCGTAGGAACCGAACACCGCGGGTTTCGGTTCGGCATGGGGGCGGTCAGGCGCGGCGGTTCGGTCAGCGACGGAGAAAACCCTTCCCGGTCCTGGGTTTGCTCGCGCCGAACCGCGCTCTCCGCCGTACTGAAAATCCGCGTGTCGGTGGTTCGATTCCGCCCCTGGCCACCACCCCTACTTGGTGTATTCCGGTCACACGGTTTACATCTCATTCCGGACACATGGTTAACACTGTGTCCGGTGCGAAGGGATTAGGACCGGGCTCGACCCGGTCCTGATCTCGATCGAAGTATCCCAGATCGTACTCCAGGAAGCTGACCTGCCAGACCTGGTCGTCGACCTCGCGGATCCCGACCAGCTGCTCAGCCAGTGCGACACTCAGGTTGATTTTGCGACTGCCGAGGCAGATGCGCCCACAGCGCGTGACGCGGACGGTACGGTCGTGGAACGGGTAATCGGGATCCTGAGGTGGCGCGTAGGGTCGAGCTGAAGGTGTATAGATCTCGCCCGGATAGGCGCCGCCGAGCGCTTGGTGCGGCCGCTCCTGGTTGTAAACCCGGAGGAAGTCCTCGAAGCGCTCCTGCTGCTGCAGGCAGTTGAACGCGGCGGGCTTGGTCGTTTCGTTCTTTAGCGTGAGGTGCATGCGCTCGTGGCGTCCGTTCTGCTGCGGTTGGCCGGGCTTGATGCGCTGCAGTCGGATGCCTAAGCGCAGCCACCAGACGGCCAGGCGAGACAGCCCGAACAACGCCCAGGGCGCGGCGAAGGGCGTGCCGTTGTCGGTGCGGATCGCGGCCGGCAGGCCGAAGTCCTTGAACGTGCGTTCGAAGACGGAGAAGGCGAAGCGAGACTTGGTCGATTCGAGGCCTTCGCAGGCGAGCAGGTAGCGGGAGCGGTAATCGGTGATGGTGAGCGGGTAGCAGTACTGCCGGTTACCGAGCAGGAACTCGCCCTTGTAGTCCGCGCACCAGAGGCCGTTGGGCGTGTGAGCCGCGGACAGCGGCGTGCCGCACGCCTTGTAGCGCCGGCGCTTTCGCCGTTTGACGAGCCCGTTGCGATCGAGTGCCGCGTGGATCGTGCTCACCGCCGGCGGCGGGATCATCGGGTACTCACGGATCAGCTTGTCGCGGATCTTCGGTGCGCCCCAGGACGGGAACTCTTTCTTGATCCCGAGGATCGTCCGCTCGACCTGGAACGGCAGCTTGTTGGCCTGGCGGTACGGGGCCTTGCTGCGGTCGTAGAGTCCATCGAGGCCGCATGCCTTGTAGCGGTCGAAGATTTTGTAGCCGGTCACCCTGGAGATGCCGAACTCGCGGCACACCGGCGCCATCTTCTCGCCTTCCAGCAGGCGGGCTATGAAGCGGAGGCGTTCATCCATCGGCTTACACTCTTTCCAGGGCATCTGGGAGCGCTCCCCCAAATGCGGAAATGTGTAAACCATGTGCTCGGAATCAGGTGCAAGCTATCTGTCGATAAGCTCATTCGTTGAGCGGCATGGGGTTTCCGTCAGATCGTAAAGCGGTCCGGCCGATAGGGTTCGAGCTCGTCGATTCGCTGCTCATCCAGCAGTTCCCGACGCACGTCCTCGCCAAGGACAGGCGCGAGCGTCACACCGCTGTGCGTCACCGCTACGTATATGTCTGCGACGCCGGGCACCGCGCCGACGATCGGGAACCCGTCGGTGGGCATTGGCCTGAATCCAAGGGTCACGTGATCGAGCGACGCGGCGCGCGCACCGGGCAGAAAGGCCTTGACCTTATCGAGCACGCGCGTGCCGTGCCAGGCACGCAGCGGCTCGTCGGGAAAATCGATGGCGTGATCGCGGATCACGGCGTGCGCGGGCAGATCGGGCGGTTCCGGCGAGTCCGTTCCCACTAGAGTGCTGTTCGCCATCTGCTTGAAAGTTACGTTGCCCGGGGCGTCGCAGACGCACCTCGTCAGCAGGGATACTGGTGTGCTGTGCATCAGGAGGCCAGGTGCGTGACGCAATCGCAGTTCGAAGCCGGCCATCGCGAGTATCCGCGGGGTGTCCACACCCGCGGCGACGACCAGCCGCTCGAGCGCGATCTCGCCAGTGCTCGTCGAAGCTGCGGTCAGGCGGCCTTGACGAAAACGTAGGCCCTGCAGTTCGCAGGGATGTATCACGCGCGCGCCGTATTGACGTGCCCGCTTGAGAAAGCACTCGGTCGCCCAAACCGGATCGAGGTGCCCATCGATCGACGAGAAGAATGCTGCGGCAATGGGACCGGGCTCGATCGGAGGAGCAAGACCCGCGAACTCGCCAGCAGACAAACTGCGTACAGGAAACTGCGTGCCTTCAAGCTGTGCAGCATTCGCGCGCACGATCGGCGCCTCCGTCGCATCGCGCGCCCAGTTCAGGTATCCGCCCCAGACGATGCCGAGCCCCAGCGACGCGTCCAGTGCGTGGTAGGCGACGAGGCTGCGAAGCCGTAGCGCACGGTAATGCTGGTCGTCGACGAAGGCGTTCAGCCAGGCAAACGAATTCCGCGTGGCTCCGCTCGCCGGAGCGGCTTTGTCGAACAGCACGACGTTCGCACCAGCCTCGGCGAGGCGCATCGCGATCGATGCGCCGACGATGCCTCCCCCGACGATGCCGACCTTGAGATGGCTGCGACGCGCAATGACCGGAAGTGCAAGAGCGCCAGCGGTGATGCCGACGATGCCCTTCAGGAGTTTTCTACGGTGCATGGGAAACCGTGCGGGCTCGGCCCGCCCACGTTGGCACCCAACAGTACCATGGGCCTCGGAGGCTCGCGGCTTCCGTTGGCCGACCTGCCCCGTCAATTCGACGAGCCGTTGGTTGGGCTGAGCAGTAGCGCATGTTCCAGCGTTCGAACGCGAAAGTGGATGCTGCCGATCCTAAGTACATATGTCCGGGTATCCGCCAAGTTCAGATGTCCGCTTTTGATCTCCTCTACGTCAGCGTAGCCATTCGTGATTTCTCGGGTGTGCTGACCTGGTCGACGGCTTGGATCGCCACGCGAAGGTCTTCCGGACTGAGCTCCCGCTGAGTCTTGGACCCGGCGATCTTCCGCCGAGGAATGCGGATCCCGGTCGTCCGGTGGGCGGTTGAGGGCACCGATACCGCACGGTTGTCGCGCTCCGCCTGGACGACTTGCGCGATCCGTAGCACGTGACCCAGGCGCTTGTTCTCGACGACCGTGCCCTGATCAATCGTGCCGAGCTTGTCGTAAGTGGAGTAGGGCAGTGAGACGCCGGCCACCTGGATCTCGATCCGTCCATCCGGATATTGCAAGACGTCCACATACTTGCCGCAGTGGCGCCGATTCGTCGGTGTGTCGAGTAGCAGATACAACTTGCGCTCGTAGTGCAAGGTCAGGTTGCTCGTGACCTTGCGAGTCTCACGCCAGGCGAAGATCGTATCGAGGTGCTCATCGTCACGGATCGCTCGATGCGCATTATGACGATCCCGCGGGAGCTTCCCGAAGCGACGGTTGTAGTCATCGATGAACGATGGCATCAGCGCGTTTGCAGCATCAATCGTCGAGATCCCCTCGAGCCGCAGCTCCTTGACGAGTCGATCCTGCAGCGTCAGATGCGCCCGCTCGACGCGCCCCTTGGCCGCCGGGGTGTTCGCACAGATCCCATCGATGTTGAGTTCGTACAGGGCGCGCCCGAACTGCGTATGGCCGTCGCCGCCGGTCGCCGACTTGAGGTTGCTCCGGAAGACACTGGCCTTGTCACTGTAGAACGCCAGCGGCTTCCCGTAACGCTTCAGATACTGTCGCGTGGCCTCAAAGTACGCGAACGTCGACTCCGTGCCCGTGAACAACACGACCATCAGTCGGCTCGTCGCATCATCGACATACACCAGCGCCGTGCACGCCGGTGCCCGGTCCTCGAACCAGTGATGGTCACAGCCATCAATCTGGATCAGTTCACCCAGACATGCGCGTCGCGTTCTCGGCTGCTGAATCTTCGGCGGTCGCAGCTTGCGCGGCAGCCACAGCCCGCCCGCAACCATCAACGAGCGGACGGTCTCCACGGCCAGGTCCACGCCGTGGCGCTCTCGGAGCTTCTCAGCGGCCAACGTCGGCCCGAAATCGGCGTACTGCGCGCGAATGATCCGGAACGCCTGGTCAGCCACAGCGTCCTTCAGCCGGTTGTTACTCGGTCGGTTCCGGTGCCTGGAAATCAGACCCACTGGACCTTCCTGTCGGTAACGCCGCACTAGGCGGCGCACCTGACGTGTCGTCAGACCCAGCCGCTCAGCGGCCTGGTAGAGTTTCAGTTGCCGGTCAACAACCCCTTGCACGCACTTCAGCCGGTCGAGTTCGCGCATCGTCATCGTCACCCTTGGTGTGCCGACCATGACCAGCCTCCAGCGCTCCAGACGCGCCCCCGAGACTGTTCTTTGAACCACAAAAAGGGGACATTTCTACTTGGCAGGAACCGGACATCTGTACTTAGTTACCACATGCCACGTACGCATAATGTATATTATGTTATATCAGAGATGAATCAGATCAGCACGTCCTAGTGGCATGATCAAACATTGACCGTCGAGTCGCCCGATCGTCCGAACGTAGCAAGTCAGCGAATCCATGGATAAGCGCGTCTGTGTCGTCGTCGGCGTGGGACCGGGCAATGGCGCGTCGATCGCACGGCGGTTTGCGGGGTCTGGCCATGCCGTTGCGCTGCTCGCGCGAACGACCGCATTCACTGAGGCATTCGCCCGCACGCTCGGTGACGCCCAGGCTTATGCCTGCGATGTGAAGAGCGAGAACGATGTCCTCGCGACATTCAAGCGGGTTCGCGATGAGATGGGCGACCCGGACGTATTGGTTTACAACGCCGGAAGCGGAATCTGGGGCGACTTCGAGACCATCACACCGGCGGAGTTCGAATCCGCGTGGCGGGTCAATGCACTGGGGGCATTCCTGGCGGCCCGGCAGGTTGTTTCGGCGATGAAGCACCGCGGCAGCGGCGCCATTATCCTGATTGGCGCCACGGCATCGCGCCGCGGCGTGGCGCGAACCGCCGCCTTCGCGCCAGCAAAAGCGGCGCAGCGCAGCCTGGCCGAATCGATGGCGCGCCACCTGTGGCCGGCCGGCATCCACGTGGCGCTCGTGATCGTCGACGGGGTCGTCGATCTCGAGCAGACCCGCAAGGCGATGCCGGACAAGCCAGACAGTTTTTACGTCAACCCGGATGACGTGGCCGAGACAGTTTACTGGTTGAGCCAGCAGCCGCGATCGGCGTGGGCCTTCGAGGTCGAAGCACGACCCTTTGGCGAATCGTGGTAGCTACTCGCCTCCCGCAACACCAGTTGCCGTAGCCGCGTCCGAAGTCGCCGTCACGAATCGTGTCCAGCTGCGATTCAGCAGGCGTGAATACTCCTCGGATTCGGCGACGTCTGGAAACAGCTTGGCCTTGACGTCCGCGGGTGGATAGATCGACGGGTTGTTCCGGATTGCTTCGTCTATGAGCATGTAAGAAGCGGAATTCCCATTCGCGTAGCTCAGGAAGTTGGAATTGGCGGCCGCTACGTCCGGCCGCTGCAGAAAGTTGATGAACGCGTGAGCATTTTCCGGATGCGGCGCATCTTTGGGGATGGCGAGTGTGTCGAACCAGATGATCGTCCCTTCCTTCGGAATCGAATACTTGATCACGTCATCCTGCCCGCTCTCGGCCGCTTGGGTCTGGGCCTGGTAAACGTCGCCGCTCCAGCCGACCGCGATGCAGATCTCGCCGGTCGCGAGGGCCTCTTTGTAGTTCGAGCTGTGAATCATTCGGATGTACGGACGCACGGCCATCAGCGTGTGCTCGGCGGCTGCCAGGTCTTCCTTGGATTCACTCGTCGGATCCTTACCGAGATATGCGAGCACGAGAGGAACGATGTCCGTCGGCCCGTCAAGGATTGAGATGCCGCAATCCTTGAATTTCGCCGCGATCACGGGATCGAAAACGAGTCGCCAGCTGTTCACGGGCGCGTTGGGCATGAGGCCCAGGATCTTGCCTTCGTTGTAACCGATCCCATCCGTGCCCCACATGTAGTCGACCACATGCTGGTTGCCGGGATCGTGCTGTGCGAGCCGCTGCAGGATGTCCTGGTCTAGGTTGCTCCAGTTCGGGATCTGCGTACGGTCGAGCGTGCGGAAGACGCCCGCCTTGATCTGCCGCTCCACGAACGACGCCGACGGCACGACCACGTCGTAGCCGGTGTTCCCGGCCATCAGCTTCGTTTCCAGCACTTCGTTGCCGTCGTAAACGTCGTAGTTGACTTTGATTCCGGTCTCGGCCGTGAACTTCTCGAGCAACGACGGCTCGATGTAGTCGGCCCAGTTGTAGACGTTGACAACCTTCTCGTCGGCTTTGGCCGTGGGTCCGCCGGCAGCACCCTCCTCCGCCTTCTTGCCGCAACCCGCAACGACGATCAGCGCGACGACGAGGGTCGCCGGCAAGCTACGTCTGCAATTCATGGTCGGACTCCCTCTCTTGGGGTTGATGTCCGTATTCCCGGCACGACGGCCTCGACACGCGCCGTTATATCGCAGGCCCGCAGGGTTGGATAGCTCGATGCATACTACGGTCGAATGCGACGAGCGGGGCCTCGTCTTTCGTCATTGGGATCGCTAAGCCAACAGGGCATGCATGGAGGTTGGGCCATGAGTCGATGTGCAATGTCGATGCAGGGAGCGTTTCTCGGCTGGGTGTGTGCAGTCGTGTGTGCATTTTCAACGCAGCCGGCTCGAGCCGAAGGCGCCGCGACGAGCGGACAAGGTCACCGGCCGCGGATCGGCCTCGTGCTGGCCGGCGGCGGCGCAAAGGGCGGCGCGCACGTCGGGGTGCTGAAGGTTCTGGAGGAGCTTCAGGTGCCGATCGACTGCATCGCGGGCACCAGCATGGGCGCGCTGGTCGGCGCCGGCTACGCGTCGGGGATACCGGCAGCAGAGCTCGAGAAGTTCCTGGTGGGCATCGAGTGGGACAAGGTGGTCGGCGGAGAAGGACGCCGGGATCTCGAACCGATCGAGCAGAAGCGTGACGGCGCGACCTACAGCAACACCCTCGAACTCGGGCTGGGGCCCGACGGGGTCGTTGTTCCGGGCGGGCTGGTCAATACGAGCAGCATCGAGGACCTGCTCCGCACCTTCGTGGCGGGCGCGCGGCTCGAGTCGAACTTCGACCGATTGCCCATCCCCTACCGCGCTGTCGCGACCGACATGGTCTCCGGTCAAATGGTGGTCCTGAAGGAGGGCGATCTGGCGACCGCCATGCGGGCAAGCATGGCGATCCCTGGCGCATTCGCACCTGTCGTGACCGACAAGTACGTGCTGTCCGATGGCGGACTGGTCCGCAATATCCCGGTCGATGTGGCCCGAGAGCTGTGCGCAGACCGCGTCATCGTCGTCAATATCGTCGAGCCTCCGGCCCGGCGGGAGAAGCTGCAGTCGGCCACTCAGCTCCTCAGCCGAACGATGGACGTGATGATCGAGGCGAATGAGCAGCTGCAGCTGCAGTCGATTGGACCCGACGATGTACGGGTAGACGTCTACATGGGCGACATCACGACGGCCGATTTCGAGCGCGTACCCGAGACGATCCCACTCGGTGAAGCCGCGGCGCGCAAAATGGCCGACTCGCTCCGCCGCTTCGCCGTACCCTCGACCGAGTACGTCGCCTGGCGCACGAGGGTTACCTCATCTCAGCAGATCGACGCGCGGCTTTCGGACGTGCGCGTCGAAGGCCTCAACCATGTCAATCCCGACTATCTCTCGACGCGCACCGAGGTCAAGGCCGGCGACATGGTCGACACTTCGAAGATCAGCCAGGAGGCGCAGCGGATGTCTGCGCTCAGGGATTTCGAATCCGTCGGCTATCGTCTCGAGGGCGACCCGAATACGCCCGCGCTGGTGTGGCTCCCGCAAGAGAAGCGCTGGGGACCCGGTTACCTGAAGCTCGACCTCGGCATGTATGCCTCCGAAGGGGGCGACGTCACGTTTGCAATCTACGGCAAGTATGACCGGACGTGGCTCAATTCAAGCGGTCTCGAATCCCGGACAGAGATCCAGCTTGGCGGAGAGAGCCTCGTCTCCACCAGTCTGATGCAGCCGCTCGACACCGCTCATCGCTGGTTCGTCGAACCGCGGGTCTTCTGGTCGCGCTCGCTGGAGGACGTGTTTCGCGACGGAGAGCGCCTCGCGCGTTATCAGTTTCAGGATACGGCGGCACAGCTGGACTTCGGCGTCAACATCGCCGACGTGGCGCAGGCGCGATTAGGTTATCTGTACGACCGTAGGTCCGTTGACGTCGACATTGGTTTGCAACTGCTGCCCGAGATCGACGCAAAGGACGCCGGTATTACGGCGCTTTTCGAGTACGACACGCGCGACACGGCCTTCAGCCCGACGCGTGGGCTCGCGGTGGCCGCCGAATACATGCGTAGCGACGATTCACTCGGAGCAGACCGCGACTGGGAGCGTGCGGAACTCGGTGTCGGTGTGGCGCTGCCGTTGCGGCGGGACGTGCTGTGGCTGTCCCTCGCCGGCGGCTCGGACCTCGGCAGCGAGCTCCCGGCCGATCGAAAGTTCCCGCTGGGCGGCCCCGGCAGCTTTCCCGGGCTCGAGCTCGGCGAGCTTCGCGTCGGCAACTACTGGACCGCTAGCACTGGCTACCTGTGGAAGTTCAAGGACATCGCGACCCTGCGGAACCAGGCCTGGTATCTCGGTCTCCAGCTGATGGCAGGTGGGGTCAGTGACCGCGTCGACAACGTCTCGGGCGCGGACATGTATGGAGGCGCCCTGTACCTGAATGGTCGCACCGCGGTGGGCCCACTCACCGTCGGTGTCGGCGCCACATCCGAGGACTCGTGGAGTCTGTGGGTGGCCGTCGGGCGGCCCGTCGGCCGTGGCACGATCCTGGAAAAGGGCATCTTCCGCTAGGTCTGCGTTCGCTCTCACTCGCACGGGCCGTGCACACTTTCTGCGGGGGCTGACACGCCGGCATCGTAGTAATAGTGCCAGGGCTCGCGTGGTGTCTCGAGCGGCCCGCGCAGGCGCGTGTGCGCGCGCGCGACGATTTTCTTCAGACGTTCGGTCCATCCGGCAGCATCCCAATCGCGGGCGGCGTGCTCCGCCTCCGTGCCTGCGACAATCGTACCGTCATGCTCCACCTGGAAATCGAAAGCCCGCGACTGTCCATGCGCGGACAGGCCCGGCGCCGCGAGCGTTACGGGCACGGCCAGGGTCCAGCCCGTAAGCGAGTCTTTCAACCAGGCGGCGCCCTCCCCCGGTGCGCGCTGCGCGGACGCCCGGTGCAGATCGTCGAGCAGCGTCCGCGATGCTGCATCGACCGACGCATTGCTGTTCCAGCGCTCGATCTGGACGTCGAGGCTGCGGACCTCGCGGTTGACGTACAGCGTGTAGCCGGGGAAGGCGGCAGCGAACGCCGTCACGACGCGATCTACCTCGGCCTGTGCGTCACAAAACTCCTGCGACTGCTCGAAGTCGCGGATCTCCTGTTCAGACCAGCTCCATCGTGCCGGGAGCGTCGAGCCGGCGCGCAGGTAGCTGCGCAGCGCGAGCAGACGTCGCCCAAGGTCCGGAATCCGCGCCAAGGTATCCCGGACTCTCGGATCGAGATGTGTGGCGATCGCCGCCGCGTCATCTGCAAGTCCGGTATCGTCGAGGCCGCCGCCCGTGACGGTGCCCGCGACCAGCAGCACGAATGCGGCACCTGCGATTGACACCCCCGCTGTACGGCCCCACATTCCGCTCCTTCCACGCCGGCCATAACGTCGGCTCACGTTCATCTCGATGGAGCGCTCGTGGCAATCAAGTCAGTTATCCCATACCTGCTCGCCAGCCTGGTGAGTTTCAGCGCCTGCGCGGAGAAGCCCTCGGCGGCGAATCTGCCGTCCGTCACCGTGCACAAGAGCCCCAGCTGCGGGTGCTGCGTCAAATGGGTGGAGCACATGCGCAAGGCTGGCTTCGAGGTGACGGTGAACGACGTCGACAACGTGCACCCGGTCAAGATGCGCGTCGGCGTGCCCCCGGCAAAGGGTTCCTGCCACACCGCCGAAGTTGCCGGCTATTTTCTTGAGGGGCACGTGCCGGCATCGGACGTAAAACGGCTGCTCGCGGAGCGTCCGGCCGCGAAAGGCCTCGCCGTGCCCGGTATGCCGATGGGTTCGCCGGGCATGGAAGTGCCGGATGGGCGGACGCAGGCCTTCGACGTCGAGCTCGTCGCACAGGACGGAACGACAAGCCGGTTCAGCCGTCACGGGGAGTGATGACTCACTCCGGGATCACGTAACCGGGCGGCAATTGTCCGATCATGATTGTCTGTGTGCAGAGCCGCTCGCGGATGCGCCAGCCAGCGCTCGTGCGCGCAAGCGTGTCAACGTAGTAGCCCGCGTTCGAAATCACATCCTGCGCGCCATCGGATCCCGCGCGGCCCATAGGCGCGAAGAAATAGCAGCGTGACCGCGCCACGTCAGGCGACGGAAACTCGATGCTGATGTTGCTGATCATGTGCAGGTTGATCGGCCATCCTGCAAGGGCGCGGTCGAGCCACTCCAGGGTCGGCCGATATGGGCCGCGCTTGCCGCCGGTGCTCGTGTAATCGATGGTTCCGTCGGCGGTGAACACCGAATCCATCAGCTCCCACTTGCGCTGATCGACCATCCAGGCGTAACGGTATAGACATTCTTCGATTTCACGACGGTCGTCGGCAGATGGCACGGTCATGCAGCGGGCCTCCTTTCGGGTATTGTGTCGCGAGTCTACTAGCCAGAGGAGTGACCCAGATGAAGAAGTGGATCCCTGCCCTGCTCGCCGGCGCGCTGCTCGCGGTTTCCACGGCACAGGCGGACAAGACGGCCGGAGACGTCGTCGACGACAACACGGTCAACGCCAGCGTCAAGGCGGCGCTGATCGAGAACAAGACCACCAAGGCGAACAACATAAACGTGGAGACCTACAAGGGCGTCGTGCAACTCTCAGGGTTCGTGGAGACGGCGGCGGAGAAGCAAGAAGCCGGACGGGTGGCCGCAGGTGTCGACGGGGTCAAGAGCGTCAGCAACAACATCTCGATCGGCAGCAAGACCTCGATGGGCACCAAGCTCGACGACAGCGTGACGACTGGCAAGGTAAAGACGGCGCTCATGGACGCCGATGACGTCAAGGCCGGAGAGATCAACGTCGAGACCAAGGGCGGCGTTGTCCAGCTGTCGGGCTTTGTCAGCTCGGCCGAGATGAAGAAAAAAGCCGGCGAGGTCGCGTCCAGCGTCAGCGGTGTCAAGAACGTTCAGAACGCCCTGGTCGTGAAGGCCAACTGAGGATTCAGTCCGGCGCCCACCAGGCGTACATGTGCACACGGCCGGTCCGCACGTCGCAGAGCGCGCGGCGGACCGCGCCGTCGGATGTCCATTCCTTGATCGCCACCTTCGCCGGGAGCTGCACGGGGGTCAGGAACTGCGTTTCGATCCGCGCTGGCGTCGCCGGTGTTGTCGGCAAGGCGAGGCTGCGTGCCAGGGACCACATGCCGTGTGCGATGGCGCCGCGCAGGCCGAAGAAACGCGCGGCGCGGTCGCTCAGGTGGATCGGGTTGAAGTCGCTGGACACCCGCGCATAGTCCCAGGCGGTCCGCAGCGATACAGGCAACTCCGCAAGCAGCGCGGCGTCCTTCGGCGCCTTGGGCGGGCGCGGTGGCCGGCCCGCAGGACGCTGGGCTGATTCCGGCCATCTGGACAGAAAACAGCAGGTCTCACGCCAGAGCACCCGGCCGTCGCCGTGGATCTCCGTGACCATGTCGAAGACCAGGCCCGCGTCGGTGCGCCGGTAGTCCCGCGCGGAGACGTCGATATCGAGCAATTGTCCCGGACGCATTTCGCCTGTGGTCTCGATGGCGTTTGTGAGGTGGATCAGCCCCATCGGTCGCAACGGGAACTCCGGCATCGCAAAGATCCGCAGATGCAGTGGCATTGCGAGAACGTGCGGATAGGTTACCGGCAGCGCTGCCTGCGAGTCGAAGCCGCATACACGGGAGTAACGCTCGGCCTCGTGCACGCGCAGCCGGAGCCCCTGCACCGACAGCGTGATCCTGCGTGGCGAGCCGATGTCAGTGACGGGCGGCCGCGCACGAAGCATGACGGCCGCGTAACTCCGCCAGCCGGCCGGCGATCGCCTGAGCCGCACGTGGAGGTCGTCGGTCATGGTGCGGTGACCTCCCTGTCGATCGTGATCGCGACCTCCTCCTGGGACGAGCGCCGGCTGCGGGCGCTGCCGACCAGGTCACCGGGTGCGGTGATGGCCGTGCCGCCGAAGGCCACGCGTGCGCTCACCTCGACTTCATCCACCGAAGACAGGTTTCGCCCTTCGATCATTGCGTTTGCATCGCTGAGCTCGACGGTCGCCGGCAGGCGCTCACTGGTCAACCTGACCGCGGCGAGCGGCGGGCCGGGGATGCCGGGTTGACGCGCGGAGACGAACACCGGCACCACGGTCTTGAGGCGCGATGCCAGCCCCGCGTCGATTGAGACGGCCACGCGGATGATGCGTCCCCGTGCTGCCGCCGAAGCGGACACGGCTGCGCCATCGCCTGACCCTTGTGCCGGCGTCACGCCCTCGAGCGCCGCAAGCTGCGTTTCGAGGATGCCGCGTATCTCGC